>Ga0326728_10024166_pt1 | contig 11043 bp, 10 predicted proteins | sample MB3enrmetagenome_FD_207602 | JGI IMG/M metagenome (GOLD analysis project Ga0326728, IMG submission 207602) | Lab enriched peat soil microbial communities from McLean, Ithaca, NY, United States - MB31MN | ecosystem: Environmental > Terrestrial > Soil > Wetlands > Peat | place: USA: New York... | reverse complement strand
TCACCGAGACCTGATCTTCCATCTGTCGAGAGAAGCGGCTCAGGTCATGCACCACCACGTAGCTGACATCGTTCTGCTTTCGCTTGCAGAAAACCAGCATCTGTTGGAACTGCGGGCGGTCCGTTGTCTTCGCCGATTCCCCCTCATCCTTGAATACTCGCAGGACTGGCCAGTCCCGCTGAGTGCAGAAGTCGATACATCTTGCTTGCTGGGTGCTGAGGCTCAGGTTATCAACTTGTTCTTTGGTCGATACGCGACAGTAGACAACGGCGTTCATGCGCTCAGGTCTCCCAGTTCCTGCCACGGAGGATAGCGCGTTTCCCCGGCGAACGGCGAGTGATTTCCTGCCTGTCTTCATGGCCCCACTCTCGGCCCCGAGAGGGGAGCATCTTTCCTCAATCCAACAATCCGTTCCGCTTGCTCGCGTCGGACGCCAGCGTCGAATTCGAGGATAGCGGCGCGCTCATTCCGGGCCTCACCGACTGACGTTTCGCAGGACGGCGGCGCGGCCTTAGCGGCGCTCCGCAGGGCGTTCCTTTCCTCTAGGAATCCTTCCACAGCTACACCGGCAAGCGTATAAAGCGCGTCCCGTAGCCGCTCCAACTCCACGTCTGAGAGGCCCAAGTCGGCGGGCAAAAGGGAGCGGCACTTTTCAAGGTCCAACAGGCAGGGCTTTCCTGTTGACGGGGGCAAGGCTCCCCTTTCGGTCAGAACAAGTTGTTCTTTTGACCCGCTGTGCCGTCTTGGCATGAAATGAAAAAGGCTGGCGTCTGCCAGCCTTGGAGTGAATATCGAAGGGGAGCCACTTCCCAGCCCCAAGGCTGGAAAATACCCCCTGTGTGCCGAATATGCCGCCAACATGCCGCCCACCGAAGTGGGCGCGTGGGGGCCGTCGCACAGACCGTACCGCCTGTGAACGAGCGTGCTCGCCAAAATTTGGGGATGCAGATTTTGGTGATGCGGATCGCCAACCGCAGCAGGTTGTAGCCTGGACTTCGGGGTTACTATCTGATAGCGGTTGGCTGAAAGTCAAGATTATTTCAGGGCCGCGCTCAAACCAGAGCGTCACAAGGCCCACGCCGCCCAGCACATGGCCCGCGAACGTACTGCCTGCAAACGAGCCTCTGCGTCATGTTTTGTGGGTGCAGATTTTGGTAAGGCGGATCGCCAACCGCAGCAGGTTGTGACCTGAACTTCGTGGATACTATCTGATTCGGGGAGACTGAAAGTCAAGAAATATTTCAGTGGATGCCCTTCAGCGGCGGAGCGTCGCCAAGAACATGCCGTTGTTGTGGCAAACGAGAGAATGACGAACAAGGACAGCGTAAGGCAGGCCGTTGCGGTTGCCGCCTAACTCCGCCGTCCCAACCGCGTTAGGATATTTGTTCGTCCGTCTTTTGGGCGCGCTGGTGATTCAGCGACAACAAGTGCTCCAGTAATTCGGCGTCGGTGAGCGTGGCGGGCCAGCCGTAGGCGGCGAAGACGGCTTCATCGAGCTTGCGATGCGCGTCCGCCAGCCATGCGTGGCGGGCGTTGTAGAGATTGGTGAGCGTGCGCTTTTTCAACTCCGCTTCGGGCGCGTCCGGCGGATTCAGCCACGCATCGCGCTTGGCTACCAGTTCGCGCGCCGCCTCTGCAATCGCCTTTACCAGCGGGGAATTCTTCGGCTCACTTCCGGGTGGCCACGGGAAGGGGAAAGTTTCAAAACACGCCGTCGCTGTATAGCGGGGCCTATCTTCCAACGTTGAACCTACTCCAAGCGACCATAATTCATGGGCCTTGGAATGAATGACACCGAAGGAGTAATTATCCGTAAAGGCGATTACGTGGCAAGTGTGGTCTGGCACAACGTCGGTGTTCATCCAGACGAATATCCGATGTTTCGCAACTTCAGGGGTCACAATGCAGCGTCGCAAACCAGTGAGCGCGTTGCGAAGCGCGGGCCTGGATCGGCCATGCAGCCACCAGTTCTGATTCATCAATCGGTCACGATTCTTATCTCGCATGGGCTTTACCACTTGGCGCACGAACTCATAGGGTTGCTCATACAGCGCGGCCGTTGCTTCTGTCATCTCTCCAAAATCAATTAGCCATCCGTCTTGGCTCCGCCGCACCACGTCGCGGCCAATCAGTCTTTGCTTCACAACATCGGAGTTTGGGCGCCCATTCGGGTTCAGTGGAGCGGCAAGCATCGCGTGTGCTTGCTCTGCCGTAAGATCGAACGGCCCGCCTTTCATTACGCCAAGAAAGCACAGGTCCGCATTCTCAGGCAGCGGCAGCGCGCTGGCGACGTTCGCGCTAGCGGTCAAATCCGCGTGAATAGCAGAAACGGACAATCCATCTAACACACGCTCTTTCTGCGTGTCATCGTCGAAGCCCACCATCGAAACACGCACCGCTGCGCCGTCAAGTATCCAAGGGCGGTCACTCCAAGCCATGAAGATACTGCCCGATTCCAAAATGCGCTCCAAAACGGGGCGATTGCCAACCATGCGAATCGAGTTAGTCGCCAGCAAGCCCGCGCGCTTCGCTTTGCCCGCTTCAATCTGTGCGCGGGCGCGTTCAAACCAGAACGTCACAAGGTCCGCACCGCCCGGTACGCGGCCTTCATAGAGCGCGCGCAGATTATCTACATATTCGTCGCCCATCTCGCCACGCATTTTCTTGTCGCCCAGAAACGGCGGGTTGCCAATGATGAAATCCACCGGCGGCCATTCAGGTTCGGTGGGGTTGCCCTTGGCGTCATGGGTCAGGATGGCATCGCGGTGCTGGATGTTATCGAGCTTGCGCAAAATCGGCTCGGTGGGCCAGCCAATCGCGTGTTCATTCAACCATTGCAAGTAGCCAATCCACACCACTACGGAGGCAAGCTCTTGCGCGTAGATGTTGGTTTCGAGGCCAAAAAGTTGCTGGGGATGAACTTGCTTTTCCGTGATGGTGGGTAAGCCGTGTTCGGCGGAAAATACACGCGCCTCATGCCACAAATCGAGCATCCGCCGCAACGCCAGATAGAGAAAATTTCCGCTACCGCAAGCCGGGTCCAGCACGCGGACGGCGGAAAGCTCTTCGATCCAACCGAAAATCTTCGTTTGCAGATCGTTGCGGAGCTTGGCGTGGGCGCGGCCTTTGGCGGCCTTGCTCGCCTCCGCCAAAGCCGTGGCCTCTGCCCTAACTTCAACCCAGCGCCGCTGCAAAGGCTCAATCACCACGGGTTCCACGATCAATAAAATGTCTTCGCGGCTGGTGTAGTGCGCGCCCAATTGCGAACGCTTGCCGGGGTCCAAGCTACGCTCGAAGAGAGTGCCGAAGATGGCCGGTTCCACTCGCGACCAATCGAGCGCGGCGGCGGCGTGCAACATTCCCAAAGCGCTCCGATCCAAATCGAAGACTTCATCGTCGGCAAAAAGTCCGCCGTTGAAATAGTGAATGTCGTGCAATCCGAACGTGCTGCCGCTGGTGGACATAGCGGCGAAAAGTTGGCGGAGCTTGCGCGTGAAATTCGGCGGGTTGCTCCTGTCCAGTTCGATCATCTGCCGGAAAAGGTGATCGGGCAGAAGGCCGATGCTATCGGCAAAAAGACAGAACAGCAGGCGCATGAGGAAATGCGCGGCGCGTTGCGGGTCAGTTCCTCTCCACTCTAAGCTGTCGGCGAGCTTGGTGAACTCCGCCGCTACCTGCTCGGTGACGCGGGCGCGTGCAGCGTCCGGGCGAAGCGCTTCCGGGTCGAAGAAGACGGCGCGCAGCACTTCCAGCGGAGGCAGCGCGCAATTGGCGGTGGGCGCGGCGGAGAGAAGATCGTCCAGCTTGAAGCGATACGTCTGCGGACGCGTGCCGGTGAAGTTGGTGTGAATCTCAAACCGCTCTTGGTCGCAGGTCACCAGCAGCGGCGGATTCTCCAAGTCTTCGCGGTAGCGCAAAAGCTGGCGATAGGCCGCCGCAAGGTCGCGATGCTTGCCTTTGTATTCCCAGCCGAAGCAACCGCGCTTCCACACGTCGGCGAAGCCCTTGCCGTCATCGTTGGTGGAAACGCGCTTCTCAAACGCGAAGCTGTCGCCGGTTTGGTCCGCCTGCGCCGGGTGCGGATGGCCCAAGACTTCGCACAGGTCAAGGAAGTGACTGTGCGCGGCGGCGCGTTCGGAGAGAGAGTGCTGGCCTTCCAGCGTTCGACAAATTCCGGCAGAGACAGGGATAAGGGCATCGGCTTGGCTAACGGCGTGACGCTTACGATTTTTTCAGACTTGGCGGTTTCTCGCCAAGTGCTGGCGCGGGTGCGCCGGGTGACGCAACAATGGCCGACTTACTGTTGCCGCCACAAAAATACCGCCATCTTGACCAGCCATGCGTCATCTGCGATGTTCTGGGCCGCTTCAGCGCGCTGCTTTAGCATCTGGTATTTACGCCTCCACATTCCTTTTGGCGGTGGGGAGACGAACTCCAGGTCCGACCATTCCGGGTTGAGGCGGCGATTGATCTTTTCGGCTTTGCGTCTGGCGCGGTCAACCACCGACTCGCTCTGACTGTTGTAGGCAAGGCCGTGGCAACGTCGGCAGCGGAACCGCCCTCCCAGCAGGTAGAGTCTGATGGCCCGCCGGTTGCATGGACGCCCCGCATACAAACCCGGACAGACAAAGTACGGGCGCTCACCGGAAAAATGGCATGATTTCCAAATCAGGGACACGCATTCTTCGATGTTCTCCCAGTCTCTACCGTTTATCGCTATGCAGTATCGGAGAGTTATCCGCTCCCGACCGCCATGGACTCCTATGGCGTGGGTGTCCTGCCCTTCCCCTGCCCATCTCCAAATGCGAAATCTCCCGTCCGCAAGGACAGAAGCCTTTTTTAGCAGGGTGACATTCAGGCAATAGAAAGACTCGACGGCCCCAGACCTCCGAAAACGATACCGACCTGACCCATATCCGCCCATATTGCGATCCTACAGATTCTCCGAAATCGTTTGGAAAGTTGGGGGTAAACAGCGTGATTCAATTCGCGCCAGCCAACTTGTTTGCCCCTTTACACCCCTCAGTGGGGCCGCCTGTCCCTATCTCTGGGCCGATCCTAAATCAAATCTACGGAGGTTCCATTCACGGTGGGGAGTGGAAGAACTCTTCGCTATGCCCGTATCTTCAGCGGCTTACAACCCTACGCAGCCTGTGCCACATAGCTCTTGCGCAGAGAATCTAGCCGTTGCAACCACTCGTGCAGGCGGTTCCAAATTAAATTTGGGTGGGACGCCAAGAAATCAGGCACTTACTGGAACCCCAGTTTCCGGCGCGCAGCCTGCCTTCAGCACCAAGACCGTCGCCACGCGCCTGACTCCCGACACCTTGGCCGAGATCCTAGCCGCCGCGATCCCAACCTCAATCGTGAAAACGTCTAGGATCCCATTCTCGCCGAAAATCCACCAGCACCAAAATGGTTTACCCATCCTCACCCCACACTGGTAGATAATGATCCCGACCGAGAGTGTCACGGGGATCGCAGCCAAGCACCATATCCAATACATGCTCTCCATGATCGACTCGGATCTGCCGCGTGACGAGAATGATAGGAAGATTGAGTTTCCCCCGGGCGAGGTTGTGCTGGAGCTGAGCGATCAGGGCACGAAGGGTCGGTTGTTCCGGATGCCGGAATTTTGAGGGTGGGCCAGACTTCCGCCAGAACAATCAGATAGTGGATGCCTATCGCGTTTTTGCGAAGGGAGGGAGCAAGTCTGATTGCGCCCTCGACTGTGGGGAGAAAGAGCTGCCGATTCGTGGCCCGATCGCGATGCGGTTCGAACGATTCCACGCCTGCCGGATCCCGTCCGCCCCACACACCGCCAAATTATGAGGTATGTAAAAATTACCGTGTAAAAATTACACGCCTGTCTCTCTTTTGCCACATTTGACCATGAGCATTATCAACAACTTAGGCGTTTGCCTTGGCTCAAAAGTCTGACCAGTGGTCACTATAAAATCCAGCGCAACCCCTTTATTTCGTCTTTTGTGCGCCTGCGCCTTGCTCCACCATCTCTGTATATGTACGTACAAATTTGCCATGTTCCACGTGGAACATTGTACGTACAAGTACTGCCGGCGCCGTCCGCAGATCGTCGCCTCGGCGATCACATCGTCCGGGTGCTGACGATGAAAGAGGCCATCACCGAGACGCGGCCCCTGGTGCTCGATGCGCTGCTGAAGATCCCGGCCAACTTCCGAGTGGTGACGGAGTGGACGCCGCTTGCGGCGGACAAGACCCGCAAGGAAGTCAATAAGCGCCGACGCCGCGAGCTGGCCGCACAGTATGGGCATCAAGCTGACAGGGTCGTGGCACAAGCGCGAGAACACGAGAAGGAACAACGCCAGCAGCACGACTACTCGCCCGAGCAGGCGGCGCAGCGGGCCGTGACTGGGAATCAGCCTTTGATGCCAATGCTCTACGCTGCAAACTGTATCCTCTCGCCGCGCGCTCCGGCTGGCACGCCCGTCGCCACGGTGAAACTGTGGCAACGGGTCGTGCAAGCCATCCGCTTTCATCTAGCCGCCGCTGACAGTATCGCGAATGCGGACGATAACCCATGTTCGCAAAGCATCGTCTACGCTGGCCCCTGCAACACCGGGGGGCCAGCTCCGGCGATGCGGTCGAACCAGGGTAGAGAAGGTTGGATGGAGAAGGGTTGCCGGCCTCACACGAGACAGTCACGAGTTTCTTGCATTCCTGAAGAGCGGTGATCAAAGTCGTCCTATTCCATGATTTACTGAATGCTGAAGCCGTCGAGTTTCCAAAGTTCATCTGCCGCATCGGAAATTAGAGCGATTTTTATGATGGTATAGAGTACGTGCCTGCAACGGCTAAACAGGTGCGGAAAAAGCCATCGACAGTGCGGAAAGCTCACCTCAGCCGCGAACACATTTTCAACGAGTTACGGTACGAGTAAACTCGTGCCCTTCCAAAAACCAGCGTAAATCTGTATGCCTGTCCACGGCAGGTGCTCTACAATTGGCTTCGTCGAGTAATTGCGGGAGCGTTTTTTATTGAAGCGATACATCCTAATCGCGTCCGGCCGCTCGCCGCTTGGGTGACCCCTATGAAAGAAAACGAAACTGAGTATCTGTTCGATGAGATTGGCTGGAAGATTTTGGGCGAGCTGCAGCAGAATGCGCGCATCGCATTTGCCGAATTGGGCCGGCGGGTTGGGTTATCGACGCCCGCCGTTACCGAGCGCGTCCATAAGATGGAAGAGGCGGGAATTATTCTGGGTTATCGCGCACAGGTCGATCCGGCCAAGGCTGGGCTGCCGATCTTGGCGTTCATTACGGTGAAGGTGAGCGGCGAAAACCTTACACACTTCATGAAGATAGCCGCCAGTCGGCACGAAGTCCTGGAGTGCCATCGGGTCACTGGTGCAGATTCCTTTCTGCTCAAAACAGCGGTCGCCAATGTTGCTCACCTGGAGCGATTACTGGATGCATTGATGCCGTACGTGGCCACCACAACGTTGATGGTCCTCTCGACCGCCCTGGCGTGGGGAAACATCGTCAAACCGAAAGACGAATCCGAGAATCTTGCACCGACTCGGCCCGCGTTTCCTTAGAACGCAGACACCGCAAGACGATCTCAAAGCATTTCGAAGTTTCACTTCTATTTCGTTTTGTAAACCCCGCTAACATCCGTCACTCCTCTATGTATTTCGTGTATCGAGCGTCTTTACTCTGAGTTCGACGCTGGGATGCGTCCTGCCTTGGATACGTCGAGGCAAATTCCTCCAGAGGTAAAGACCAGATGGATGTATTTGTTTATCAAGGAATCGAAGTACTGGTGGATGATGACGGTTTCATACAGGAGCCGGAACGTTGGAATCCGGATATGGCAAACGCGCTCGCCGCGACAGATGGCGTCGAGAAGCTAACGCCCGACCACTGGAAAGTCATCGACTACATTCGCGCGTATTACAAGGAAAACGATATCGCGCCCATGGTGCGCAGGATTTGCAAAGAAACACAGCTGAACTTGAGGCAGATTTTCGACCTCTTTCCTTCCGGGCCAGCCAAGGGCGCATGTAAAGTGGCGGGCCTGCCGAAACCGACAGGTTGCGTGTAGGCGGGAGCCGTCATGCCCCCGCTCACCCTCGCTCTGCTTGCGGCGATTTCCGTCTTCCTGCTCGGCAACCTTTGGCGGGCGGTGAAGGCGATGCTCATGCCTGCCCACCTTCGTTGGGACCTCTATCCCATTCCCAAAGGTCCGCGCGACCGGCAACGCTACGGCGGCTCTTATTTCGAGGAAACGGAGTGGTGGCGCAAACCCGTCGACACCGGCCGTGGTGGCGAAGCGGCCTTCATGCTGAAGGAAGTTTTATTTCTGCGCGGAGTATTTGAGAATTTTCGCGCGCTGTGGGTGTGGTCGCTAGCGTTGCACTGGGGGCTCTACCTTTACATGGCCTCAGCCGCGACGACCGTTGTCGTCTCCGCGTTCGGCGATCACCTTGTTTTTGAAAGAGCGTTTTTCTCGAATGCAGCCTTTGCCGGGTTCGTTGCAGCATGCACGCTCGGCGCAATCGGCGGTCTCGGATTGCTGGCCACGCGGATGTTCAATTCCAGGCTGCAAGGCTTCACAACGCGTGCGACGGTCTTCAATCTCAGTCTGCTGGCCGCGATTTTTGGCACGGGCCTCATCGCCCTGTTCCATCCCAATCGCGGACTACTCACCGCCCTCGCCGATGTTGTGGCTGGGCGCCACGTCACGGGAACGTACTCGTCGGCCATAGTTTGTCATTTCGCGCTGGTTGCGTTCTTCCTCGCCTACTTCCCGTTCACCCACATGACGCACATGTATATGAAGTACTTCACTTGGCATGGCGCGCGCTGGAACGATTTACCGGCCCGCTTCGACAAAGGCGGACCGGCTGCCCTCGCGGCCAACCTGGCGCGGCACGTCTCCTGGCAGGCTCCTCACATTCAAGGCGCGGCGGAACAATCGTGGGCCACCGTGGCATCCAGCACCGGGCAGCAAAACGATCAACAGGACGAGCGGCAGAAAAAGACCAGCCATGATTAAGATCGAAGACATAGCGCGTCCCGCCGACCGTCTCACCGCAGTTGACCCTGCGCGCCTGGCGCCGCTTCCTCCTCCCTACGATAGGGCGGACGCGCTGCCGCCGCCGAAGCGCCTCACCGACAAAGCCCGCGCCAATTGCGATTCGTCGCTCGACGGCTTCCTCGCCGTCGGCATGGCCCGGCCAAAGACCGAAGCCGAAGAACGTCAGCTCGTCGAACGCTTCATCGGCGGGCTGGACCGCTTGTTCTCGACCGATGACAACTGGGCGTTTTTGCAACCGCTCACGCTGTCGCTCGACCACTGCGCCCGTTGCCAGACTTGCGTCGAGGCGTGCCCCATCTACACGGCCAGCGGACGCAACGAAGTCTATCGCCCGACATTTCGCAGTGAAATTTTTCGCCGCATAGTAAATAAGTACGCCAAAAAGTACGCCAAGCGCGGCGGCAAGTTACTGGCAAAGCTGAAAGGCGAAGACATCGAACTCAACGCCACCACGATTCTCCGCCTTCTCGAATCGGCCTACCGCTGTACCCTTTGCCGCCGCTGCGCCCAGGCCTGCCCCATGGGCGTGGACAACGCGCTGCTCACGCGCGAGATCCGCAAACTGTTCAGTATGGAACTGGGCGTCGCTCCCAAGGAACTTCACGAGCAGGGATCGGCGCTGCAACTTCGCGTGGGGTCAAGCACCGGATTGAAGCCGCGCGTGGTGAAGGACACCATCGAATTTCTCGACGAAGAAATCCGCGACCAGACCGGCCTCGACATTCATACGCCGTGGGACAAGCCCGGAGCGGATGTTCTCCTCATCCACAACGCCGGAGAAATCAACGCCTGGCCGGAAAACCCCATGGCCTTCGCCATAATCCTGGAGGCGGCGGGCATCAATTGGACGATGTCGAGCGATCTCGCCGGCTACGACAGTGTGAATTACGGACTGTGGTATGACGACGCCCAATTTGCGCGGGTTGCCCTTCGCCAAGTGCAGGCGGCCAAAAAACTCGGCGTGAAAAAAATTGTTCTCGGCGAATGCGGCCACGCGCATAAGGCGTCCATGGTTACCGCCGACCGGCTTTTATCAAAGGACCTCGATATTCCTCGCGAAAGCTCGATGACCTTTTTACGCGACATCGTGCTGAGCGGACGCTTGAAACTCGATTCCACGCGCAATAACTACCCGGTTACGCTGCACGACCCATGCAATATGGTTCGCATGATGGGTATTGTGAAGCCGCAACGCGACATCCTAAATGCGATTTGCCCGCAGTTTCGCGAAATGGCGCCCCACGGCGTGGAGAACTACTGCTGCGGCGGCGGTTCCGGCTTCGCCGTCATGTCGGCTTTCAACTTCGAAGACTGGAAGTTCATGGTTTCGGGCCGCATGAAACTAAAACAAATTCTGGAAGCTTTCGCCGATTGTCCCGGGCCGGAAACAAAGAAATATGTATGCACGCCGTGCTCGAATTGCAAAGGACAGTTTCGCGACCTCTTCAGCTATTACAAAGTTTGGGAAAGGTCGGGCATCCTCTACGGCGGTCTCGTGGAGCTGATTGTGAACGCGATGACCGACTTACCGAAGCCTTATATCAAGTGGGAGTTTCACTGAGTTCGAGTACTTATTCGCTTACTTAGGGAGTCAACATGGAAGAACGATTGATCTACTTCGACAACGCAGCCACCGTCTGGCCCAAGCCCGAAGGCGTGTACAAGTTCATGGACAATTTTTTTCGCACCCACGGCGTGAATCCCGGCCGCAGCGGTTACGATCTGGCGGTCGAGGCCGGCTCGCTACTCGACAAAACTCGTAAGCGTCTGACGAAATTCTTTGGCGGCGACGAAGACGCACCCGAGCGCCTGGTCTTCGGCTATAACGTGACCGACGCGCTCAATCTCGCGATCCCCGGGCTGGTCGGCCAGGGCGACCACGTCATCACCACCAACCTCGAACACAATTCCGTGATCCGGCCCGTCAACCACCGCGTCCGCGATTTTGGCGCCGAAGCCACTTAC
>Ga0326728_10024165_pt1 | contig 11043 bp, 7 predicted proteins | sample MB3enrmetagenome_FD_207602 | JGI IMG/M metagenome (GOLD analysis project Ga0326728, IMG submission 207602) | Lab enriched peat soil microbial communities from McLean, Ithaca, NY, United States - MB31MN | ecosystem: Environmental > Terrestrial > Soil > Wetlands > Peat | place: USA: New York... | reverse complement strand
GATGGATCGAGGCGTAATGCATCCCGGAACCCCGCTTCCGCGGCGGCATAATTGCCAAACGCGACATTCACCATGGCCGAACCATTGCGCGGGGCGAAATCGCGCGGGAACTCACGGCGCCAATCTTCGTAGACAGTCAGCGCTTTGTCCTGCTCGGCGGTCACAAAGTGGTAGTAGCGGGAATCGATGTAATAGCGTTCGCGCTGGCTGACGTGTTCGCGTAACGCGAAGGCCTTGCGGATGTTCGCCTCGGCCAGATCGGGCTTCATGAGATCGAAGTACGCCCCGCCCAGTTGCGCGTAAGCCATGGCAAAATCCGGATCGAGTTCCAGGGCTCGTTGAAAGTAGGAAACGCTGCCGGCGTCGCCCTGCGCATTCCTCGTGGCCACGCCTTCGCTGTAAGCCTGCAGCGCATTCAAGGAGGGCGTGGTCGCCGATTCGAGCGGCAGACTGTATTTCTCCCGGTTGGCAAGCGACTCGCCAAGGCGATCGCGGAGCCGTCCCGCGGCTTGATCGATCGCACTCAGCACCTGCTCTTTGCTCTCGGCGCGCACTTGATCGCTGAGCAGGCGGTCGCCGCTGGCGCAGTCGTCGGCCGAAAGGCTGATGACGTAGAGCCGGCCGACGATGGTTACCGATCCAGAGAGCACCGCACGGGCATCGGCGCGGCGGCAGAGTTCCAGAGCCGCCTCGCCGCGCAGCGGCTCTCCGGCAGGCCGTGCCATTTGCTTGCGGAGCTCCTCGATTCGATGTTCGGGCAGGATGTTCAGGTAGGGAGATTGGTCGAGATCGATAAGCAGCGCCTGGCGAATGGTGCCGTCGAAGACGGGATCGCCCGAGGTGTTTTCGAAGTCGGCTACAACCACGAGATCGGACCCGGAGAGCGGCGGCAGGCGGCGCGCGCCGTAAAAATACAGGAGGAAAGCGCCGGCGGCGAGGAGAAGGCCCGCACTGAGGCCGATCGCAAGCCACATGCGGGGCCGGGGCTTGCCGGTTGCCTGAGCCGGCGCCGAAGGATCGGGGGGCAAGCCGTTGGCCGCGATGGGACGCATGGTGAAGCCTGGGGCGTAGCCGCCTTTGGGAACCTCGATGAGCACAACGTCGGAAAGACCCTCCGACTCGTAGTAATCGGCGAGGGCGGCGCGCAGCCTCCCGGCCTGCACGCGAACAAACGAGTCCAGGCGTGGGTCGAACGATGGAGAGCGGTGAAACGCCTCGACAGCGACGACGGATTCCTTCAGATCCGCGGCGTTTCCATCAAGGGCCGTCGAGACAACAAAGCGCAGGAACTCCCTCAGCCCTTCCGAATTGAGGAAGCGCTGGGAGCGAAGGATCCGCTCGAGTTCAGCGGCGATCGCTTCGCGTGAAAGGCCGCTCGTCGACTCCGCTGCGGAGGAAATCACCTCGTGCATGGCCCACTGTTTCCTGATGAGGATTCCAGTCTAGCACCCGCGCCTGCACAGAATCGCGCCCGTTTCTCTGTCCGTAAGCGATTGAAAATACAAAGCAGGTAACCGTTAGTTACCCCTGGAAACTTGTATTGGATCGATGCGCCGTAAAGGATTGATTCCGTTACCGGCCGGGAAGCGCTTTGGAGCCATGCGCGCGGAGCAAGACGCTTTCTGAGCCCAAGATGAAATGGAGATCCATCGATGAAAAAAGCTCTTGCCCTACTCCTGCTTGCTGCCTGGATCTCGATCCCGGCTTGGAGCGAAGACTTCTCTTTTCCTGTGTTTAACTGGTCCAACCCCGACCAAGTCACCGGCGTGATCCTGTGGACGGCTCCGGCCAGCGGAACGGTTTCGATCTCCGGCGATTCCTGGCAGATTCAGCCAAGTTTTGGGGGAGACGGTGCTGCCTTGGCGTACATTCCTCAGTCCACCGCGGCAAATGAGATGAGTACAATCATTGAGTTGTTTGGCATCAACGGTTCGTTGAGTGGGACGGGGTTAATTCCCATTTCCGACGGAGCATTGCCGGGTCCTCCTATCCACGCTTCCTGGGGAACCGATCCCTATCTCCCGCTAAGAACCCCCGGAGTGACGCTGGACAACGTGAACGTCAATCCCGGCGATGTGATCGGCGCCTTTGTCACGAACAGGAACACTTTGTACTCCAGCCAAGTTGTTATGAATCTCAACGTTTCGATGAGCGGCGATTTTCAAGCGACCGGAGCGGGCAGCGGCCCCGTAGACCTTACGGGCCTCTACGACGGAATCTCCGGATATCTCGATCCAGCAACGGGCGACTCAACCAACGCCTACCTCTTCTATTGGGCGGGAGGGAGCTTCGGCGGCAGCGTCAGCTCCGGCTGCGTCTATCAGGGCGGCTCAAGTTCCAGCGAGTTCGCCAATGGATTAGGGGTGAGCATGTCGAGTTCTTCCGGAACGCCTGTCGGCAATACAACTGTTTTCGCGGGCGGTTCCTGCTCGGGGAACTCCTTCAACTTCGGAACTCTGGCCCCTGGGAACTACGAATTGCAACTGACCGACCTGGGCAGCGGCGATCCTCCTTACGACGTTCAGTTCAACGGCTCAATCGATCCCCCGGCTTCGCCATCAAACGTAACTCCCGAGCCCAGCACGCTTCTGCTTCTGGGCACAGGGCTGGCCGGAGTGCTCATGCGGTTCAGGAAACTTTCAAGATAGGCGCGCAGATCGCGCCGGGCGCCCCAGGTCTCGCTCTTGAGACCTGGGATACGATCCCAACGTTCAATTTACTGTTAGCTTCTCTCCGCCTCAAGCAACCGCTGCTTGCGTTCCACGCCCCAGCGGTAGCCGGTGAGCGAGCCGCTGGCGCCCACCACGCGATGGCACGGGACCAGCACGGAGACGCGATTCAGAGCGCAGGCCCGCGCCACGGCGCGCGTGGCATTGGGGTCGCCCATGTCGCGTGCCAGCTGCGAATAAGTCCGCGTCTGGCCGCGGGGAATCTGCCTGAGCGCGTTCCACACGCGAAGCTGGAAAACCGTCCCGCGCAGGTCGAGGGGTGTCCGTGCCGGCTTACCGTCGCCGGCTTCCGAAACATTTTCCAGCGCCACCTTGACCACCTCTTCCAATGAGGGATCGCGAAGGAGCTCAGCGTCGGGAAATTCCTCGCGCAGGGTAGCTTCAGCTTCCGCTTTGGTGTTGGCCAGCGCCAGCCAGCACAGGCCGCGTTCCGTCGCGCCCACAATCATCCAACCAAACGGCGAAGGTGCGGCGCAATAGCCGATGCGCTCACCTTTGCCCCCTTTCGCAAATCGCGCCGGCGTCATGCCCAGTTGCGCGCCCTCGTAGGCGCGGCTCGACGAACCGAATCCTGCGTCATAAATCGCGTCGGTCACCGTACTTCCTTTCTTGAGGGCTCTGCGCAGCCCGTTGGCGCGCAGGGCACGTTGATACTGCAAGGGGCTCACGCCCATTTCGCACTTGAAGAGCCGCTGCACGGTGAAAGGACTCAGGCGCGCCACGCGGCCCAATTCTTCAAGGCGCACGCGCCGGTCGAGATTTCTTTCGATGTAACGCCGAATCTCGTCCAAAGGGCTGCTCCACGCAGTGGTCGTGGGATTACAGCGCTTGCAGGCGCGAAATCCGGCGGCCTCGGCCGCGGCCGCAGTCAGAAAGAAACGGACGTTCGAGCGCAACGGGCGGCGGCTCGCGCAAGCGGGCCGGCAAAAGACGCCCGTGGTCGCGACGCCGTAGAAGAAGCGCGCCCGCGGGTCGCGCGCGACGAGTTGTTTCCACGCGGAATCTGCCCACGCAGCAGCGGGCCGCGAACCCAGAGTATCGACGGGCGCGGGAGTTGCGGGCTGCGGCATGGCGGTCCTTGACATCGTGGGCATCGTGGAAACAGTTGCGACGTCGGTTGCGAATTGCGAAACAGTGCTCATGGGAATGATAGTCGCCGATTGCCGTTCCGCGTGCACTCCGATTCTTGCGCGCAATTCGGATTGTTCGAGGATTTCCGTGCGCGCTGCAAAAGGCTATTTTCGCCGGCGCAATCGATTCATAAAAGCAAGCGGCCTGTCCGTGTATAGTCGATCTGCGGAAGAATCGAGGATGGGGCGTCGAATCTATCTGCGAATGACCGGCGAACCCGCCAACCCGATCCGCGGAGGCTCACTCATGTCGTTCAAATCGCTTGCTGTCGCAACATTCGTTGTCCTGTTCTCGCTTGCCGGACTGGCGCGCGCCCAGGCCAGCGGCCCCTACAAGGTTCAGAAGATCCAGCTCGTCGGCGGCGACGGCGGATTCGACTACGTGACCGCCGATCCCGACGGCCGCAACCTGTACGTGGCGCGCTCCGGGCCGAGTGGCCATATCGGCATCTTCAATCTCGACACATTGGCGCAGGTGGGCGATCTTCCGGGCGTGAGCGGGCACGGCGCGGCGGTGGATACGGCCACGGGCCATGGATTCGCGACCTCGAAGCCGGTAACGATGTTTGACGCCAAGACCTTCGCGATCCTCAAAAAGATCGACGTCGAGGGCAATCCCGACGGCTATCTGAACGATCCATACAATCATCGCTTCTACATTCTCAGCCACTCGGCGCCTAACGTAACCGTGCTCGACGACAAGGACGGCTCGATTCTGGGCACCATCGACCTTGGCGGCGCGCCGGAGCAGGCCGCGACAGACGGCCACGGCAGAATCTACGTTGACCTTGAAGACAAGGCCGCAATTGCGGTGATCGATGCCAATGCAATGAAAATGGTGGGCCGTTACGACCTCTCGAGCCGAGGCGGCGGATGCGCGGGCCTGGCGCTCGATGCCAAAAACGGCATCCTGTTTGCCGCCTGCCGCGACAAGAACAACATGATCGTTCTGTCGGCGGCCGACGGGCACATTCTTACCGACCTGCCGATCGGCGTGGGCTGCGACGGCGTTACGTTCAATCCCGAGACGATGGAAGTCTTCAGCTCGCAGGGCGATGGAACGCTGACGGTGATCCAGGAGAATTCGCCCACGAGTTTTGCCGTGGAACAGACGGTGTTTACGCCGGCGCGCGCCAAGACCATCACGCTCGACACCAAGACGGGCAATCTTTTTCTGATTACAGCCGAGTACGGGCCGACGCCGGCTGCGCCCACGCCACCGGCAGGAGCTGCTCAGCCTGCAGGCGGACCGCCGTCGGGTGGTCCCGGCGGAATGCGTGGGCCGCGCCCGCCCATGATTCCGCATTCCTTCCAGATTTTGGTGGTGGGCAAGGACGCGCCGGCGAATTGACGAGAGCGTGAGCGAAAGGCGAGCGCGCTATCTGACTGGTTTCCCGTGCAACCGGCTTTGCCAATACTTTGTTTTCAATCGAGTTCCGACTGGGGCGTTGTAAAGGATCTCGCAGTCGCAAAACGCCCCCTCTCGCATCAAGACATGGAAAACATCAGACCAATCCGACTCATTCAACTCGCAATCTTGAAGTACGCGTTTTGCATGACAGAAGTCACCTGAGCAAGCCTGGGGCTGTTTTGTGCTGTCTTCTGGACAAAGCGCGTCATCGAGCATTGCAAAGGTCGTTTCTCTCTCAGTACGCTGAGCACATCTGGAGCTATTGAGGCTATGATTTCCTCTTCCGGATCGTCCGCTACAGTCTCGGGACCCTCGTCCGGCGTGAGTTCAAACCAAACAGAGTTCGTAAGCAGCGAGTCGTAGTAATCCTTGGGAATGAGGTGCAGAAGGTAGTGGTACCTCTGTCGGCGGTACAATCCCTCAAACCGCTTTTCAATGAAGAAAAGTGCGATTCTGGAAGGGTCTTGCGCCCAATATTCTGCGTGCACATCCATATCCGGATATGAGGCACGAACAAAGCCTCGGATATCAGATTCGATTTTGGCAAGGTGGCCATCACGTTCCGCGGCCATATTCACTCCTGGTCCTTGTTACATTCATGCGAGCATCGCTTCCGCCCTCACCAGATCCTCTTCCGTGTCCACGCCGATGGTGTCGCGGGGCGCTTCGGCGACATAGATCGCGATGCCGTTTTCGAGAAGGCGCAACTGCTCCAGGCGCTCCAGTTTTTCGAGCGGCGAGGGCGGGAGTGAGGCGAAGCGCTCCAGCGCGGCCTTGCGGTAGGCGTAGATGCCGAGATGCTTGCGATAGCCTGCGAAGCCGGTTTGGTCGCGGTCCCAGGGAATGGTGGCACGCGAAAAATAGAGCGCGCGGCCGTCGAGGGCGGTGACGACTTTGACGGCGTTGGGATTCAAGAACTCCTCGGGCGGGCAGCGCACCGAGAGCGTGCTCACTTCCACTTCAGGCCGCCGAAAGAGATCGAGAAGCGGCGGAAAAAAATCGGGCGTGAGGGTGGGCTCGTCGCCCTGAATGTTGACGTAGATGTCGGCGTCGATCTGTCGCGCCGCTTCCCTCACCCGGTCGCTGCCGCTCGCGGCTGCGGGCGAAGTCATCACCACAGGAATGGAGCGCGCGCGGCATGCTTCCGCAACCTCTTCGGCATCGGTGGCGACCACGACGGGATCCATGAGGCCGCTCAAGCTAGCGGCGCGCCAGACCCACTCCACCATGGGCCGGCCGGCAATGGGGCGCAGCACTTTGCGCGTCATGCGCGTGGACTGGAGCCGCGCAGGAATGACGGCTGCGATGCGCAGGGAATTCATGCAGTCGAGTGTACACGGGCGCCGAGCGGCAACGGTCATACGGCGAGCGCGGCCAGGGCGCTCTTGGCGCGGGCCAGGCTCTCGGCGGCAGCTTCGGGATCGTCGCTTTGGTGCTCCGCGCAGATGAAATCGATAAGGCTCAGTCCTATCACGCCCAGAATCCTGCGCAGATACGGCTCCTGCCGATCGAAGTCCTGAAACGGCGTGCCCGCGGGATAGGAGCCGCCGCGCGCGGAGAAGACGTAGACCCGTTTGCCGGGCGGCACCAGCGGCGCTACGCCCTGCGGGGTAAAGGCAAAGGTGCGCCCTTCGCGCACAATCAGATCGATCCACGCCTTGAGCGATGCGGGAATGGAGAGGTTCCACATAGGCGCGCCGATCGCCACCACGTCGGCGGCGAGCAACTCATCCACCAGCCGATCGGAGAATGCGAGAGTGGCTTTCTGCGCGGCGGTCAACTGCGCGGACGGCGTGAAAATGGCTTCGATGGCGGCTTCATCGAGGTAGGGAAAGCATTCGAGCGAAGTGTTGTGGTGGAAGACGGTGCCGCTGGGGTTTTGCTGTTTCCACTTCTCAACAAAGATGCCGGAAAGGAAACTGGAGACCGATGCGGCACGGGGGCTGGAGTCGATATGGAGCAATGCGGGCATAGAGAAGATCTCGCGCAGAAGATAGATGCTTCAAGCATTGTCTCAGGACGAGCCGTGCCGGCGCTTGGGGAGGCGAATCCTCACCGACGGCAGTTTCCTGAACCGGCCGCGAACGGAATCGAAGTAAAATCATTGATGGAACCCCACGCGGACAAAACGTGGCCCCGTAGCTCAGGTGGATAGAGCAGCAGTTTCCTAAACTGCGTGTCGGAAGTTCGAGTCTTCCCGGGGTCACCACTCAGTTCTCGGACCCGAGCCGGTCTGCAACCAGCTTTCTTCGACCGCAACCCGGAATCCGGTCTTTGACGCCGGGTCCCCGATCCGTCTATAAAAGTTGATGTCATGGAAGTCGCTTCCATGACATCGTTGCAGCCGCTCGACGCGGCTGCGCAACACACCACTGCAATCGCCAGGATGCTCGGGAAGGCGGTGAAACTCCGCCACTGCCCCGCAACTGTGAGCGCACCTGCTTCGTTTCCCGTCGTTCAAGACGTTGGGGCGAAGGAGGATTTTGAGCCAGGGCCATCCGCTCGTCGCGGATTTGTCCTTTCAGCCACTGGAGCTGGACCGATGCGGTTCGGCTTTGGGAAGGCGGCTCGATCGCGCAAGTCAGGAGACCGGTCCTTTTGGGCGTAGCCATCGCTTTCACGTTCCGAGGGGAACGAAGGAGCTTTCATGCAGAGTCTCGATTTCCTGCCCGCAATTTCCCGCCGCATTCTCCGCCAAGCCGTCGCGGTCATCTTCCTTGCCCTCATTGCCGCCGCCAGCCAGGCCGCTTCGATCCGCGGCGTGGTCACCGATGCCACCGGCGCCAAGGTGACAGGCGCCAGCATCTCTCTCATCAGCAACGGAAAGGTGGTGGCTACGTCGGTTTCCATGTCCGACGGCAGCTTCCAACTCACGACGGGAAGCGCGGGCCGCTTCTTCCTCGTGGTCACGGCCTCGAGCTTCCGCCAGTTGCAGACGCCGGATTTCTACGCCGGCGCGTTCGATTCGATCGAGCGCAATCTGGTGCTGGAGCCCGCCTGGGTGCACGAGTCCATCGTGGTCACGGCCACCGGCACACCGACGCCGCAACCGCAAACCAGTTCGGCAACGACAGTGCTCTCCCCGCTCGACCTTGCGCTGCGCACGGATCTGGTGAGCGCGTTGCGGCTGATGCCGGGCGCTCAAGCCGTGCAGGCGGGACAAATGGGCACGGAGACATCGCTATTTATTCGCGGCGGCGACTCGACCGGCAACAAGATCCTGCTCGATGGAGTCGACGCAACCGACATGGGCGGGTCCTTCGACTTCGGGCCGCTCTCGACCACCGCTATGGAGCGCGTCGAGGTCTATCGCGGTCCTGACTCGAATCTCTACGGCGCCGGCGCGAGCAGCGGCGTGGTCAGCCTGACGACTCCTCACGGCACCACCAGCTTCCCTTCGCTGCTGTTTGAAGCCGATGCAGGGAATCTTGTCACCTCGCGTGAGCAGCTCGAGGTGGCAGGCGCGCACAAAAAGCTCGACTATCTCGGCGCCTTCAGTTGGCTCCAAACCGACAACGACTTGCCCAACGACGAATACCACGTGGCCACTTCCGCGGCCAATCTGGGCTATGCGCTCAACAGCAACACGCAGATTCGCGGCACGCTGCACTATGGCGTAGACGCAGTGGGCGACCCCAACGCCTGGGATTTCTATCAGGTCGCCGACGACGCGACCGAAAAGGATCAGGACCTTTTTATCAGCGGCTCAATCGATAACCAGACCACGGCGGCGTTTCACAACATGCTTCGCTACGGGGCGACGCGCAAGCGGGAGCAATGGAACCAGTGGGCTGCGGAGGGCACCTGTATCCCCGCGGGCACTTGCAATGAAGCCCCCGGCACGCCCGGCGCGGGAAATTACTACGGACTTCCGATCACCATCCAGGGCGCCAACGGATACAGCGTAACGGGCCAGACGTTGCTCGATTACAGCACAGCCAACTATGCGATCTATCCGAGCGGATTCCAGCAAGTCTCCAATCGGGATGCGCTCACTTACCAGGGCGATTACGCAATAACTCCCCATCTCACCGCGCTCATCGGATTTCATTATGAAGATGAGCGCGGGACGTATGTCGATCCCTCCTATGGCGAGGACGACGTAAAGGAACGCACGAACTATATTTACCTGGCGAGCGTCCATGGCGACTTCAAAGGCCGGTTCTTTTATACCCTGGGCGGCAGCCTGGAGCGCTACTCGCTTTTCGGGACGCAAACCTCGCCGCGCGCGGGGCTCACCTACTATGCCGTCCGTCCGCGCAAAGGCATCTTCAGCAGTACCCGCATTCTCTTCAACTACGGCGACGGTGTGCGCGAGCCCACGCTTGCCCAGCAGATCGGATCGCTCTACACCTTTCTTGCCAATTGCACCACGTGCATCGCCTCTCCACAGCAGTTACAGATTGGTCCGTTGGCGGCTCCGGCGACGAGGACCTACGAGGGCGGCGTGGAACAGGCCTTTTGGGGCCAGCGGATTGTCTTCCGCTCCAGCTATTTTCACAATGAGTTCGGCAGGGAGATTGAATCCGTGGGCGCAACGCTTTTGCCCAATCTGATTCCAGGGCTAACTCCGGCCGACCTCGGCTCTAAATACGCCGAAGACGCCGGCCTCTATGTCAACACCGGAGCCTTCCGCGCGCAGGGCATCGAGACGAACGTCGAAAGCGGCATCGGCTCCAACATCTTTCTCCGCGGCGGATACACCTATCTCGACGCCGTGGTGCAGCGTTCCTTCGACAGCGACAATGAGGCGCTGATGGGAGGCTACGCGCCCACATACCCCTACGGCTGCACTCTGGGCACGGCCGATTGCATTGCCATCGGGGGATACACGCCGCTGGTGGGTGCACGTCCCTTCCGCCGCGCGCCGCACACCGGCTACTTTTCAGCCACGTATGCGGACAAACGGTTCACCGGCGTCCTCACCTCCGCCTTTGCTAGCCGCAGCGATGATTCCACCTATCTGGAGTATCAGGACATCAATCAGGGGAACTCGCTGATGCTGCCCAATCGCGATCTGGATCACGGCTACGCCAAGATCGACCTGGGCTGGAGCGTTCAGGTTGTTCGCTGGATGGACCTCTACACGCAAGCCGAGAATGTCACGAACAATCAGCACATCGCGCCCATCGGCTATCCCAGCCTTCCGATCACCGTTCGCAGCGGGCTTCGTCTGCGCTGGGGACCGGGCAGCGGGCACTGACAGGGGTCAGGTTTCAGGGGTCAGGGGTCAGGGAACAGGCCCGATGGGCTCGGTGAGCTTTCGAAGCCAATTAGAGACTCTGAAACCTGACACCTGAAACCTGACACCTGATACCTGTTTCCGCCCTCTTTTTCCACAGATTCGCTCTTCAAACGTCTCATTTCCTCAAGAAATCGAGCCTAATTTTCACTTTTCCCCCCTTGGAATTTCGGGTTTCCCTGTCCTACAATAACTTCTCCTCAGGAAAGCCGTACACCCGCGGCTTTCGATCGAGGAGTTCTTCAGTGCGCGTCCCTTACACGGCTGAAGCAGAACCAGAGGACACCGACAGACGCAGCGATCGCGCAATGAGCGATGGCGGCGAGGCCATTCCAAAAGCGAGTCGATGGTTTGTGCGCCAGGCAGTTGTGTTTCTGAAAGAGATTTGCGTAGGGGCATGACAGCAGAACTGCGATATCGTCCATCAAGCGAGCGATATCTCCTACCGGCTCATTGGGGAAAGCCGCGGACGCATTGCGGCGCAGGCCTCCGGCCTTCTGTTTACACGCCGTTTACTTCGATTTCATCGCG
>Ga0326728_10024162_pt1 | contig 11044 bp, 12 predicted proteins | sample MB3enrmetagenome_FD_207602 | JGI IMG/M metagenome (GOLD analysis project Ga0326728, IMG submission 207602) | Lab enriched peat soil microbial communities from McLean, Ithaca, NY, United States - MB31MN | ecosystem: Environmental > Terrestrial > Soil > Wetlands > Peat | place: USA: New York... | reverse complement strand
TCAAATGAGTTCCGTCTGGCACATCGCAGCTAAGATTCACTTTTTTATCTTCAGCGGTTGGCTCGAAGAGTTCGCACGCCTGGCGGACGATGCCGGTAAGGTCGACATCCTTGATGCAGAGTTTATCTACCCCAGATCCCGTTTTTGAAATCATCAACATTGTGTTGATCATATCGAGGAGACGATCGCATTCCTCAATGGTACTGGCCGCCATGCCCTCGTATTCGCCCTGGGTTTTTCCGCTTGTAAGGGTCACTTCTGCGACACCTCGAATCCGGGTAATCGGGCTTCTCAGGTCATGGGCCATGTTATCGCTCATTTCTTTGATCTCTGTGAGCAGCGCTTGTATACGATCCAGCATCTGATTGAAGGTAATGGCGAGCTGATCTATCTCATCGCCCCTCGCCTTGACGGGAACTCGTTCATCAAGGGTGCCTCCGGATATCTTTTGTGCCGTTCGCGTGATGGCTTCAACTTCTGAAACAGCTCGCCGGGCCATGAACCAACCAACGCCCGCAGCCAAGATGATCAGAAAGGTCATCGTAGTGACGAAGATTCTTTGAAAGGCATCGAGAAAACGCGAATAACTCTCCATGGCCATGCCCACCTGCAGGATGATACTGGGGCTGAGCACAGCATAGAGAATTCGCACTTTCTCACTACGATCTGCAATAGCGATCTTTCGAAACACAGGATTGTTTTCACGAAGCAGCGCTTTGATGGCCGTTTCGTCGATATCGATGTCTTTCCAGTAAGACATGTTGGATGATGAGAAGACCTGACCGTTTACGGAAAGGAGGCGAAAGAAGACCTCTTTGACGCCGGCGGCCTCGGCTTCAATTACCGCTGAGTCTTTAACTGCCTCGACTCCTTCTGAGGCAAGTAGCGTGGAAAACCGACTGACCTGGCCCAGGAGTTCCTGATCGGTTCGCTCAAGGATGAGCGAGGTAATGAGGGTATAAAACAATAGAAAAGCAATAAAGGACGAAACAGTAAAGATCCCGGCGTACCAGAGCGTTAACCGGAATGCCAGGCTGTTCCGAGGGCTAATTCGTCTCCTTAAGGACATATCCCACTCCCCGGACAGTCTGGATAAGTTTCCTATCACAATCTCTGTCGATTTTGTCTCTCAGCCTGCAGATTCTAGCCTCGACCACATTGGTTTGGGGATCAAAATTGTAATCCCATACATGTTCCATGATCATCGTCTTTGAAACAACCCGTCCCGCGTTTCGCATGAGATACTCCAGCAAGGAGAACTCGATCGGCTGCAGTTCAATACTCTTACCTCTTCTGGTCACCTCTCGTGTGAGGAGATTCATGGATAAATTGGATACATTAAGCATGGTCGGTTCAGATAGACCGCTCGCTCTCCGAATAAGTGCCTGCACCCGGGCAAGAAGCTCGGAAAAAGCAAAGGGTTTGGTAAGGTAGTCATCGCTTCCTGTCTGAAGCCCTTTGATCCGATCATCAACAGATCCCTTCGCACTTAGGATGACAACCGGGGTCCGGATCTTCTCTTTGCGCATTCTTTCGATCAGAGATAACCCATCCAGTTTCGGCAGCATAATATCAATGATGGCTGTGTCATAGGGTTCTGTTAAAGCCATATGAAGGCCCTTTTCTCCGTCGAGAGCCTGGTCTACCGCGTAACCCGCAGCTTTCAGCCCCTTATTAATGAAAGACGCAATCTTCGCATCATCCTCAACCAACAGAATCCGCATAACCAACCCCTCCTGTATCAGCCACCGCAAGGGAAGCGCGCGGAGAGAAATGTCTCGATCGGTTTCTGCACAAGCGCATAGCCAGACACGCGGCGCGCGCGGCATGTCAGCTTGGTCTTGTAATACGTCCCTCCGCTCGCTCCGGCCTTTGAACTTTCCGACGGGCAGCCTATTGAGTTCATCCAGGTGGAGCAAGCCCTCCTATGCCAACGCGCTCTTCAAACCAGACCCCATGAGAAACCTGCAGGAGGAGTGCGTTCCCCTACAAAGCTGCGAAGGCAGCAGCAATTCAGATTGCTAGGGATGCCGAATACGTGCAGATCCGTTTCGGGATCAGTCGCCAAATGGCTTTTGAAGTCGCCGCTAACCAAGTGAGTCTCCGTATTTGTAGGGAGGCGGGTCCATTCAATCAGCTGGCGCAGAAACTCTCTGGCCGAGTTTTTCCTGAATCCTCCAATCTTTCCTGCCAAAGCAGCGCTTCGCGTGTGATGTCTTCGGATTCCCGCTTTTGACATGAATACGGTGCTTGTGAAGTTGATGACTCTGACGTTCCGCATAACACTGAACCCAGGGCGCGCGCCAGCCTTCCTCGGACGAGTTCCTAGACTAATCGAACTATTAGAACGGAGCATGGCGCAGCGCGCACAACGGCTTCTGCCACGCTGCCCAGAGCAATACGGCTCAGCCCCGTCCTGCCATGAGTACCTACGACGAGCAGCTGTGCCGGCAGTTCCGACGCCGCGCTCAAGATCGCCGGCGCCGCCGGTCCATCGCGAAGCAGGCCGCCGCCTTTGGCCTTGAAGTGATGCACGCACTCATCAAGCCTTTGCTGCCAGATCTTTTTCATTTGGTCGCTGGGATCCATCAAAGACGTGCTGCTATAGAAATCCGCATAGAAGGGACTCATCACCAGGAGCGGATCGCTGGCATGAATGACAGTAAGATCGGCCCTTCGGTGCCGTGCTTCAGCTGCGCCTGCTTCAACAGCAGGGAGTGCGGGGTCGGAAAAGTCGGTCGCTGCCAATACCTTTCCCTCAGGCGAGTGCCGCGCCACGAGAACGGGACAATTCGCATAGCGAACAACATGCTCCCCAGAGCTGCCGAGAATGTGCAGACCTCTGTGATCGATCTTTCCCCCGACGACCACGGCGCCTGCCCCGATGTTTTTTGCGGCCCGGAGTATTCCCGCGTGCACCGTACCCTGTTCAATCTCGATTTTCATTTGGGGCGGCTCCCGACCCGTAACCGTGCGAATGCGCTTCAGAAGAGCGTCGCGGACCCCAGCATCCAGCTCAGATAGCTTCAGAGCGTCGTCCAGATGCAGCTGAGGATACAAGGGCCGCAAAGCAAAAATCTCGGGGAGAACATGACAGACAGAAAGTTTGACGTTGTATGAGCGCGCAAGGGCGTCCGCCTGACGAAGGAGCTCATCGGATCCCTTATCGAGATCCATCGCAGCAAGAATTGGACCTTTGACCTGAAACATAATTTCCTCTTCTCAGAAAAGGCGAGTGAAATCCCCTTAACCCCAGGCACTCGAGGCCTTCCAATTCTCGAAAGGCAGTGGTTCGAGTCTTGAGGCGCGGCACCACTGAGGCTGCAGGTGCCACGCCTTGACGAGCTACCACACAAACAGGCGGGTGCCGCCGGTTTGGCGGATCCGCCCGGATTGGACGCGACTCTCGTCTACGAGAGGCGCATTCTCCTCAATGACGCCGAAATCCGGTTCGTGGCCGATGAGCTCTTCAACCCCTATCGCAAAGTGGCGGTTCATGATCTCGGCCGCGTTGTCCACCCTTTCGTTTGATCCTGTCGCGGAAACGAGGACTCCTCCACGCCGCACTCCTTGGACGTAAGCTTTCGCCTCCTCTTCGCTTGCCCCGATTGCCTTAAGCTCCCGGCCCAAGTCCACCTCGAAGTCAGTGCGTGGGGTACTCATAATCCCGGTAACCGCCATGTCTCTCGGTTCGCTTAGAACGCGGACGTCGTTTCGGGGGAAACCACTGACCTCAAGATCGTGGACGACTTGGTCCGCCAGGCCCGGATTTTCAAACAGACCGACTGCAGTTTTCGGCATAATTCACCTCCAGTTAAAGTTTGTTTACAGCTACAATTGTTAAGACTTTTGATTCGCATATTCCGGCTTCAGTTCCGCTTCTGTGGCAATTCTGGCCACTGTTGGTCCGCCCTCCATTTCCAGTTCCGAATCTCCGGCAAGTCCTCGCAGCGTTTGTCAATGTATTGCGTGTGCTCGATCAGCTAGTCCGAAGAGCGGCGGCCGCTAATCAAATTGAAAATAACCACAATGACCGCGATCACCAGCAGCGCATGAATCAAACCACCCCCAACATGCATGGAAAAACCCAAAAGCCACAACACCAGCAAAATCACTGCAATAGTCCACAACATGACTGAATCTCCATTTCATTTTGCTTCTAACACAGGAGCGTTACCGCACGTTGATCGCCAATCTTCATTTCCTTTATACGCTGAAGCAAATCGCACATCAGTTCAGTACGGCTCATATGTCTGGTCACAATTGCTCACCGAGTTCAGGAGGGGGCTTGTTCCCTGGTTTCTGTCTGAGGACGCTGCTCACTATTCTAATTCCTCTTTCACGAACAGACGTTTATGTTTGCCCGGCGCGCGGGTAAGAGTGGTCCGGATTCTTCGCCAGCCAAGTCTGCGAGTCGAACATGCTGCGGCGAGAGAACCTCCTGCAATTCCTTTTGCTCCGGGGTGGCCGGTGCATAAACAGGGTTGTAAGGCGTCTCCCCAAGCCTGCCCTCATCCGCGCGAGTGGAGCCTTCACCCTGGCGGCACGACGTCTCGACCGCGCCCAGACGGAGGGAGTGAAAAGAGTGGGCGTATTCATCGTATTGATACCGTTTCCAAGTTGATTTTTACGTTGCCAGATGGGGATACAGTCGGGCGCCAATAATGAACAGGATCGTCGTGGTCACGAGGATAACAGCGTAGTCGGTGCTGAAACCGAATGTACTCGTGTTGCGGTAAGCATAAAAGTGCGCAGGGCATCGATGACATAGGTCAACGGATTTAGGCGAGAAACGGTCTTCAACCAGCTGGGCATGATGGTCGTGGGATAAATCGCGTTGCTTGAAAAGAACAGCGGCATGGTGAGCACCTGGCCGACGCCCATAAAGCGTTCGCGCGTCTTTACTATGCACGCAATGATACACGAAAACGTGGAGAACAGCGTTGCCGCTTAGACAAAAATGACCAGCACGTTGAAAAGCGCGAGCGGGCTCCAATTCAGCTTCACCCCGAGCAGTAGCGAGAGAGCGTAAATGATGACAGCCTGGGAGAGAGTGCGGATCCCGGCGGAGAAGCCCTTGCCGAGCACAAGTGCCGCACGCTGAGTTGGGCTGGCTAGGAATTTCTGCACAATGCCGAGGTCGCGCTCCCGGATGACGTTGATGCCATAAAAAATGGCTACGAACAAAACACTCTGCGCAGGATGCTGGGAGCAATGAAATCCAGGTACGGAATGTTGCCGGTGTGCATCGCCCCGCTGCTTGAGAACACTTCCCCGAAGGGGAGCAGCCAAAGCGCGGGCTGGAGGGCGCGGGTAATGAGTTCCGTGAAATCGTGGCGCAGCTTGGGCAACTCAAACTCGGTGATGACGAACGTCTTCAGGATGAAGCCGATGAAAGGGTGGACGATAGTCAGAGTCATGGGGTTGAGGCTAGCCAAGGCGCTGGGCCGTAGCGCGTTCCGAAGATACGTCGTGGAAGGTCCCGCTGGAATCGAGGGCGCTGCCGGCATAGTGGACAAAGACCTCATTCAGCGTGTGGCTCCGGCCGCCCAGCGAGGCCTCAAGCTCTTTGCAGGTACCAAGCGCATCCACCTTGCCCAGGTGCATGATCGCGATGCGATCACAATAGCTCTCCGCCTCCTCCAGGTAATGGGTAGTGAAAAACAGCGTCGTGCCATAGTCGGCCCGTGGATCAACGAGATGTTGCCAGACAGCGTCGCGCGCAATCGGGTCCAGCCCGACGGTCGGCTCATCGAGGAAGAGCAAGGGCGGGCGATGCAGGGTGGACTGGGCGATTTCCAGGCGGCGGGCCATGCCGCCAGAGTATTGGCCCACAAGGCGGCCGCCGTCTGCCGCCAGGCCCATGAACTCCAATGCCTCCCGGATGTGCGTTTGCTGCTCGCCGTGCGGCAGGTCATAAAGTTTGGCGAAGGTGAGTAGGTTCTCGTAGCCGGTGAGCGAACCGTCCACGGAGACCGACTGCGGCACATGACCGATGGCGCGGCGAACATCGGTCGCTTGAGTCGTAATGGAGAAACCGGCCACGCGCGCAGCGCCCGAGGAGGACGGTAACAGCGTGGTGAGCATTTTGATCGTTGTGGGCTTGCCGGCCCCGTTGGCGCCGAGCGAGGCGAAGACCTAACCGGTGTTGACCGAAAGGGTCAGACCATCAACCGCTGTAAATGCGCCGAACCGGCGAGTAAGGCTCTTGATTTCCAAAACGATGTCACTCATAAGAAAATCCACAAGGCCCGGACTCAAGCCAACTCCACCCTCTGGTCAGTTGGAATTGGTTTCTCCTAGGCTCCTCCGTTCAAGCTGTAATTAGGATTCAGTTTACATAGAGGACCCAATCCGTCGACGACTTGGGGCTTTCGAGCCCCAAAACTTCTCTGAACTTCAACGTGGCAGAGTCAATCCACCGAACAGGTACAAGATCACCAGAATGACCAGGACCAGCCCGACGATCCCGACGCCTCCCCCCCTCCCCCATCTCCGATACCCGTAATAGCCACCGCCTCCGCCGAATGCGAGCAGCAGGAGAATAATCAGCACGATCAATAACATGGGAACCTCCCTTCCGTTCCGGACTGGCTTCCATCTCTGTGTTGAATTTTGTGGTGCTTCATATTTTGTCTTTTCTGCTTTTTATTGTTCTTTCCAGTTTCAGTGCCATTTGGCTGCCGGTTCATCGGCCCAATATCCGTGCCGATCGTAATGCCGGTGCAGTTCGGTTTCGTAGTCTCGGTTGAGAGATTCTGGCACGTATTCCGGCGACCGCTTAATGGTTTCGCACGACAGGTTGACAAAGACCTTCGACTGTTCCCAACTGACTCGTTGAATCCATTGCGGTGAAACCAGGATGTGTTTTCCGGCCCACCAGTTTTTCGTATTCACGACCAGGTACCGAATCGACCACGTCTCGTCGTCGATGATAAAATCTTCGACATGGCCGATCTCTCCATCCAGTGCCTGAATGTGATGGCCGGTCACATCGCTCGTGCTGCGCAGATTGGGATCCCAAGCCTTCTCACGGCCGACAGTCTCCTTCTTCCAGGCTTCCCGGTTGCGCACCATGTAGCGGCTGACACCCCACACGTTCGAACCGTACCAGTAATCTGGCCACCCGTAATAACCGTAGTACTGCGTTTCATACTGGCGGGAGACCGGTTCGTGACTAGCCAGCGCTGGGCTGTCCTCAATCTGCTTTTTGGTCAAGTCCACCGGCAGGACTTGCTGAGACTCATTTGCGGGATCCAAAGCGTAAGGCGAAATGAGAACCTGTCTGCCGGTCAACCAGTTCCCGGTGTCGGCAACCAGGTAGCGCACCGTCCAAAACCGGTCATCGAAGTAAAACTCCCTGGCTTTGCCGATGTCGCCATCGCGCGCGCGGAGATTGAAACTTTTGAATTTTTTGGCTTCTCGTAACATAATAATATCCTTTCTCGCTTTGCTAGATTCCCGGTTGTCTACATTTAATTCTCATTATCCCACCTACCGTGCCGGTCACTGATGGTTAGCAGTTCACCTCACAGGCGGGTCGTGAACGCACGATTATTTCTTGGACAGCTTGTAAATCACGACGACCAGCAGGACCACCACCAGTTAGGCGATCACCGTCCAAATCCCACCCTTCGCCCATCCCAAACCAGCCTCCGTCGTGCATCATGGCGGACTTCCTTTCTGGCGGCGCCAGCCGCTCACGGCCTAGACACACGCTGACCTAGGCCCCCAGGGAGGCGTGGCAGGGGACACGTAGCGCTCGGGCTCCTTGTCGAATTCCTGCTTGCAGCTCGGGGAGCAAACAACATAGGTCTGCCCGGCGTGCGTGCTCCTATGCGGGGAGTTGTCGTCGGCGGTCATGCCGCAAACAAGGTCCATGGCCATTTAGGATGTCTTTTTTGCGCTCGCGACGGGCGCTCTGACGTAATCGGCGCCGCCCTCTCCGGTTGACGAGATATCCTGCGCTCCTGTCCGCTCCAGGATATCCTTGGCGCGCTTCGTCCAGTCCGCATTGTCCGAATGCACGGAGAGGAGGATTCCGCCCTCTTTCACCCGGACCTCATAACGTTTGGCCTCGTGTTCGGGAATCCCCATGCCAATCAGCGCGCCCGTTATCCCGCCTACTGCACCGCCTGCGCCCACCCCCGCCAGAGCGGCCATGAGAGGACCGGCGGCAATAAAGGGCCCCAAACCTGGTATCGCCAGAGCGCCAATGCCCACCAACCATCCCAACGCGCCGCCCACCACTGCACCCGTTCCGGCGCCTGCGATAGCGCCCTGTGGAGCCTTGGTACCTTTCTTGTGGGCGAAGTCTTTGGAGACCACTTTTTCCGGAAATAGTACGGAAATGTCCGTGTTCCGAAATCCAGCCTGCTTCAAAACGTCGACGGCGTTCTCCACGCTGGAGTAATTGGGGTAAACACCCAAAACCGCAATTTTTTCTGCCATGTTGCACTCTCCTTTAGTCCTGAAGATTCTCTCCGAGCTTAACATCCGCTCGTCAGTCACCCTTGCCGTCTCCCGCCACTCAGTGCTCTAAGGAGTGTTCTAGTTCCCGACCCTTCGGCTCCGCACGAAATGGAGGATTAAGGAAATGGCAGCCAGAATGATCAGCAGATGGATCAACCCACCTGCTACGTGGAATGCAGCCCAGCCAAAGAGCCAAGCTAGGAGCAAGACGATAAACAAAATGAGAAACATAACCATCTCCATTTTTGATATTCGCGCCCCATCCTGTCCTGACTGGCATGTCGCGGCACAATTCCTATATTGCCCGTGGGGTATACCGCGTGTCAGTTCGGTTCGGCTCACACGTTTGGTCAAATTTGCTCACCCGGTCACAGCCGCTTTGGTGGCTCTCCAGCAAAAGACTTAACCGGCTTTTCACGCCACCTTCGGCACGGCGGGACCCGTAGCGTCGCAGTCCTCCCGAAGCTGCTCCAGAGGGGGCACAGTGGATCCTTCCCAGGGCAAGAGGGGGTGGATGCGAGATGGCCGCGCGCGCAAGGGTGATCGGATCTGATACTGAGACGCCGAATGACATCGTCTTCAGCACGCGCACCAGTGCAAGTGCTCCGGCACTATGTACCCTTCCTGACTATGTCGAGCGATATCGGACAGGTGAGTCTCTCACTCTGTGGATTCAGCTCACAGCGCGGATGCGATTGCGTATCGCTCGACATGGTCTTTTTGATCCTACAGGTTGTTGAGGAAGGCGAGCAGTTGATCTCCAGGTTGATAACGGGCTGCCTTGCCATTGGGCGGTGTTGTCTTGGCGAGGGCTTGCTCCCTCATCGCCATTGTTGCCTCAAGATCTGCGTAGTCTCCACAGACTTATGACCCAGCCATAATGCAATCACGGAACGATCGACACCTGCTTGTAAAAGGTCCATGGCCATTGTGTGCCGACAGACGAGCCTGAAAGCGTCAAACCGTTAGCGGACACAGCCGGCGAAAATCTGAAGCTCAATCTCTATATTGGGGGCCTTCCGAGGAGCTCTTGAGAGCCACGACGCTACTCGGCCTGTGGCTCAAAACGATTAAGCGCAATTTTGTGCATACTACTGCTTAATTGCGTAAGTTAACGATAGTATTTCTGAGTTGCGCTCCCTTTACTTCTCGTTTGCGCCATACGAAAGGTTTAGCTTTGGGACCATACGCAGCAACAAAGGCCTCAATCGACTGCCGTAATTCGTTAACGTTCCGAAAGCTGGCTCCTCGAAGCGCCTTGCGCGACATGATTCCGAACCAGATTTCAACCTGATTCAGCCAGCTGGCTGACGTTGGGGTAAAATGGAAAAGTACATTCGGGTGCGTAGCCAGCCAAGCATCATTCTTTTTGTGGCTGGAGTAATTATCTAAAACCACATGGATATCTTGGCCTTCGGGAAAGTCAGCTACGACGTGCTCCATAAACTCAAGAAATTCGACCCGCCTCTCTTTCTCTGTTGTTGCCGTATGAATAGCCCCCGTGGCGACTTGGAGCGCGGCAAAGAGATTCAAGGTACCATGCCGCTTGTACGTGCTTTTGAACCCTCGAACGATTTTCCCGTTGTCCGTTTCGACATATCCCGTCGTGCGCTCGATGGCTTGAATACTCGGCTTTTCGTCCACCGAAATGACGAAAGCATTCTCGGGCGGATTCAAGTACATGAGTTCCGTCCATTATAAAAGTCTCTTGCAAATAGATGTTACTTTGATTGTTTGCACTTCATCAGCTTCTTCAGCTCGAGATCCTAACTCGCATTATATGCTTCTTCCGCTCTGCATTAGGAAATTCGACAGAATAAGCGGGACAAATCGTCACGCTTAGGGTATGTTGAGATGGATGATCAGGTCCACGACAGGCGTGAAGAAAGCTGATAAGATTGCGGCGATCATAAAAAGGATCGAAGCATCCCCTCTTTCCGTTGACGAATACTTCCGCAAACATCAGGTGCCCTTTAGTCGGATGCAGTATTTTCGCTACAAAGCTCGTTTGGCCGCTCAAGGAGTTGCCGGTCTCCTGGACGGGCGCAGTCAGGGGAACCGCCGCAAACTTACTCGGGAGGCAGAGGCGTTTCTTCAGGGCGCCCATGAAGGCAATCCTCAGCGGAGCCTGGCTGAGCTGGGTCAATCCCTCCAAAGCGTGATGGGAATCGAGGTGGATGGTTCTACCCTAAGCCGTTTCTTCAGCCGTGTGGGAGAACCGATCGTCTGGCCGCGCCTTCAGGAACCGGAGCGGGTGACGACCCAAGCTGGCGGGTTCGAAATCCTGGCCGCGCTTGCTCTGCACCTGGGCTGGGTCCAACATACCGCCGAAGTCATCGGGCGAACGGTAGTAGATTTTCGACGCACCAACCTGTATCTCCAGGAACGGGTCAGCAAGGACCGCAAAGGGCGCCGCGCCGGCCGGTTCACGGCAGCCTATAATCAGCGCGAGGATGTCCGCGAGCAGCGCTTTGCTTCCGTGGAGGAGAAACGTGAAGGCAAGAACTACTCGCGCATGGCGCTGTTTCAGACGAGCTCTTTTATTACGGGGCGGAAATGCCTGGGGATTTTA
>Ga0326728_10024161_pt1 | contig 11044 bp, 11 predicted proteins | sample MB3enrmetagenome_FD_207602 | JGI IMG/M metagenome (GOLD analysis project Ga0326728, IMG submission 207602) | Lab enriched peat soil microbial communities from McLean, Ithaca, NY, United States - MB31MN | ecosystem: Environmental > Terrestrial > Soil > Wetlands > Peat | place: USA: New York... | reverse complement strand
CGTCCTTTTCGGCTTCTTCCACTTCACTGGGTAAAGCGGGCATTTCCTCTCGAGAACGTCTGTACAGAAGAGTGACTTCTTTTGCGCCCATTCTTTTGGCTGTTCTGGCAGCGTCTATCGCGCTGTTTCCCCCGCCGACAACGGCTACTTTCTGTCCGATTTCAACGTTTTTTCCAAGGGCTATGTCCCTCAGGAAGTCAACGGCGTTCACTACGCCTTTGAGGTCTTCACCAGGAACGTTAAGCAGCATGCCTTTCTGGGTGCCGATGGCTAGAAAAACAGCCTTGCAGCCTTCCTCCTGCAGACTCTCAAGAGTGACGTCTTTTCCAAATTCTACGCCTGTTCTGATTTCTACGCCTAGGTCTTTGATGTAGTTTGCTTCGTTTTCAACGACGAATTTTTCAAGGCGGAAATCAGGTATGCAATAACGCATCATGCCTCCAGGCTCGGCCATGCGTTCATAAACTGTCACGGGATAACCTAGTTTCGCAAGTTCATAAGCTGCAGCTAATCCTGCGGGACCTGCCCCGATAATCGCGACTTTCTCTGCATGCCTCTTGGGGATTGATTTGGGTTTGACCTCTCTCTGTTGGCGTTCGATGTCTGCAACGAATTTCTTCAACGCGCGTATGGCTACAGCCTGGTCCACATCAGTTCTTGAACATGCATCCTCGCATGGGCTGAAGCACACTCTTCCACAGATTGCGGGGAAGGGCATGTCGGTTCGGATGATGTCAACAGCTTCTTTGTACTTTCCTCTTTGGATAAGAGACACATATGCTTGAACGTTAACGTGTGCTGGACATGCAGAACGGCATGGCGGCAGTCTTCTTTTCACGCTCGTCACAGACTCAGTCCTCATTCTCGAATCACTCCACTCATTAAATAATGTTTCCGAATGAGTTAATCCCCCATATCTATGATGGGTAGACGAGTGTCTTTTCTGAGGCTAAATATTTTGTGGTAGATGTTTTCGGATGTTATGGTGCCATCGCTAATTCCAAAGCCTCTCTTATCGTTTGAAAATAGTTGCGAAAAATTAATAAATTCAGTAAACGAGATATAAACGGTGACCAAATGCCTGTAGCATATGTGCTGGCGAAAATAGAAGCCGGTCAGGACAAGCAGACGCTTGAGGCAATAAGTAGACTAGCTGGAGTCACATCTATCACTTTGACGTATGGCATCTATGACCTGCACGTAGAAGTTAAATTTGACACAATAGAAGAACTTGACGAATTCATTTTTGACAAAGTGCGCAAAGTTAGCGGAATCAAAGAAACAGTGACTTTAGTGGCTTCATCTAGGGGAGTGTGAAATGTCAATAATAAGCTGCCGAGAAATACATTTCAGTCAATGTACCCGACTTGATCAAGTCGACGACTTAATCGACAACGTAAAGCATATAATTGGAGAAATGAAGCTCCCCGCAACCTATAATGTGAAGGTTTTTAAAAACATATTTTCCTGCTGCGGCACAGGAGGCCTTGACTTAATCTTAGAAGTCGTAGGACCAGAAGAGGCAACACTGGAAGCTATCGACCTGAGAGTCACATCAAGAGTCCTCGAATTCTGCGAGAAACAAGGCTACAGCATGGGCTATCATTCCCTCGGAAAATTTGAATCAATAGAAAAATAGCACAGATCACGCTGAAACCCACTTCCTCTTCAAAACGCTGTAGAACGAACTAGATGTTAAATTTACATTTAATAATTTCAGGCGTGCTCAAAGTTCACCAAAAAGAACTTAAAGAAAGAATGGAGGACAAGTAACTTCAAAGAATTAGGTGTGCTGAGGCTCTGGGCATTCTTTAGGAGAAAAGAAAAGCAAAAGCTTGCTAAAGGCTATTGTTTTTCGTGAATTTAACCAGAGTCTTCTCAGCCCTTATTTTTTTCTCCATTGCTTTCTATTTTTAGACTAAAAAAGGGGAAAGAGAGATTGTGGTTGTTTTATTGTTTTATTTTATGGCTTTTTTCTTATAATGATTAAGCCCACTATGACGATTGCTATGATTATTACGATTACTGCAGCGATGATTCCATAAGTTAGGTCTGATGTTGTTGCTAAGCCTGTTACAGGTGTAGCGGTCGGCGCTGAAGTTGCCGATGGTGAGCTTACAACCATAGTGGTTTCTGCGCTTGATCCATAGTAACCGTTGGTGCCAGCAAATGTAGCGTAAACAGAGTATGTGCCTGGGACATTTGGAGGAGTCCAAGTATAGTGATATAAGCCGTATGCATCGGTTGTGGCTTTGCCTATGGTGATGAAATTGCCGTTCGGATCAATAGAGGTCAACGTTACTGTAACTCCCGTGAAATTAGTTGGTTCTGGCTGCTGCTGGTAAACGTAACTCATCCATTGACTCATACTAGCGTCAGAAGCGCATGGAACACCATTTGGAAAATCAGCTGCCTGCTCATTCTGCTTTGTGCCAGCGGAAATATCCATCACTGTACCCTGTACGGCTACGTTGGTGCCCGCTGGAATAGCAGTCTGTGGCGCCATTACTGTAGTATCGCTGGGTCCTCTGCCGACAACGTAGATTGAGCTATCATAACCATTGAACCATGTATTGTAGCCGTCCGCCATAGCATAACTCATAGCTGCGAATTCACCAGTATAATCTGAAAGAGTCCAGATTTGTGCTCCCGTTGTAGCGTTTATAGCTCGTGCTAAAGCTCCCTTGTAAATCGGTGTGCTAATAGTGTGTTCAGAAGCAACGACGTATATGACCCCGTTACCGACGGCGTTTATGAAGGTTGGATAATCACCGAAAGGCGTGTTGGGGCCAGCACTAGTACTGTTGCCTTCGCCGCCGTTACCGTAAGTCCACAATAGTTTTCCAGTTTTATCGTTATAGCAGTAGAGTATTCCTCCGTACCCCATGCTGTAGAGGTTACCGTAAGCACATTGGCCCTGAATTAGGGGTGTGATTGGATTACCGTAGTAGTCAAGAGCTGTTTGGGAAGGAGTTGGACCCCAGATTTCCTTACCTGTGGTTAAGCTGTATCCTACCCACCGCATAGTTTGCTGCCACCCTTCAATGAAGACGCCTGTTATTGGATCAACCGGACCTTCTAAGACGGTTACGTTGCCTGGTGCCGCAGTAAGTGTATTCGTCCACAATAATGAACCGATTGCACCTCTAGAAGAGTTGAGGTTGAGCGCAAAGTATGTGTAGGGCGCGAAACTGATAACGCCATTTAGAACGGTAACTTCGAGATTAGGCAGAGGGCCACTTTCGCATAGAATCAGATTGCCGTACATAGCTGCAATTTGAGTGAAGCTACTTGGGAGGTCTGTTGGCAGTGTAGCGTTCTGAGAACCGCTAGCGCCTATATAGTCGTACATTGCGCCTCTGCCTGCATTAACCGTGTCGTGATAGGTAGTTGTGGTTGGAGCAAGGGTGAGGGGGTTGATTGACGTAACTGCAAAGTTGCTTGTGGCAGGTGTTGGTGAGCCTCCGCCGACTTCTACGTTCCAGTTCCATAGGTTAGACGAGTTCCATTCAGCCAATTGACCGTTAGCAATGACGTATTCTAAGGTTTCACCGTTTGGACCCATTGTTTGAGGACTCACGTTTGCAGGAGCGCTGGGAGTGTTAGTTACGTTGAATAGATATTGTCCTGTCCATGCATCGTAAGCTTGTCCAAAGTCGGTTGTGAATAGAACTGGTTGAATAACTCCTTTTTGGTTGGGGTTTTGAGCGTCATAGATGTAACCGAATGAAAGGGCACCAGCAGGTATGTTGGGATTGTACCAAAGTTGCTGTCCTGTCTGCAGGTTAACGGCGTAAGTTCCACCTCCCGATCCACCAGATGTACCCAACCCAGCAGGATAATCGTATCCTAGCGGCGCTTGATAGTAGAGTATTCCATCCATTATTATCGGATTGGTGTATCGCTGAATGTACGCTGAACCTTCGAAGTAGCTGTCTCCTGCAATTTCAAAATTGTCTCCGCCGACGATTCCTCCTTGATCAAGCGGCTTTGTCCACATGATGTGACTAGTCAGAGAACCCACAGCGTCGCCTGGATATCTATTGAGGCCTGCACCTGAAAATATACCGTTTGCACCGTAGGAAGCAATGTCGCCTGAACCTACGCAAGATTCAACGGGTGCACCTGAACCCAGCCAATTTGAAGAAATTGTATACCAGTTAGAATTATAACCGTATATTGGGCGTGTCCAGTAAGCAGTTGGAAGCGGAGTAGTTGGATATGCCGCTACTGGTGTCGACTGAACAGTGAGAGTTGTTTGTGCGCTGCTGGGAAGATAAGTGTCGTTAACGAACGGTTCAGTCTCGGGAAGACCAGTAAGCGAGTTGATGTAAGTAGTGTCATGGGCATATTCATTGAAGGGTTGTCCTGGAAAAGTGAAGTTCAAAGTGTACGTGCCCACCACGGTAGGAGTGAAATATGTGTCTTGATCCGATGTCGGGTCTGTAACAGTAGAAAAAGTCTGCGTTGTAACTGTACCGTTAGGCCATGTAATGGTGAGTTCATAGTTGTGGAACCTGTAATCGTTTGCTAGAGTTGTCGCTGGAGAAAATATGTTGGTTAGCCACATGATGATGAGCACCTGTTGACCGACACCCGTCGGGTTAGGTGCCACATTGATGTAGGCGTACGTTGGGAGGTTCCATGGAGGTGTATGTGCACTAGCAGTTGGTACTAACATCAGTGAAGCCACCATTGAAAATGTTACGAATATAGCAATCGCAATAGCTGCATTTCTGTTTTTATCAATTTTCATTTATTTTTTTTCTCCTATATTTTTACGCGCGCTGCGCGTCTTAATTGGTGAAAAATGGTTTTTACTCATGATTTAAAAGGAGGTTTAGTTTCGAGCGCATGATTCTGAGTGTACACCATGATGGTCGTGAATGCTGAGAAGCGAATTATGACCATTTTTAACCAATTTCTGAAAAGTCATGCGCACTTCCCCCGCACCCCAGATGATTATAAAAGGACGTATATTGAGATTTGTTGTCTCAATGTGAAATCACGATTGAGCAGGCAAGTACAAGCTTACGCCCAAAAAAATTAGCGGTTGTTTCCTCTTGGCTAATTTTTGTGCAATCAACTCATGTTTGGAAGCATCAGCGAATCTGTACCAAGTGATAGGTAACCTATTTTAGATATGAGAATACTTCAGATAGATTAAATGGGTAAAGAAAAAGACATATTGAGATTAAATTTGGTGAAGGTTAATCAATCTCTAACCGGCGTGGAGAAAAATTGGAAAAAGATTGATGATGAATTAGATTTAAGAAAGATAGGAAGAAAGGATACGCCATTTAACGCCGACGTTAAGGCGAAAATGATGAGCGCCTATGGGTTACTTGATGATTTACTTGGAAAGGGGGTTGAGCCATTTTCGATTGAAAGTCTTGAAGATATGTGTGAACTGAATAATTTGGTTCATTATGGTTTAGATTCTCAGTTAAGGCAAGAATATGTCAAGGCAATTAGGGCTAATGAAGAAAAATATTACAGACATATTGATCCAATAATAAAGTGGTACGAAAACCATATGCATAGAGAGCCTCATCCTTTGAAGGTGGCGGCAGAGGTGTATGTCGCGATACTTGGATACCCACAATTATTTATCGAAGGCAATCACAGGGCAGGCAGTTTAATCGCCAGCTGGATCAACATGTACTATGGGTACCCGCCTTTCGTTCTAAGCCCAGAAAACGCGATTCCTTATTTCAAGCCATCGGCTGACATAAAAAAGTTTGCAGATAAGAGCACGTGGAGGGGACGATCCCGGCTGCCCAAAATATAGAAAATCATTCAAAGATTTTTGGGAGAAATACATAGATTGGAATTATGTGATAAAAAATCCTGAAAAGATTCGGTAAATTGGGCATGGTGCGTTGGTGTAACCCGCGCCTTCTGTTGTTGTGGCATTCGGCTAATCAGTTGTTATTCATCTTATTGAAAACGCAACTCAAATAAATTACATGTATACATTAGTTATGTATGGGTAGGATTAAGAATGGCACGGCAGATTTCAGTGTCCAATGAAGTTTACGAACTTCTGTCAAAGCGAAAGGGCAAAAGAAGCTTCTCCCAAGTCATAAAAGAAAGCCTCTGCGCAACTGAAAAGAAAACCGATATAATGAAATTTGCCGGAATCATGAAAGATGAAAAAGAAAAACTTGAGCAACTGAAATTACAAATTGAGGCTGAAAGGGAAGCTAATTACGGCAGATCATTTGAAGTGGAACGATGACTTTAATCGATACAAGCGTCATTGTCGATTTCATAGCCGGCGACAAAAAAATTGTTTCCATTATACAGGAACTCGCCGCTACAGAGGAAATAAACACAACTAGCATAACCGAGTATGAATTACTTAAGCACAAAACAAAATTAAAGCGGCAACTTGCAGAAGAATTTCTGTCTGAAATAACTGTTTACCCCTTTGATGAAGACGCAGCCAAAAAAGCCGCCCTGCTTTTTAAAGAACTACAAGATGCCGGGAAAATGATTAATGAAAACGATTTGCTCATTGCGGGAATTTCATTGGCGCGCAATGAGGTGTTACTAACAAGGGATAAAAAACTCGGCAATGTTGGCAAAGACAACATAAGAATTGTCTAATTACCGAACGCTATGCTTGGGAGGCTGGTGTGCTGGTTGTAACCCGCCTTCTGTTATTGTGGCATTCGGCTAATCGGGCTACCCGCGCCTTCAGGTAGATTCCTCATCGGCGACTGTTTGCCCTTTCCACTTGCAGGACGGCCGTTTCATCGCTTCCAAACTGGCGCACTCGACATCACAAATGTCTCATCGCCAAGTCCAGTTGGACGTTTCGTTTCTGCTCCGTTGCCAAGGCTCTCGCCCTGTACCCTTAGGGCACTGCAATTCTACACGTGGGCGGAGTTTCCTCAGACCCAGCATTTTTTGGGTCCGAAAGCCACACACCAACTCGCCAGCCCACACGTTAATGTGTAATCGAAAGCAATAAGAATTTCCCAACTTATCAATAACACTTTATGAATAAACGCGTTATCCTCATAACGGGCACACCATGCACGGGAAAAACAACCATCGCCAAAGCGTTAACAGCCAGGCTCCATGCAGAGTACATCAACCTCACCGATTACGCCAAAACCTACGATTTAACGTTAGGTGAAGACAAGGAAAGAAATACCCTCATAATCGATGAAGAAAAGATGCGCACAAAACTCGCCGAAACCATCAACGCAGCAGTCAAAGCCAACATCATCGTTGACGGACACTACGCCGCTGCTGTAACCCCAACAGAGCTTGTCTCTAACGTTTTTGTTTTACGTCGAAACCCCAAAGAACTCAAACAATTCATGGAGAAATGCGGTTTTGAAGGCGCCAAGCTTTGGGAGAACCTGTCCGCGGAAATCCTCGATGTTTGCTTCATCGAAGCACTGCAGACGCAGCCGGGCAAGGTTTGCGAATTAGACGTGACAGGGAAAACGGTTGAGGCAGATGTTAACGAAATCATGGATATTTTGGAGAAAGGCAAAAAATGCTACACAGGCCTTGTGGATTGGCTGGGCATGCTTGAACATGAAGGCTTAACCGACCAGTACCTGAAAGCCTAAAGATCGACGCATTTTGGGACAACTTGATTTACCCGTTCACAATTTGGTTTCAAACACTACGCATTCGCAGAAAAGCGCTCTTCAACGCCTTTTCCCGCCATATACAATATACAAAATTTACAAAGAAATTCAGCCATAGGAATCATTTATGAAAAAATATTGGGACAAAGCTGAACAATTCAATTCAACGAATAATGCACAGCAAAAATTTATATACAAAAAGCATCAAAAATAAAACTGAGGGGTTTTGTATGACTGAAAAACAATCAAGTTCAAGTAGCAACCAAATGGTTGCAACTATTTTGGATGTTTTGGGAATAATCTTCGTGCTCGTTGGAGGACTGTATGAGTATTATCATTCAAAATCAGGCTTGGGCGCTGGCCTATTTTGGGTGGGCATCGTGCTGCTAATTGTGGCCCTGGTACTGTATGTGTGGATGTGGATGAAAAAACCCATGGCAAAGGCTTAATGGGTTCAAATCAACCCCCAGCTTTCAATTTATTCTTCATTCATACTGAAAAATTTAAACTGAAAACATAGTTATGTTAAAAGCATAACAACTACTATCTGGACCGAAATCGCCAGCTAAATACACTCAAATGGCTAAGCGTTATCGGAAGCTGCCTATTTTCTGCTTGGTTAACAGCGTGATTTTGCGTCTATTCGAGTATGATTTGGCGTGGTCGCTGAATTTATCACCAATCATGATGGGGCTGCCTAAGCCAACATCTTCTGAAGACGTGTCCAAGCCGATGATTACGTTTACGCCTATGGTTCGGTTCCAGTCCCTGACCCAAACGCCCTGCTCCAAGCGGCCCTTCTGTACGATAAGGTCAAAATGTCTGGTTTCGCCGCTGTAGCCTTCAAGCACCACATTTTCCCTGTTAACCTTGTAGCCTTCTTTTTTGAAGTATTGAATTGCTAAGTCCAATAAATGGGATCTGGGCTTAGGCTGTTCTTCTCCAATGCTCATAACATTCGCTCTCTTCTCTGCTAAACCTTATCAACACGTATGTGGAAAAGGCTTTCGGAAGACAAACAAGAAATGAAGCCAACTTCCATCGTGAAATGCACAAAATGCGCCGGTCTAATGCTCACTACTAAGGGGCAAAGAACAAAAGTTTGTCCTTACTGCGGCGCCCACGTAGATCTGTTGCAAGCGCAGCAGGTAGCCTCAGCAAGCAACCCATTTGAAGCCTCAGAAATGCTGCGCAAACTAAAAAAAGAACAGGGACTCAACCGCAAGGCTTAACGCACACGCCGAAGCATCTCGCATGTCTTGCATAAATCCGAAGCTGAAGGTTCCCCGCATTCAACGCATGTTTTGAAAGCTTCTTTCTTAACCGTCTCCTCTAAGGCAGGTCTTAAACGTTCTATGGATTTGAGAACAGTGAATTTTGTTCCAGCATGCTTCGCTTCCATGCGGTTAAGCATCCAGCGAACATCATTGCGCAGCGCTTCAGAAGCGTAGGGGCATGGAGTGTCTTGGAACTGAATCTTTTTGACGTAAGCGTACAGGGCGCTTTCTTTTTCGGGAATTTCCCAGAAAGGCTTAATCTTCTGCACAAGCAGCGGATGCACTTCGCTGGTGACTGGTCTCTCCTTAGCCAACCGCATGATGTCACCATGGAAAATGTTCATAAGGATTGTTTGCGCTTCGTCATCTAAGGTGTGGGCAGTTGCAACTTTGTTGGCTTTAACCTGCCGGGCGCCGATGTTTATTGCTTTTCGCCTAAGTACGCCGCAGTAAGCGCAGGCAGTTAACTCTGTTTCCCCTTTGCTGCGTGCTTTAAGGATTATTTCGTCTAGCGTGAAGCCGTAAAGCTCCTTGAATGAGACGACATGGTGGGGAATTTCGAGTTTGCTGCAGTTTGCCGCTGCAATTTCTAATGCTTCATCTCTGTAGCCAGCTATGCCCTCATCCACCGTTACCGCAGTCAACGTGGTCTTGGGGCGAAACCGCTTAATCTTCGCCAAAATATGCAACAAGCTTAAGCTGTCTTTACCGCCTGAAACTGCCACTGCCAAATGGTCATCGAAGTTGAGCATGTGGTAACGTGTGATGGTTGCTCTTACCTTTGCTTCGATGGATTGGGTGAAGCATTTTTTGCACAGCGTTTCACCTGAATACTGCCTGTGAAAGAAGGCTTCTCTGGTTTTGCAGGCGCTACAGACAGCCGTGGTCATTGGGCTTTCACGTTGACATTTGATTGATTGTTAAACTAAATAAACAATGCCGCCTTAACTCCTTAAATGGTTGGTTTAAATGGCTGTGAAGCCAACAAAGCATGCAGATTACAAGGAAGTAACATACACTAGCGCCCGCTGGCAACTGCTAAATGAACTCAGAAGCAAAGCAGAAGAAGTCATGGCTGCTTTGGAAGAGTTTCATTTGGTGTCCATTGTGCATGGAAGCATAGCCAGGGGCGACGTAAAGAAAGGCAGTGACGTTGACGTTTTCATTCCTGAGGTACAGAATAGTTTTCTTGTAGAAACCGCCATGGAGAAAGCCGCCATACCGATAAACTCCCGTTTAATCGTTCAAGCCACCCCAAATTACGCTATGAAAGCGCACATTGAAATCAACGAGCAAATCACCGTTTCGTTTCCGCTGATGCAGATGCGCAGGGTAGAGCGGGAATTTTACAGGTTCGGTGGAGAAACCAACCTTAACCAGCTTAAAGCAGGCGTTCGGGTTGCGGGCGTGAACAAGCGGCTTATGCTTATTGAACCAACTGAGGAGGGTCATGTAGAGAGCAGCATCATCGGCAGAGAAGAATTTGCCGCTAAAATTTTGGGTATATCCGCCGAAACCGTGCTGGACAGGGTTCATACGCTTCTGAAACGCGATACAGTGGGCAGAACGGGAGTTTTCGTTAAAAAAGAATTGGCTCCAGAAGAAACCTTTGAATTGGCGCTCAAAAAGCTCTCAGACTTGAATCCTGCGGTTCGCAGAAGAATGAAAAAATAGGTTTAAGGGGGAGAGGGATAGTAGATGAGTTCTTTTTCTTCGAGCAGCAACTGGATTTTGTCGACGGCTTCGTAAACTTGCTCTTCTTTTTTTGCTCCAACGCAAACGAGTTTTCCAGCTGAGAATATTAGGAATACTACTTTAGGTTCATCCATACGGTAAACTGCGCCTGGAAATTGTTCAGGCTCATACATGACTTTACTGAGTTTGTAAACGAGGCTTTCAAGGTCGATTTCGCCGCCAAGTTCTGCTGAAGCAACGATGTTTTGAATGTTTACGATGGGTTTTTCTGTGATTTGGATTCCTTCGCCTCGCAGTTCTTTAACGACTTTTTCCACGGCACTTCGAGATTCCTTTTCTGATTTAGCGCCTGTGCAAACCATTTTGCCAGTGCCAAAAATTAAAGTGGCTGTTTTCGGTTTTTTAAGTCTGAAAACTAAACCTGGAAACACGCTTGGGTTATACTCAGTTTGGGGAAAT
>Ga0326728_10024158_pt1 | contig 11046 bp, 14 predicted proteins | sample MB3enrmetagenome_FD_207602 | JGI IMG/M metagenome (GOLD analysis project Ga0326728, IMG submission 207602) | Lab enriched peat soil microbial communities from McLean, Ithaca, NY, United States - MB31MN | ecosystem: Environmental > Terrestrial > Soil > Wetlands > Peat | place: USA: New York... | reverse complement strand
TTGCCCTCTGTGAAGCTTGCGACCTGGGCGCGAAGGCGCTTTGACCACCAAACTTTGCCGGTAGCGGCGCGGCGGCGCCCCTCTGCCCCGGCCGTCGGTCGTGCGGGAGGGACGCGGAGTTACTGGGCCCTTCCCAGAAGTCACTGAGCCTTCCTAGAAGTCACTGAGCCTTCCCAGACGCCTTTGACGGCCCGGAAGGGAGGGGTCACCTCAGCGTTTGGATTACGCCTCGCTGGGACAGCGCGCGTTGCTAGCGTGCTGCACTCGTCGAAGAACTAAGTTGCCCGGCTCCCTGGTGCGGCCCGGTCGGCGGTCACGTACCGCTTGCGCCTGGGCGCACAAATCGATAGGCAGAGCCCGTAAGGAGGCCCCACATGCTCCTGCACCTACACGGCGTCGGCCGTGGAGGCAAGCGAGGGCGACCGGTACCCCGATCGGCCCTGCGGCGGCCTCTAGGCGAGCTCGGGCGGCATCTTGCTCCAGCTTTAGGGGCCGCAAGTCAGCCGGACGACAAATCGCCGACGTCGGCTGGCGACCGCCCCGCCATGGCTGTCGACGACGTGGGCAGGACTGCGCTTCGGGCACCAACCAAGCACAATGAGAGGAAGAGCGATGCTCAACAAGAAGGCTCTTGTCATACCCGCTGTCATCGGGCTGCTGGCGTTCGGAACTGGGGCTCTTGCGGGGTCAACACTCGGCGCGGCCACCGTGTCGGGGCGGCGACCAACGGCGTTCCCTCCAGGACCGTCACAGCGTCGGCACCCAACCTGATCGCCGACGGCGACTTCAGCCGGCCAGTCGTGAGCGGGTTCGAGACGCTCTACCCCTTAGCGAAGACGACCCTGCCGTCAGCAGTCAATTCGATCCAAGGGTGGAAGGTGGGAGCTAACAGCGTGGACATGATGGGCCACGCGTACTGGAAGCCGCTGCCGCCCGGCTCCCCTGGCAACGCACAGTCTGTCGACCTATCGGGCGGCGCCCCCGGCAGCATCTCCCAGACCGTGAGCACCACTGCCGGTTCGAGCTACCTGCTGAAGTGGTACCTATCAGGCAACAATGGGTGCGGTCAGTCGACCAAGGTCATGCAGGTGTTCTGGGACCGCAAGCTGATCGCGTCCCCCAGCATCAATACCGGAGGGCCCGCCGCTTCCAAGATGGTTTGGTCCTCGGAGAGCCAAGTGGTGGTGGCCAGCTCGGCCCAATCCGTGCTCGAGTTCGCTGATGCCACTCCCGACAAGAGCCCCTGTGGCGCCGTCGTCGCTGACGTCTCGCTCACGGCCGAGCAGGGCTCGTCCCCGTCACCCAGCAGCGGTGGGAGCCTCCTTACCGGTACGGGTGTCCCGACCGGCGCCTGCACCGGTGACGCCTACATCGACCTCACGACGGGCGAGATCTACCACTGCTCTTTGGACATCTGGACGGACGCGGGCGACTGTTCGGCGGCCCCCTACCCAGGGATCGACCTTGCAGGTTGCAACCTTTCCAAGGGCGGCAACCTGGCCGGCATTTTGCCCTCCGACATCGAGCTGGAAGGCGCCGACCTCGATCAGGCCGTGCTGAGCTACTTAGACCTAGGACGCACCGACCTACAAGGCGCCGACCTCGTCTATGCCCTGCTGGACGAGGCCCAGCTGACCGAGGCCAACCTGGGATACGCCAACCTGACCGGTGCCAACCTGACCGGCGCCAACCTGACCGGCGCCAACCTGACCGGTGCCAACCTGACCCGCGCCAACCTGACCGGTGCCAACCTGACCGGCGCCAACCTGACCGGCGCCAACCTGGCCAGCGTGACCTGGTCAGACACCACCTGCCCGGACGGCACGAACAGCGGCAAGGGTGCCGGTGCTACGTGCATCGGCCACCTCTCAACCTGACCTCTGCTCACCTCCCAACGCCCCCCGGTCCCGGCCGGGGGGCGTTGCGACACCAGGGCTCTGACGTCGCAGGAGGGTGCGTCCCCTACGCCGGGCTGGTCCGGTCAGGCGGCTGGCCCACACGACTCCGGCACGCACGCACCCTCGGCAAGCGCTCTTGCACTAAGACTCGAAGAGGATTACGAGGGTTTCAGTCAGCACGCCGTCGTGCGCCATCGCCTCGGCCGAGGCTTCGGTTTGCATCGCGGCCGTGAAAGCGTCCATGTCGGGGACATCCATGAGCAGTGCAACGTGGGTCGGGTTCTGCGGGTCGACGAACGTCCGAATGTTGGTGACGCCAAGAGGCCCGAAGAACTCTTCGCGCTTAGGCGATGCGAGCCAATGATCCTTGTCCTTCACATCGTGATGACCCATTACGGTCGGCATGGCTCCCCCTCAAGTGCTTGGACCCGACGCGGTGCCGAGTCCGGTGCGGTGACGCTACACCTCGGTAGGTCACGTTTGCGTCAAGAGATCGGGCCATGCCCGAGTGATGCCCATGGAGCAGGCGGAACAGATTGCCGTACCGAATACCGGCCAAGGTCCACGGCGTGGGCACGCCGATCGGCGGCTACGGGCACGGTTTATCGATCGGCGCCGATCCCTGCCGACTCGGTGCTCTCCGGCGTGGTCTGGCCGAGCGTCATTCTGTGCTCGCCCCGGAGCCGATGACGGATGCCCGGAATGCCCCGGGCAGTAAGACTCAAAGTTGGCGATTGCCGACCGAGGATTCAGGCGATGAGATAGCGCTCCTTGGCGGTGTCGACATGTTGTTGGAACCGAGTGACCTTCCCATCGGCGAGGGTCCACACATGGGCCATCTTCACTTCGGCAGGCTCGCCGGAGCCCTTGCGGTTCCAGGAGTAGGTGCCGAGGGCCACCACAGTGTCGCCCTCGGCGACCAACTGCGCGACATTGACTGAGAAGTTGTCGCCAATCTCCCGGAGCCGCATGAACACCCCCTCGACGATCGCTTGGGGACCCACGAACGTGCCGTTGTAAAGCGGCCATCCCTCGGCCTCTGTCCACTCGATCTTGGGATCCATCCCGGCCAGTACGGCCGGCACGTCACCCTTCGCGAAACTGGCGTAGAGCGCTGCCATGATCTCTTTGTTGTTTGGCACAGAAATCCCCCCTGCTCGACGAAGATCCGCAGCCTCGCACGTTCGCGCGTCCGTGGCAACAGGCCGAGGGGCAATCCTCTACCGGCAGGCTGTCGAGGGTGCCGGGGAGAGAGGTGTCACCACCTGTGACGCCGAAGCGCGTTGAGGCACATGTCGGGACGCCCACGATCTGCTGTTCAAGGGCAGTAAGGGACACGCAGAACACCGTGGTCGAGGGTGCCGTCGGCGCGCCCGACCAGACAGTTACAGGCGCGGTTGGTTGATCAGCGCCAAACGCTGATTCGGCGCTTGTCGGGACCCATCGGTCCAGATGCCGTTCGGCGGGGCATTCTGTGCGCCCCAGTCCCGGCGATCGGGACAGGACTTCGTGTGGCGAGACGTCGAGAACTCCATGTAGTCAACCACCTTGACTGTCAAGCGGAAGGTGGCTATCGATAGGCCCCATGGCTAACGATGGCGATACCGCTCCTGGGATACCGATTCCTGCTCTCCTCCGCCATGCGCGGGGCGCCTTCTCTCGCTCGATTCGCGACGAGCTGCGGGAGGGAGACTTCGAGGATCTTCCTGCCAATGGGCCTTACCTCCTAGGCGGGATGGCAACCCAGCAGGTTGCCGCCTCGCAGCTGATCCGCGAACTCGGAGTGTCCAAGCAGGCCGCGAGCCAGCTCGTCGATACCCTCGTTGTGCGTGGCTACCTGACGAGGCAGGTCGATCCTTCAGACCGGCGAAGGATGACCCTTGAACTCACCGAGCGCGGTCGTGCCGCCGCGTTGGCGGTGCGGGACGGTGTCGAAGCCGTCGATGCTGCGCTCGCTGAGCGCCTGTCACCCGAAGAGCTGAGGGGTCTACGGCGGGGTCTCGTCGAGCTGATCTCGATCAAGGAGGAGCTCGAGGAGGTGGATCGCTCGGGAACACTCGGTGAACCCGACGCGCTCTGAGGCGGAGTCCCGTCGATACTCCAGCTCAAGTTGAAGTCCGAGCAGCCAGGCCCCATCCGACGACAGCGGGCAGCGCTGGCCAACGGAGGTCGTCGTAATGGCGGGCGTGCTCGGCGACACGACTTGCAGATGCGGCAAGACGGCGAGGCGGGCGGCAACCCTCGGGCGCGGACTGGCGGTCATCGGGATCAGCGGCGGCCGCTCTGCTGAACCCAGGCAGATCACCAACGCTTGCGACACACTCGCGCCATACCTAGATGAGCAACGACTGCTGCGCGACTTCTCGCTTGCGGCCGTTTTCCTATCTGTCGTCGCGGCCGACGGAGCTCCGGCCGCCAACCTGCGTTGTCACGCCGATACTGACCCACACGATAGGGAGACTGCTCTCGTTCAACTAGGTAGCTCGACTAGCTCAGCAGTTCCACTTGGAGGGACCGCACCACCGCTGTGTCGGTCACGATCTCGATCTCGGTGACTGTGTCACCGACGACGCGGAAGGCGAACACCGCACGGAGGCGCCCGCCGGGAGCCCAAACCGCTCCGGGAGCACCGTCGATAAGCGCCAGCTGTGCGGCTGCGGCCCGCCCCGATAGCACCGCCGCCACGGCCCGAGCCCCCCGCACTTCGGGCGCCAAGAGGGGAGCGCCCCGATCGCGATTGGCGGTTGCGGCTTTCACCGCCGCGCGGTCGGCCCGAAGGACGGCGTCGGGGTCGAGCAGGGAGACCAGCGTCTCGAAAGCCCCGAGGCGGGAGGCGGCCAGGAACGCCTCGACGATCTGTTGTTGACGGCGGTCGTCGCTGGGACGCAGCCCGTCGCCGCCCTGCACCCGGCGTCGAGCTCGGCTGGCCAACTGACGGGCCGCGGCGGGAGAGCGGTCGACGATCGTGGCGATGTCCTCGAAGGGCACCCCGAAGAGGTCGTGGAGCACGAAAGCGAGACGCTCGGAGGGGCCGAGCGTGTCGAGCACCAGTAGAAGAGCTGGACCCAGGGTCTCGGCGATGATCGCCTGTTCCTCGGGGCCGGCGAGCTCGGATTCGGGTTCGTCGCCTACCATGGGCTCTTCAGGACGGGTCTGGCGGGTACGGAGCACCCCGAGGCACACCCGGGACACGACCGTGGTCAGCCAGCCGGCCAGGTTGTCGATGCTCTCTGGCTCCGATCCGTTGAGGCGCACCCAGGTCTCTTGCACCGCGTCCTCGGCCTCGGTGAGGGATCCGAGCATGCGGTAGGCCACCGACTGCAGCCTCCGGCGGTTGGCCTCAAATTGCGCAGCGAGAGTCTCGTCCATGGTTGCCAGAATGACGCGCTGAGCGACCAGTTTGTGACAACAGTTGCCGTCGACCTCGGGACCAAGGTCCGAGAAGGAAAGCCGGCCCGATCTTTGTCCCCCGGGAATGTCACATATCGGGTGTCGGGCGCGTCATAGAGGGCATGACAGCAAGAATGAACAACCCCGCCAAAGTCCTCCCCGACTCGACGAAAGGTATCCAGTCCATCATCGAGGCCGCGCACGACGCCGGAGTACCCAGCTCCACCATGGAGCTCGCCCATTTGCGGGCCAGCCAGGTCAATGGGTGCAGCCCCTGCGTCTACAGCGGCGCCATCAGCGCCAAGAGGGCGGGCGAGAGCGACGAACGGCTTTTCGCCGTCGCGGCCTGGCGCGAGACGGACCTCTTCACCGACGCTGAAAGGGCGGCCCTGGCCCTGGCCGAGTCCATGACCCGCCTGGCCGACCGGCCCGACCCGGTTCCCGACCAGGTGTGGGATGAGGCGGCGAAACATTTCGACGAGAAGCAGATGGCCGGCCTGGTCCTATGGGTCGCAACAACGAATCTGTTCAACCGGCTCAACGCCACGACCAAGCAGCCGGCCGGCGTCGCCTGGTAACGGCAGGCGTCCCAAGCCGGGCCAAGCATGTTTCGGGCCGTCTCAGCAGCGGCCTGTTCAACTCAGAGGAAGCGACACATGAAGACGATGACGTGCAAGCAACTAGGCGGCCCATGTGACTTCGCCCACCACGGTGCCACCGCTGACGAGGTCATAAGAGCCCAGGACCGCCATCTCAAGGAAATGGCCAACGGCGGCGACGACGTGCACCAGCCGGCTTCGAAGGAGACGAAAGTCCGGTGGAAGCACCCCATCTCGGGAATGGGATGGTACAAGCAGGCCAAGCGAGATTTTGGCGCTCTTCCCGAGGACTGACCAACGTCATCGGCGGCAGGCGTCACCAAGACACCACCATCGAGTCCCAGATGGCCTTCGGCTCGGTGTCCCCGGCCACGCTAACCTTGGACGGGTCGCCATTGCAGGCGTGATCTCCTCGGCGGCACCGCTGGATCACGAAACGGGCGGCTCTCGGACGTCGCCCTCCGGCTCGGCTGGACGTACCCAACAGACGACACAGATCGGTCGCGTAGAATTCCTCGACGCCGCAGATCGTCACATCCGGCGTTCTCGTACTGTCCCAGAACATCCCGCCCGAACTCACGGCCGAGCACCCTCCAACGCCGGGTCCCTGGGATACTTCGGGCCGGTCCGACAGCCGATCGCTGACCACATCAAGCGCCCGAATATCGCATCTGCGCGTGGCCGATCGGTTGAACACGCGAGACTCGAACTACGGAAGACGACGGTTCCCGAGCCCCGGAACATGAGCGCCGATCGCCCCTTCAGCCCGCGCCGAGAGGTCCCGTCAGCGAGCGTGAGATAGAACAATCTGGACGTGGCAGCGCGTTTGTCGGAGGACCCAAGCGGATCAAGGCGGAGAACCCAAGCGGATCAAGTTGTAGCTCGGCTGCTGCGCGAGGTGCTCCCAGCGCGCTTGAGCGACCTCGGCCTTGCCGGCTCTGGGCGCCGATTCCGGTTCGACCAGCTCATCGACTGTCATATGTCGAACTTGTTGGTACGTGTCGAGCGGAGCTCAGGCCGACGCGCGCCGGGGCGACGCTGGCTGCGCAAGAAGGTGAAGTCGGTACACCCCTGCCCGGCGGACGCTTCGACTGCATCTGCTGTCATGATGACGTTCGGCGGTGGTCGCGCCTTGCGACACGTCGTGACGTTTTGTCCCTCTGAATGACGAAGGAGCAATGAACGACGTGCGGCAGCCAGCCGGCCGAGGTTCGTATGGAGTCGACGCACCCTACCTGCTGTTCGTCCCCGCGCTGCTCGTGGTATTCGCCGTCATACAAGGCGTCCTTACCAACTCGCCGTGGCCGATCGCAGGAGCCGCTGTAGTCGTGCTCTTGAGCAGTCTGGGGCTGTACGCCTCTCGCCGGGGCAAGTTCGTGGTATGGGCGCGCTTGCTCGACGATCTTCATCTCGTCGGCGACGAACAGGTCCTTGACGTCGGTTGCGGACGAGGAGCCATCCTCGTCCTGGCGGCGCGTCATCTCACCACTGGCCGGGCGGTGGGCGTGGATCTGTGGCGCAAATCAGACCAGTCGGGCAACGACCGCAGCGTCACCGAGCGAAACGCCGTCCTCGAAGGTGTCACCGAGCGTGTCCAGCTCGAGACCGCCGACATGGTCGACTTGCCCTTCGGCGACGAGACCTTCGACGTCGTCGTCTCCAACCTGGCAGTACACAACGTCAAGGCCGCATCGGGGCGAGACAAGGCGATCGACGAGGCCACCCGGGTGCTGCGCCCTGGTGGCCGTCTGCTGATCGCCGATGTCTTGAGCGCCCGTCAGTATCGGCAGCGCCTGGCCCACACCGGCATGGACGAAGTCGCTTGGCGCAGTCTTGGGTGGCGCATGTGGTTCAGTGGACCGTGGATGCGAACCTGCCTAGTTACTGCCATCAAGCCGCTACCGAAGGTCGCTGGCCAATAGAGCCGACGTCGGTCGACTCTCGGCCTGCTTCGAGACGGAACAGTCCGCCCACGGCGGGTGCGCTTCGCCGAAGGCGGATCGGACCGGCTCGACTTCGGGGGCGACGGTCGAGCCGGCGGGTCAATTCAATTGTCCGCCAAGCGCGTAATAGCTCATGGGAGTGGCCAGCTGGAAGGTCGGCACCCGTTAGCGTGACGACCATATCGAGGTTCTTGTTCGTCCTCGTCCGCTCCGATCGCCGAATCCGTACTCACGACGGCAGTGACCGCGCTGCAAGACAACCGGCACAGATTGCCCAGTTACGGGCTCTCGCGGTGGGGCCCATGGGGCGGATGGTGTCCCGGTGGTGGCGGTATCGACTCAATGCCCGGTGCCTCGTCCGGCCACACCAGCAGCACCGGACACGGCGCGTGGTCGACGATGAAGCGAGTGGCATGGCCCAAGCTGTGCGGACCAAGACGCGAACGGTCACCGTCGCGGGCCACAACCAAGAGGTCGACTCCTTGGGCGACTGCGTTGACGACCTCGCGCTCTACCCGTCCCCGACGATGAACAAGTTCCGTACTCTCCCGTCCGAGCCGCGTTGCGGCGGCTTTTAGGATCTCCGAGGCCTCCTCGTCCGCGACGTCCTCGAAATGGCCGGTGGGCCTATGCGCCCGAAAAGCCCGACCGAGCAACCCGGCAGTTGACGCCTCGGTGATCTCGCCGACATCGGAGGGCGTGACGTGGAGGAGCGCGACCTGCGCGTCGGGGGGAATGATATGGGCGGCACCGTCGAGGCAGCCTTGCCAAGTCCCCTCGACCAACCAGACGACAACCCTCACTGGTTGAATCATCCCACCAATCTCAGTGATGCCCATAAGGCAACAGTCGAAGCCACCAGCACGGGAGGCACAGTCACAACGCCCAGACGGAGGAACTCCGAGGCGGGTAGCTCCTCCCCGCGCTGTCGCAGCACACGCCGCCAGAGCAGGGTCGCAAGCGAGCCGACGTAGGTGAGGTTGGGGCCCGCGTTGACGCCGATGAGCACCGCGAGCACCACCCCCGGCCCGGCCGCCGCTGCTGCCGGGAGAAGGAGAAGCACGGCTGGGAGGTTGTTGATGAGGTTGGCGAGCACGGCAGCGACCACAGCGACGAGGAGGAGCGACCCGAGCGATGTCCCGTTCGGCACTAGGTGGACCACCAGCGAGCTCAGCCCGTGGAGCGAGACGCCCTTCACGACAAGCCCGAGTGCCAACACGAAAGTGAGGAACGGGACATCAAGGGCAAGGCCGATGTCGCGAACCTTTGCGTGTCGGCGCACCAGGGCTGGCACAGCAAGGATGACGGCGCCACCGAGTGCTGCGAAGGCGGGATTGACATGCAGTACCGAGGCTACGAAGAACCCGACCAGGGTTAGCGCCACTACCACGGAGGCGAAGACTGGGATCGTAAGCGGCGTCGCGACCTTGGTCTCACCGCGCCCGACGAGTTCGGTGGCGAAGAAGCGCCGCAGCACAACCCACTCGACGGCGATCGCCGCCAACCACGGCAGCGCCATGATCGCTCCGAAGCGGGCGAAACTCAGCCCGCTGGCGCGGAACGCCAAGAGGTTGGTGAGGTTCGATACGGGCAGGAGCAGCGAGGCCGAGTTCGCGAGGTGGGTACATGCATAAGCGTGCGGCTTAGCCCGTAGCCGGAGCCGTGCCACCGTCGTGAGCACGACCGGGGTGAGCAGCAAGACCGTCGCGTCGAGGCCGAGCACGGCGGTCACGACGCTTGCGACCGCGAACACCAGGGCGAGGAGAGCGACGGGCCTGCCGCGAGAGCCGGTCGCCATCCAGGTCCCGGCGCTCTCGAACAGGCCGTAGCGGTCACACATGTCCGCGAGGACGAGGACGGCAGCGAGAAAGCCGATGGTCGGGGCGAGGCTCCTAACCTCGGCGCCGGCCTGGCTCAGCGGTAGCACTCCTAACACTAGGAGCACGACGGCGGCCGGGACAGCGAACACGGCTTCCGGCCATCCCCTGGGTCGAGCGACAGCGCACGCGAGCGTCGCCACGAGGAGCATGACCGCGAGCGTCTCGGCGATAGGGCTCGGCACGATGCTGCAGATAGTAAGCCCGAAGGGTTTGGTCAGCCTGGATGAGCGCCTATCGGAAGCGCACCGAATACTCCTTCGGGCGCTAGTCGGTCATGGAGCCGACGCACCGAGAAGCCGCACCGATCGACGGTTCTTGTTCGTCCTGGCCCCCACCAAACGCCGGATATTTGCGAGTCCGTCCAGGCTTCAAAGGCCCAGCAGCGCGTCGTTATGGCGCGCTGTCGCGTCAGCCCGACTTGTGGATCTTCGACGCCAAGCGGGCCTGCCGGACGTCGGCAAGTTCATTGCCTCGCTCGAAGTAGGCGATCAAGACCCGAAGGTCGCGCTCGCTGAACTGAGCCTGAAACTCAGCCATGAGCGGCTCGGGAATCTCGTAGAGCTCCCCGCCGAGCCGACGGAGCTTCGGCGTGAGGTCGACGATGACTCGACGGCGATCAGCTGGGTCACGGGCGCGACTCACGTAACCCGCGTTCTCGAGCCGGTCCACGACCTTGGTGATCGCACCGGTCGTCAAACGGCTCAGCTCAGACAGTCGCCCAGCCGTCATCGGTCCGAACTGCTCGAGGACGTCGAGACAGTGCGCCTCGGTTCGCGAGACACCGAGGTAGTCCGCGACCGCCTGATCGAACCTGTCGTTTTCGCGTTGGGACTGCCGGACCATCTCGAACAGCCGACCGAAGAGCGCCACACGATCCATCGAACAATATCTCTTCCTATGGAAGATTCTTCCAGTCTCAGATGTTATCGTACAGCAGCAGCGTGATCGTGCTCGACACACGCTCAAGCGAGGAGCGACTGACCTTGGACACCGTCATCTTGACAACCCAACTCCAAAAGAGCTTTCCCTCGAAGGGTGGGCCGATCGAAGCGGTCCGTGGCGTGAGCATCGAGGTGCAACGGGGAGAGATCTTCGGCTTCCTCGGGCCGAACGGGGCGGGGAAGACGACGACGCTGCGCATGCTGACGACGTTGCTCCCCATTGGTGGGGGCAGTGCGACCGTCGCGGGGTTCGACGTCGCCCGTCAACCGCAACAGGTCCGGCAGCGGATTGGCTACGTGAGCCAGCTGGGTGGCGCCGATGACCTCGCCACCGGGCGCGAGAACCTCATCTTGCAGGGTCGCCTCTACGGCGGTGATCTCGCTTCGGTATCGGC
>Ga0326728_10024157_pt1 | contig 11047 bp, 11 predicted proteins | sample MB3enrmetagenome_FD_207602 | JGI IMG/M metagenome (GOLD analysis project Ga0326728, IMG submission 207602) | Lab enriched peat soil microbial communities from McLean, Ithaca, NY, United States - MB31MN | ecosystem: Environmental > Terrestrial > Soil > Wetlands > Peat | place: USA: New York... | reverse complement strand
CGACACGCTCATGAAAAAGCGCGGCCTGAAACAGGTCGAGGCGGCCGATCTGTTCGGCATCCGCCAACCCGACGTCTCCAAGATGCTGCGCGGCGAGTTCCGCCAGTTTTCCGTGGAGCGCCTTCTGCGCTTTCTCGTGGCGCTCGATCAGGACGTTGAAATCCTAGTGAAACCTCATCGTGATTCGAGGAACGCTCCAGCCTTGCAGGTGTTTTGAATAGACGAGCCACCTGTTATGACTTCCTGTCTTCACTGTCCGCGAGCCCCTGACCGCGCTCGGCGACCACCCGATCATTGGGACTGCAGTCCAGGTTAGTCTTCACGCAGGTTAGCGCCCAAAGGACGGGCGCGAAGCTGGGGCACCTTGCGTGGGTTGAGCGGTAGTCACTCCTTCCCTTTTGATAGAATCCAGGACGCGACGTCATCCACAACCTCCGGCGTTACGTGGCTAGGTCGTACCCAATCGTCAGGTGCGTCCCCCTTTTGCGTCGCCGTACTCGGCATGAACAGATGGAATAGGCGGGGATAAAATTTCACGGTCGCATTTTTATGTCCGCCCAGTGCGCTCTTCCAGCTCTCGAAGTCATCCGGCGGCACCTCGGCATCGTGTCCGGCCACCAGGATCATAACTGGGATCTTCAGTTTCGCCGTTACCGCCCCAGGCTCATAATTGCGCAGTCCTATCCAATAACCGACTGGGTTTCTCTCGCCGAACAGATCGACAATCTTGTCTGGAGCTACCTCCCCATCACGAAGTTGCTTGAGAACCGGAATCATCCCGGAAGCTTGCTCGCCCGCCTCTCCTCCCAAGCTGACACTATCTTCGACCCGCTTGAGGAAAACCGTTAGCAGATCGCTTGCAGGTGTGCCCATCAGGACGATACCCGCGATCCGCGGATCATCAGGCGCAATTTTGGACACTGCTATTCCGCCCATGCTGTGGCCGAGCAGATACGTTTGCCGGTGGTCCACATCGCTCCGACCGGCCAACAGTGATATGGCAGCACGAGCATCGTCGACCAACTCTTCCTGCAGGGTGAACGAAGATATTGTTCCACCGCCCAAACCTGCCCCAAACTGATGCGTCCGTTTCGTGTACCGCAGCACAGCGATACCACGACTGGCTAATCCCCACGCAAGATCCTTAAATATTTTGTTCGGGTCCATCGTCGCGTCCTGATCCAGCGGTGGGGAGCCCGGAACAAGCACCACGGCCGGGAACGGGCCGCTGCCGTTCGGTAAAGTTACCGTACCCGGTAAATGCCATGGACCATCCTCTACAGTCACCGGAAACTCGTGAAAGCGGTCCACGACCGCGTAGCTGGGCGCCTTCCATTGATTCACCACTTCCGTCGGCTGGGGGCCGAAGTAGAGACCGGCGATGCGGCCGGCCTTATCGAAGGTGACCAGCACGTCATCTTCCGGGGCGCGCTCGAAAACACACGTCATGACCACGGCATAGTAGCCGCCTAACTCCGGCGTGATAGCGGTCGCTTTGACCTTAACGAACGGGCCCGCTTGCGTCAGCAGTTCTTTCCACTGAGCGGAAAGCTTCGCCTGCGGCAAGTCTTTTGCCGTCTGCACATCGAAACTCGCCCCGACAGCGTCGTACTGGCCGGCGGCCAACTTCTGCACGATACTCACACCCTGCGCGGCATAGTCCGTGGTGCTGGCCGCAATTGCGGTTTGCGCCGCGGCGAGCCACATGACGCCGGCAAAGAGGACAAAGAGAGTCTCGGTTTTAATGACATTCATCCGGAATTTCCTCCTGACATCGAAAACGGTACCCTCTTGAGATCGTCTCCCTCGACGGGCCGGGTGGCCTAGCCTTCCGATGGCGAACCGCGCAGTGGCTGCCCATCCTTCGCGGCTTTTTGCAAAGGGTGGGTGGCAGGCCGCGAGGCATAACCAGCATTATGCTATCAGCGGCATGGCGACCCACCCTTGCAAAAAACGCAAGGATGGGCACCTGCGTTTCGTTATGGAACACCACGAAATCGTTCGAACATCGTCCACTCCTGTGCAGGGTTAGAATGCTATCTGAATGACTACTAAGCTGACAGAACTTGTGCTCAAACGCCGGGGCTGCCCGCTTCATGCTTGGGTTGGCGGTCCCGAAGGCGGACCACTCGTAGTGCTGACGCACGGCGCATGTGTCGACCATCACTCTTTTGATTCGACCGTACCAGCATTGACCGGGTCCTATCGGGTGATGATTTGGGACGTGCGCGGTCATGGACAGTCCCAGCCGATGGGAGACGACTACACCTCATCGCTGGCGGTCGAAGACCTTTTGGCGCTGGTTGATCGGCTAGGATACGACCGAGCTGTTTTTCTCGGTCATTCGAATGGTAGCTACATCGGGCAGGAATTGGCCTTTAGACATCCCCATCGCGTGCAAGCGCTCGTAATTGCCAACGGAACTTGCATCACTTGGAGCCGCGGTCCGCTGGCGCTGTTTTTTCTCAAACACAGCGCAATGCTGATGGCCGTACTTCCTTTCGAGATGCTGAAGAAATCTGGGCTAAAGATGTTTTCGTACAAAAAAGAAGGCCAGGACTATATCTACCGCGCATTTTCACAGATTTCCAAGAAGGATTTTGTGAAAATCTGGGATGGCGCCGTGAAAGGACTACATCCTGAACCGAACTATCGGATCAGCCAGCCGCTACTCCTGATGCACGGCGACGACGACCGGACTGGCGACATGAGGAAGATTATGCCGCTTTGGGCGAAACTGGAGCCAAACTGCGAGTATATTGTCATCCCACACGCTCGACATTTAGCCATGTTCGATAATCCTGATTCCTTCAATCGGGTGCTAATGGAGTTCTTGGAGAAGTGGGCGTCAACACGGTCCTGAGAACTTTGGGCTAGAAAAAGTTCGAATCCTTGCAAGGTGCCCCAGGTTCGCGCCCGTTTCTTGGACGCATCGCGACCCACCCTTGCAAAAACGCAAGGATGGGCACCTGCGCCCAAAGGACGGGCGCGAACCTGGGGCACCTTGACTCCCTTCTGACGACCGTGGCGGGGAGGCTTTCTTTTATAATGAGGCGCTCAAGGCCCTCCTCATTAACGCCGCTGAAATCTGGCGGTCTGGATGACTCAAACTGGGTTCTCTGGACGCGGGCAGGATGGCTAATGTCGTTGTGGTCGAAGGCGGCACGCTCGAGGTAAGTACAAACATGAAGCGAGTTTTAGTGACCGGCCGCGAAGTCCCGATGGAGGCCGGCGAACTCAGCTCGGTGACGAATACAGCAAGCAAGCCTGCAAGTGCGGCGGGTGAGGGAATTGCAGCACTCGCCGCTTCAAGGAGTATCGGATGACTGCAACGAGGCGATCATTCCTGAAGGCCGGAATTGCCACCGCAGCAGCGGCTGCGACCCTGGAAACGCACACAATCGGACAAGCCCCTGAGCCGCCTGACTTTTCCGGGTTTTCGATCGATACGCTGGTGAACGACGGCCCCGGTTTCAATGTGCAGCAGGCGATCGACGCGGGGCTGACCGCATGCGTGGTGGACCTTGCCATCTACCCGCGCAACTACAGCAACGCGCTGCGCGCTGTCGCGGAATGGGACATCGCATTCAAGAGGGAGAAGCGGTTTGTCAAGGCGACCTGCTTCTCTGAGTTGCAGAGGGCAAAGAAAGAGAGGAAATTCGGCGTTGTTCTTGCCTGCCAGGATGCTTCCATTTTGGACACTTCCACGCTCTCGGTGAACGGCCAGAATATAGACAATCTCGAGTTTTTCTACGACCTGGGCTTGCGGGTACTGCAGATGACACACAACGAAGCCAACCCCCTGGGCGACTCGTTCCGCGAGAAAAGGAACGCGGGGCTTAGCTGGCTGGGCGAGAAAGTGGTCGCCGCCATGAATTCGCTGGGCATGTTGGTCGATCTTTCGCACTGCGGCAAGAAAACTACGCTCGAAGCCATTGCGTTGTCGAAGCAACCCTGCGCGATCACCCACACCGGCTGCCAGGCATTGTGTCCAACGGCAAGAAACAAGAGCGACGAAGAGATCCGGGCCCTGGCGGATAAAGGTGGCGTCATCGGCGTCTTTAACATGAGCCAGTGGCTCACGCAGGCGCCCAAGACGTCGATTGACGACGTCATCGGCCACATCGATCACATCGTGAATATCGCCGGTATTGACCACGTTTCATTTGGCAGCGACGGCCCCGTGCTGAAGAGCGATGTGCCGGAGAGCATAGAGCTTCGGGGCTTGCAGAGCTATGTCGAGAGAAACGCCGGCATGCCCGGGGCCGAGTGGATGCCCAAACACGCGCATGTGGAAGAGCTGAACAGCCCGAACCGTCTTTTGCGGCTGGCGGAGGCGCTGTCGAAGAGGGGCTACAAGGCTGAGTCGGTAGAGAAGATCGTCGGCGGTAATTTCGTCCGTCTCTTCCACGATGTGTGCGGTTAACCCGGCAGAATGCCGGCCATCCTGGGGATGGTTTCCAAGATCGCCGGCGCCGTACTTCTCGCGGTTTTCGAGATGTGGGATCCCCGCAAAACGCTCTTGACTCCCCTGTTAAAATAGATTCATAGCAAACAAGCATTTGCCTCAGCGCCACCTGCTCCTTGACAACTAATCCAACCTCCAATCGGTCATTGTTTCAGTGGCCCACCTTTTCGACCCGTTTGTCGGGCGTCTAGCGAATAACTCCATTTCTTTGAAGACTTTGAAAGCGAGCTGGCGACTTGCGCGAAGAGACCCCCGCTAAGTGATTGATTTCCCGTGGCAGGTACCGGTGAGAACGTGCCGAATTGTCCGACAACAAAGTTAACTCTTTACTTCTGAAGACTTTACGTATAAGTCATTATTATTGAAGACTTTGGCGGGAAATTATTTCTAAGTCAATGATTCCAATAGACCGGTAGATAGGGGGAGGGGGTATCCATGGCAAATACCTCGCCTCAGGTCTTCCGAGAAAGCTCTGTTCCCATCGCAAACGAAGGTCAAAGAAAAAACAAGACGAAAAAAACTCCAGTCAGCGCGATAATCAGAGCATCCTTCTGGCACATTACACTAGTAGGAATCCCCCAGAAATAACGCAGTCGAAACCATGCCCGAAGTTGCCGCCATTCCCGAAAGCGCCGATCGCTGGCCCGAAGATCTGCGTCCGAAAGATCAGTGGCCCGAGCCGCCGCGCCTGCTGGTGGAATGGTCGTCCCGATGGGAAGAGTTCAAGTCCGCTTTACGCCCAGCGCTCGCCCGCCCTCCGAAACGCTTGGCAGGAGAAGCGCCCGTGGGCATGTTCCCCTATCGCGGCATGCTCTTGTGCTGGCTGCTCGAGTGCCTGTTGCTGATCGCGGTCATTGTGCTCCCCGAGCGCTTCGTGAGCCTTCAGATTCCACCGCCTCCAGTTCGCCTGCAATATGACGTCATTTATTATTCCGCCGACGAACTGCCCCAAACCCAGGACCGCAGCGGCGCCGAGGCTGGCATGTCCGGACGCGCCGGCGGCCAGCAAGCCCACCACCGCACGCAGACCATTCGCGTAGCGCGCGGCGACAAGCCCCGCGAAAAGGTCGTGGACGCTCCCAAGGTGAATCTGCCGCATTCCGATTCCGCAGTCGCCAATCTGCTCGCGTTCAAACCGAATCCCGGACCGCCGCCCGCCGAAGGCTTGCGATCTTCTCTCACCGCGCCAGCTCTGCCTGCATATTTAACAACGATGAGCGTGGTAGCGCCTTCGCCGGATCTGAATTTATCGGCGCGCCGCACCTCGAGCAGCCTGACGACCGACATCGTCCCTCCCGCACCGAACGTCGCGCGAGACCAGATGCGCACCGCAAACCCGCTCGCGGCAGCCGTCGTCGCACCTGCTCCGCAAGACGCGCAGCGCGACTTGGCCAGTTCGAACGTGCCGCTGACGCAAACCGTCGACGTGGTAGCGCCGCCGGTTTCTGCGCCACCGCGCGAAGTGTCGTCTGCGCCCAAGCTGACGCTGCCCGCGCCCGCCGTCGTGGTGCCGCCGCCGTCGCAGGTCAGCCGCGATCTCAACAGCTGGGGAAGCTCTGCCACGGGCGACTTGCGCGCCAAGCCCGTGCCTCCACCGCCCGCCGCAGGCGGAGGGTCACTCGCAAGATCTGGCACGGTCACTCTCACGCCACAGATTGTGCCGCCTCCCGCTAGCATCGATGGAACTGGCTCGCAGAAAAGCGGTTCTGCAGGAAGCGGCGGCGGCCGATCCGGCCAAGCCGCAAGTTCGCTCCTGGGTTCCGCCGATGTCGTACCACCTCCGCCGGGTCTGGGCGGCGGCAAAGCTCTCTTGGGCAGCGGGCGCGGCAACAAAGGAACCGGTGCTGGCGGTCCGTTCGATGTGGGTTCTGCCGTGGCTCCCCCGAGTAACGCCGGTGGAAACACTGCCGGTTCCGCGGTCGTCATCTCCAATCAACCGGGAACAAAAGTTGGACTGCCGAACCCCACCGGCGGTGGCGCTCTCGCCCTGTCGCCCAGCGGTACAGCGAAAAGTGGTCTCGGCGGCAGCGGTGGGGGAGCAGGCATCGGCAAAGGCAATGGCTCCGGCAGCGGGTTGCAAGGGGAAGGTCCAGGCGCAGGCAGAGAAGGCACAGGACGCGGCTCCGATCCCAACGCACGCGGCGGGATTTCGCCCTATCCCGGGCCCGGTGGCGCGGGAACCGGTATTAGCGGCACGCCCGCTATACCAGGAGTATCCGTGCAGGGCGGCACCACCACCATCAACTTGCCGAGTTTCGGCGTTCCCGGCGGCAACGCCCCATCTGGCCCCGGACGTTCTTCCACCAGCGCTCACAAAGGATCGGGAATTACGATCGAAGCGACTCCTCGCTCCGGTGGCGTGTTCGCTTACTACGGTGTTTTGAAAGGAGACCGCAATTACTCCATCTACATCGAAACGTCGCTTGGCACGGCGGTAATGCAGTACGCCGACGCCACCTCGGCAACGCATCCTTCTTCGGAAAAACTGAGCGCCCCTGAACCTATGCACAAAGATCTCCCCGAGGACCTGCGGCCCACGCGCGTGATCATCGCCTGCATCCTCGACCGCTCAGGAGATCTCAGAGACCTGAAAGTACTCGAGCCCGGCGCCGCCGAAACTACGTCAAAGATCCTGGTGGCTCTGCATGGCTGGAAATTTCGTCCAGCATTTCGCGGGAATGAACCAGTGGAAGTAAATGCGATCTTGGGGTTTGGAGTGGATACGCGGTAAAGCGTCTTCGTTGTTAACGATGAGATGGATGCTCCGTCGTATCTACGAATCAGTATCCTTTTCGCTTATCCACCACGGCCAGAAGAGGCCTGCCGTTTAGATAGCGGCGGAGGTTCTCGGAAAACAGGGCGTAATGCCGCTCCCATAACTTGTCGGTCAGCGCAGCCGTGTGCGGAGTGATCAGCAGATTGGGCAAGTCCCACAGCGGAGAGTCGGCGGCCAGCGGCTCTTTTGGAAATACATCGAGCGCAGCACCGCCAATCTTCTTTTCACGCAGAGCGGCGGCAAGCGCGGCCTCATCCACCAGCGCCCCGCGACCGACGTTGATCAGGCAGGCGTCGGGCTTCATGAGCGCCAGGCGTTCGGCGTTCGCAATTGCCTGGGTGCTATCGGTGACCGGCGCGGCCAGCACGATGTAATCCGCTAGCCGAAAGACTTCGTTGATTTGAGCCGGCCCGAATACGGCATCCACGCCCTCGCTTCTCCTCTCCGGATGCTCGCGCACAGCGATCACCCTCATGCCCAGGGCTTTCGCACTCTTGGCGACCGCGCGACCGATGCTGCCGAGGCCTATGAGACCGACGGTTGCGCCCCCGATTTCCCGAACTCGCGGCAGTTCGTCCCACAGGATCTGCTGCCCCCAAACGTGTTTCTCCTGCAGGCGCACGGAGCCCGGAATTTTCTTGGCCAGCGCAAAGATGAGCGCGATGACATGCTCCGCTACTACCGGCCCATGCACTTCGCGCGCATTGGTAAGAACGATGTTGCTGTTGACGAATTCAGGAAAAATAAACTGATGGACCGCTGCCGCCGGAGAGTGAATCCAGCGCAGCTTCTCGGCCACTGCGATCTGCCCTGGACGGATCGACCAGGAGATAGCAATTTCAGCGTTGACGATCTCTTCATCCGTCCGCTTGTAGTCGGAAAGATGAACGACTTCGATGTGCGGGAATTCGCGCCGCAATCGCTCGGGAAACCACGCCGGAACATTCCACAAAGCAAACGGATGGCCAACGCAGATCAGAATACGAATCGGATGATCGGATGATCGGGGCATCGGATGATCAGTCATAGGTCGGCTTGCGCGCGAGCGCGATGGCGTTGCCTTTGGCGTCGGCTCGGTATCCCCAGCCATCGAGGATGACGAGAACAAGAGGTTTAGGACGGGGCATGAATTCGCTATTAGCTCCTGGCTCTTGGCTATTGGCTTTTCGCTTCCCAGAAATTGCACCACGGAGAAATGGGGCAAATGAAAAATCTATAGGAGGGAGCGCGGTTTTTCAAATCCGCGCAGATGTACCGAATAGAATAGATATTGAATCCCAGTGGCCGATTCGGCATCTCATACTATCGCGGAGGATCGATATGCCCATCAGTGAACTTCTTCTAGTTGAGTTCGACGAAGAAATGAAAAAGACACGCACGACCCTGGAACGCGTTCCGGAAGACAAAAAAGACTTCGCGCCGCATCCCAAATCCATGCCGCTGAACAAGCTCGCGCCTCACGTGGCGCAGTTGGCCGGTTTTGGTCTCTCGATCCTTACAACTCCCGAACTTGATTTCGCGAAAAGCAGCTATAAGCCTCTGCCCTTTGAGTCTGCGGCGCAACTGGTCGGCGTTCTTGATGAAGGCGCTGCCAAGGTGCGCGCCGCGCTCAAGAACACGCCGGATGAAGCCTGGAAACAAAACTGGAAGCTCAGCTTTCAGGGCAAGCCCATCTTCGAAGGGTCGCGCTTTCTCGCCTACCGCCAGATGTTTCTGAACCACATGGTCCATCATCGCGCGCAACTGGGCGTTTATCTGCGGTTGAATGGAAAGCCAGTGCCCGCAACATACGGGCCCTCGGCGGATGACACGATGGGATTTTGAACGTGTTCTTTATCCTTCAGATGAACGTATTTTATTGGGTCTGTTTCTTGCCTGGACTAGATGCCTGTAGTTCCTCCGCCGCGAGCTGCGCCACCTTCATCGTGAGTCGCTCCTGGATGTCGGGAAGCTTACGCATCATGATGTCTTGGCCGGCTTGCATACCTTCAGCCATCATGGCGGGTGTTTCCTTCAGCAGCTTCTGTCCTACGGGCGATGAATAGAAGGCGATTACCGCGTCCAAGTCAGACTTGGCGAGGTGTTTCTGATAGATGGGAACTGCTGCATCGATAATCTCGTCGACGGGAAAGTCTTTGAAAACGGTTTCCGTAACAAGATTAAGTTTCGCAAGTTGTTCTGGAGTCGCGGCAGGAATTTTCAATTTGAAACTTGCTTCCGCTCCCGTCTTCATCGACTTCTTCATGCCCTCAACGAGCTGGTCCATCTGGGCGCGGATCTGCATCAAGTCCATAAACCGCAGAACGTCATCTCTACTCGGGGCTGTATCTAAAACCGCCGCCTGTTGCGCGAAAGCAGTTGCGGCAAAGATAAATACAAAACACAAGCGCGCAGTTGATTTTTTCATTTTCGCTCCTCGCCAGAAGCTATTCTCGTCCTTGCTCTGTGATAATTCAATTCTTATTTGGATATAGATCATCCCTTGTAGTTCAATGCCTTTAGCCCTAAAAAACGCGCCGAGCCGCCCAACTCCTCTTCAATTCGCAGCAACTGGTTGTATTTGGCAATTCGGTCGGTGCGCGAGGCTGAGCCGGTTTTGATCTGGCCAACGCCGGTTGCGACGGCGAAGTCGGCAATAAACGTGTCTTCGGTTTCGCCGGAACGATGCGAGATCACTGACGTGTATCCGTTGCGGCGCGCGAGGTCGATGGCGTCAAGCGTCTCGCTGACCGTGCCAATCTGGTTGAGCTTGATCAGGATCGAGTTGGCAATTCCCTTCTCGATGCCCTTGGCGAAAATCTCAATGTTGGTGACGAAGATGTCATCGCCCACCAGCTGAATCTTGCCACCCAATTCCTTGGTCAGGAGCACCCAGCCGTCCCAGTCGTTTTCGGAGAGGCCGTCTTCGAGCGACACGATGGGATAGTCCTCCACCCATTTTTCCCAGTAACGAATCATGTCTTCGGAACTCTTGACCGACTTGTCGGATTTCTTGAAGACATATTTTCCATTCTGATAGAACTCGCTGGCCGCCGGATCAAGCGCGATCGCGATCTCCTCACCCGGCTTGTAGCCCGCCTGCTGAATCGCCTCCAGCACGAGTTCAATGGCTTCCACGTTCGACTTGACCGACGGAGCAAAGCCGCCTTCGTCGCCAACAGAGGTGTTGTAGCCGCGTTGTTTCAGTACGCCCTTAAGCGTATGGAAGACTTCCACGCCCCAGCGCAACGCCTCGGAAAACGATGGCGCGCCCACCGGCATCACCATGAATTCCTGAAAGTCGACATTGTTATCGGCGTGCGCGCCGCCGTTAAGGATGTTCATCATTGGCACCGGCAGCACGTTCGCCGCGGCCCCGCCGAGGTAGCGATAGAGCGGCAGTTCGAATGCTCTGGCCGAGGCGCGGGCAGCGGCCATGGAAACCGCCAGAATCGCGTTCGCCCCCAATCGACCCTTGTTGGGCGTGCCATCAAGCTCAATCATCCTGGCATCGAGCGTGCGCTGGTCGGCTGCATCCATCCCACGGACGGCTTCCGCAATCTCGCCATTAACGTTCGCGACTGCCTGCAGAACGCCCTTGCCGAGGAATTGGGTCTTGTCGCCGTCACGCAATTCGACGGCCTCATGCTCACCGGTGGACGCGCCACTCGGTACAATAGCCCGCGCGCTGGCGCCGCCATCCAGGAAAATTTCAGCTTCAACGGTCGGATTGCCACGCGAGTCGAGCACCTGGCGTCCGCGGATATCAGCAATACTTGTAAGAGGCATAAGTGCGTCCTTTATTCGTCTGATGGATTTGAAAA
>Ga0326728_10024156_pt1 | contig 11047 bp, 8 predicted proteins | sample MB3enrmetagenome_FD_207602 | JGI IMG/M metagenome (GOLD analysis project Ga0326728, IMG submission 207602) | Lab enriched peat soil microbial communities from McLean, Ithaca, NY, United States - MB31MN | ecosystem: Environmental > Terrestrial > Soil > Wetlands > Peat | place: USA: New York... | reverse complement strand
TGGAGAAAAATTATTATAGGGGTGTGACTATCGGTCAGCAGCGGGTGACCGGCTCCAAAATCTGCCTCGGGACCGTAAATGAGGTATAGATGATGCCATTAACCCCCTCTACATGGGATAGAGGGGGTTACAGCTCGGATTGCTCACCAACTAAATGGCAACATGTGTTGCCTCCGACGCCACAATATACCACGTAATGAACATAGCGTTCGTAAAAGCGCCGGCATAGACAAGACCCGTCTTCTCATAAAAATAGGCTGATATAAGACTGACTATAATAAACAAGGGCAACAACTGCATAGCGACGACAATATAGAGCGTCATTCTTATATCATGGATCGGGGCGGCTCCCCCTGCCAAAAGAGGCACATAAAGGATGAGAAGCATAACCAGATAACCGAGCGACGCGACAATGGCGCTCATGATCATTCTCTTGGCGGTGCTTCCGGTAAGGGACCGCATCTGCCCCTGCAGAACGGCCGCAAACATTATGTAAAACAGGGCGAAGGGAATGACATATCTCAACGCGACCCTCGTCTGTAAAAGGCTCATGGGCTTGAGTGGTATGACCCAGAACCTGAAGTCTACATTGAAGAAATAGGCTACGAGCACCACCGACATGTAGACTATGAAGGTTACAAGGAAAGCAAACCAGACAGAAAGCCCGATCCTTTTCCAACTCATGCCCGCCGGGGTCTTGAGACCATAGGATACCAAATTCCCGCCCTTTTTCCTGTTCGATGCGAAATGCCAAATCGAAAAGAAAATGAGTGAGATGAGCGCATTGACCAGCATCCAGAACAGGATGCAGTTCGTGATCTGTTGCGGAAAGATCGGAGAAGCTTTTGCGGCGAGATTTCCTATCAGCGTCAAATGAAAGTAGGTGAGGGTCGGAACGAAGAACATGAGGGCGAAGCCAATCCACCATCCCGCGCCGGTAGCTGGCTTGGGGTTTTGAGGCGTCCCTTTGAGTGTGCTGAACCATCCGGTTTGAAGCAATAGACCGCCTGCGGCAAACAGGAGCAGGAGCGCACCGATGAAACCGACAAGTGTCGCCGCCTCCTTCCAGTACCATATCTGATCGCTTGGAGGAAGGGTATTTTCCGGGCCCAGGGTTTTCTGAAACCACCCGATCGCATAACCGATTGCCGAAGTGGACAGATGATCGCCCGGATGGGTCGTGTTAGGCTGATAGAGCACGCGGGCTGTTCCGTCTTCTATCGACCCATATATTTTACCGGGTACAATCGTATCGGTTACGCCGAATACTTTCTTGAGTTTTTCACTTTTTACCACGTCACTGGCTATGGACACTTCCCACATGAGCATTGAAAACTCATCGTGGGTGCTGAATACAACAGCCATGTTTTTGGGATAGGTGGTGCTTCCCTCAGGCGCATACTTTGTTCCGGTGCTCGATCCCTCTAGCACGATCGCCTTGTAGTCGTCGGGATGCACTTTTGCCGCGACCAGAGAAGCCCAGCCGCCCATGGAATGACCTTCAAGGCCGATTTTGTTCTTGTCCACAAAATCGAGACTTCGAAGATAGGTGAGACCGTCTGGTCCACCATAACCGTTTGCAAACGACGGCGGATCGGAATAACCGTGTCCTGACTGATCAAGCTCGAGGACTACCCATCCGCGCCGTGCAAACTCGATGGCGAATCCCGACTGTGTCTCCCTTGAGTTAATGTATCCGTGGATCGCGAGAATGCCGGGAGCCGGTGTTTTAGGCGTAGCGTTTTTCGGGATGAACAGAAGGCCGCTCATGATCGCACCGCCCGTCCCTGCAAAGCGAACGTCCCGTACCCGTATATTGCCGAAGTCATTCTGAACCACATTCGCGACGATCCCCCCGAGGAGGATCAAAATCACAGAGATCACCAACAGTAATTTCCCTTTCATACTATTAACCCCCTCTCGTCTTGTTGTAACGACCGCCTTTAAAAATGCCTGCCACTGTAAAAGGTCAATAAACTTGACGGTCGCGAAATCAAAAATGCCTTGGAGCGTTATCCATCATGATACAGCCGCTCCGGATGTGTTGCTCGCTTACCGAACGGACCACCGTCTTACCGCCAAAACGGCTCGGAATGGTTTTTCAGGTAAGTGAAATAATAATTAGGAAAGATTAGAATACAGGAGGCGAAAATCGAACTCCAATCAGGATCGCTCCTGCCCGGAATTTGAGTCCGAAAAACCTCCTTCCACCGAGGTTTGAGTATAGTACCGAAATGCGGAACGCACAAGCCAAATCGGACCCTCTCTCTGTTGGAAAATATCAGGTAATTCTTGGAGTTCTCTGGAATGGCCGGGCACATTTTCACGCAGCCGGGCACAGTGGGTGGAATCGCGCACGCCTCGGACAGACGTAGCATTTCAGGTCCAACACGGCGACTACCGAGACTTCGGGAGCAGTAATCGGACCCTTATCCGGAAATGTCGGCAATCTTGGTCCCTATGATCTCAATCATTGCACCCGGCATATTCTCAATACTGCCGGTTAACACAAAGTTATCCCCGGACCGCTTCCCGGACAGAGAGAGCACAAACTGTGTAAATGGCCCCAGTATATTATTGACCGGCCCCTTATAGTGTTTGACCTCTACTGAAGCCTTCATTTGGTCCCCACGGTCATCAAAAGTGCCGCGATAAAAGTAAGTCAAATCTGCGCCATTTATGAATCCATCCTTCAGAACCACTATTCCCTCACCAAAACTGGCGCTCGCAGAAGTAAATGACACCACATAGATCCCGGCTATCATGTTATTTTACTCCTTATAAGCTTACTTTGAGAATTGTACGGTCCACTGTTTGCTCTATATCGTCAAGCTGGTTTTTAAATGGCTCTGGCTTAATCATATATGGCGTCTCCAGACATGCATGCCTGCTGGCGGATTGCCCTCTAAATCTGAAAAACACGGATGCTCGTTTAGGAATGAACCAGGGAAAGTGATTATTGCGGCAAAAGTTTACTCCACTGCATACGGAGCTACAAGATATATTTGCGGAACTCCGTAGACCCGCAGGGCAAGCGGCGAGCTGACCAGGGCATTTTGTGAACGATGCGGATCTGATCCATTCCGACTATCTGCCACAGTCGGTTGCATCAATCCGTGAAAAGAGCTTCGGATGTCTCAACGGTCAGACCGTCTCCTTCCATGAGCCGGCCGTAAAGTCCTTCCGCCTTTACCAGTTCATAATGGAAAAAATACTTCATGGTCTGCAGTTTGCCTTTGTAGAATAAGGTCTCGGTCTCGGAAAGAGACTTTTCCAAAGCCCTCGAGGCGGTGAGCCCCATAAGAAGCCACTGCCACGCGATAGTGATGATCCCGAAGCATTCGAGGTAAAGGGTCGCATCCGCCAGAAACTGCTCCTGGCCATGGCTTTTTGAGATCTCGAGGAGCCTGCTGGTCACTTGTTTGAGCCTCTCCACTGCAAGGGCAAGTCTTTCGGCATAATGCGCGAGGGCCGGCTGGGTCATACCGGACCGAATCGCGCTTTCGATCTCGCGCAAAAACAGCTCATAAGCGCGACCGTCTTTCATAATGACTTTTCGGCCCAAAAGATCCATGCCGTGGATGCCGGTTGTACCTTCATGGATGGGGTGAATCCTGCAATCGCGATAATATTGTTCCAGGGGAAACTCATCGCAGTATCCATACCCCCCCAGGATTTGGACGGCCTGGCTGCACGAAAGAATGCCCATTTCCGAGGGATAGGATTTGGCCACAGGGGTCAATAAATCCAGGAGCAGGGCGTATTTTTCCCTCTCCTCTCCCTCCTTGACTCTCTTGTAGTCGGAATAGAGAGCACACTGGAAAAGCAGGGCGAGAGAACCTTCAACCACGGCCTTCTGAAAAAGAAGCATTCGTTTGATATCTGCATGTTGAATTATGGAAACCTGAGGGGATGCAGGGTCCTTAATCCCGGGTTTTCGACCCTGCGGCCTTTGCCCGGCATATTCAAGGGAGGCATAATAGGCTGCCGATGCGATACCGGCGGCACCGATGCCTATCTCGATGCGGGCTTCGTTCATCATCTGGAACATGCATGCCAGACCCTGGTTCGGCTCTCCAACCAGCCAGCCATGACAGTCGTTGTTTTCGCCAAGGCTTAGCTGAGTAATGGGGCAGCCACGGTAACCCATTTTGTGAAATACGCCGGCTATGCTGACGTCGTTGGACTCCAAGCCGCCGCCCTGTTTAGGCCGAAGCCTGGGGACCGCAAACAGGGAGATTCCTTTTACTCCCTGAGGCGCCCCTTTTATTCTTGCCAGCATGAGATTAACGACATTATCCACGCCGTCGTGATCGCCGCCGGAAATAAATATTTTTTGCCCCGTGATCTTGTAGTAGTCCCCTTCGGCATGCTCGGCGCGTGTGGCTATGTCGGCAAGAGAGCTCCCGGCCTGAGGCTCGGTCATGGCCATGGTCCCCTGCCACTGGCCCGAAAACATCATGGGAATGTAGGTGTTTTTCAGCTCTTCCGACCCGAAAGTTTCGATGAGATGCGCCGCTGAAGTGGTCAGCATCGGATAGACGCTCGCTGAGTAGTTGGCGGCGCCGAAAATGAATGAAAAAGCCGCCTTGATGACCTGGGGCAATTGCTGCCCTCCCTCTTCGTAGGTGGCCGTGGCCGATATCCACCCCCCGTCTCCGCACTCCCGCATGAACTCTCTGACGGCCGGATGAACTTTCACACACCCCTGCACAAGCTCCGGCGCGAATTGATCCATCGCTTTGAGGTTGGGCCGAAGAAGCCGCTGTGCTATTTTTGTGGCAGTGTCCAGGACCAGGTCGAAGGACTCGCGACTGTGGTCTTCGTAGTACGGGAATCGGGTGAGGCTCTCCGAATCCAGCATCTCATAGATAATGAACCTCATATTTCGCAGACTTACAAACTTATCGGCCATAACTCACCTCTCAAGTTCTGAAATAGGCAATGATTGGTTAATCAGCCTGACTGCGGCCGGCTATATTGTGTCCGCTTAACCGCGTGATCCCTGCGAAAGTATTTACGGCGGCTCTTGGAGGTGTTGCAGGCAATGGCGCTCGGGTATTGCGGGCGCCAGAAACGACATATTTGACTTCCACCGTAGCAGGGTCAAATCCTTCTTTGTCGAATTTCAAAATATGATCCGATTTGCGGTTTAATTCTACCTCACAGGGTGTGGTGAATTTAGTATTCTGTTCCACGAGGGTCAGGTTTGATTCTGATGGGTCAGTGGTTATAGGGATTTTTTTGGGTGGTCCCATGAACAATGGTTGCACGGCCATAGCTCACAAAGAGCAAAATGCCCGGCAAAGATAACCTACATAAACCCCTCCCTGCGTTTAGTTCACACGGATTACTTATCGCTGTCGTTCAGAGATTTATTATTTGTTGAGAACTCTTCATCTATCTGATGTAACACAAAATATCAAAGCGTCCATGCTGGCGCAACTGAAATTCTCGCACATTGAAGAGCAAGTCGGCAAACGTGTCCACCATATGGGTTGAGACCAAAATCGATTGTGGGGCATTTCAGCGGGGGTCGGCAACCATCCCGCCGATTCTGGAAATTGATACAAAAAAGATGGCTGCTTCCGGGCTTTTTCGCTAACCATTGGAACCGGATCAATGGATATAACCTTGAAAATCATTTTCGTATCTGACCTGATGGCCTCTTTGCTCAACGAAATCTCCTGGAATTTTGTTTCTCGCTCCGAAACAGTTGTTTGCCATGTTATTGGGAATGTAGGGTATTTTCATCTCTTCTTGAGGAAAAAGCCATAGAGGAATTTGTCTCTCGTGAATTCCGGGAAATCCTGCTCTCTGGTTATTTCGAAATACTTTTCTAACGTGTCCCGAAACTCGCTGGCCTTGAACCAGTATTGTGTGCCGCCCCAGTTTTCTTCGATTGGCGATGGCCTCCATGTTGATAGCCACGCTACTATCAGCGCAATCCCATCGTTTTTCAGAACCCGATGGTATTCTTGGATGGCTTTTTCGTAATCGGGAATATGGTCGATAGTAGAAAGGTCGATGACTGTCCTGAATTCTCCGTCCGGGAATGGAATTTGGCGGATATCCCCTTGGATGGTATTGTATCCGCTTGATAATGCCTGCTGGACTCGATAATTGTCCAGTTCAAGGTAAGCATCGGCTTTGATAGGGAGATTCATCACGGTTTCATTCCACGTATCAGTTTTAAGAACTTTGTATCCCCCTAGATTGATAGCTTGTTTGGCGTACAGTTGGTATTTCAGGTGTGTGATTGACTCAAATCGCTTTTGTTTCCGCACTAAGGATGTTTTAAAATTCTTCCAGAATAGCTTTATTAGTTTATAGAAGGGATATAAGAGCAAGAATGAACGAACCCCGTATTCACCACCGATTATCTCAAGCGCCTCATGTCTACCGATATATTTTTTCTTGTATTCCTTCCATACCTGATAATAGGCATCCTCATATTCATCCCAGCTAATAACTCGCCTTTTGCACCTGAGAAGCTCGGCCCTATGCGACTCGATCTGCACCGCGAGACCGCCGGCGCGAGCCCGCGTCTCCCGGAACTCTGTCTCTAAGGCCTTTTGGGCGGAACGAACGGCTTCGTTCTGCAACTTCTGCTCTAACTTTAACGCCAGCTTTCTCAAGAGCCTTCCTCCACGGGTTTTTCCTGAATGAATTGATTCTTACTGGAATAATGCACACACATCAAGTAATGTTACATACGTTAAAGCAGCATTTTGGTGTCGAATTCAGCACGAAAAAGCTCATGGAACAACCCCATAGCCCGCAAGACCATACGATCGAAACCGGAGGCACGGGTTTGGGTAGCACCGGCAAAGGTTCAATCCGCCAACTCGGGTCACTCAGGGTTGAGCTTTTTCTTCTTCAGACCTTCCGCAATTTCTGCAGCGATCATTATGTTCTTACCCATTGCTTTCGAGGTGCTACGGGCTAAGCACCGCAGGTCTTCGGGATCAATCAGAGGGGCAATCGCCTTTGATGCTTCAGCTATACTGTTGAATGGATGGGTAAAAGAAGAGATTTCCAGAGGTCCCGCTTTGCAGATGGCTCCCATGATTCGCAGAGCAAGACCGCCTACCTTATATTCCGATGCTAAAAGAGAGCAACCCCCGCAAGGGATTTTTAGAACATGGCGACTTATTGCGGTTCGTGATGCCCTTCCCTCATACCTGAAAGGCATGGTCACCTTCGCTCACAAAACTGGATGGCGCAAAAAGGAAGTGACAGACCTGCAATGGACAGAGGTTGACGTGGAACGGGGCATTGTAAGATTGAATCCAGGAGAGACCAAAAACGACGAGGGCCGGACGGTTTATCTTGATGTGGAACTGAAAGAAATCTCCCGTGCACAATGGACACAGAGGATACGACAAGCGGCGCTTTGCCCTTATCTGTTCCCGAATGAAAAGGGCACAGACAAGTTCCAGAGTTTTCGAGGCTCCTGGGATGCGGCTTGCGCAACAGCCAACACCAGCAAGTGCCTTTTCCAGGATCCCAGAAGGACTGCAGTCCAGAACATGGTCCGCGCCGGCATTCCAGGACGCGTAGCGATGATGATCTCCGGTCACAGGACCCGCTCTATCTTTGACCGCTACAATATCGTAAGTGAAACCGATCTGGCGCTTGCCGCCACGAAACAGGAAGCCAGCCTGAATTCCGTCATGGGCACAAAAACGGGCACAATCATAAAAATGAAAAAGCGGGCAAAGCCCGCAAATTGAATGCCGGAGGCGGGAATCGAACTCGCACAGGGTTGCCCCTACTGGATGTTAGGTCTGAAAAAGCCTCGACCACCAGACCCGAGTATAGAGCCGAAATGTCGAACACATAAGGCAAATCGGCTCTTTTTGTGTTGGCAAATGTTTGCAAATTTTTGGTTTTTCGAGGCTTATTGGGCAAAGTAAAAGCCAAAGTTTTTCGGATGTAGTATCTAGTTTACACTCTCGCGACAAAAACTCTGATAAATTTATCACACCTGAACAGGCAAAAAGAAACATCTTAAAAGGCTCTGCTCTACATATTTTTTTATATATCAATAATACATAGGACATTTATATCACATTTCAACACTTCCGTCCTGCTCCAGAGCTATCGGTCTAAATGCCAAGTATTTGTTTTTGTTATACGAATTTGCGTACTATTTTCTCGGTACGTTTTTTGCCCATCCTATACCAAATATTGGATGCAACCATTGTCGGGATCAGTATTTCATAATAACTAAAGTATAAATAATACTTGTTATGACAGAGGAACGCTTATCGAGCTACTGGGTTGGAATTGTATCACCGGCTGCAGTTCAACGTATCTCTGGCGAAACTAAATACCTTAAAGTTCGCATATTCCGCACCCTCCTTTGCATTACTTCAGTGTGTTGAACTTAGCGGTGCCGGTTGTAGTGCCTGTCGGTACATTCTTAAGAGTCTAACCAGGCTTGGGAACCGCGCCTATCGGTATTCAACCATGGTGAACGATTATTTCGCCAAGAGGAAATCATGAAATTGAAGGCCAAAAAACTGTCTGTGAATCCTCCAAGGGGAGTCTGACCAGCTCCCCGGGGACCTGCTCGCGCCTTTTTGGTAGATAGAACCTTGCTCTGAGTGAGAACATGTATTTACTGGCAGTAACCTCGAAATCTGACCGATTATCACCTGATTTGTCATATTGACATTATGGAAGAAATTGCATGTCAAAGCTACCCGCAATGACTCGAACCCACCTGCTCCCCATAGCGGCCGTTTTATTCACGCTCATTTTGGGGATTGGGTCACTGGCGGGTTTATCGGCAGGCATCAGGTCGCCCGTCGATGTTGCTAATGCAATTATTGATGAAAAAGACAGGCTGCTCCTTCATGGAAACGTCCACCCCAGGGCCACACCCCAGTACGATGTTGGTCCTACCGACCCTTCACTTCCGATGAAGCGGATGATCCTTCTTTTGAAAATTGCTCCTGAAAAGCAGGCGGAACTGGATCGTCTCCTTGCCGAACTGCAGGACTCGTCTTCTCCTAACTTTCACCGCTGGCTCACCCCCGAGGAGTTCGGCAAGAGGTTCGGAAGAAGTCAGGAAGAGATCGACATGGTTTGCGGCTGGCTTGTCTCCCAGGGGTTTACCGTTGATGAAACTGCAAAGGGCGGCTCATGGATAAACTTCTCGGGTACTGTGGCAAATGTCGAACGCGCCTTTCATGCGAACATGCACGATTACAACGTCGACGGTCATCTTTATCATGCCAACTCGAAGGATCCTTCCATCCCGCGCGCTCTCACCCAGGTGGTAGCCGGTCCCGTAAGGCTGCACAATTTTCTCTATAAGGCTGCGCACACCAGGCCCCGGCCAATGCCTGCCGGAAAGTCGCAGCCCGGTTACACCGATCCGGCAGATGGCGGCTATTCCCTTGCCCCTGGAGATTTTGCGGTAATTTACGATGTCAACAGTGTCTATGGCCAGGGCTATGACGGCACAGGAGTGACCATCGCCGTCGTGGAGAGGACAGACTCTAATGCTGGCAATTGGGCCACCTTCCGCTCCACTTTTGGACTCCCGGCCAATCCTCCCGACGTCATAGTGAACGGACCTGACCCGGGCGACCTGGGGGCCAATGAAGACACGGAAGCCGACCTTGACGTCGAATGGTCCGGCGCAGTGGCGCCGGGAGCTACCATCGATTTCGTAGTATCTCAGACTACCAATGGTACCGACGGCGTTGACCTGTCTGCGCAATATATCGTCGACAACAACATGGCGCCCATTGTGAGCGATTGTTTCGGGGAATGCGAGCAGGCTATGGGATCGACCTCGCTCGCTTTCTATAACAACTTATGGCAGCAGGCCGCTTCTCAGGGGATAACCGTGTTCGTGGCCAGCGGAGATACAGGCGCCTATGGCTGCGAAGGGTTTGGGGTCAAGGCCGTGAACGGTCTTGCTTCGACTGCCTGCAACATCGCGGTTGGTGGGACGCAATTCAACAATGGATCTGACCCGGGTATTTACTGGAATGACAGTAATGCTTCAAATGGCACATCGGCTCTGAGCTATATCCCGGAGGTGGCCTGGAACGATTGGACGCAGGGTTATGAGCTTGCATCAGGAGGCGGAGTCTCCGAAATTTACAGCAAACCTGCGTGGCAGGTAAGCCCCGGAGTACCAAACGACGGCCTGCGTGATCTGCCCGATGTCTCTCTAAACGCCGCCGACCTCAGCGGGGGTTACAGGGTGTACACCTCTAATTCATGGTCTATTATTGGCGGAACATCGGCAGCATCTCCTTCATTAGCAGGCATCATGGCTCTGATCGTGCAAAGCGCAGGGGGTGAAAGGCAGGGTAACTTCAACGCTGTCTTATACCAGTTCGGAAACACTCAGTACGGAGGGACAAGCGGCGCATACGAGGTCTTCCACGACATCACGTCCGGAACTAACGGTTTTGGTGCGGATTTCCCCGGCTATTCCTGCGGAACCGGCTACGACCTGGTCACGGGCCTTGGTTCCATTGATGCTTTTAACCTCCTGCTGGCTTTCCAGCAAACCTTATCCACATCTGCCACTCACTTTTCAGTTTCAGCACCATCGTCGGCAATTTCCGGCACAGCATTCAATTTCACCATAACGGCTATGGACGCGAAGAATTTCATGGCGACCGGTTATTCCGGCACGGTACATTTCACCAGTACCGATGCGTTGGCGACGCTGCCGCAAGACACTACGCTGACCAACGGAACCGGTACGTTTACGGCCACATTAAATACAGCGGGAAGCCAGACCATCACGGCCACGGATACGGTGAACGCATCCATAACCGGGACCTCCACCATCACGGTCAGCCTCAAGGGCAATGGCGTCTGCGGATCGGCGAACGGACAGAATCTTCTCACCGCCCCGGCATCAAACCTTTGCAGCGCAGGCGTACCCACAGCAGTCACCGGCTCCGGCCCATGGACCTGGAGCTGCACCGGCTCAAACGGCGGTTCCACCGCAAACTGTTCGGCAAATCTCGAGGTTAACGGCGTCTGCGGGTCGGCGAGCGGACAGAAC
>Ga0326728_10024155_pt1 | contig 11047 bp, 10 predicted proteins | sample MB3enrmetagenome_FD_207602 | JGI IMG/M metagenome (GOLD analysis project Ga0326728, IMG submission 207602) | Lab enriched peat soil microbial communities from McLean, Ithaca, NY, United States - MB31MN | ecosystem: Environmental > Terrestrial > Soil > Wetlands > Peat | place: USA: New York... | reverse complement strand
TCCTTTCCTTCTGATTTTATTCTGTGGTATAATTGCAGTCGGACTACCAAAATCGCCACAATGGATCTTTTCCCAATTTTTTCAGGCAGTAACTTGGTGTTCAACATGCTATTTTTCCCTGATTAAACTTTGAATATGCACAACCTGTTTGTGCATGTTCTCATTTAGTTTCTCTTCTGCTCGTCCTCAATGCTCATCTGGCCATAAAGTGCTTGAATATGAGTTTTCAGAGCGTCTATTCTGCCCTGTTGGAGTTCATCCTTATCTTTGACGTCTATCTGGTTCTCTTTGACTTTGATCCGCTCTAGCAGCTCTAATAGATCTTGTTTGTCTTTAGAGTTATTGCTGCATCCTGTAGAGTCGACGCTACAGGAGAGTGAAAAACGTTTCTAGACTATGGTTAATACGATCCCACAATTGGTTTGGATCGTTCATTCAGATGACTTATCTACTGGTATAATGAACGCTGGCGCTCTTACACCGGCACCACACCTGAGCAGATGGAAAGCTAGGGCTGGCAGAGTGTTCAAGAATCTGAAATGCTACCAAAAGTACTGGAGCAATGGAAGCTTCTCTTACTACGGGGAAGATGTTTGATATGGAGTTTACTTTGCGTGGCAGCGATGGTATTTTACGTCCGTTATATGCCCATTACTGTTTCAGGTTCTCATTTTAATTCCCCCAATAACCGCTCCAATTCCACCGAAAATAAGGAAAAATCCAAATATCCATGGCAAAATCAGGATTCCTACTAGGGAGTTAGTTAGTAGAAGTAAGCCCAAGATTATAGTAAGCGCACCAAGGATTCCCATACCCAATCCTCCTCCTTTAAGAGACAAAATTAATCTTACAGCACCGTTGATAAGAACTAAAACTCCTATGAAGAGAATGAGAAGGTTAAGTACTATGAAAGGACTGATGATTGGATACATAATTATAACAACTCCTGCAATAATACTCAAAATACCTGAAATCAGGTTCCACATCCAGTTTTTCGTAAAAATCAGCGCCTCTATAACAGAAACAACTCCTTGTGCTAGCCAGAAAACGGCTAAGATTTGTATTAGCAGAATGGTGGTTGCTATAGGTTCGTATATGAGAAATATACCTATAACAATAGCAATAATCCCTTCCAGAAGAACCGACCACCAAGGTGACTTCACTACTTCTAACGTTATTTTTGACTCAGTATAAATTGGTTTTTCCATATAATCCATCTCCAGAATTCTTTTGGTTAGTTAGGTAGACGCTACCCCTGCCAAAATATGATATATGAACACAGATGAAAAAAATTTACCAGTTTATAATCATTAGACTTCTCTTTTTAGGGTAATTTTATGCAAGCACAAAACAAGTCCGAGTCAAAGAGAAAATTGTCTTCAAATACACAATTACCACCGGAATCATTTGAAATTAATGATGCGAAAAATAATTTCTGAATGAAAATTACTTCTCAATAACAAATTTTAAAATCGGACAACAATTTGATATTAATTATGTTTTTATTATTCCTAGAGATTTTCACAACTGTTGTATTTAGCAATATCAATAGGCTAATATTTCCCTATGCAGATTTTTGTGCAGTAAAATCTATGCATAAGTGAAACCAAAAAATCCTTTTTTGTAATGAAAGAAAAGGATGGAGAACAGTCATTTTTACAGGACTTTCAATACATTACTATTTAATTAGAATCGGTGGCAAAGGAATTTATTGAATTTTGATATGCTTTTACTAATACTTTTTTTGCATTTACTGGGGGTTAATCGGTTAAATATCCTATTTATTCCTATAAGGTGTGGAACAATCAACTTTCAAACATATAGCCAAAAATTGAAACATTTATGAATCAAGTTTGAAAAATAGGTAACTATTTCACTTTCTGCAGATGTATACAAAAATGCCATATCTTTTCTCAATATGTCAGTAGCTTCTAAGCATAATAGTGGGACTTCACATTTAGATTAGCGCTACATAAATCACAATGAATTTTACCATTGATATAGCTATTGATTTATTCCTTCTTTTTGTTAACAAAATATTCATTTCAATGAAATTAAGATTTATTATTTTGAATGAGTAGAGTAAAAATCTGTACAGACGGCATTTACTCAATCTGAAAATAATTAATATGGAGTAAAACAATAGGTACTACAACTATAGGGAATACAATGAAAATGACTGACTTAAATAAACGTAGAAAGCAAACAATTTGTATTGCATCATTACTTTGCCTACTTAGTTTTTTGCTATTGATACATTTAGGATATGAGTACAAAATCAACAAGACAAATGAAATAATCTTGGAAGATGCAAGGAAAGATGCGCTCCAAAAAGCCGATTCTGCCCTAAAAAGCATTAATATGGAACTTACTTCTACTAGCTCCCTTGCTGATGGAGTTGCAAGGGATCTAAGTTCCGGAAAACTAAAAAACGATTCCATCCTCAGGGAACGTCTTCAGGTTGAAATGAAGAACAATTCTAACATATTTAGCATAGTCGTTGCATATTCCCCGTCAGCAAATGCCGGGAAGCTGTATGCACCTCATTTCAAGCGAAACGGTTCAGAAGTCGTGTATGATCCGCTCACATATGACTACACGAAAGATAATAACCAAACCACATGGTACAATAATGCCCTGAAAAAAGGATCCAAAGTGTGGATTTCACCTTATTTTGGAATTGCAGACCATAATTATCAGATAGATTGTTCGGTTCCTTTTTATCTTACAGAATCCGGGAATGAGAACAAAACTGCAGGAGTTGTAAGTGTAAGTTACTCTCTTGAAGGAATAAGAACGCAGTTAGGTAACCTCAACATAGAAAATACGGGTTATGGTTTCATTATATCTGAGGATGGGGTGATTATTTCTGATCCTGTCAAGGAATATCTTAATGGAAATGTTCAAGATCTTGCAAAAAAAGATCAAAATCTTTTATTCATAATTAAGAACATAAAAAAGGAAGAGTACCTAGCCACAGATTTCCTTACCGGGAAATCCTACTGGGTATTTCAAAAAAAGATTCCTTCCACAGACTGGACTCTAGGTTTTGTCCTTCCCCAAGAAGAAACTCTACTAAACAAAAAAACAGATCAAACACACTCCATTATTCTTATGGTGTTTGCGACTTTTGCTTTCTTATTCTTTCTATGTCTGCTTTTTGCATCCATTTATATGTATAATCATAAATGACTTTGGGCACTCGCGGTCATTTTTTCATTACTTTGTATCCTTGGGATAGGCTTCTTGTGGTACCTTGCTATGAATAATTCCGCTCTTGATAGCAAAGATGGGGATCTTGTTGTTTTCGACAGGGAAGATGTTGAAACGATACTGCATCATGTCGATGTGAACCCAACAACTCCCAGAATTCCGACAGGATTTTTTCTCCAGTCCATGGAATTCTTGAATGCTAATGATGTCTTAATAACCGGATATATTTGGCAAAATATTTCTGGCCTAGGGATTTGGAAAGAGCTACCTGACTTTAGTTTTCCGGATTCAAAAGAAACTATAATTGAAAAAGTCTATGTGAATAAGGATACAGGGATCATAGGCTGGCGTTTTAAGACTACTCTGCGCCAGCAGTTTGATTTTTCAAAATACCCATTTGACAGGGAAGATGTATGGATAAGGGTATTGAGTAATAATTCTGTAGAAAGCATCTTGATTCCGGACTTTGATTCCTATGATAACTTGATTCCAAAAAATCTTCCAGGTTTGCGAAGCCCTTTCGTGCTTGATGGTTGGAACCCACGAAAAACATTTTTCAGTTACAGAGTTGATGCTAATAATACCAAAATTGGATTAGGGAAATTTACAAATTCCAATGCACCTGAATTTTACTTTAACATCGATATCAAAAGGGACTTTAAATCACCCTTTGATGGCGGTCTTCTACCTGTAATGGTAGCAGTTTTTCTTCTTTTTGCAGCACTGACAATAATTACCAAGGGTGAAAATATAACTTATTTTGGCTTCAGTTCTCACGGAGTCCTAGGATACTGCACCTCAATTCTTTTTACTCTTATCATTGCCCACTCTTCTCTTAGAGCTAGAGTTCCCGTAAGAAGTTTATCTACCTTGAGTATTTTTATTTTGTAATGTACATTGCAATCTTGGTTGTTGCCATAGATTCAATAGCCTTTGCATCAAATCGGCACATCCCCTTTATTGATGCAAAAGACAACATATACATGAAGGTACTGTACTGGCCTGTTATTACAGGAATTCTGTTGTTAATTACATTCTTGAATTTTTATTGACAGGTATAATGCCATGCGGGATATTCAAGAAGCCTTGTTCATAGCCAAATATAAATCAGTATTAATATCAAATTGTTGTTCAACATTATAATATTTTATGTGGAAATAACTTTTATTCAGAAACTATTTTTCTTATAAATAATTTAAAATAACGAGTTGAGCTTAGTAAATTACTGTAGTTTTTCGAGATTTGTTGGTTTAACAGAATCGACATCAACCAACTAATTTTTGGCAGCTTGAATAATTACCAAGAACAAATTCTTTTATTGTTACTACTTAGCCATAAAGGAGTGAATTGAATGTTAAAACAAATGAAAAAGACAATCGGTATTTTGCTAGCAGTTTGTTTTTTACTGTCCGTGACTGCTGCAGTAGTAAGTGCAGAAAATGGGAACGGTAAAGAAATAGCTATGAAAAAAGTAGTGGCCATAAAGACTGACGACGGTAAAGATATAGCTATGGGAAAAGTAATGGCTATGATGACCGACGATGGTAAAGAAATAGCTATGGGAAAAATAGTGGCTATGACGACTGAAGGTGGTAAAGAGAAAGCTTTGAGGAAAGTAGTGGCTATAAAGACCGACGACGGTAAAATAATAGCTATGAAAAAAGTAGGGGCTATGAAAACCGAAGATGGTAAAGTCATAGCTATGAAAAAAGTAGTGGCTATAAAGACCGACGATGGTAAAATAATAGCTATGGAAAAAGTAGGGGCTATGAAGACCGAAGATGGTAAATAAAATTTTGTGTTGTGGATGTAATAAAAGGAGTGAAATAAATGTTGAAACAATCATCTAGTAGAATTAGAAAGGTACTGGCTATTTTACTGACAGTCCTTTTTGTTGCATCGTTGATATCAGTGACAGCTAGTGCATATCGTGGTCACGGTTTCGGTCATGGTGGTCATTGGCGACATGGCGGTCATTGGGGCCACGGCGGCTGGGGCTATGGTGGCTACGGTGGCTACTACGGCGGCTGGGGCTATGGCGGTGGATGCTATTATATGGGCGGTGTACTAGTTTGCCCATCATACGGCTACGGCGGCTACCTTATCTGAATATAAAAATATACCACAAGACACACGAAATTAAAAAGATAAAAACCTTAAATAAAGAATAAGTTGAGAGTCTTCAATGCTTATTTACTACGGAAGTTGAATTGCATGAAAAAACATAGTGTTATATTCTGAAGACTCTGCAACATTAAAATGAAAATATTAATATTTAATTGTTTTTGATTGTGAAAAATCTTATATGAGATTATTTGTTGTTTAGAAACTATTTTTCGTACAATTAATTTAAAATAATTATGTAAAGAAGTGTACATTGTAGCTTAAAGTAAACAGATAAAGAATTAAAAAAACGAATCACCGATAGAATATTTATCATCGAAGATCTCAAGAATTTCGAAGTACCAATGCTGATCCTTCACGGCGACGATGACTAGGTAGTTACTATATTGACTCCTCGGTCCTACTCATATCCAAGCTTGTCAATAGCACCATGTTGAAGGTTTACAAGGGCGCGCCTCATGAAATGTGCACAACCACCGTAAGGACCGGGGCAACGATGCTCTGCTCGCTTTTTTCAAGGTATGAGGCAATCAAGCTATCAGGGCAATAGAGATCAACCTAACAACCTAACGAGGTCATTTATAAGAAGGCGCTAAAAAATAAAGAAGGTATTCAACGCCTTACTCGATGCGGAGAGTTGAAACAACCTGAGACTTAAATTCAATGAAAGGAAACGATGCTATGAGCAAACTGGCCACCACTGATGAATATAAAATGATCGAGTCCAAACATATCGAACATCAGGACAGAGTCCTAGACACTCGGATGATGCCATCCACCTTTGATCCGACGTATGTCCAAAATGTAGTAAAGCCATTTTTCCTCAGCGGAGCTTATAGCGGCGAACGGCCGTTGCTTCCGATGATCGACCTCACGCTAAGCAAGGAGGCGGCGATTTCAGTGCATTTATTTGGGATGTTGTATGACAGCTGGAAGCCAAATTTCGAAGAGGAAGGGCTCACGGTATTCTTCCAAGGGTACGAAAATCGTGGGCCAAACAACGAGAGAAAGAAGATATACTACTCGGCTCTCACACCGGATCTGTATGGTCCGATGTACTCCGATAAGATCAAACGATTTCTCGATCAGCTATTCGACAAACAACACTCTGGCAAACCTTTGATGCATGAGTACTACCAAAGTTATTTCGATATGTACTGGGACCTTCACCTTGGAGTTACGGGAGCTGACATTCCGCCTGAAGTCCGACAGATTGGCCGCAGTTTTATAACCGTCACTGGCTTCGGGTTCCCTACACTGCAGGTTGTCCATGACAACTATATGCTGGTTCGCCAACTTCGTCAACCACTCAAGGACTGGATTGACCAGCGTGTGCGAGATGTGATCTACAACAAGGTACCCAATCCGGAGAAGACAATGGTCTACTACTGGATCAAAAACGGTGCGCTGGGGGAGAACTTTAGGCAGAAGGACATTATCTTCGAGTGCTTCCACAACTTTGTCGCATTCAGCCAGTGGGGCAATACACTCTATAATATAATGGCCCTTTTGGACGTGGTGAACGGCGACAAAACTGTACGCTCGTGGTTTGAAAAGACAATGAAAAAGGGTTCCGAGGAAGTGGATAACCCCGCGTTCAAGTCGCTTGACCGCTTTGTGATGGAGTTGTTCCGGGTCATCTCACCAAACGCCGGAAGCGTTTCCTCGCTCGCTGCAAAGAAGCAATTTTTCGGTGAAGGATATACGGGCTACAACACCATAATTACGTCTCACGCGGAAACAAGCAGAGACCTTCGTCACTGGAAGAATCCAAATGACTTCGACCCGGATCGCTATAAGATAGTGACAACAGCTGAACAGAATGACGAAGCCAAGTGCAAGGCAATTGGGTTGGCCCGGTGTCCATTCAGTAACGAAGCTTTTAAATTGAAGGACGGCCGTCGGGCTGAGGTGGCGAACAGTGCATTTGGCGCAGTGTACGGCGTGATCGAGGGAAAAGCATACCCTGTCTGCGATGATGCCGGTTATGCGCCATTCGGATTCGGATACCGGCGTTGTGCCGGGGAGGTCCTCACGATTGGTTTCGTTAAGGACTTTCTAAGAAAGGTGTGGAGCGAAAAAATCGAGTTCTTGAAGCTCAACATCGCTAATCCAGAGTTATTGGCTGTGGGACCGCAAACGGTTGTGCAGGACAACATAGGTTTCAAGAAGGCGCGGTGAAGGAGCGAAGTGTGTTTGCGTAAGTTTAGCCGGAATCTGTTTTAATAATAAATAAAATACTTTTATAAAATTATTAAATTATATATAACATTAGATATATTAATTATGATTCTCAGTTCAATCGAATCAGTCCATCTGATGTATATTGAGACTCCATAGTTTTTCTCGCAAAAACCGTATATAAATAATGATCTAAAAAAAGAAGTTTTATAAATAAAAATATTGGCTCTGGATTCTCATTTTTTTGATTAAGTAAAGTGATACAGAGCCAATCAGAATTTAAATATTTTTAGGTACATTGTAATTAGAGCAAATTTGACTTTAAAATTTGAATCTATTAACATGTATCTATATTCACTGGTTAGCATGCCCATATCCACTGGTTAGTGTTAGAGTTCCACGCCCAATCACATGTGGGGTAGTACTGGCCATGGTAGTAATGTGTACGTGGTCTATTGTAGTAGCTTCCGCCGTGATAGACCGCACCGTGGACTGCACCGTGGACCCCACCATGATGGACAGCACCGTGATGTCCACCGCCGCGATGTCCACCACCGCCACCACGGCGTGCAGCACTAGCTGCAACCGCTGTCAACGATAGTACAAACAGGACTGCCAACAAAATAGCCAGTACCTTTCTAATTCTACTAGATGATTGTTTCAACATTTATTTCATTCCTTTTTTGTTAAAATTAATAATTATGATGGAATTTGTTTTGGTAACTATTCAAGCTACCAAAAATTAGTTGGTTGATATCTACTCTATTACACCAACAAATTTTGATGAACTACAATACTCACTGAGCCTGTTAGTTATTTTAAATTAATTATAAAAATAGTTTCTGAATAAAACTTATTTGCTAATAAAATGTTTTAAAACCAAACAATAATTTGATATTAATTATGTTTTTTTATCATTTTTAGGATCTTCAAAATTTAGTACTAATTTAATCCCTAAAAAGCAATGCAGATTAATTTCATATAAAATTTTGATCGTATCCTGAGTTCTTATAGAGGATTTCGATAAACCACCGATTTCAACAAATTACTTAGATATGCTTTATAAACAACAAGCCAAAAATTAGGGTTTATCGAAATACTCTCTATTAATTTGAGATTTTTTATTATTTTCTGGATTTTTATCATTTTAAACATCGAGGGTTAAAGTAGAGATCATTTTAAGGATGGACTTGGTACTAAATTATAAAAATTACCAAAAATAATGAAAGATTACATAATTAATATTAAAATGTTGTTTGCCTCTATAATTAGATATGTCAAACAAATTTTTGTTCATAAACATTTTTTCATAGAAAAAATTAGAAATAAAATTTAATACATAATTACTTTCTGTAGTTTATATCAAATAAATTATGAGCTAGTAGATAAAAAGAAAGAATTGCCCGGAATATGTTATTCAGGAAATATTGTTGTTCAGCCAATATACCTTTGGGTTGGGATAAAGAACATAACTTTTCGGCTTTCTTCCAATCATTTTTCAGTTGTTTCCGAATGAGGAATACTGTTAACGTTAAAAAGACTACTGAAATTATCCACCCATCCGGATATATGTTTACAGATGTAGGTTTACAAAAAATGCAGCAAAAGTAACACATTTTTTACAAATTGTATCTTAATCGGATAATGTGTGATGAATATGTGAGTAGAACTTACCAGTGAACTATTAAACGGTATTAAAATAAATCACAGTTCTAAATTTATTATAAAAAATCTAAGGCTAAAATGGGGAGTAAAATTACAATTCTATAAGTTTGGAGGGATCAATTGAATAAGCAAATGAAAGTATTATTTATAGGAACTTATGTTCCAAAAGAATGTGGGATTGCTACATTTACTTATGATCTTTTAAATTCGGTTTCTGTAGGAAATCACGACATCCATTGTGAAGTTATTGCTTTGATAGATCCCTCTGAAAATTATAATTATTCAGAAGAAGTTGTTTTTCAAATTGAAAGGGACAAGCTTGAAGATTACTACCGAGCTGCAGATTTTATAAATCATTCCGATGCAGATGTTATCTGTCTTCAACATGAATTCGGTCTTTTTGGGGGGGACGCAGGAGATTATATTTTCACTCTTCTATCAGGAATAAGCAAGCCTGTAATAACAACAATGCACACTGTGATCCTGGAGCCGGAACTTGATGAGTATCGAGTATCCACTGAAAAGCTCGCAAGGTATTCCGATAAACTTGTTGTAATGAGCCAGACTGCAGTTAACATACTAAAAGATAGTTATGGAGTTTCTAAAGACAAAATCCAAGTTATCTTCCACGGGATGCCGAACTATCCGTTTAGCGACTGCAGTAAGTATAAAAAGATGCTGAATCTCAAAGGGTCTCCACTTATCCTCACTTTCGGCTTGCTGAGCCAAAACAAAGGTATCGAAAGTCTGCTCAAAGCCCTTCCTGATGTTATAAATCAACATCCTGACCTTGTTTACCTTATTCTGGGCGCCACGCATCCTATGATCAAAAAAAAATATGGGGAAGCATACAGGCAATATCTTAAAAACATTGTTTCCGAACTTGAGATTGAGAATAATGTAGTATTCCATGATAAGTTTGTTGAAGAAGAAGAACTCTGCAATTATATTCTTGCAAGTGATATTTATGCATCTCCCTATCTTTCAAGAGAACAGATAGTAAGTGGAACTCTGACCTATGCCATAGGCATGGGAAAAGCAATAGTCTCCACTCCTTATTGGTATGCTGAGGAAATGCTTTCCGATAATCTCGGGTTGCTTGTAGATTTTGGAGACACTGAAGGCTTTAAAAATTCTCTTTTATACTTAATTGAAAATCCAGAAAAGTGTAATATTATGCGTCAAAATGCATATGATTTTGGCAGAAAAATGATATGGGGAAACGTAGGCAAAGAATATACTACTGTCTTCCATGAAGCTTTAAACAATTACACTACCTATCCCAAAATACCAAACATCGTTAATTTCCTTCCAAATAAGTTGCCTGAAGTAAAAGTTGACCACCTTAAACTATTGAATGATAATCTGGCCATTGTACAGCATGCCTATCTTGATGTAGTACCGGCTCTCCCTCACGGATACAACACTGATGATGGGGGCAGAGGGCTTTCCAGTAATCCAAAAAAAGGTGATTTTAACTTGAAATAAATATCAAAAATATAGGAATCCGAATGATTTGATCAATTGGACTGAGAAATCAATGAGCTTAAAAACCTCAAACTATCAAAATAGTGAATTTGACCACACTGTCTCATGTACTTGATTTTAATTATCAAGCGCGTAAGTCCTAACATATATAGAGCTAAGTATCAGGAGTTAAAATTATGGCAACTACAAATATTCCTTTATTTTTGACAGCAAGAACGATAAACGGAGACAAAGTCTCAATACGGCTCAAGAACATCTGGGAAAGATTGAAGACCTAATGATTGATATGGAAAGTACCCGAGTAGCTTACGTGGTGCTTTCTTTTGGTGGATATCTTATGGGTATAGGTGATAAACTATTTGCCATACCTATGGAA
>Ga0326728_10024154_pt1 | contig 11048 bp, 6 predicted proteins | sample MB3enrmetagenome_FD_207602 | JGI IMG/M metagenome (GOLD analysis project Ga0326728, IMG submission 207602) | Lab enriched peat soil microbial communities from McLean, Ithaca, NY, United States - MB31MN | ecosystem: Environmental > Terrestrial > Soil > Wetlands > Peat | place: USA: New York... | reverse complement strand
GCGGGAAGCCATGCTGGGCTTTCTGCGGAGTTGCCCGCTGGGCCTCCGCCTGCCGGGGGGCATATTCGTCTCCCACAGCATTCCTGAGCAGCTCGACACCCGCAAATTCGACAAATCGGTCTTCTATCGCGATCTGAATCCCCTGGAATTCTTTGAGCACGGCGACATCTTTCGCCTCCTCTGGGGGAGAGACCACCGGCCCCAGAACGCCCGGGCCTTTGCCGAGCTGCTGGGCGCCCGCGTGCTGCTCTGCGGCCACGATCCGTGTGCCGAGGGGTACAGCGTCCCCAATCCGCACCAGATCATTCTAGACTGCTGTGGCGAGAAGGCCTGCTATGTGATTCTGCCGATGGACGGGGAATTGGGACAGCAGGAGATCGTGGCGCGGATCCGGCGGCTGGGCTGAAGGGCAGGGATGAAGGATCAAGGACGGAGCGTCCTCCCTTTCATCCTTTACCCTTCATCCTTAGTTTTTCGCTCTTGGCCCGATCCGCCGAATCTGCTAAAAGACGCCTCGATGAAGAACTTCGGCAGGGTTTTGCGTCTGGCGCTGCGCTATCGGCTCACGGTGGTGGGGGTAGTCGCCAGTGCGCTGATGGTGGCCATCCTTTGGGGGGCCAACTTCGGCACGATGTTGCCCTTCGTGAAGGTGGTCTTTCAGGGGGAGTCGCTGCAGCAGTGGGTCGATCGGGAGATCGCCGGCGCGGAGCGGGAAGCAGCGGAGCAGGCGGCGCGGATCGCAGAACTCCGCCGCGAGATGGCCGACGCCCCGCCCGAGCGGCAGCGGACCCTCGAGTCCCGCATCAGCGGGGCGGAATCCCGCCAGGCGGCGGCGCGGTATGCCGAAGGCATCTATCGCTGGTTGAAACCCTTCGTCGAGCGCTACCTGCCCAGCGACGCTTTCAAGACGCTGATCGTCGTGTCGCTGGTGCTGATCGTGGGCACGCTGCTGAAGGACGTCTTCCTGATTATCAACAACGTCCTGGTGGCGCGGCTCACGCAGCTTGCCACTTTCGAGTTGCGGAAACTCTTCTATCGCCGCACGCTGCGGCTCGATCTGGCCACGTTCAACGACGAGGGCACGACCGACCTGATGAGCCGCTTCACCTATGACATGGAGAACGTGGCGGGCGGGCTGGACGCGCTGTTCGGAAAGCTGGTGCGCGAGCCGCTGAAGATGGTCGCCTGCGTGGCGGGCGCCGCCTGGATCTGCTGGCGGCTGCTGCTGGTTTCGCTGCTGATCGCCCCGGTGGCCGCCCTGGCGCTCCGCTGGCTGGCCAAGACGCTCCGCCGCGCCAACCGCCGGGCGATGGAGCAAATGGCCCAGCTCTACAACGTCCTCGAAGAGACCTTCCGCGGCATCAAGATCGTCAAGGCCTTCACTAACGAGCAGCAGGAGCGCAATCGCTTCCACCTCCGCAGCAAGGAGTACTACAAAAAGGCGCTGCGGATCGCCGGCTACGACTCGCTCTCGCACCCGATGAGCGAGATGATGGGCATTTTCATGATCACGCTGGCGCTGTTGGCCGGGGCGTGGCTGGTGCTGAAGGGCCAGACGCACCTGTTGGGCATCCGCATGTCCGACCGCCCGCTGAGCCTGGAGTGGCTCCTGTTGTTCTACGTGCTCTTGGCGGGGGCGGCCGATCCGCTGCGGAAGCTCTCCGAAGTGTTCAGCCGCTTCCAAGGGGCGCTGGCGGCCTGCGAGCGGATCTACGCCCGGCTGGACCGCCAGCCGGCGGTCCGCGATCCGGACGCGCCGCTGGCCTGCCCGCGTCACCACCGCGAGCTGGCCTTCGAGGGCGTCGGCTTCGCTTACCACCCCGGCCAGCCGGTGCTGGACGACGTGACCCTGCGGATCCCCTTCGGCCAGACGGTGGCCATCGTCGGCCCCAACGGCTGCGGCAAGTCGACGCTGGCCAATCTCGTGCCCCGCTTCGCCGATCCCACGGGCGGAGTCATCCGGCTGGACGTGCCGATTGCGAGCCTGCGGCTGCGGGAGCTGCGCGGCCAGATCGGACTGGTGACGCAAGACCCCTTTCTGTTCGACGACACGGTGCTGGCCAACATCCGCTACGGCCGGCCCAGGGCCAGCCGCGAGGAGATCATCGAGGCCGCCAAGCGGGCCCATGCCCACCGTTTCATCGAGTCCGAGCTGCCCAACGGCTACCAGACCGTCGTCGGCACCCTCGGCGGCCGCCTCTCCGGGGGCCAGCGCCAGCGGATCGCCTTGGCGCGGGCTATCCTCCGCGACCCCGCCATCCTGATCCTCGACGAGGCCACCAGCCAGATCGACCTGGAGAGCGAGCAGGCCATCCAGCAGGCCCTGGAGGGCTTCATCCGCAGCCGCACCACCTTGATCATCACGCACCGGCTGGCCGTACTCTCGCTGGCCGACCGCATCGTGGCGATGGAGGCGGGGCGGATCGTCGACGTGGGCACGCACGAGGAGATGCTCGCCCGCTCCGGCCTCTACCGCCGCCTGCACCAGCTCCAGTTCGAGGACCTGCGCCGCAGCGCGTAGGCAAAGCCGCCGGTTCCCTTCTCCCTCCGGGAGGCGCGGTCGCCAGTCCCCTCTCCCTCCGGGAGCGACCATCTGCGATGGTGCCCGGGGCGAGGGCGGTTCGGCAGCAACCTGCCTCGTGCCCACTTGCTCCGCCTCGTACCCACGCTCTGCGTGGGCACGCACTGCATGGCCGCTCCGCGGCCCCGAAGCAGAAAGGATAACCGTTGGATTGGCGCGCCGGGGAGAGGCGCGACTAGTCGTCTGACACAGCTAGACTGTCGGGTGCCACGGTTGGCTTGCCCAACCGTGTTTTCCGCACTGCTGGACAAGCCAGCAGTGGCACCCAACCCCACAAATAAGGTGTGTCGGACTACGAGGGCGACAAGATGGTCAGGGACGCCCTCACCCTTGGCACTTTTTGTCCAAGCAATCGAGCGCGTCGAGCACCGCCCGGCCGGTGCTTCCGGGGCTCCATAGAAGCTGCTGGGACCCCCGACTCTCCTCGGGAAGCAGTCCGGTGTTGGCGAACGTCGAGAGGACGTACTCGGCGTCGCCGCGCTGGATGCCGTAGAGGTGGAAGTAGGCCGCGTCGAGCTCGGCGCGGAGCTCGGCGCGCTCGGCCTCTTTCCAGATATGAACCCCGTCGCCGCGCGATCCCTTGAAGCCGCAGGCCCTGGCCAACGGGATCATGTCCTCGGCCGTGCAGGTGAGCTTCAACACGCGCTCGCTGATCCAGTGTTCGAGAGTCTCGCCCCTCGACCAGGCGCACTTGCCGGCGTAGGCGTCCGGCGGCAGCACGGGGAGTTGCTCGACGATGAAGAAATTGAGCGTGATGCCGCCGATCTTTTGCCGCGTGACATAGTCGAAAACGTACGCGTTCAGATTCGCGAGCAAGCAAGCTTGGCGGCGCGGTTCGGCGTCGCTGAGCATCAGCACGAACTTGTTCGTCACTGCGGCCCGGGGGATGAACGACGCGATCATCGTCCGCTCGTTGGTCGGGCTTGTGATGTCCTTGAAACCCATGAACCACGGCTTGTTGCCGGGCTGCGCTTCGAGGGTTGTGCCGACCGCCGCCTCGTCCACCCACCACCGCGGCTGCGCCGAGAACTCGGGGTTCTGGTGGTGTACCAGCGCGGTCTCGGCCTTTTGGCCCTGGCGGACCCAGTTCTCCTCATCGATCATAACGCTGGCGGCGCGGTGGTCGAATGCCTGAACCATCTTGGCCTCGTAGAGCGGCAGGGCACGCTTCTTCAGCTTCGCGTACACGTTGCCTGCGAGCTTGTAGCCCTTCCGCTGCCAGACCTTGGCCTCGCAAAAATGCGCGGCGTCGTTGGTCTGATGGAACATGGTGAAGAACTTGATCTCCCAAGGATTGCCGCCTTTCTTGCGGTTCCCGTCGACGAGGATGGGGATGCGCTTGTAGATGCTCCTGGTCAAGTTGGCGTCGCGTCGCGTGCGGAAGATCGGGCAGGTCTTGGTGTTGGGGTTCAGCAGGGCCATGTCCGCCGCGGTGAGGGGAATGTGGCGCTGCTTGTTCTGCTCGGCGGTCTCCTCCACGCTGTGGGCAAAGAAGACGAAGTCGGCCCGCTCGGTCGTCTTGGACTCCCCGCCAAAGACCAACGCCGAGAACTTGAACCGTCCATCCACGTCTTCAAAGACCTTATTGCGGTTCTCGAAGTCGTACAGGGAGACCAGCCGTTTGGTCTCCATCAGCCCGCTGAAAAACTCTTTCGTCGTGTCGTCGGTGGCGATGCCCGAGGGGACAAGCAGCCCTGCCATCCCGTCCGGATCGACCAGGCTGCGGGCCAATTCGGCAAACAGCATGTAGAGATTCACGTCGCCCTTGCCGGTGAGCGGGTAACGGCCGGAGCCGCGGGCATAGTCGAGCATTCGCTGCGCGTGGTCGCGGGCGGTGAGGTAGGCGGCGTGCAACTCCGGGTTGGCGGTGGGCATTGCGGCAATGCGTTTCTTCCGGTCCGTGGCGCTGACCGCGCCGGCGGTCAGCGGGTCGGTCAACGAAAAGAACTCGCGATCCTGCACCTTGACCCGTTCCCAGGGCGGGTTGCCGACGACGCAGGAAAACCCGCCGCGCCCGTCGGCAAAGATCGCGGGGAACGTCTGTTGCCAGTCCAGCGCCTTCGGGTTCACGGCGGGATCGGAGACGAGGCTATTGCCCCAGACGATGTTCCGCGACAGGTCGGCGAGCGTATGGCCCTTGCGCGCCGAGCGGATCCAAAGGGCCAGTTGCGTGATTTCGACCGCTTCCTGGGAAAGATCGACGCGGTTGAGGATCCACTGCGGAATCTCGCCCTCCAGTTGCACGACGTCCTCGTCGCGCATGCCGGCCCCGGCAAGACCGTGCACGACGCTCTTGTAGTGGGCGTCGAGCGCTTCGTAGGCGCGGATCAGGAAGGCCCCCGAGCCGCAGGCCGGATCGCAGACCGTGAAACCCTTGAGGTCTTCGAGACAGGCCGCCCAATAGGCGCGCAGCTTTTGCGGGTCCTGGCCCGCGCGGGCCTCGGGATCGACGCGGTGCAACGCCCGCAGCGCGGCAAACCGCTCGGCCACGAGCGCGTCGACGGTGCGCTCGACGATCAGGCCCGTAAACGCCGGCGGCGTGTAGTAGATGCCGAACCGCTTCCGTTTGGCGCTCTTGGGCATCTTCGAGAGCGGCGGCTCTTCGCCGGCGCGGCGGGTCTTCGCGCGCTTTCTGCGCGGGGCGGCCGCCAGCAGGCCGTTGTCGGTCGGCGGCCGCTCTTCCGCGCAGGACTTCAGCGCGAAGAGTCCGCCGACGCGGAGTTTTTCCAGCTCCGTGACGGACCGCTCGAAAATGTGGCCCAGCACGTCCACATTCACTTCCTCGGAGAAATCGTAATTGCCGAATCCGGCGAAGGCGTTGGTCCACTTCGGATCGGCCAGGTCGAGGGCGTTGATGGCCGGGTCGTCGGCGAAGAGGCCGCCGTTGAACGCGTTGATCTCCCGTTTGCCCTTGGCGCCCTTGTCGATGGCGGCGAACAGGTCGAGGAAGTTCTCCCACGCCGGGTTCTTGGCGCGGCTGTACATGCGGACGTCGGTCCGCGTGGCTTTGAGCGAATTCTCCGGCAGCAGCTCGCGGTCCTCGCAGAAGGCGATGAAAATGATGCGGTCGAGCAATTTCTGCGCGATGCGGATGGCCTCGTCGAGGCTCTTGCCCTCCTTGCGGTGCAAGTGCTCGATCAATTCCAGCCGCCGCCAATGATACTCCTTGTAGAGGTCGTCGCCGACCTCTGTCTGGCGCTTGGCGGTTCGCCGCAGCAGCTCCAGGGCGCGCGGCTCCTGGCCGATACGGGAAGGAAGCAGCCCGCCCCGCTCGAACAGGCAATAGAATTCGTCGAAGCGCTCGCGCTTCCGCAGCTCCTGGAGCGTGAATTCTTCGTACGCGAGCGACCCCTTTTCGCGATGATACAGGCGAATCGTGCGAAAATTGGAGACGATGCCCCACGAGCACCCCGGCAGCGCGTTGAGATAATCCCAGCATTGCTGCACCGCGGTGCGGCCGTTCGAGCGGTCGCGGTCCGGATCGGTCGTCGCCCCCTTGAGCTCGACCACCGCCGCCGGCAGTTGCGATTTTGGAAACTCGCCCAGCGCGGCGTCGGCCGTCCCCACCCCCGGGACGGAGAACTTGTGTTCCAGTTGCCACTCGGCGGGGCTCGTCGTCTTGAGTTGGTAGCCAAGTCCCTCGCCGAAAAGCTGATCCAGGAATTGGGTGTCGATCGAGGTTTCTTTGTACTCAGGAAGATGCCCGCTTGTTTCAAGCTCGGCCCAGCGAATTGCGATCGCGTAGGCCCGATCCTGGGCCGCGTTCTGCAACTGGAGATTTGCGGCCGCTTCTCGCAAGAAGCGAGGGATGAACAGCGCGCGCTGGCGGCGCAGGCGCCTTTCAAGATGCCTCTCTTGCTGCTCGAAAAGGCCCGGCCCGGCTTGAATTCGGCTCTTGCGTCGCGCCATACCTGATTCGCACCTGGAATCCGCCGCGGAGCTCTCCTCCCGGGCTCTCGCGAACGCCCATTATAGCGAAACAATCCAAGAGCGGGCAAGAATCTGCCGCCAGCGGGTGCGAAGCCCGCCGGAATTCCCGGGCAAAGCTCCGCTCACTTCCGCGCGACCAAGAGCAGGTCGACGCTCTCCTCGCGGCGGTAGGGGCGGTCGTGGTAGTCGCCGAAGAGCTGCACCTGGCCGGCCCCGCCACGGCGCGCGGCCTCCGCCAGGTCCGCGGCTTCAATCCCCAACAGCGGCAGCGACTCGCAGACCAGCGGCGGGCCGCCCTCCGGACGCATGACCACCAGATCCACGAACCCCCGGCTGCCCGCGCGGTGTACGCCCTTCAGCACCAGCACGTCGCCCAGCGACCACGCTGCGCGTGGTGCCCGCCCGGTCCGCAGGCATTTCTGCCAGAGGCACGGGCCGTCCTCCAGTCGCCAGAGATTCAGCACCTGGACGATGACGACGCCTCCCGGGCGAACGCATGAGAGCATGCCGTGGATCGCCTGCCGGGCGGCGGCCATGTCGGGCGCAAGCGGCAGCGAATTACCGACGCACACTGCGGCGTCGAAGGCGGCGGGCGACCCGGAGGATACCCCGGCCGGCTCCGCGAATCCCCGCACCACCCAGCGCAAGCCCGGCGGCTCGCCGAAGGCGCCCCGCGCGCGGCGGATCATGTTCGGGCTCAGGTCGGCCCCTTCCACCCGCAGGCCCCAGCCGTGGAACATGGCCGCATGTCGCCCCGTGCCGCAGGCCACGTCCAGAACGCTCTGGGCATGGGCCTCGCCCAGCACGCGGCGATAAAACGGCTCCTCGCCGGCCAGCCGCTTCGGCCAGTCGATCATCGCCTCGTAAACGTCGGTCAGATCGTCGAAACCGTGGCCGGCCATGCAGATCGCCAAATACGAAATCCCAAATGCCAAATCCCAAACAAATTCAAAATGCGAAGTCCCAATTTCAAGGCCCTCGGGCCCGGCGTTTCGGTGATTTGAGCTTCGAGATTTGAATTTGTTTGGGATTTTGGGTTTTGGATTTGGGATTTGTTTACCCCGTCGGCGTTTGCGGTAAACCAGCGGCGCCTTGCTCCCGCACCACGACCGCATTGCTGAGGATCAAGCTGTTGGGGACGTAAATCCTGCGGCCCTCGGCCTCCAACCTCGTGAAGCGGAGGTTTATCTCGCGGACCGTGCCCTCAAGCGCGGTGGGGATGGCGGTGGCGACGGAGATCACGTCGCCTTCGCGAAAAGGCTTGTAGGCGACGACCATGATACCCGATAGCACGTTGGTCAAGACTTCCTTCAAGGCCAGGCTGAGGGCCAGGCCGGTCAGCCCGACGCCGGCCACCATGGCGGTGATGTCGATGCCGGCGGTGCCCAGCGCGCAGAGCAGGCCGATCACCAGAACGGTGGCCTGGATGCTGCCGGCCACCAGGCCGGTGATGCTCGCCTCGATGCCACGGCGCTCACCGAGCCGGCGGACCAGCCGCCGCAGGCCCCGGCCCAACAGCCAGAAGACGAAGAGGATTGCCAGGGCCACGGCCAGCCGCGGCAGGAACAGCAGAAAGCTGCTCCAGAGGGCATCCAGAGCGGGCGTCGGCAGGGCCTCCTGCCACGCGGCTACCAGGTCGGAATTCGACACCGTGGCCAGCAGCGTCATGCGGGTCTCCTAAGTTGTGGTGCAGGCGTCCCGTCTGCGGTTTCGCCGGCAGGCGGGGCGCCTGCACCACAAGGTTCTTAATTGCCGGTCCCGTGGGGCGTCCGCGGCTGCGGCCTGGCGGCGCCGCCGCCGGCGCGGGTGCCGACGATGTCGCGCTGCCCGGCGAGCTGCTCGGCCAACTCGCGGATCCGGCTGTCCGGATCTTGGCGTGCCAAGGCCTCGACCTGCTCCAACAACCGTGGATCCGCCGTGGTGCCCGTCATCGTCAGCGCGGCCATGCGAACCTCGGGATCTTCGTCCTGGCAGAGCTGCAACAGCCACGGCGCGGCGTCGACGCTTTGCAGGGCGGGCAAGGCGCGGACCAACTGCCGGCGGACCTCCGGGTCCGGGTCGAACAGGCGCCGCCCCAACTCCAGGTCGACCTCGGTCAGGCCGCGGCGGAGGAGTTCCGCCCGGGCTGCCGGCGCCCGCTGGTCACCGGCCCGCAGTTGCCGAACCAGATCGAACAGGTCGGCCTGGCGGAGGCCGGCCAGCGGCGCGGACGCGGGGTGGCGGGACGCCTCCTCCACCACTTCCACCCGCAATACGCCCCCGCTGGAAGAACCCCCGACCAGCCCCGCGGTGTCCCCTAGCACCATCGGGCGGTTGGCCGCAGGCTGCTCGATGTCAGCCGACACGTGCCGGACGGCGGACTGGGCAACCGACCGGCCGGCTGAGTCCGCTCCCGCCGGCGCCCGGCCCTTGCCGGGTTGTGGTGCAGGCATCCCGCCTGCACCACAAGGACTTGACGAACCAACTGTTACGCGGCTGCTTGGCACGTTTTTCTCTGGCGGCGTCGCGGACATTGGGCCTGCTGCGGGCCGGTCCTGCGCCGCAGCCGGGGCGGCCCCCGCCGACAATACCCCGCCGAAGGCGGCCTCCGCCTCCGCGTCATCTGCGGCGTGGTCGGGGCGCTCGGACAGGACCTGCGAAAATCCCCAGCCCGTGCGGGGCCGACAGCTCCGCTCCAGGCAAATCACGCCGGCAGCCAGGCCCAATGCCAGACTCAGGACCAGCAACGATCGGACAATGCCTCGCATCGGCGCTCCTCGGGGGAAAAGGGGGAGGTATTGTCGGTTCTCAATCGACAGGCGGCAAGAGCAGTTCAGGTTTTTGCCATTTCGCGCATCGCGCCCAATATCCGCAGATTTCCCAAGTTGTAATGCGCCGTTATGATCGGCAAACTTTGACTATGCGGCCGGACGCCCGGCAGCCGAATTATTCAGGAGAGTGTCAAGCAAGCTTGGGGCGGGGGGACAATGAGAATGCACCGGAAGAGATGGGGGAGTCTGCTCGCAACGGCAGTCCTTTGGGCCATGCCCTTATGGGCAGCCGCACCAGCCGAAACGGTCCTGCCCGGGGCCAGTTCCAGTGCCGCCGCCCGTCACGATGCCGTCCGGTCGATCCCGCGGGACAGGCTTGATGCGGAGGGCCGGGCCAAGGTCGATGCCGTGCTGGCGAACGTTACCGTCTTCCGGCGGTTTCCCACCCGCATGGTAACCTGCGATCCCGATCTCTACTTGTTCGTCGTCCGGCATCCGGACGTGGTGGTCAACATCTGGGAAGTGCTGGGGCTCTCGCAGTTGCAACTCCACCAGACGGGGCCGGACACGTACCGCGTCGCCGAAAGCGCGGGGACGTCGGCCACGCTGGAGCTGCTCTACCACACCAACGACCTGCACGTGATCTACGGGCAATGGAGTTACACGGGCCCGCTCTTGCCCCGGACCATCCGTGGCCGCTGCCTGGCGATCCTTCGCTCGGCTTATACCCGCGGTGGCGACGGCCACTACTCCATCACGAGCCGGCTGGACGGTTTTGTGACCGTCGAGCCGGCCGGGGCCGAGCTGCTGACCAAGGCCCTGCACCCCTTGGTGGTCAAGAATGCCGACGTCAATTTCGTGCAAACGGTGGGTTTCGTCGGCAGCCTGTCGCGGACAGCCGAGGTGAACAGCTACGGCCTGCAGCGGTTGGCGCAGCGGTTGAGCAACGTCCAGCCGGACGTCCGGCGGCAGTTTGGGGAGGTGGTGGCGGGCGTGGCCGATCGAGCTGCCTGCGTGGCCGCGCAAGATTCCGACTCCTCGGCTACCCATCTTACCGGCCGGCCCACCAGCCCGAGCATACAATAGCCGCGATCTGCAGGCGTGGCGCTCTGTGACAACGCTATGTCACACCGGGCGGAGTTCGGCGGACCCATCTTGCTGACAAGGCCCGCAAGACCTGTTATGCTGTAGGAAATTCACAGGCGAAATCGTCACGTGCTTACGCCGCCTGTTTGCGCTATCGCTGATCGGAGGAGACCATGTGGCACACTCCGATGTGCAAAGCGAGACGCAGCGTCACGCCACTCGCTGGAACGCGGCGGCCGAGCAGACTTGTCACCGCCAAATGGCCGCGATTGCTCTGGCTCCCCGAATTCGCCGAGAGATATACTTCCCTCGGCCGCACGGTTGAAGGCTGTTCGACTGCGGTCGGGTCGATGGGTCTGGTAGTCCTTTGGCTGTTTTCCACGGAGCCTTGACATGGCGCCTCTCGAAGTCCTCGTCGTCAGCAGTGACGTGAACGTTCGCCAACGGCTGAAGAACGTCTTGTGCCGGCAGGCGGTTTCGGTCGCCTGGGCGCAGAGCGGGCGGCAGTGCCTCGCCGCGTTGGAACACGCGCCCTACCAGGGGCTCTTCCTGGACATCGAGACGGAGGGCGTCCAGGACGAGTTGGTGCGTCAAGCGGTGAGCATTCAGCCGCGGCTGGTGGTGGCGGTGTTGGCGGACCGCGCGGCGATGGGCGTGGCGCGGCTGAGGATCCGTGCCGCGCACACGGAATTCGTCGAGAT
>Ga0326728_10024149_pt1 | contig 11049 bp, 11 predicted proteins | sample MB3enrmetagenome_FD_207602 | JGI IMG/M metagenome (GOLD analysis project Ga0326728, IMG submission 207602) | Lab enriched peat soil microbial communities from McLean, Ithaca, NY, United States - MB31MN | ecosystem: Environmental > Terrestrial > Soil > Wetlands > Peat | place: USA: New York... | reverse complement strand
CCCGGGTACGTGAAGACCGGTTTTCAACAGCATGTGAGCGCCGGCCGGGCGCCCGAAAAGGTGATGCGCGCGCGGCGCGCGGCGATCACCGCCGAGGAGTGCGCCGTGGCCATCCGGCGCGGCGTCGAACGCGAGGCGCGCACCATTCTCGCGCCGCCCGTGGGCTGGTTCCTGGTAGTGGCGGCGCGGCTTTTCCCGGCGATCGTGGAATGGCGCATGGCCGAGCTGAACGAAACCGCATGAACCTCAAACTCAAGCGCACGCCCGGCATCTACGTGGTGGGCTTTATGGGCTCGGGGAAATCCACCGTGGGCCGCCACCTGGCGCACCGGTTGGGATGGAACTTCTTCGACACCGACGAGGAGATCGAGGCGGCGGAGAGGACGACCATCGCCGAGATTTTCGCGGCGCGCGGCGAGGCGGAATTCCGGCGCATCGAGACAGGCATCATCCGCCAGCACTTCCGTTGGATCGAACGCGGGCGGGCGGCGGTGCTGGCGCTCGGCGGGGGCGCTTTCGCGGAGGCGGAAAACCGCCAGTTGCTGGCGGACAACGGAATGGCCGTGTGGCTGGATTGCCCGTTCCCGGTGATCCAGAGACGGGTGGCCAATGCGTCTCACCGGCCGCTGGCCCACGATCCACAAAAATTCGCGGCGCTGTACGAGGCACGGCGCGAGGCGTACCGGATCGCCGACATTCACATCCCCATCGAGAGCGACGATCCGGAGGTCACGGTGGAAGCCATCGTACGGCATCCGCTGTTCCGGTGAGCGGGTGTTCACCGCCGAGGCGCCGAGACGCCGAGTATTAAGACAGGGATCGGCTTTCGCCGTATCCGGAGGTTCGAGCGCCGAGGAAGCGGAGGTAACCGGCCGTTGGCCGTGGCTGTGGTGAGGACCAGACTAAGATCGCCGCCGTCGACGATACCTTGGCCCGAAAATCCGGCCGCCACATCTGGGGGGGGGCCGGCATGCACCACGATCCCCTGCGCTCCACCCATGTGGATGACTAGGTCATGGAGCATTCATCATCACGAAGGAGAACCGGCCGCGCCACAGCACTTCTTGAACTTTTTGCCGCTACGGCACGGACAGTAGTCGTTGCCACTGATTTTCGGCGCCACGTGGGGCTTGCCGGTGGCCTTGGCGGCGCCGCTCAGCCTGTTGAGTAGCCATTCGACATCCGATGTATCCTCGGGTTCGTCCTCTTCAACGCCCACAACCACCTGCCAACCGTGCTCGTTGCAAAGAGTAACGATGGCTTCCGCTTTTTCAACGGAACGTACGCGGACCACGGCGGGCCGCTTGTGAGTTCCCACCTTCGCCAATCTTCCTCCGTGCGATCTGCCGCCTGCAAAGACGCAGATTCTCTTTCGCCAACTCATCGCTCGGATCCATCGAGATGGCCCGCTCGAGGGTCTCCTTGGCCTGCGGGAGGCGGCCTGCCTGTAGGAGACTCCAACCGAGATCGTTGACCAACTTCTGATTGTCCGGTTCCAACTCCAATGCCCGCTGGTTCGCGGACACCGCTTCTTCATGCAAATCTGCATTGCTAGCGCAGTAGCCGAGCCCTTGCCATAGCGCGGCAACGTCAGGGTATCTCGTCACAGCCGTTCGATAGACCGCCATTCCGTCCTCGTACGCCCCGATCCTGGTGAGAAAAGTACCAGCCTCATCGATGATCTGGCAGATGTCCGTCGTGTCTTTCGGCAACGATAACAGCGACTGGAACAACTCTCGCCCTTCGCCGATTCTCCCGACTTGATACAAGACTGAACCCATGCTGAGAATGGCCGGCGCGTAGGTTGGCAGCGCCTCAAGCGCGCGTTTCAATGCCACGATGGAGCCCTCTCTATCGCCCAGCGCGTCCCGAAAGATGCTGTCGGCGTATTCCCCTTCGGCGTAGAATTGACGTTCCCCCCGGGCGGCCTTTAGCTCAGACGATTCCGCCGCTTTTCGCTTCACTGGCAAGCTCTCTCAGACCTATTGTCCACGCCTTGTGCTTCAACCGCAACCCGCGCCACGCCATGACACGCCGCCCGAATGAACCCAAATGGGCCCACGCTATCGACGCCCAAACGGGAAATTGGGTTTGCGCAGTCCCTAATCACCGACCCCAAAAGTGCAAAACTCTAGACTAGAGGCTCCACTGAAACGGAGGTCTTGTGAACCATGGGAACTAAGAGTCTGCGCAGACACGCGCTCCAGATTTTTCGCGCCGCGCTGGCGGCCGCCGATCCGGCGGGCGCGGTCGAACGGCATCTCCGCGGTTGGGACGCGACGAGGTACCGCAACATCTACGTGATCGGCGCGGGCAAGGCCGGAGCGTCCATGGCGCGCGCCGCCGAGCGGGTGCTGGGGCGCCGCATCTCGGGCGGGCTGATCAACGTGAAATACGGCCACGTGGCCAAACTGCGGCGCATCGAGCTGAACGAATGCGGCCATCCGGTTCCCGACGAGCGCGGCGTGGCCGGCGCGGCCAGGATCGCGCAGATAGCGGCGGACGCGCAAAAAGACGATGCCGTGGTGTGCCTGATTTCCGGCGGCGGATCGGCGCTGATGCCCTTGCCGGCGGAACCGGTCACGCTCGAAGAGAAGCAGGCGGTGACGCGGCTGCTGCTGGCGTGTGGGGCGAATATCCACGAGATCAATACCATTCGCAAACACATTTCGCGCATCAAGGGCGGGCAACTGGCGCGCCTGGCGTCGCCCGCGGCGGTGGAATCGCTGCTGCTCTCGGATGTGATCGGCGACGATCTGGACGTGATCGGATCGGGCCCCACCGCGCCCGACGCTTCGAGCTTCCGCGACGCCGCGGCGATCCTGGAGAAGTACGGGATTTACGGGCAGGCGCCGGCCAGCGTGCGCGAACGGCTCGAGCGGGGAATCCGCGGCGAGATTCCGGAAACACCCAAGCCGGGCGACCCCATCTTCCGTCGCGTGCGCAACACGGTGGTGGGCAGCAATCGGCTGGCCCTCGCCGCGGCGGAGCGGCGGGCGCGCGAACTGGGCTACCGGACGCTGGTGCTGGCCAGCGAAATCCAGGGCGAGACCCGCGAGATTGCCCGCATGCACGCCGCCATCGCGCGCGAGGTGGTGCTGGCGTCGAAACCGGTGAAAGCGCCGGCGTGCATCATCACCGGAGGTGAGACCACGGTCACGCTGAAGGGAGCCGGTCTGGGCGGGCGCAATCAGGAATTCGTGCTGGCGGCGGCCATGGACGTGGCGGGACTGGAGAACGTGGTGGTGTTCAGCGCCGGCACCGACGGCAGCGATGGTCCCACCGACGCCGCCGGCGCGGTAGCGGACGGCCATACTCTCGAGCGCAATCCGGAGGCGCGGCGCTTCCTCGAGGAGAACGATTCCTACCACTATTTCGAGCCGCTGGGCGACCTCGTCATTACCGGGCCGACCAATACCAACGTGATGGACGTGCGGCTTGTTCTGGTGGGTTGACACCGGCAGTTGCGCGTGACAGGCTCGTTTCAGGACCGGCATCGACTCGCCAGCTCTCGCTGGTCCTGCTACCCGGCGCTGCCCGCGGAGCCGAGAGGAAACCATGCAGGACTCTTTCGCGAGAGGCGCCCTGCGCGTCTCTGCAATGCTCTTCATGCTATCCGGGGCTGCTTTTGGCCAGGTGGCCTTCACGGAGTACAACCTTCCCACGGCCAGGAGTGGGCCCCTGGACATCGTCAGCGGGGCGGACGGCGCTCTGTGGTTTGCGGAGGGTTATACCAACAAAATCGCGCGCATTACCACGTCCGGTTCCATCACTGAGTTTTCAATCCCGCTGGAGTCCATTACCAGCGGACTCGGGGCCATCACGGCCGGACCGGATGGCGCCGTGTGGTTTCTCGAGGTTGGTTTCTTCTACGTCTCTGAAATCGGGCGGATCACGACCGGCGGTTCAGTGAGCGTATTTCCATTCCCGTCCCCTAACACCAATCCCGTTGGGATCACAAGCGGACCGGACGGCGCCCTGTGGCTCACTGATGGCCCGAATATCTGGAGGGTTACCACCGCCGGGTCATTCACGCAGTTCCCGCTCCCATACTCGCTCGCCTCGGACGCGATCACGAGCGGACCCGACGGCGCCCTGTGGTTTACGGATTGGTCAGACAACAAAATTGGGCGTCTTGCTACCAATGGCTCAATCAGCGAGTATCCGATCCCGACGGTGTCCAGTAAGCCCGCTGCAATCACGGCCGGGCCGGACGGCGCGCTGTGGTTTGTCGAATCCGGCATGGGCAAAATCGGGCGGATTACGACCACGGGTTCGATCACCGAGTTCGCCACTTCCAACGCCCCTGGCCAGGCCTTCTGGATCACCAGCGGGCCTGACGGGGCGCTGTGGTTCACAGAACCTTTCAGAAACAAGATCGGGCGGATCACGACCACCGGGTCGATCACCGAGTATCCGGTCCCGACCCCAGTCAGCGCGCCCGATCAAATCACGGCCGGACCGGACGGCGCGCTGTGGTTTACAGAGTTCCTGGGAAACAAGATCGGCCATCTGGCGCTCTCCCCGCTGTACAAGCCGTTTTCCAGTCAAATCGGCGTGGTCCGTCCCTTGGGAGCCGGTCCCAACACCACGATGGCGTTCTATCTCGATGCCAACGGAGACAACATCTGGGATGCGGGCGACAAGGTCGAGTCCTTCGGCGTGACCGGCATCCCCGGCGTCACACTCAACGACGCTCCCGTGGCCGGGGATTGGGATGGAACCGGCATCATGCGCATCGGGGTCTTCCATTGCCCGGTGGTTTCGCTTGGCCCGTGCACGTGGTTCATCGACCTGAACAATAACGGCCAGTGGGATGGCGAGTTCGGCGGCGACCGCGTTTGGGCCAACTTCGGTCTCGCGGGCGATATCCCGGTCGTTGGCGACTGGACCGGCGACGGCATATCGAAGATCGGCGTCATGCGCTGCACTCCCGGCTCGGCGAACCCGTGTGTCTGGTACCTGGATATGGGCAACCGGCACACCTACGACCCGGCCACGGTCGGCATCCTCTTCCTCGGGCAGGCAGGCGATATGCCGGCGGCAGGCAGTTGGGTCCCGAATCCTCCATCGCCGGCCGTCGAAATCGGCGTGGTTCACTGCCCGGCGATTGGCGGCGCGTGTACGTGGACCGTCGATAGCGCCGGCATGACCGCTTATGCCAACCCGACCCCCATCGATGTCCGGCCTTCCGCCACGACTGCGGGCGCCTTCACCGCCCTCGGCGGCTTCCAACCCGGCGACGTACCGGTCATGGGCAATTGGAGCGGAACCGGCACGCTGCGCATGGGGTTCTTCCGTTCCAGCCTCGGGGCGTGGTTCGTGGACACCAACGGCAATGGCGTGTTCGACCCCAACGCCGATCAGATTTTCAGCTTCGGCCTGCCGGCCGCGGCCAACCCGGGCGGCGTGGCGGATCAGCCGATCGTGGGATTCTGGACGATGCCGTAGCCGCCCTCTCGCTACTGTCCGGAGTGCCGCAGCTTGAACCGGTTCAGCCCCCGTTCGATCTCGCGCGTAAAGATGCCGGCGATCATTTTGCCGGCGGCCGGGTTGGGATGAATCAGGTCCGCCGAAACCAGGCGCGGCCGTTCCGCGTACCAGCGCGCCATGGTGCCTTCGCCGCCCATGGCGGCGTAGGTGTCGAAGAAACCGCAGCCCGTCTCCCGCGCGACCCTTCTCTGAATCTCCACAATCTGGGGAATGGTGGGCATGGTCTCGATTCCGCCGGGCCCGCTGCGCCGCCCGCGGTCCATGGGCGACATCACCAGCACCGAGGCATCCGGCAGCGCCGCATGAATGCGCCGCAGCGCTTCCCGTAATTCCTTCTCGTACTGGCGGTCCACGAACTCCGCAAAATCCGCCTCGTTGGTGCCGTAGTTGACGATCGCCAGCGCTGGATTGCGATGCTGCAATTCCTCCGCCCAGTGCGCCTCGTTGTACATGCGGGAGAGAATCCGGATGGATGCGCCATTGAGCCCCAGGCTGTCGTACACCACCCCGGGACCCGGCCCTTCCGCGGTGATCCCGAACAGCCGAACGTTGCCCCGCTCCACCCGGATTTCGAGCGCCGGCGCGGCCGATGCGGTTTGAAACGCGGCGAAGCCCGGGGACTTGAAATCGCTCGCGGTATCCACCCGGCCCAACGCGCGCCCTCCGGCGGACAGGCTAAACTCACCTCCACCCGGCTGCTGCAAATACCACGCCTCGAAGCGCGTGTAACCGCCGTGGGCGAACGCCATGCGGCTGGCGGCCGCTACCGACCCGATGAAGCTCACGCCGCCGAGGCCGAACATGCCGTCGTGCGTAACGAAGTGGCTGGCCGGCGTGATCTGCCACCCCGACCCCGAAACCTCCGCGCCCGTGTGTTGATACCAAGCCCACGGCTTCGCCACCAGGATAAATCCATGGCCCGCATCGCCGAACCGCTGCTGCAACGCGATGCGCACGTCGCCGGTGATCAGGTCGGCCGTGGTGGGCGAATCCCCATAATGCAGGATGCGGGTCACCGCGCCGTCTTCCCGTTTTTCGGTCCGCCACAGCGCCTCGTAGAAATGGTCCAGCACGCCCGCCGAGTCGTCCAGCAGCAAGGGCTCGCCCGGGATGGCGATCTTGGAAACCAGGGCCGCCTCGGGTTCGCTGTGCGGGCGAAGCGGGCTGAGCGCCGTGCGTGGGGGCGAGAAATCCACGATGGCCGCGAAGTGCGCGGTCTCGGGACCCTGGACCGCGGGGGCCACCAGCCGCAGGCCGGCCAGCAGCAGCCCCACCGTGGCTATCGTCAAACCGGTATCGAAAGGGAATGCGCGCATACTAAAACCGCGAATAGACGAACGGCGCGTTGCCGCGTCCGCCCAGGAACTGGATGGCCAACGCCACCAGGAGCAGGGCCGCCGCGTGCACGTAGAACGGGCACTCCGCGAAAACCTCCATGGCGCGCGCGTACCACTGCTTGCGCACGAACATCGCACCCGCCGCCGCCAGCAGCGCGGCCGCCAGCAGCGGCGAAATGTTTTCCATCCCCACGCTCAGCGACCCGATGCGGCCCAGGATTTCGAGCGCGTCCGGCACGCCGGCGGCACGGAAAAAAATCCACGTCAGGCATACGAACTGGTAGGTGCCGAAGACCGCCAGCGGGGCCGGTTTGAGCCTGCCGGCGCGCTGTTTCGGCCGGCCGCGCCGGGCGTGCCATGCGCGCGTGGCCGCCAGCGCCGTGCCGTGCAGCAGGCCCCAGATGGCGAAGGTCCACGTTACCCCGTGCCACAGGCCGCCCAGCAGCATGGTGATTACCAGGTTGACGTACGGCATGATGCGCGAGCGCGCTCCCGGCAGCGAGAAATAAAGATAGTCGCGCAGCCAGTTGGAAAAGCTGATGTGCCACCGCCGCCAGAATTCCGCCATGTTGGCGGATGCGTAAGGCCGGTCGAAATTGATCGGCAGCCGGATGCCCAGCAGCATGGCCGAGCCGCGGGCGATATCGGTGTAGCCCGAGAAATCGTAATACAGTTGCAGGGAATAGGCGTAGACTGCGATCAGCACCTCGAAGCCGCTGTACAGCTTGGGAGTATCGAAGACGCGGTTCACCAGGTTCTCTGCCAGATAGTCGGCGATCAGCGCCTTTTTGAGCAGGCCCGTGCCGATCAGAAAGAAGGCGCGTCCGCCATCCTCGCGGCTCAGTAGCGGGCGCGCCGAGAACTGTTTCACCAGCTCCGTAAGGCGCGTGATGGGGCCGGCCTGCAATGTCGGGAAGAACATGGCCGCCGAGAGGTACCCGAGCAGGCTGGTGGTGCCTTCGCCGTCGCGGCGATAGAGGTCGATGGTGTAACTCAGTGACTGGAAGGTGTAGAACGACAGGCCCAGGGGAAAGATCCAATCCCAGCCGTGGCGATTTACCCACACCCCCATGTGCCGGGAAGCCACAAGCACGGAGAGGTTCAGCCCCACGCTCAGGGCCACCAGCAGCCTGCGGATGCGCGCATCGCCCGAGCGCATCAGCCCCAGGCCGGCCAGAAAATCCAGGCTCGCGCAAGCCGGGAGAAGCACGATGTAGAACAGGCCGAAGCGCGCGCAGAACAAACAGTTAGCCGCGAGGACCACGGCCAGGCGCATGAGCCGCGAGCCGGCCGACGCCCAGTAGAGAAAGAAGACGGCGGCGATGAACGCGAAGTAAACGCCACTGCCTGACTGCACCAGCATATTGTAGCCGGGTGAGTGCGTTGCAATCCGATGGCCCCGGCGGAAGCTGGCCGGTCAGCCGTTCCGCGCCCCGCCCTCGCGCTTCCACGCCGCCAGCAGTTCCGCTTCTTTCGCCGGAGCGGGGCCGGCGAGCCTCGTCCTGCCGCCAGCCGCCTGCCCCTGGTACCAGCGCAGAGTGTCCGCGACAGTCTGCGGGTACGGCCGGAATTTCAGCCCCGCCTTCACCGCCGCCGTGATGTTCCATCGGTGGAATCCCCGCGTTTCCCCGAAGTAGGGCGCCCAGATTGGGAAGATCTCCTCGCCCTGTTTGGCGATCCACTCCCCGGGGACCCAGGTGAGCGTGGTCGCGGATGTGGTGGTTTTCCGGCAGGCTTCCAGCAGGTCGCCCCAGGCCAGGCGATCCCGCGGACCGGTGGCGTTGAATACGCCTATCGTGCCCTGCTCCACCAGGGCGATGAGCCATGCCCCGAGATCCCGCACGTCGATGATCTGGATTGGATCGCTGGGCGCGCCCGGGGCCAGCACCTCCCCGCCGCGATCCACCCGCACCGGCCAGTAGGTGAACCGCCCGCTGGGATCGTCCGGCCCCACGATGTAGCCCGGCCGCACTACCGCCGTGCGCCCCGGCAGCGCCTCCTGGGCGGCCTTCTCGCTCAGAGCTTTGAGTGGCCCGTAGGTCTGGTCCGTTATCTTCTCCACGGTGGGATCGGGCGTGGTGGCCAGTTTCGCGTTTTCGTCCTGGCCCTCGATGCTGTTGTCCGCATACGCCGAAATCGACGAGATGTAGATATACTGCTTCACGTTGGGCGCCAGCAACTGCGCCGAGGCAGCCACGATCCGCGGGACATTTCCGGAGTTGTCGATGGCCGCGTCCCACTGGCGGCGCCGCAAAGCATTCAAGCCCTCGCCAATCTTCGGATCGCGATCGCCGAGCAGCGTCTCGATATCGGGGAACAGTCCCGGCCTGGTCTTGCCGCGATTGAAGAGGGTCAGCTCGTGCCCCCGCGCCTTCGCCGCTTCCACCGTCGCCGGCCCGAGGAAGCCCGTGCCGCCCAGGATCAGGATGCGCTTCTTCCGTGGGGCAGCGCGAAGAACCGCGGCTGCGGCGAGCGTGCAGGCGAATCCCCGTCGGGTCGTGGTCCATTCGGGTTTCGGCATTTACAGTCAGTTTATCCCGCGGGTGGCACAGGCATTCCTGCCTGTGTCGCCTCGACACTCGTGTCGAGGCTTCGACCACGAATGTTATACCAATGTGGGTATAATGAACGGAGATGGACAAACCTCCGTCCCTAAAGCCGCTGTACTGGGTAGGGAGCTCGAAGCGGGACTTGCTTTCCTTGCCTGGCCCGGTGGAGGACCTCTTTGGATATGCTCTTTACCTTGCCCAGGATGGCAAGAAGCACGAGCAGGCCAGGCCTCTGAAGGGCTTCGGCTCGGCTGGCGTGCTCGAGGTCGTCGAGGATTGGGACCGGAGTACGTATCGAGCCGTGTACACCGTGCAGTTCGAGGGCGTGGTGTTCGTGCTGCATATCTTCCAAAAGAAGTCCAAGCGCGGGCCAGCCACGCCCAAGGCCGATACCGATCTGATCCGCGAGCGCCTCAAAGTCGCGGAGCAGATCGCCAAGGAGCTATCGCGATGAAGAAACAGCGAGTCGTGCGGGGCATTCCTGTCGAGCAAGGCTCAGGGAATGTATATACCGATCTCGGGTATCCGGACAGTGAGAGCATGCTGGTGAAGGCCCAACTGACCGCCAAGATCGCCGAGATCGTCCGGCGGCGAGCGCTTACCCAGGCGCGCGCCGCGGAGATCCTGGGGTTAACGCAGCCCAAGGTTTCCGCCCTCCTGAAAGGGCGGTTTCGTGGGATTTCGGAGCACCGTTTGTTGGAATGCCTGACCCGGTTGGGCCGGGATGTCCACATTGTGATCAAGCCGACGCCCAGGAGCCGGTCGAGCGGCCGGCTGACGCTTTCTGTAGCGTAGGGTCGCCGGAAAACACCGAGGGGCGGACCGTGGGGCCAGGCTGGCTCCGTCAGGAAGGTCGCCGGATCGACGAGCCCCCCAGCGGCGGTTCGCCAGAACGCGGCGATTGTGGATGCTTCCCGCCGGTAGCCCCGCGCGGCCGTTGGGCCGCGCGCCCGCTGAGGGCCTTCTGCAGAACGGGGACTCCGATCCGCTCCGCGACGTCATGGACCAGCCGGAGTACCGTTGTTTTCCCGGTTCCCCCTCCGCTGGTAAGGACGCTGAGAGGGGCGCGCGCAAACTCCCTCAGATCGGAGGCTGCGGACAGAATATCGGTCAGATATTCAGCGTCACGCTGCATACAGCACCACGGCGTCGCGCAGGACGCCGGGACGCACAAGCGGCTTCAGCAGCGATTTCCTGACCAGGTCGACGCGCCGGCTGAACAGTTCGCTCAACTCCTCCTCGAGTTGGAAGAAGCCCAGGCCGGGGTGGGTGCCCGGCTCGAACTCCACCAGTATGTCGACGTCCGAGCCGGGCCGCATGTCGCCTCGAGCGGCGGAGCCAAACACCGACAGCTCGCGGATGCGGTAGCGGCTGCAAATCGCGGCCACGCTTTCCGGAGATACCTCGATGCCCGATGCCAGTGTCATGGTTGCCTTCCGGCCATGAGTCCGACTCCATTATCCGCTAGGGCGGCCACCGCCGTGGCACGGGCATTCCTGCCTGTGTTCTTTTGGTTGTAGACTATCCGGCTCCCCCTACACCGTAAATACCTTGAGCACCTCATCGCCATAGTGGTTGATGACCTTGACCGCGATTTTACCCGTCTTCGGCCTCAAAAAAGGTCGGCTGGTTGTCGAGTAGATCGCCGACCACGCCGCCTCATCCACGTC
>Ga0326728_10024148_pt1 | contig 11049 bp, 9 predicted proteins | sample MB3enrmetagenome_FD_207602 | JGI IMG/M metagenome (GOLD analysis project Ga0326728, IMG submission 207602) | Lab enriched peat soil microbial communities from McLean, Ithaca, NY, United States - MB31MN | ecosystem: Environmental > Terrestrial > Soil > Wetlands > Peat | place: USA: New York... | reverse complement strand
GAAAGGACCAGGATGTCGAGGTGACTGAGATGATTGGAAACGACCAGGCCGCGGGCGGGCGGCTGGCCTTCCACCACGCAGTGGATACCTGCTCCTTTCAGAACCCCGCGGCAGGTCTGCTGCAACCACTGCGCGCGTTGTTCCATGGTGAGCGGCCCGCGCAGCCGCAGAATCCAGAAGCGGAGAACGCTGAAACCAATAATCCATGCCAGCATTAAAGCGCGTCGGATCGCGCGGAAGATCATGCCGATGGCAGAAGCGGGAACCTCGGCCGCCAAAGCAGTTTCAGATGAAGCGGAGGAATTGAGCTTATGACGCGAGAATCCCGATCTCATGCCGGAAGCATACTGTTCGCGCCCCCTCCGCAACAAGCTCCGCGCCTTCCAAGCAGCATCTCCACTCGCGCCGGAGTCTCTGCCGCGGGCTAAAGGTCTCTGACCGTTTGAAGTTGTACCAGCGATGGGTGCCCCACCTTCGCCGCGCTTTTGTTTTTGCGGCTAGGGTGGGATGCCATCGCTCTATTGGGGGAAGAACGAAATCACGCTGTCAGACCCCTTAGTTCGTGTACAACCGCACGTAGTCCACCTGCATCTCCGACGGAAACACAGTGGTCGCATCCGGCGATCCGGGCCAGGTGCCGCCGACGGCCAGGTTCAGGATGATGAACTGCGGACCCGCATCAAAGGGCCACGTTCCACCTGTGTTGCTGGGAGTAAACGTAGCGTAAACATTGCTCGGATCGTCCACATAATACTGAATCTGCCCCTTGGTCCAGATCATGCCGTAGGTGTGCCAGTCCACAGCGGAGAACCCCGCCGGATGATACTGAGTGCCGCCGTTCAACCCGGTGCCGTGAACCGAGCCCTGCACCCAGTCGTAGCCGGGGGCAGCGCCGGTGCCGGGGCCGCCGGCCGGCGTGTCACTGCCGTCGATGTGCTCCATCACGTCCAGTTCGCCGCAGGCCGGCCAGCTGATGGTGGTGATGTTGTCGCCCAGAAGCCAGAAAGCAGGCCACATGCCCTGCGACTCGGGCAACTTGATGCGCGCTTCGATTCTGCCGTACTGAAAGCTGAACAGCCCCTCGCTCTTCAGCCGCGCCGAGGTATACACACCGCTCGACGGGTTCTCGGCCACGATGTGCAGATAGCCGTCGGTGCCCACGTACGCATTCGGGTTCGTCGTCGAGCACGGCGACGTTGTCGAGCCCCAGGCGCAATAGGTCTCAAGCTCGCTGTTGCCGCAGCAGTCGAGTCCCGTGTCGTACGTCCAGACCGACGCATTGGGCTGGGCATTGGCGCTCGTCGAGTTGGCAAATTCGTCGCTCCACACCAGCGTTCCCGAGGCAATGTTGGGCGTAAAGCTCTTGCTCGCGACGCTGCTGGCCGTGTCGCCCGAGGCCGTGGCGATGGCATTGACCGTCAGATTCGATGCCACCAGAAATGGCGCCTCATAGACCTGCGACGACGTGCTCGGCGTCGAGCCGTCCATGGTGTAGTAGATCGTCGCTCCGGAGGTCGTTGTTGCCAGGTTCACCAATACGGCGCCGCTCTGCGCGGCACTGGTAGAAATGGTAGGCGTGGCCGCCTGGGTAGTCGTCGTGGTTGTGGTCGTTGTCGTGCTGCTTCCGCCGCCTCCGCCGCATCCGCTCAACAATGCACCTAAGAACAAAACCCCTATACCCATTGGCACCAATGCCCGCATGAAAGTCTCCGCTCTGGCGAGAAAACGGCCATAGCGCCCGTCTCACCGCAATCATCAGAGCACCGCGCGATTCCCAATGTCAAATGAAGCTGCATGGACGATTACTCATCGGTAATCATCGTCCAAATGCCTTGAAACAGACGCATTGGGCGCCGGCATTTCTCCTTGCTGGTCGATTCTTTCGGACCTCCGTTTCGCGTGAAGCCGCCTGCCGTGCCATGCTCCGCGATCCAGAGCAATCGCGATTCACTCCTGAACGAGCCAGCCATTTGCGTTACGATGCAATCGAGCGATGAAATCAGAAAACATTCTGCCCGCTGTCTCGGCTGACGGCCCACGACGTCGGTTTGCCAACGTCTACCGCGTCCTCGACGAGGCGATCGCCGCACATGCTTTTCCCGGCTGCGCCTTCGGCCTGCTGGCCAAAGACGAAGTTGTCCTCGCGGATGCGCTGGGCCGCTTCACGTTCGATGTAAGCTCTCCGGCCGTCGGCGCGGAAACCATATACGACATCGCCAGCATCACCAAGGTTGCGGCCACCACCGCCGCCGCCATGCTGCTCCATCAACGCGGCCTTCTCGACCTGGAGACGCCCCTTGCCGACCTGCTGCCCGGCTTCGCTGCAAAGCGCGCCGCAGGCTCGCCCACCCACAGAGTCACGCTGCGTCACTTGCTGGCGCACAATTCCGGCCTGCCGGGCTACGTGGAGTTCTTCCGCGCGGCCGCCACTCCCGCGGCGCTCATGAGCGCGTGCCTGGCATTGCCCCTCGAAGCCGAGCCGGGCACACGCGCCGTGTACTCCGATCCGGGCTTCATTCTGCTGGGCAAGGCAATCGAGGCGCTCACCGGCGAACCTCTTGCCACATGGACCGAGCGCGAAATCTTTCAGCCGCTGGAACTCACGCGCACTGTTTTTTGTCCTCCCGCCGAGTTGCGAAGCCTCATTCCGCCCACCGAAGAGGACACGGCCTTTCGCCGCCGCCGCATCCAGGGCGAAGTTCAGGATGAAAACGCCTCTATACTCGGCGGCGCAGCCGGTCACGCCGGTGCGTTCTCCAACGTGCAGGACCTGCTGCGCTTTGCCCGCGAGATTCTCAGGGCCGCCTCCGGCGCCGGAAATGCGCGCCTTTTTGACGCGGCCACCGTTGAGCTTTTCGCCCAGCGGCAAGGCACGCTGGGCAGCTCCCGCGCACTCGGTTGGGATACCCCCTCGGAAAACTCCTCCTCTGGGCAGCATTTCTCGCCGCATTCCATCGGCCATCTGGGCTTCAGCGGCTGTTCGTTGTGGATTGACCTCGACGCCGGCCTCGCCGTCGCCCTCCTCACCAATCGCACATGGCCTGACCGGCAAAGCCAGCTGATTCGCCAGGTGAGGCCCGCCTTTCACAACGCCCTTCTTGAAGCACTCTGACTTTCGTACCACCCGTCCTGCTCCAACGTGTCATGGTTGATGGCGAATTCTCGCCGAAGTTGACGGGTATGAAGATACAATAAAGAATGAGGGACGGGTGCGATGGTAACTAGTTCGACGATGCCGGAAACGGCCGGCGCTCAAGCGGAAGAGATCAGGAAAGATCCGGCCTCCTTGCTTCAGCACCTCACAACCGAAAGTCAGAACGAGGCTTCTCAAGGCTTCGATACCAAGTCCGCTCTCGAGATCGCCCGCATCATCAATCATGAGGATGGGAAGGTTGCGGCCGCGGTCAAGAAGGCGATTCCTGAGATTGCGCAAGTCATTGACCAGGTTGCCCGCAGTTTGCGCGACGGCGGCCGCCTGATCTACGTCGGTGCCGGCTCCAGCGGACGCATTGCGGCGCTCGACTCCGCCGAATGTCCAGCTACTTATTCCACGGCCCCCGGACAGGTGCAGTACATCATGGCCGGCGGACCCAAGGCTCTCGCCTCTTCCATCGAAGCCAACGAGGACTCCGAAGAGTTGGGCCAGCGCGACATCGCCCGCCGCCGTCCCACGCGCAAGGACGTGGTCGTGGGCATCTCCGCCTCAGGCCGCACGCCTTATGTCGTAGCCGCCGTGGCCTATGCCCGCGCCCGTGGCGCTCATACCGCCGCCGTCACCTGCAATCTGGGAACACCGCTGGCTGAAGCCTCCGATACCGTCATCGTGGCCGAGGTCGGTCCCGAAGTCGTCTCTGGTTCCACGCGCATGAAGGCCGGCACTGCCCAGAAGATGATCCTGAACATGATCACCACCGGCGCCATGACCCGCCTGGGCTACGTCTACGAAAACCTGATGGTCAACGTGCACATGCAGAACTCCAAGCTGGTCGAGCGCGGCATCCGCATTCTGATGAACGCCTGCTCCATCAGCCACGCCACCGCCGTCGAGACCATCAAGAGCGCCGGCCGCAGCGTCCCCGTGGCCCTGGTCATGCTCAAAGCTCATGTCGACAAGCCGGAGGCCGTCCGCCGCCTCGCCCAGAGCGACGGCAACGTCCGCCTCGCCATCGAAGACAATATCCTGGAACTGTAGCATGAACCCCGCAAGTGCTATCGCATTTGATTCGCTGAATGATATCTGCGGAGAAATGATTGCACGAGGCAAGAAGTGTCAGGGCACGACTTCAAAGCCTGCCCTGAGCGAAGTCGAAGGGTGCCGATTACGCCGCAAAATGAAGCCGGGCTTTACAGGCTGCGAAAACTCTCCGCAGAGGCACGAAGTGTCAGGGCACGACTTCAGTCGTGCCGCAAGCCATTGAAAATAAATGATGGGCTTTAGCCCCTGCGGGGTGTTTTCGCACTTCTCGACTGGGAACATCCCTTTTTCCGCAGCCTGTTTAGCCCCTGCGGTTGTTCTTCGCGGGGCAGTATGCCGAATACATCGAATCGACTCACAGATCAGGACAACGGCCTGCCCGATTTGTTTTTGAAGACAGCGATAATTGCCCAAACAACGATCAGAATAACGTCGAGCGGCAGGGCCCAAATCAGGAAATCTTTCAGGTCTCCCGTATACCAGTGAAGGTTCTGAAACTGCTCGCGTTCCAGCGATAGATCATAGGTCGAGACCTGAATCTCGCCAAGCCCCAGCACAATGGTGGCCAGCGCAGGGAATAGAAGAACGTGCGTCCAAAAGATAAGCCGCCACTTGTTTCTCGTAGAGCGGCGCTGCATCTGCCAGGAATGGACAATGAGGCCCAAGGCGAGAACTGTGACAGTTGTGTAGATCAAGCAAATAATCCAGACAACTCTTGCGGGGTTTTGAAATTCAACCGGCTCAAACGGAATTCTGCGCGCATAGATCTCAAGAACAACGATGAGAAACGAAACAAGAAGGCCCCAATACCGATTAAAGAACCGAATTAGGATGTTCACAGCATCTCCACGACTCGGCAAATCGATTTAACAGCATCATTGCAACGCGGGCAGAGTCACACTCTGCCCGCGCCAAATCGAACCGAAATTCAGACTGAGCCGCTAGTACGTCGTCACCCTCACCTTCAGCTGCACGTTCTCGTCGGCCTTCAAATTCAGCCCATAATCGGTCTGGTCGCCGTTCCAGATGCGCGCGGTCTTCCACTTCCCTGCCGCGTCGTAGCCGCCCTCTTCCACCTTCAGCCAGTAGCGTTTCTTCCCCGGCTCTGAGGTCGGCGCGAAATCCACCCGCACATGGTGCCCGGCAACCAGAAACTCATCCGGCCCCAGTTCCAGAATCACCACGCCGCCATCGGCTGGCGCGTTGCCCTTGGGCTGCATCCCGTTGCCGAACGACGGCATTCCGTACTCCAGCACTGCATTCCAGCGCTCGAAGGCGAGCGTCTGCGTGTGGTTCTCCGGGTCTTCGCTTGAGCCTCGCACCTTGCCTTCCAGGCTTCCCTTCGCCAACCGGCGGGCAATCGGCGCCAGCAACTCATATTGCTGCGCGAAAGGTCTCAGCGCGTTCGGCTCCATCGCGCCCGGCCCCTCGGTTTGATTGCTGTAGCGGCTCAGGTCCAGCCCGAAGGGCGCCCACCCGATCGCTCCCTGGCCAATCGCCGCATAAACGTAGCGCGCATAGGCAGCCGGATTGCCCGTCTCCGGAATCAGCAGCGCGTTGTCCTTGCGCCGGTAAAAATCCATCACTTTGCCGTACTTGGCATACTCCGGCATATAGATGTCCGGAGCCACCACGCTGATCGACGGCGCGGCAATCTTCCACAAGTCAATCTCGTTGTCAGTGGGCGCGCCGGATTCGTAGCTGGGCGGCTTGCCCGGATTGAACGGCTCGCGCAGGGCCGCGTTCACATACATCGGCAGAGCATACTCGGCCTTGCCCGCCTCGGCCACTTGCTCTATGTAGATGGCGGTAAACCACGCCTGGAATATCTCATCGGCGTCTTCGCCGAAAACCTCGCGCCACGTTCCCGGCTGTTTGCCCAGCCCCTTGACGAGCTTCTCGGGAACCTGCCCACCAAAGGCCTTTTCGGCCTCCGGGCTGTAATCGCGCACCGCGCCCCAGACGCCGGCTTCGTTCTCCACCTGCACCAGCAGCACCGTGCGCTGCGCATCAGCCTCTTTCAGGTGGCGCATCAACGCGCGGAAGGCCGCCTTGTCGGCCGGCAGCCACGCCGGAGCGAAGATGGACGGCGAGTCGACCGTCTGCCCGTCGCGGTTTTGCAGCATCGGATACTTCGCCTGGTCCAGCTTGATCCACTCCGGCGTGTAGTGCGCGCTGCCGTTCTTCCATGTGCCAAACCACAGCAACACCAGCCGCATGTGGTGTTCCCGCGCCTGCTTCAGAATCAGGTCCACCACGCTGAAATCAAACTTCCCCTGCGTGGCCTCCATCTGCTCCCAATAAACCGGCAGCTCGACCGTGTTGGCATGCAAGGTCTCAGCCGCCGGCCAAACCTTGTCGAGATACTCCGGCCACGCGCTGGAGTTGTTGGCCTGCACGCCCAGCATCAAATAGGGTTCGCCGTCCACCACGAGCGCGTAACGGCCGTCCTTCTCCACAATCTTCGGCAGCGGTTTGGCTTGAGCGTTCACAGCAGCGGGAGCCTGCGCCATCCCCGCCGGCAAAGTTGCAATCGCCTGAAACAGCCCCAAAACCAATCCGCCCAACACTCCGGCACAACCCAACGCCCCTCTAAGTCTCATTTCGCCCTTGCCCCTTCTCCACAATGAAGCCACAACAACAGTTTATCCGCGCAAGGATAACCGCTCGTTCCCTGTCGCATCCAATCCCGCGCATTTACACTGAAAAGCTAGGAGCATCTCAGCTTTCATGGATAAATTTGTCATTCGCGGCGGCAATCCGCTGGTCGGCACCATTCGCGTATCGGGGGCAAAAAACTCGGCGCTGCCCTGCATGGCCGCGGCGATTCTGACCGAAGACGAGGTCACTCTCGAGAACATTCCCCAAGTCCGCGACATCGACACCGAGCGGCGGCTGCTGGCGTCAATGGGCGCCGAAGTGGCTTTGGGCGGCGAAGCCGCGCCGCATACCACATCCATCCGTTGCCGCTCGCTGTCCGACCCCGTGGCCAAGTACGAGATTGTGAAGACCATGCGCGCCAGTTCCCTGGTCCTCGGTCCGCTGGTTGCCCGCGCCGGAATGGCGCGTGTAGCCATGCCCGGCGGATGCGCCATTGGCGGCCGGCCCATCGATCTGCACATCCGGGGCCTCGAGAAAATGGGCGCCACCATCATCCAGGCGCACGGCTACCTGGAGGCCCGCGCCGAACGGCTCAAAGGCGCGCACCTCACATTCGACAAGATCACCGTCACCGGCACAGAAGATCTGTTGATGGCAGCTGTCCTGGCCGACGGCGAAACCCTGATGGAGAACTGCGCGCGCGAGCCCGAGGTAACAGACCTCGCCGCGCTGCTTGTGGCCATGGGCGCCAGAATCGAAGGCGCCGGCACTTCAACCATCTATGTGAAAGGCGTCACCAGTCTGCATGGCGCGCGCTATCGCATCCATCCCGACCGCATCGAGGCAGGAACCTTCATGGTCGCCGGAGCCATCACCAGCGGCGACCTGATTGTGACCAACTGCAACCCGGAGCACCTGACCGCTGTCATTGCCAAGCTGCGCGAAGCCGGAGTCCGCATCGATCTTCTCGGACCCGACACCGTGCGCGTGCGGGTCGATAGCCGCCTGCGCGCGGCCAGCATATCCACAGAGGAGTATCCCGGCTTTCCCACCGACATGCAGGCCCAATACATGGCTCTCGCTACTCAGGCCGAAGGCGTAAGCGTCATCCAGGAGAACATCTTCGAAAATCGCTTCATGCACGTACAGGAACTGGCGCGCATGGGCGCGGACATCCGCGTGGTTGGCCGCACCGCCACCGTGCACGGACCGGCAAAGCTCTCTGCCGCGGCCGTCATGTGCTCCGACCTGAGGGCCTCTGCGTCGCTGGTGCTGGCGGCCCTGGTCGCCGACGGCGAGTCCATTCTCGATCGCGTTTATCACATGGATCGCGGCTATGAGCGCATCGAAGAGAAGCTGGCCGGCGTCGGCGCGCAGATCCGCCGCATGGGCAACGTCTTCACTTCCAAAAACGGCGAGCCGGAAGACGCTTAGGTCTCTGACCGCTTGAAGTTATACCATTCTCCGTGCCCCATCCATTTCACGTTCTTGGTGAAATGGGTGGGAAACCACGAACTCAACACTGCGGGAACAGGGATAACCCAACAAAACAACTTTTCGCGGTCATGCCCTTAGCACCAGCTCACAGCCACATGCCAGCGCAGTCCGCGCTGCGCGGCCTTCTGCAGCACCCGCTCATACTCTCCAAGTTCTACTAGAACCGGCTGCGTCTCCGAGCCCAGAGCCGCGGGGGTCTCGCCCAGATAATCCCTCAGTGCGCGCACGGTCTGCAAGCCGTCGAATGCATCGAACCACTGCGGCTGGGGCAGCCGGCGCTCCTCGTCGGGCTCTTCCGCGCCCTGCTCCTGAAGCATCGCCATCGAATCCTCGTCGGCAGAGAAGAACTCTAGCAGCGGATGCACATCAAGCCGCTGGGCCAGTTGCTCCAGGGCGTCTTCGTTCCGAGCCAGGGCGTGGCCATTCACAAAAATATCGAACCCGGGGTCCTCGCCCTCAACGACAATGTACAGACTTGCAGCCATCGTCTTGAGTTTAGTTGAGTTCGACTCCGAAGATGGCAGAAATGAAGGAATAGCCCTCCAGCCAACGATTCGGATTGACTCGGCGAGGTTACGAAAGTGTATCCAGGCGTTGTAAAAGTTCCATAAATGAGTGATTATGATTGCGCCAAAACGTCCGATGATATTAGTGGACAGAAAAGACCGAGGTGATGTTCTTGAACTGGAGCGCGATTCCTGATGCAACAGTCATGGCGCTGTTGATCTGCGCATTTGCCTCGGTGGCGTGGAACTATCGCGCGTCCACATCTCAGCTGTGGCTGGCCGGCTGGCTGATGATTCTGGTCCATTTTGCCGCCGAGCTGTTCAACCTTGCTCCGGGCATCTGGGGCACCTTGGCTTTTATCGCTCTTTCTGCTTCGCTTCCTTGGGCCGGCGTGCTGTTCATGCACGCCTCGATTCCTTACCGCAAAGCCACTTCCAGGCGCTGGATGCTCTTCTCACTCCTGGCGGTGAACACTCTCTACCTCGCAATTCTCTGTTCCGGTTTAGGCGGGCAATGGGCTTTGAATCTTGCCGCGATCGTGCTCGGCCTTAGCCCGCTGGTTGTCACGGTGGCATCGATTCGCGACATCAACCACCCTCTGCGCTGGTTCATCGCGACGCTTTACGGCGCTCTCTCCATCTTCCTGCTGATTTTCCAGAACCGGCCCGACAATGGTTCCGACCTGGCCTGGAATGCCGTCATGTTCACCGTCTATCTGGGCTGCTGCGTCTTCGTTTCCTATGCATATCGCCGCCCCACAGCCGGCGCATTTGTCATCATCACTGGATTCATCCTCTGGGCCTCGGTCTTCGTCGTTGCACCCACGCTGTCGGCTTTCTTTCCCCATGTGCAAATCGAAAGCGAGGTTTGGAACCTCCCAAAATTCGTGGTGGCCTTGGGCATGTTGCTCCTGCTGCTCGAAGATCAGATCGAACACAACAAAAATCTCGCGCTGCATGACATGTTGACCGGATTGCCGAACCGCCGTCTTTTTGAAGACCGCATCACCGGCGCACTTGAGCGCTCCCGCCGCTCCGGAGCCGGAATGGCCTTGCTGGTGATCGATCTCGACGGTTTCAAAAAGGTAAACGACACGCTCGGCCATCACGTAGGCGACCTGGTGCTGCAGCACGTCGCCTCAGCCTTTGCCGAGCGCGTCCGCCGCTCCGACACTGTCGCGCGAACCGGAGGGGACGAGTTTTCCGTCATTCTGGAAGGGCCTTCAAATCGCGAAGATGCCGAAAGAGTAAGAGAATCGCTGTGGCAACTGCTCAGCGATCCGTTCGACGTGGAGGGCCGCAATGTGCGCATCGCTGCCAGCATTGGCATTGCCCTCTTTCCTGAAGACGCATCCGACTCCGAGTCGTTGTGCATTGCCGCTGACCGGCGCATGTACGACACCAAGCGCCACTCCCGCAAGGCAGGCCATCATGCAGCCGCTGCCAAGCTGAAATCCCCTGTCGCCGGTGAAGCCAACGTCAAGGAAGAGTTGCCGCTGAAGCAGTGAATCGTCCCTTCCACCAACGAATCCTGATGCGGCATCCGTCCCTGCAACGACAGAAAGGCCCGAACGCTAACCGTTCGGGCCTTTCTGTCGTTGCATATGAATCGCGAATCAGAACTGCCTAAAGCATTTTCACAGATGGTGTAAGGAAGCTCCGTGCCCCATCCATTTCACGTTCTTTGTGAAATGGGTGGGAAACCACGAATTCAACCCTGCAGAAACAGTGATAATGCTTAAGCCTGACCACCACCGCTGCTGGGACCGCGACCACCACCACCGGGCCTGCGGCGACGGCGACGGCGATTGCTGTTATTGCCCGCGCCCGCCGGGCGTCCCGCGCCTGCCGGCTGTGCCGCTGGTGCTGGCGCGCCTTCAATGCGGTTGAAATTCGGCTCGTTCTCTTCGTCGAATTCCTCCACATCTCCCTCTTCGAATTCGTCTCCGCCTTCGATCAGGATGGTGCTCTGGTTCGACTTCGGCTGATGCTCGTCGAACTCATTGCGGGGCTTCTGCGGCGCTGCTGGTGCGGCCGGTGCGGCAATAGACTCGGAAGCAGAAATCTCCACCTCTTCGGCTTCTGCCTCAACCGGAGCGGTCTGGGCCAGCTTGGCCTTCTGCTCCTTGATGAGCGCCTTGCGGCTCAGCTTGATGCGATTGCCTTCCAGGGCCAAGACCTTTACCATCACCTGATCGCCCTCGCGCAGCTCGTCCTTCACGTCCTTGACGCGATGATCCGAGATTTCGG
>Ga0326728_10024147_pt1 | contig 11050 bp, 6 predicted proteins | sample MB3enrmetagenome_FD_207602 | JGI IMG/M metagenome (GOLD analysis project Ga0326728, IMG submission 207602) | Lab enriched peat soil microbial communities from McLean, Ithaca, NY, United States - MB31MN | ecosystem: Environmental > Terrestrial > Soil > Wetlands > Peat | place: USA: New York... | reverse complement strand
CTCAAAGGCCTTGTAATCCTGGGGAAAGGCGCTGACATTGAGGGTCCCGTTGGGGCCTTCGTATTGCGAATCCTGCCGGAGCAGCAGGCCGCTTTTGGTGCTGAACCAGAATCTCTCTTTGCTCGAGGCCGTGGGCTTTGACTCCAGCAGCCAGGCCTCCTCGTCACCCACCTTCTCGGTGCCCTTGCACGCGAGGTCCGGGTGAAGGCTTTTGAGCTTGAGTTCCCGGTTGAACTGGGCGTCGCGTTTGACCTTCGCCAGTTCGTCTCCGGTCTTGACCCGCAGACCTTCCCAGGGGTTTTTCACCCAGGCCACCGTTCCGTCGAAGCCCTCATCGATGACGCCCGGTCCCCCCAGATCGATGTGCGACCGCTGCCGGTCGGGGGCCTTGGCCAAGGCCTCGCCTTCACAATCGCCGAGGGACTGAGACTCCAGTCTGAACTGGACCACGCGCGAATGGACCTTCTCGAATGCCGCCTTGCCGCCGAGCGCCTCGACGAACTTGGCCAGGATGGAATCCACGGTGGGCGCGTCGGCGGCTACCGCAGGCCGTGCGAGAGTCAGGGAAGAACCGATTAATGCCGCCGCGAACATAGATGCTGATTTCATACTCGTGCTTGCGTTACGCGTTTTCTGCTTTGGTTGAATCTCGACCGGCAGGCGGCCGGGATCATCAGCCCGCGCCCGCTGCCGGCTTGCCAGAGATTACTTGCACATTTCCCAGCGCGGGACCACTACAAAATCTGCCGCCGAGTATGAAGGGCTGCATCCAATTTGGGTCCACCCCTTAGCGGAACTCCACCGCCGCGATTTCATAGACGTTCACCCGGGGTACATGGAAGGAAACGCAATCGCACTGCCGCTCGAACGGCAGTTCCAGGCTTTGCGGGCGCTCCGGGCTCGTCAAGCGCACGGCCCGCGGCGTTTTTCCTGGCGGCAGCAGCAGGTGCACCACGGCATTGGTCACCGGAGCGTCGGCGCCATAATTGACTAGGTGCGCCAGCCGCCGCCCGGGCTGCTCCACCAGCTCGGCGCACAAGCCCACGGGGGCTTCCACCGAAAGCGAGAACGGACCGCCGCAGGCCAGCCGGACCGCGGCGACCACATCGGCGCCCGCCGGGAACCGGAACACCTGGGCCGCGGGCAGGTCTTCCAGGACGGGTTTGGACCTGGGCACGAGCCACTGATCATGCGTGGCCAGCGGCCCGATGACGCAGAGCCGTCCGCCGGAAGCCGCGAAGTGCTTGAGCCGCTTGATTTGCGCGTCGGACAGGGCGACGCATCCCGGCAGGATCACGACCCGGTAGCGGCGCAGGTCGGTGAGTTGGGGATCGTAAATGACCTGGAAAGGGACGCGATTCTCAATGAGCGCCTGTTCGGCCTCGCCGGCAAGCTGCGCCCATCCCGGCTCGGCATAGACCTGGGAGGGAAAGCTGCGGAGGATGGCGGCGTCGGCGATGACCCGTCCGCTGCGGAAGAGTTCGCGGCGGTCCCTGAAAAACCGGATATAAGGCGCGAGGTTCGTCGAGACAGGTTGGTCCGAGCCGGGCCTGGCGGCCAGCTTGCCGTACTCGAACCAGCAGACGCAGCCCAGGCAGTCCAGGTTGAAGGCCATGGCTTCGGCCGCCTCCAAGGGGGTGGTGGTGTAGGTGAAGGCCAGGTTGCCCAGCGAACGCGCCAGCTTGCCGGTGCGGATGCGGGTGTGCAGCACGCCTTCCCGGTAGCCCGGCCCGACGTCCTCATCCCAGAAGGCCTCGCCGGCGGTGAGCAATCGGCCGTGGTCCACCGGCGGTTGGATGCGCCGGCCAGGGCCGCCCGGATTGCACTCGACCAAAATGTCCTTGCGCTGGCCGCGGGCATATCGAGCCAGGTCGTGATAGGAATCCGCCAGCGATTGGCAGCAGAAATCCAGCCAGGCGCGCCTTTGGAGATTGTCCCCGCTTCCGGCGGCGGGCGGAACAACCTGGCCCAAGTCCGCCACGCCCAGGCTGCGGAGTTGCCGCGAAGTGAACGTCTTTCCCAGGTACCGGCGAAACCGCTGGATCGAGCAGGCGTCGAAGCCCGGACCCACGTTGTAGTTGTCAAAGTGAACCAGGTCCGCGCCGATGTCCCGGATGGCAAAGCGAACCAGCCCGCGATAGAAGGCTTGGGCGCCGGCATGGTTGCGGTTCCAGAAATAGCGATACCCAGCCGAGTCATAAGCGACCGGCTTGCCGCGCGGGTCCAGGACGAGCCAGTCCCTGGCTTCCGGATGCTCCCGGAAGAAGAGTTCCCAGCCAAAGGCCCCGCTGAAATTATAGACCCCGACGTGCAGCCCCGCCTCATGGCAGAGCCGGGCAAATTGGACGGCGTCAGCCATGCTCTGGCGCTCGGCCTCGAGGCCGAAGCCCTTATAGGCGTGCATCATGACGAAATTGACGCCCAGCGCCTTGAGCCGGGCGAGCATTTCCGGGCTGTGTTCGCGGGCGTAGGCGGCCACTTGCTCCGGGGTCGGCTCGTAGCCGTCGGCCCCGTCGCGACGCACCCGAAACAAGAGCGGCTCCCAACTCCCCGCCATGACGAGGCCGTCGCTTTCCAGCCAGGCGGGCCGCTTGGCCGGCGGCAGCGTCAGCGGCCTCGCGTGGACCGTGTTGTAGCCGACCATCAATGCCTCCGTCATCGCCCATGCGTAGTCGCCAACGATGAAACGGACAATGCCGGCGTCGCAGTAGTCGGTCAGGAGCGAGTGGGCCGCATCCACGGGCTTGCACTCGATGAAGATGCCATCCTGGGAGCGCTTCACGTTCGGGCGATCTGCGAGGGATGCGACCATATCCGGCTTCTTGCTCGTTTTCTTGCCGTCGTAGTTTCGCACCTCCGGGCGCTTGATGCTTGAAAACACCTCACCCGAAAACGCGTCCACCGCACTCGAGTCCAACAGATGATCTTCCAGGATTTCATGCAGATACGTGGTGAAGTCTGTTTCCTTGGCGGTCTTTGGATCAAAGCGCCGCGGAGGAGCAGTGTGCAGGATTCCCCAGGCTTCGACGATTGCGTCCTCGAGGACGCGAAACACGGCTACTGAAACTGGTGGATGCGGCAGCGAAAAGCTCCGCTCCCTCTTCGCCGCCCAATCAGTGGACAATCCGAATCCCATTGGTCTATTCCTCAAACGGCCCCATGCCCTCCCGCAACATCCGAATCGCACACAGCCGCGCACGTGATGGCGTCCAGTATCGCGCATGGTTCAGTATGCCGATAAAGCAGGCGCGCCGAGCGTCGGTCTCTATGATCGCCATACTGGCCCCCGTACGGCTGGCTAGTTCGAGACCCTGCCTCACGATGTCATGGTCTATCTCCAGCGGAAGTTCCGGCTCCTTGGCGATGCGGACGACCGAGAATGGGTAATCTTCGGTCACACCGCGGATCCCAGGCAGATCAACGACCACCGTTTGGTTCAGCCGCTTGAAAAACGGACGCAACACTCCGTCCATCCGCGCGCAGAATTCGCGGCGTTGTTTTGCGCCAGGCGGCGCGCTCGCCTTTGCGCGCACTGACTTGAAGGGGAGTTCCACGCGCAACGTGTCGCGGATAACCTCCATGTCCCGTGGTTTGAGGCCATAGAGGTCGGCGAAGAAGGCGTCTATGTCCGGGAAGACGCTTAGATCCTCGGCAAGCAGGCGATCACTGATTTTTCGAACCGTGGTGCGTTGCTCGGCGGACAAGTTCGCCCACGGGATAATCGGAAAGCCGTCGAGATCCTCCTTAAGTATCCTCCGCCGTTCCGCGCCGAATTGAAGGCTCGTGAGAAGCGCATAATGAATCCATATTCCCGTGTGTACGAGAAGCTGCAGGTAACGCACCAAACACTCACCGTCCGCGCGTCGGTCGGCCGATGCAGCGTGGAAACTTTGGCTATAGGCCACATTCTCGGTCGCCAACCAAGCCATACCATTTCGCCGATTAACACCGGGGGCCTCTTTGACCACCACGAGCGGCGCTTGGTAAATAGTAGGCTCTCTCGGTCTCTCGAAGACCGGCTCTTCAAGCCTGTCCAGTTGGCTGACATCTATCCTGAACCGGAATTGACGGGTGCTCTTGAGCACCGGCATGCCGTCCAGATAGGTGCATTCCTGACGCTTCCCTTGAGTTCCGACAATGTAACCCTTTCGGAAGGTCAGCCCCAAATCCTCCTCCCAGTACTGCTGCAGCGGCACGCCGCCGCTGTGTTTGACCTTTCGCACGACCTCAATATCCAGCGCCGTGCCGAGAGCAAGGGCTTTCCACAGCCACGGCTCGGCGAAGGTTTGTTCGACGCTCACGTCCTCGATGGATTTCGAGTCCACACGGATTTCGCCGCGCTCGTTCAACGCTTCGTCTGAATGCACCGTGATCCAGCGCACAGAGTGATCTGGCCTCGGCAGCCGGTTGCGGGCAAAGAACAGGAGGAAAGGTTGCTGCATCTCCGGCCAGACATTGGTGTCGGAGAGGTTGGAGCAGTTAAGCATGCCGGTCACCGCTACGGCCTGAAAGATGGCTTCACGCGCGCGCTGGCCGACGTCGCCCTGCTTGAAAAGCAACCGCGCGGGCAGGACGAACGCAATGCGCCCGCCCGGCTCGCACCACTGCATCGCCCGCCAGATGAAAGGCAGGTCGGGCACGCTGTCCGGGTTCTCGAACGTCTTGGCAAGCTCGGTGAGGTTCCGCTCTACCAGCACCTCACGCCCGATGGCGTGAAAGCTCCCGGCGAGTTCCCTCTCCGACTCCTCCAGGCTCGTCCAGGGAGGGTTGCAAAGCACTATCTGGTAGCGTCCACGATGGCTGTCCAGCATTCGCCCGTCCAGGCTCCCTGGCACGGGGCCTTGGGGCGGCTCGTCATCGCGGCGGCAGTTGAAAAGCACCCTGTCGCGCAGATTCTCGAACCTCAGCGCAGCGGGCGGCGTAGGCTTCGGATCGAGTTCGACGGCAGTCAGGTAAAGGCTGAGCGCCGCGAGCCGCAGCGCCGATTCGCTGATGTCGAAACCGCGCAATTGCTTGTTGAGGATGTCGCGGATGATCGCTCGTTCCGGCCGCGCTCCCGCCGCCCTCCACCGTTCGCGGTAGAGTCGCCGGAAGGCGAGCACGAGAAACTCGCCCGCACCACAAGCGGGGTCGAGCACCCGCGCCCTGCCTGCCCCCCGCATCCCTTCGAACGCATCGTCCACAAGATATTCCGCGATGCGGCGCGGTGTGTAGTGGACGCTCGTCTCTCCCGCTTCCTTCGGCTCCCACCTCCAAACGAACCCCTCGTACACCTGGCTCAACAGCCCCACGGGGACATGGGCGAAATCGAATGCACTCCAGTCCATGCCCAGCCGTTGCTGATAGCCGCCGCCCGCCGGTTCCTCGTTTCGCAAGATGGCGCGCAGGTCTTTGAAAACCTCGCGGTCCGCGGGTGCCACGCGCTGAAACCATGCGAGGCTCCCCTTTTCCGACAGCGGCAGGAAGTCGCCGTTGAATGTTTCATCAAGCCATCGGCAGGTATGCGCCGCCCTGGTGGGGCCGGCGAAGCAATCGTCGAGTTGTTCCGTGGCCGGCGCGATGTTTTCCAGGGTCGCCGGCGTCACAACCCCACGGTCGCTCAGGAAGCGGAGAAACAGCGCGCGTCCGACGAGGGAAAGCACATCATTGCGCTCTATGCCCGAGCCTGCGCTGAGAATACTGTTAGCCACTCCAGTGAGCAGCTTGAACATCGCCTCATAAACGTAGTCAGCCTCCCGCGGAGCGCCTTCGGCTTCATACTCGCCAAGTGCCATCCGTGCAAACAGGCTGCGGGCCTTGGGGGTGTCCGGCTGAAACTCTTTCCAATGTTGCGTCTGAGAATCGAGGCTGACTGGAATGACCCGGACCAAGCCTGGCTCGATCATGGCAAGAAAGGCGCGCTCACCCCGACTGCCGAGAGTCCGCCGCAACCGACTCAGTTGACCACGCTGCCGCGTCGCATCTGCCGAAAGCCTGCCTTTCGTGATGAAGTAAAGAAGAGGACGGTCCCGGCTCTCGGCCACGCCGTCTGGCAAGACGGTGGTCCCGTGATCACCATGCGCGGGCCATAAGTCGAGGTAGTCGAGGAGTTCCGGCTCGGGCTGGCCGAGGAAGAGCTTGACGCTCTCCTTCGGCACACCGCACCCCACGACCTCGCGCGGGATCGCCATGGATCGGACGTGCACACTGGATGCTGGCCTTACTGGTGCGCCGGGCATGATTCGTAAAGGCGAATAATCGGCGCCCCGCCAAGGACGCGGCTCCCGACGGTCAATTCGGCTCGTCGTTGGTGATGGCCTAAGATGGATGGCCGTGGACAGGAGATGGGGGGCTCGCAGATAGCGGCGGAAGCCGTCGGCCGGTTCGTCGCCGGGGACTTGGGCGGACACGTTACCGATGCCGCGGAGGTTTTGCTTAACGCGTTGCTGCGGCCGTTTCGTCGGATGGGGGAATGGCGGTGGGGAAAGGGCGGCGTCACCGCCTGCGCGTGCCGCGTAGCGGGAACTGGATCGGTGAAGCGCTGCAAATTGATGTCCACCCGCCAGCCGACTTCGCTGCATACCCGGCCGATCTCCCCACATTCGTCCGGGCGCAGTGACGTGTGCGGATGAGTCCGGGCCATGGCAAAGCCCCGGATGGCGCCGTGGGCGGAGGAGAAGAGGGCGCAACGTGGCGCGACCTCGCGCACGGTTCCGTACGACGAATTGACCTGGCCCTTTCGTTTCCCGTTGGGCGACCGGGTGTACTTGCCGGAGAACCCCTGCCAGAAGGTCCGCTCGCGATTGACCCACCAGAAGTTCATTGGCCGCTCAATGGTTCAAGCAGGTGCCGTGAGTCCCAAAGAGACTCAATCGCTAAGCGCCTGCGTCAGGCTGCGATTCTTAGCGGAAATCGTCCCGGAGAGCAAGGGCAAAAACATTGCGGTCACGCCAGCGCTCGTTGGAACGTGCAGAAGGGCCCGGCTTTCATGGGGACGCAAGCAGTCAAAAGTTTAGGTAAATCGCACGCCCAATCTCGATTGTCTCTTCGGGACGCGTTGCCGTCGTGACCTGACCGACACTTTTAACCGCACCCGTGTCGAAGGCGCCGCGCTCGCCGGGGGCCTTCGGGTGTATGCGCCGATGATAAAACTCACTAATCTAAAATCTTAGTTTCACTTCAAACCATTTGCGCGCCGGCGGGTCGAGTGCTATTGTCATCCGTCCGTGAATTGGATGATTACCTCGAGCAGCAACAGGGCTTGGCTACTGGCCGCCGCGGGTCTGGCTTTGGCCGGGCAGTGGGCGCCGGCGGGTGACCTCACCGGAACCATCACGCTCAAGGGCGAGCCGCCCAAGGAGAAGGTCATCACGCCCTACAAGGACGACATCAACTGCCGCAATCTCTTGCCGGAAGCCCCAACGACCCGCTTCTACATCGTCGGCCCCCATGGGGAGCTGGCCGACGCGGTGGTCTCGCTGCAAGGCATCAGCGGCAAGTCCGCGGGCGCCTCGGCCAAGCCCGTCGTGCTGGACCAGAAGAACTGCCTCTATGTGCCGCAGATTCTCGCCGTCCAGACGGGCCAAAAGCTCATCGTCAAGAACTCGGACCCGGTGATGCACAATGTGGATGTCCAGCCCGCCAGCGACTCGGGCAACCCGGCAAGGAATGACGGGCAAATGCCCGGCGCCGCCGACCTGACGTTCTCCTTTCCCAAACCGGAGATGTTCATGAGAATCAAATGCGACGTCCACGTCTGGATGTTCGCCTGGTTGAGCGTGTTCGACCACCCGTATTTTGCCGTGTCGGCCAAAGACGGCAGTTTCAAGATCGCCAACGTCCCGCCGGGCAAGTACACGCTGCAAGCCGCGCACCGCAAGGCCGGCACCTTGGCCCGGGAGGTCGTGGTCGAAGAGGGCCAACCCGCCAAGGCGGATTTCACTTTCGAACTTAAGTAAACAACGGGGCTGCCAAACGAGGTGATCAAGGCGATGAGCATCCAGAAGCGCGAGGACGGCAACTGTATTTTGAGACTCATTCTCAACTCGAAAGGCTGGGCGAATGCGCGCCTCCCGGCCTTTGTGCTGCTGACGGCCGTGGCCACGCTCGGGTTGCTGGGCGCCGGCGGCCTGGTGACCAGTCATGGCGCCGGAATGGCCGTGCCGGACTGGCCCAACACCTACGGCTACAATATGTTCTTCTTCCCGTTCTCGCGATGGGTGGGCGGGGTTTTCTACGAGCACACGCACCGTCTGTTTGCCTCTCTGGTGGGCTTGCTCACGGCGATTCTGGCGTTATGGCTTTACGGCGCCAAGGCGCGGCCCTGGATGCGCGGCCTGGGTTTGGCCCTGCTGGCGGGGGCGCTGGGCGTGCTCCTCGGCTGGCCCCGGCGGTGGAGCGACGCGCTGGTGGCGGGGCTGACGGGGGCCGCGCTGTTCGGCTCGAGTTTCGCTTGGCCTCGAGGCGAACCCAGCCCCCGATGGCTGCGGCGCCTGGGGCTGGCGGCCTTGCTGGCGGTGGTCCTGCAAGGGGTGCTCGGCGGATTGCGCGTGGTGCTGTTCCGGGACCAGCTCGGCATCTTCCATGCGACGCTGGCGCAATTGTTTTTTGCCCTCGTGTGCGCCCTGGCCCTGTTCACGAGCGATTGGTGGCAGAAGGGCGCGACCGAAGTCCGCGCGGGCTTCGAGGCGGGCCGCATACCCTTGCTGGTCCTGGCCACAACCGTCCTGATCCTGGGGCAGTTGATCCTGGGCGCCTGGATGCGCCATCAACACGCCGGGCTGGCCATCCCGGATTTCCCGCTGGCTTACGGCAAGCTCTGGCCCCGGATGGACGCCGCCTCGGTGGCCCTCTACAACCAGCGCCGCCTGGAAATAGTCTCCCTCAACCCGATAACCTCATTTCAGATTGGCCTCCAAATGGCCCATCGGCTGGTGGCGGTCCTCATCCTGGCCGGCGTTGGGGCCTGCGCCTGGGGAACGTTGCGCCGGCTGGGCGCAGGGTCCGCCTTGGGCAAGCTCGCCCTGGCCTGGCTGGGGCTGGTCCTGGCGCAGGCGCTGCTGGGGGCGCTCACGATTTGGTCAGACAAAGCCGCGGACATCGCCACGGCCCACGTGCTCGGCGGGGCGCTTTGCCTGGCGCTGGGGACGCTTCAGTGCCTGCTGTGGCTCCACGACTTCCTGCCTCCCCGCAGGAGGCTTGCCAGAGAAACAAGTCCCGCAGGGACGTCCGAGCCCGGCCTCGGCCTCAGATTTGGACCGGCCCAGCCATGAAAGCCTCCGCTCCGCCCCTTGAGCAGTCGCTGCTGGCCGAAGCGAGCTGGCTGGCCGTCTATGCCGACCTTTTCAAGGCCCGGCTCACGCTCCTGGTATTGCTCACGACGCTGGTGGGCTTTTACGTCGGCGTTCGCGGGCCGCTCGATTATCTTTTGCTGCTGCACACGCTGGTGGGCACAGCCCTTGTGGCCTCGGGCGGCTCGGCCCTGAACCAACTGCTCGAGCGGGAATACGATGCCCGGATGCGGCGGACCTGCCGCCGGCCGCTGCCTTCGGGCCGGCTGCAACCGCGCACCGTGCTGGCCATCGGCATCGCGTGCACGGGCCTGGGGCTCGTTTACCTGGTGCGCGCGGTCAATCTGCCCACCGCCCTTCTGGGCGCCGTCACCTTCTTCATCTATGTCTTCGTCTATACCCCGCTCAAGCGCCGGACCTGGCTGAACACCGCCGTAGGCGCCATCCCTGGGGCCCTGCCGCCGTTGATCGGCTGGACGGCCGCGCGCGGCGAGTTCACCTTCCCGGGCCTGGCGCTGTTCGCCATCCAGGCCCTCTGGCAAGTGCCGCACTTCCTGGCCATCGCCTGGATTTACCGGGACGAGTACGCCAAAGCCGGGTTCAAGATGCTGCCCCTGCTGGACCCAAGCGGGCGCCGCACCGGCCACCAGGCCCTGCTTTACGCCCTGGCTTTGCTGCCGGTCAGCCTTTGTCCCTTCTGCTTCCACCTGGCCGGTCCTGTCTATCTGGCCGGCGCCCTGGCCTTGGGCCTGGCCTTCGCCTGGTTCGCCGCCCGGTTCGCCCGCCGGCGGAGCCTCGCGGGCGCCAGGCGATTGTTTTACGCCTCACTGTTCTACCTGCCCCTGCTCCTGACCTTCATGGCGCTCGACAAAACCCGCATGTAACCCACTCGTGAACGCAGCCTTAGATACTACGCTCCCCCCGCCGGTTCACGCCCCGCCCCATGAACCAGGTCCGTTCTGGAACAAATACGTCTTCTCGACCGACCACAAGATGATCGGCCTGCAATACGGGCTGACCGCGCTCTGCTTCCTGTTCTTCGGCTTCCTCCTGATGCTGGTGATGCGCTGGCAAATCGCCCATCCGGGCCAGCCCGTGCCGCTGGTCGGCCCCTTGCTGGCGTCGGTGCTGGGCGACACGGCCGCCAAGGGCACGATCTCCCCGGACCTCTACAATTCCTTTGGCGCGATGCACGGGACCATCATGGTCTTCCTGGCCATCGTGCCCCTGGCCTTCGGTGCGTTTGGCAATTACCTGGTGCCGCTGCAGATTGGCGCGCCGGACATGGCCTTTCCCCGCGTGAACATGGCCAGCTACCAGTTTTACGTCCTGGGCGGCATCATCATGTTCGTCAGCTTTTTCATCCCGGGCGGCGCCGCCCAGGCGGGCTGGACCTCCTATCCCCCGCTGGCGGAGGCCATACCGACGCAGGGGCAGACCTTCTGGCTGATTGGCATGGTTTTTCTCATCACCTCTTCGCTCCTGGGGGCGGTGAACTTCATCGCGACCGTCATTCAATTGCGCGCCCCCGGCATGACCTGGATGCGGCTGCCGTTTTTCGTCTGGGCGCAGTTTGTGACCGGCTTCCTGCTGCTGCTGGCCTTTCCGCCGCTCGAGGCGGCCGGCATCATGCAGCTTATGGACAAGGTCGCGCACACGAGCTTCTTCCTGCCCACCGGCCTGGCCGTCGGCGGCCAACTGGCTGGCGCCAGCGGCGGCGGCAGCCCGCTGCTGTGGCAGCACCTGTTCTGGTTCCTGGCGCATCCCGAGGTGTATGTCTT
>Ga0326728_10024142_pt1 | contig 11052 bp, 6 predicted proteins | sample MB3enrmetagenome_FD_207602 | JGI IMG/M metagenome (GOLD analysis project Ga0326728, IMG submission 207602) | Lab enriched peat soil microbial communities from McLean, Ithaca, NY, United States - MB31MN | ecosystem: Environmental > Terrestrial > Soil > Wetlands > Peat | place: USA: New York... | reverse complement strand
GGAACAATGTGCCCAGCAATATTGCGCTCAAGGACACCTGCAGCATGACCGGCTACAACACTGCAACCGATAATGGTTATAATTCCGGCAGTGGCGGCACCAGCCACACCACGGCGCTGACCCCGACAAATGCGCCGGTGCCCACGGGAGCAATCGCTTTGAGTGTGGATAGCGACTCTGGCAGGGTGCTGGGGGCATCGGCGATGAATGCGGTTATCCTCTTCACTTCAAGTGGCAGTGAGGTCCATCGTTACCAGCCGGTGAGCGCCAACCCGATGTACTTCAATTCTGTGGCCTATGGCAGTTACTATATTGATGTGTATTGCTGGGATCAATTGGTGCGTCAAACCCCCACCTTCCTTCACGACGCGCCCGTTACGTCGGTGACGGCCACCACGGTGCCCAAGCGGCCGCTCCAAGTGGCGGTTTATTATACTGGCGGAACGATCCCCTTTTCGGGAGCGACAGTGTATCTGGACAGTTGGAACGGGCAAACACAGACCTGGAGCTCGAACCGAGTCAATGCGGTAACAGATACAAACGGGCAGGTCATCTTCTCAGCATGGCCTACGGACACGAAATATCAGTTGCGGGTGGTCTATGGCACCAGTCAGGTTGGTTTGGTCGGCGGCGTGACGGTGCCCAATAACGCCAGCGGCACCAGTTACTCGGTGACGACGAGCACGCCGATCCGAGTTTCAACGATTACTGGAAGGGTGTTGGGCGTGAACAATTCTCCGCTCGCAGGTGCTCATGTTTGTATTGAAACGACGCCATTCGCAACCGATACGGCAAGCGATGGGACTTTTATGTTGGCCGGGGTGATAATTGGCCATGGTTATGTTTTGGATATTTCAGCAACCGGTTACGCTTCCGTCCGCATAATGAATGTAAACGTAGCTTCGACTAACAATGACTTAGGTGATATCCCCCTTGCGCAATCCCTTGGGACTTACGTCCTTGAACCGCTCACACCAGATGTGAATCCGGCCATAACGACTATAGAAGCAGGAGGTACCGCATATCGCTACTATTCCGTAGTGACTTCTGCGGGTGGTCAAGCCGGAGGCATTGCGGTTACGGTGCAACTCTCTGGCGGCAGCGTCATCACCCAATCCAATCTAGCAGTTCCGAACTCCTGGCTGGGACAAGTTGCCGGTGTTTCTGATGCAAATGGAGTGATTTGCATCGCAATTCCGGCTGCACTGCTAAATTCAAGCGGGGCTCTTCAGACGGTGCATTTGATCATATCCAATGTTGTTCTGCAGACATTCCAAACACAGGTTGTTCAACGTAGATATGACCAGGTGTGGAAACAGTCAGTTGGCGGAGGTGTTGGATTCGATATTGAAGCTCTCAATGGTGAAATAGACAGTTCTGCCGAAAGCCAACTTCGACATGAGATTGTCGGCGGCATCAATACATCTGAAACCATTTCCAGAAGCCGCGAACAGAAGTTTAGTGTCGGAATCGGCGGCGGATTTGATGTGGGTGCGTCTTTGAAGGTATCAAATATCGACGTGCAAGGCAGTGGCGGCGTATCTGGAGGTTTTGGAGCTTTCGCAGCAGTCCTACTGAACTCACAATTCTCATTCGTCCCGAATACAACTGATCAAAACCAAAATCTAATGAAATTATACGTGGATTTGGGAAACGTTATGAGCGGTGTTCCTATTGCAAATCAACTCTACACTTATGTTGACGGCGCAGTGGTTCCGATGTTACTCGCTACTAACCTGGACTCCGTGGAGTGCGACGTTCAGGTAGGTGCATATACACAAGGACAGATCGGAATTGAGATTGCAAACAATCAACAAGACCGACAAATTGGTTTTGGCGGTCAAGTATCTGGTGATCTAGAGGATATTGTCGGCTACGAGGCGACTTTTGGAATCAAGAATAATGCGGCTGTCATTTATGGGATTGGGGGCAATGTATCCGCCGTCGCTGGCGTCGGCTTTTCAGATGCCTCATCTACGGCAGGGGAGTTTTCAAGCGTCGGACTTGGAGGAGAACAAGATCAATTAAGTTGGTCCCAAACACAACAGGTCGGGTTTGTTCAACCCCAACAAATCACGAAAATGAAAGCAAATGCAGGAACTCCGAATCCATTCCCAGCTTGGCAACAATACGATCCACGTTGGTTGAACGCAGATTATGCACGCGAGTTCACAGAAACATGGGTGCAGACAGGCAACGGTTCATTAACTAACTACGAAAGATCTGTTTTTGCTTCTGAAGTGGGGGCCCAAGTTGGGATCAACTTTGATGTGCTAACGTCGCTAAACTTCAATGTCGAATTAGATCGCGGTGCAGAAGCAGTTAACGAAAGAGGTGCTGTTTTGCAAAGATACCAATTCAGTCATTGGCCCTCCGAATCATATCCCGCTATTACTACGGATTTCTTCCCAACACAGACGTGGCCTTCAATACTCGCACAGTGGGAATACAATGCCGTCGGCCCAATCAGCCAAGCAATCAATCAAACCATTACAGCGGTCGCTAACGTCGGCAACACCATTGTCCAAGCTGGACAAGCAACATTGAACATTGCTGAAGGCACGCTCAATGCGGACGCTCATATTGTTTCCTCATGGGCATCCGACTTGTCTCATCTTTCCTTGGTAATTCCTGCTGGGCAAGTTCATGCACTAGGCAGCCCACTTGTAAACGTGGCTAATTATCTTCCACCGGACGGTTCAACCAATTACGTTTACGGCATCGGCGGCGTCTATCGGTTTGCAAGCACGAATGCATTGAATGGCACTGCCACATTAACAATTGCTTACAGTCCAGCGGACATAACAGGATTAGACCCAGCAGAATTGCAAATTTACCAACTTCCCGACGGCACAAACCGCTGGCAGTTGATTGGCGGCGTTGCGGACACGGTTTCGAATACTGTAACCGCAACTATTAGCAATTTTGGTACTTATGCCATCGCGCCGTTTTTGCCAACCGGACATCTGCAATTGATTCCGAGTACAAACGCACTTCCGGCTGATGGCGTCTCCACGATGACGGTGATCGTCACAAACCTGATGTTGAATAACGGCAATATCGCCACCCAACAATGGTTGTTTACAGCCAACGCAACCGGAGTGCAAATACTTAATCAGGATTGCGACACAAACCTGCCTGGTACCCAAGTAATCAGCAGCAATGCTACAGTGACGCTTTCCTTGCAAGCACCGCTTCGTGGATCTGTAGGGCATGTCGCATTGGCTTCGGTGGCTGGTGACGCCGTCGGAACGATTGCCATCAATTTGATCAACAATATACCACCCGCTACTCCGACGAATATCGTTCTCTCCGCAGGCCAGAGCAGAATTTGGGTTTCCTGGAGAACCAATAGCGAGCCAGACCTTGCCGGCTACCGTGTTTACTACAGCGCTGGAGTGTCGGGGCCTCCATGGAACGGAACAGCAGCGATAGAAGGAACACCCTCGCCGGTCCAAGTGACTGGCACGAACGTCCTTTTACGCGGCCTGGCGCTAGGAACAGGCTACTTCGTCGCAGTCAGCGCGGTGGATACATCTGGCAACGAGAGTCCGCTTTCTCAAGTGTTCCAAGTTACGACTACGAACTGTCCTCCTGCTCCGCCAACAGCAGTGGCAGTGCGATTTCGACCTGACGGCACAAATATTATCATGTGGGGATTGTCGGAAGACGATGGCTATAATGATCGCGACGTGGTTCAATACGATATTTATCGTGCTGTATTGCCAGGTGGCAGTTACACTAATGTGGCCGTAGTAAGCGCGGGGATAGGCGTTTATCGCGAATCGACCATAGAAGTTGCATCGGGACACTACATAAGCTACGCGGTATCAGCGCTGAACAATATCGGTCAGAATTCCAGCCAGACAGTGGCGAACGATGCGACACCGCCTCCTGCACCAGTGATCTCCGTTATTCCCAACAGCGGCACTGTGGGTACTTCGATTATGATCACAGGCCTGAATTTCAGCAACGTGGTTGTAGTTGCTTTCAATGGCACGAGTGCCACGAACTTCACTGTCATGTCGGCGACGCAGATTGGCGCCGTGGTTCCTGTTGGTGCGACGGCAGGAGCGATCACTGTAACCACGCCCGGCGGCACGGCCACCAGTGCTACCACGTTCACGATCACGCCTTTAACCACTATCACGAACTACGCCATCACATTGAGCGCCTCACCGGCCAATGGTGGTATTGTCAGTGGTGGCGGGATATTTGCGGTAGGCAGCACAAATACTGTAACGGCTACGGCCAGCAGCGGCTTCAAATTCATAGACTGGTCCGGGGACGCCACCGGGACAAATAACCCGCTGACCGTCACGATGAACACGAACCTTAACATTACGGCAAACTTTGCACCGGCCTCGACGAACTTTACTGTGACGGTTATCACCAACGGCGATGGCTCTGTGTTGCCAATCCTTAATGGATTTCTGCCGGTCAAAGGGATATATAACGGACTCTTTTTTGCCACCATTGGCGTCACTGAACAAACGGCGGGGATGCTCAAGGGGTTGACCATTAGCCAGAAGGGAAAGTACACGGGGACGCTATTAATCAACGGCAGATGCTATGCCATCAGCGGCAGCTTTAATGTAGACGGGCAAGCCACCAATAACATTAAACGTCCCGCTGGCCAAGGAGGGCTTTTGACTTTGGAGATGATATTGTTGAGTTCGAGCAACTCTGCACCGCAGGTGACAGGGACGGTTTCGGGAACCACTAATGGGATCCCTTGGGAGGCCAATCTGACTGCCTACTTGGCCACCAATACCGTGCCTTCGGCTGAGTACACAATGTTGATTCTACCGGACGCCAATAGTGCGCCGACCAATTCGCCCGGCGGCGACGGCTATGCCTTGATCACTAATCATTTGGGCAAAGCCACAATCACCGGGGCATTGGCCGATGGCACCGCTTTTAGTCAATCGGTGCCTGTTTCCCAGGATGGCTATGTTCCCATTTACGCCAATCTCTACGCTGGCAAAGGTCTGCTTTTGGGCTGGATCAGTCTGAACATCACCAACTCGTTCGGAGTGGGCCTCACTTGGATTCATCCCGCCCGCACTACCGGGTTATACGAAAACGGATTCACCAATGACCTTCTCGCCCATGAAATCCCGCTATCGCCGTGGACCAATCCCCCGGCTAACATCTTTGCCGCGACAAATCTGTCCATTCTCGACACAATCAGCGACACGAACGCTTTGATGGACTGTACTGTAACAGTCAGCAACAATTACAAATTGGGCGATGTCTCGGGTCCGACGCCCTTGAACGGGTGCATTAACCCCAAGACGGGCCTGCTGAAAGTGACCATTGGAAGCGGGGCAAACAAATGGACTTGCTGCGGCACGATTTTGCTTAATGCAACCAACGGCGGCGGTTATTTCGTGACCAAAACCAACGCCGGAGCGGTCAAATTGGAGCCTTAAGCAAGGAATGCGGACCAAGAAGCATGCCGTTTACAATTTGTACAACATCACCAATGCCACGCTACGATGGGCCAGCACGGCGACCTTTTGCGTCGAGGCCACCGGCGCCCTCCCGCTCAGCTATTTCTGGAGGTGCAACAGCAGCTTTATCCCCGGCGCCACCAACGCCTGTTTCACCACCAACAACGTGCCGCTTTCCGCCAATGGCAATGAATATTGCTGCCTGGTCAGCAATCGCTTTGGCTCGGTGGTCAGCTCCAACGCCTGGCTGATCCTCTCGGCAAATCTGGTGCTGAACGGCGGGTTTGAGCTGGGCAGTTTTGCCGATTGGACCGAAGGCGGCAATTTCGAGGGTTGTTTGGTCACCTCCGATTCCTTTTACGTTCACTCAGGCACCTACGGAGCGCAACTCGGCCCGGTGGGATCGCTGGGGTATCTTTCCCAGGTCATCCCCACCGTCATTGGCGGGAGCTACCTGATTTCCTGCTGGCTCAGTAGCGACGGCGGGATCACGAATGAGTTCCTGGTTTCCTGGAATGGCGTGACACTCTTCAACGGCTTCAACCTGCCCGATACTGGTTGGACAAACCTGCAATTCGCCGCCCCGGCCACCAGCACCAACACCCTCCTGGAATTCGGCTTTCGTGATGATCCTGGCTATCTCGGCCTGGACGACATCTCCGTGGTTCCGCTCTCGTCCTATTCGCCGGCTTTGCAAGCCGTCGTGGTTTCCAACGGCTATGTCTCCATTGGCTGGACCGGGACGGCCGGCGTGTCTTACCAGGTCCAATCCCTGACCAATCTCGCTCAAACCAATTGGATCAATGTCGGCTTCCCCATCGCTGGATCCGATACCAATATGAGCTTTACCGACCTGATCGGCACCAACCAGCAGCGCTTCTACCGCATCATTCTGGAACCGTAGCACTTATGGAGTGGCTCTTTTATCCTTGGCCGCCGTGAGCGCCAACGGATGTTCCATGGTTTCCCATCCGCCGCCCAGGGCCTTGTAAAGGGAAATGAGATCCGTCGTCACCGTGCGGTCGCTCTGGACCAGCGCGTCTTGAGCCTGATAGACAGATCGCTCGGCATCGAGCACATTGATGAAGCTGGCGAGCCCGTTGGAGTAGAGTTGGTTGGCCAGGTGCAGGGAATCCTGGCTGGACTTCACCGCATCCTCGAGCGAACGCTGGCGGATCTGTTCCTTGGCATAGGCAACCAGCGAGTTTTCAACGTCTTCGAATGACATCAGCACGGTTTCTTCGTAGGCCGCCAACGCTTGCTCCTGGCGGGCGTTTTGCACCCGGATGTTGGCCCGGATGCGCCCGGCGTCGAAGATCCTCCACTGCACGGTCGGCCCGAGAGACCAGAACTTGCTGCCGCCCGCGAACCAGTCGCTGGCGCTGGTGCTTTGGTATCCGGCGACGCCCGTCAGTGAGAACTTCGGGAACAGGTCCGCTGTGGCGACCCCGATGCGCGCTGAGGAGGCGGCGAGTTGCCGTTCAGCCTGTTGAATGTCCGGCCTGCGGCGCAGCAACTCGGAGGGGAGTCCAACCGGCACCGTGGGAGGAGCGGAAGGGATTGGGGCCGGCACTGACAACTCCGCCAGGAGAGCATCGGGTTGCTGGCCCAGGAGCACGCCAAGGCGGTGGATATAAACTCGAATGCCGCTCTCCAGTGTTGGAATAACGGCCCGGGTGTTCGCCAGCAGCGTAGCGGCCTGCTGTACATCGAGGTCGCTGGTGAGTCCGTTCTTGAACCGGTTCTGCGTAAGGGCCAAAGCATCTTCCTGCGTTTTGAGGTTATTGGTCGCAATTTCCAACCGGCGCTGGCAGCCGCGCAACTCAACGTAATTGCGCGCCACCTCGCCCAGCAACGTTACCAGCACATTACGCCGGCCGAATTCCGCCGCGGCAACCTCGGCCTTTCCGGCCTCGACAGCACGGCGATTCCCGCCGCACACATCGATTTCCCAGGAGGCATCGAATCCCGCCTGATAAACATTGTTTTCATAACGCGTGCTTTTCGGCAAAGGAATAGAATCGATAAGCGGCTGATTCTTGCTCTGGTTTTGACGCGCGTACGAACCGGCAGCGTCCACCGCCGGCCAGAGTTGCGAGGAGGCTATGCGGTAGAGCGCCCGGGCTTCGCGCACACGCGCCCCGGCAATCCGCAGATCATGGTTGGAATTCACCGCCCGCTCGATGAGCGAGGCCAGTTGTGGGTCGTTAAAGCTCTTCCACCACGACGCGATGGAGGGCTCCAGGTTCGTTTCGCCGCCCGCCATAGGTGCGCTCCATTGCGCAGGCGCGGTGGTTTTCGGTTCCTGGTAATTGGGACCAACGGCGCAGCCTTGGCAAAGAGCGAGGGCAACGACGGCGCTCAAGAAGATGACTTGGGGACAGTGTTTCATAAATTGGTAATTTCAGGAATAGTTTTCATCGTTTGCGGAAAGGTTAATGCAGCATCACGTCCTTTCTGCCTTGCGCCTTCTTGAAAGCAAGCACCAGCGGGACGGACAAAAAGCAGATCAGCGCCAGCCAGCGGAACTCGTCCACAAAGGCGAACATGTTGGAGTGCAGCAGCAGTGATTTGTAAATCGCGCCCAAAGCTCCGGGTTGCGCCTGCGCGGCTCCCATCGCGGGGGTCAGGGCGGCTTGCCCCATTTGCACCGCGCTCTGGCAAGTCAGATCATAAGGGGTCAGGTGAGCGACCATATAGGCTTGGTGCCTGAGTGCGCCGCGCGAGACCATGGCAATCGCCACGGCAATGCCGATGCTGCCCGCCAGGTTGCGCGTCAGCGCGAACAGCCCGGTCGCATTGCCCATTTCTTCATTGCGAACGGTGGACACGGCTATCGTCATCAGCGGAACCGTGGTCAGCGCGATTCCCATCCCTTGATAAAAGTTGGGCCAGAAAAAGGCGGTGCTGGAAATGTCGAGATTGAAATTGCCCATCAGAAATGCCGCCATTGCCGTGATCATCATCCCAGCGCTGACCAGCAGACGATTGTCCACTTTCCCGACCAGATACCCCACCAGCAGCGTCAAGGACAACATGCCCCAGCCTCGCGACACTTGCGTCAATCCACTGACATAGGCGGTGTAACCCATCAGGCCTTGTGCCATCAAAGGTTGCAAGTTCATGATGCCGTACAAGAGAAAGAAGATGATGGACATGAGAATATTGCTGAATAAGAAGTTGCGGTCGGCAAAGACCCGCAAGTTGGCAAGCGGTTCGCGGGTCTTAAACTCCCTCACGACAAACGCGACAAACGCGCTGATGGAAATCACCGAAAGCCAGCCAATGAAGTTGGAGTTGAACCAGTCTTCATCCTGCCCCTTGTTCAGGACCGTTTGCAGAGTGCCCAACCAAAGCGCCAGGAAAAGGAAGCCGGGCGCGTCAATGCGCCCCCGTTTGACATTGCGGATGTAGTCAGGGTCAAAGACGAGCTGTTGGATCATGCAAAGGGCGACCAGACCGCAGGGTATATTGATGTAGAAAATCCAGCGCCAGGAATAATTCTCCGTCAGCCAGCCGCCCACCACCGGTCCCAGCACCGGCGCCAGGACCACACCCAACACGTAGGCCGCCATGGCCGCGCCGCGCTTGGCGGGCGGAAAAGTCTCCATCAAAATGGCTTGTGAGATGGGCTGTAAGGCGCCGCCGCCCGCTCCTTGCACAATGGAAGCGAAGATTAGGCAGGGGAGATTCGGCGCGGCGCCGCAGGCCAGCGAGGCCAGCGTGAAAATGCCGATGCAGACCATCAGAAACCGCTTTCGTCCAAACAGCGCGGAAAACCAGGCGGTGGCAGGCAGGACGATGGCATTTGAAATCAGGTAACCCGTCTGGATCCATGTGGCTTGCGAGACCGTAGCGGAAAGATTGCCCGCAATTGTTTCCAGCGCGACACTCACGACCGTGGTGTCGAGCACTTCGATGAAGGTCGGCAGAATCACCGCAGCCGCAATGAGCCATGGATTGATTTCAGGCTGGTTCGAATCGCCGTTCATGAGTCGAAGGGATTAAGGTCATTCCTCTCACAGACTGATTACTTCACATGCACTTTGGGGACCACAGACATGCCGGGACCAAGCGCAAGGTCGTTTGCGGGCAACTCATCCAGAAGGATTTTTACAGGCACGCGCTGCACCACCTTGATATAGTTTCCGGTGGCGTTCTCCGGCGGGAAAAGACTGAATCGGGCGCCGGCACCGCTTTGAATGCTCTCCACATGGCCTTTGAATTTGCGGTCCGGATAGGCGTCCACCACGACCTCAACCGGCTGGCCGACGCGCATGTGAGTCAGTTGTATTTCCTTGAAGTTGGCAATGACCCAATACTGGCGCGGCACAATCGCCAGGAGCGCCTGGCCCGGCTGAATATAGGCGCCTTTTTCCACCACCCGGCGCGTGACCCGGCCGTCTTCGGAAGCGGTGATTTCAGTGTAGGAGAGATTCAGCTCGGCCTGCCGGAGCCTGGCTTCAGCCTGTCGCACTGTGGCACTCGCGGTTAAAACGCCCGCGTCGCTCAAACCCGTTTCCGCTTCGGCGGCTTTGGCCTGACTGCGCGCGGCTTCCAAATTGGCGCTGGCCGCCCGCGCTTGGGACTGCGCCAGGTCAAAGGCGCTCTTGGAGACCGCGCGGCTTTCCACGGATTCATAACGCTTAAGATCGTCCGCCGCACGGCGGTTCTCTGCGTCGGCCGCCGAGACTGTCGCCAGCGCCTGGTCGAATTTAGCTTCGCTGACTCTCACCTGCGCCTTGGCTTGATCCAAGCGGCTGCGTGCCGCCTCCAGATCGGCGCGGGCTTGCGCCAGACTGGCCTCGTAATCGCGCGGATCAATCTTCAGAAGCACATCGCCCTGTTTGACGGCCTGGTTATCTTTCACCAGCAATTCCGCGACTCGGCCCGGCACTTGCGATGCCATCGGTATGACGTAACCCTCGATGAACGCGTTGTCGGTGGTCTCGAAGGGTAAGACGAACCGGAAGTAATACGCGGCCGCGGCCAATCCCAAAACCAACACGGTCGCCGCGACGATGATCCGCCGAAGATGTTTCTTTTTCTCCCCGGCGCCTCCCGGCGGGAGCTTCGCGTCTGCCGAAACAATTTCGCGCGGTGTGGCTTGAGCTTCAACAGTGCCCGGATTGTTGCGCGCGTCCAAGCCGGGTGTGGGGATTTCTCCATTCGGATCATGATCGTGGCCAAGGCTGTTCATATTTCGTTTCTTTCGGTTGAATGATTGACTGTTGTTCCGGTTTCTGTCGTCGCGAAATACCGGAATGCGCAGGCGGGAGAACACAGCAGAATCTTTTCTGCCCGGCAGTCGGCCGCCTCATCCCTCTTTTGCGCGACGCGGCAAAACCATCCGCCCTCCTCGACCGGCCTTTGGCACACAAAGCACTTGGTGGATGCTTGCGTGGCCGACGCCGCAGCCGAAACTGGGTTGGGACTCTTAAGTGTTGTTTTCATCCTTCGTTCCTTTTCTTCCTTCTAAGAAACATGATTGTAACCTGTTGGTAATCAACGACCTGATTTTTGCAAATTTACCTAAATCCAGGCGCCCGAATCGCTCCAGTTTCTTAAAAAATGAGCCTCCTGGGCAGGAGGTGTG
>Ga0326728_10024140_pt1 | contig 11053 bp, 8 predicted proteins | sample MB3enrmetagenome_FD_207602 | JGI IMG/M metagenome (GOLD analysis project Ga0326728, IMG submission 207602) | Lab enriched peat soil microbial communities from McLean, Ithaca, NY, United States - MB31MN | ecosystem: Environmental > Terrestrial > Soil > Wetlands > Peat | place: USA: New York... | reverse complement strand
CATTGTAAAGTAATTATTCAGCCTTCAAAAAACAATATCTATAGCCATCTTTACTAAAATTCATTTAACAAATTTTGGTGGGCTTATTTTCTTTAACTGTAGGCTACTGATAATTTTTCTATTTTCTCATCAGTAAGAATCAGAAGTTTCGGTTGTTTCAAAATAGATATCATCAAATGATTTTTGTAGGTGAATAGTCACTTTTCATTTATTATTTTAATTTACTATTTTAATTTGCTATTTCCTTGTATACTCAACTTCCTTTATTCTTTGTACAGTTCTAAGCAATGTATTTTAAGCTTTATATTTTTCAAGTTATTAAACCAAGTAATCAATAATTTTTTGTTACGGAAAAAAAAAGTTTTTCAGAATACAAAAACTGAAAAGATTGCATCTCAGAATTCCATTTATTTTTTGGTCTCAAATCTCTGTAAAATCAAATTGCATCTACCACCTCAACCTAAAGGATGGGATATGCTTCAAGCCTCTACCTTTTTTTTGAAACTTATAAGTCGTCGATTCTTGTTTGATCACATTTCTTTAATCTAGATAATTTAAACTCTGCTTTCGAGTCCTCTGAGATCCCTAAATATAATTTATCATTGTTTAATCTGTCAAATCTCCAATGGATCAAAAAATTTGCCATTTGACAATATAATCTCAAAAAATGACGAAATTCTTTCTTATGTGCTTCAAACTCGAAAGATATTGCTTATATTGAGGTCTTGAATCTCAAAATTAAAGAGCTCACTAGAAGGCCAATTCTACTAGAATCTCGCTTAAATCAAAATGGTCGTAACAGTAACAAACTTTCTTCTTTTAATTTTATTTGGCAATAAAAAAATCAAATCTCAAGAGTCGCTGCAAAAAGAATGGCAATAAAACTAGAGGTGAATAAGTAATCCAGAAAAGATTTATTAAGTGGTTAATGCTTCTTATGAGCTAATAGAACATTCTTTTAACTTTTGTGAAGAATGCGGTCACTCTCTTGATAATGTTGAAGTTAAAGCTTGTGAGAGTACGATGGAGATTAAATAAAGCTTTTTCCTGCTCCAGATAAATATCCATTCCAACATGGTCCTAATATTCTAGCTTTAGAGAATTTAGATAAATTCTACTCATTTGAGTATTGTATAGTTTAAATCTCTTAACAGTAATTTTTACTCATGAAAAATCTTACTTATTTTGCTCTTTATGAAGGATACAAACATCTTCAATCAGTTGGAGAAAAATTTGCTGAAATTGTTCCTTAATTGATTGGAAGAAATCTTTTCATACCACTTTTAAGTTCAAGCATTATTAACAAAACAATTTCAGAGGCGCTTTGAAGCTGATATTATCTTTATGTTTAAAATGCTTGTTTTACAGCACTGGCATAACCTTTCCGACTTTGAACTTGAGAAACAATGTATTGGTTGAATTTCTATCAGAACATTTCTTGTTTTTCTGAGCACATACCAGATAGTGTCACAGTCTGGTTATTTAGAAAAAAATTGTTGATAACTGCAAAGAAGAAAAAATTTTTGATAGTTGTATAGCCAACTTAATTGCCTTAGTTTGAAAATAAAAGAGGCATTGATTCAGGATTCTATTGTTATACATCCAGATCCTGGATATACAAAAGCAGATAAATCCCAAGAAAATGAAGCAAAAACAAGGAAAAGCCGACAAAGAGTTAATATAAAAATTTTGTGTACAGGTTTCTTTAATAATCCCTATCAATGGATAAAAACAAAATGACTATTTTAAAAATAGCTGAACCTATCTCTAAAATCAAAGAATAACGAATCAGAATAAAAAAAATCTGGTCAAATGGAAATAATCTTGCTTCATAGCATGGAGTTTTTTCGAATATATAACAATCTGCGATGGATTTTACAACGGAGGAATTACAAAAAGAGTATCATTGGTAGCAAGGTGGACTCAAATGTAGATTGTTCATGCAGCAGCAAGAAATATAGCCGGTTAAAAAAGTATTTTAACCGAAAGAAAAGTGAAGTATATATGCAAAGGCAACTATTGCTCTGTCAAAGGAAATTGCCACAACTATATAGCACATTGTTATAAATGGCGAGAATATATAAAGACGAGATAGGATATCAAAGGGGAGAAAGTCAAAAGAGGAAAGTTGTTGAAACTGAGATATTCTAGGTTGATAAACTTGTGAAAATAGTTGATGGCATAATCGCAATTATGGGAAAAGAGAAAGTTGAGAGTAAGTGAGGAAGATAGCATCGTGTACTTTAATGCTAAATTTTTAGGAGAAGATGGTGGAAAGAATTAATATGTATTTTGAAAAGAATATTTCTTATCCCTTCTAAGTTTATCAGTAAATGTTGATATAAATGCTTATGAGAAAAAAGAGAAATCGCTTTTCCACCTACATTGTGTCGTTAAGTTTGAATAAAGGTACTGATGAGAAAGAGGAAAAATACGGTTCAATGATAAAGAGCTTACAGAAGGAAATAGTTTCTTCTTAGCGGTTATAATATTTTCGTTGGTAGAAATAGAAATATTTCACAGTTGGTAGTAGGAGTTTTATCATTATCAATGCGAGGAAGGACAATGGAGAAGAAAAAATTGTACCAATTGAAATCTGAAGCAAACCAAATTGATCCTATTCTAAAAATCGGAAAAAATGGGGTAACCGACACTTTAATCGAAGAATTGAATAAGCAGATAAAAGCTAAAAAGCTTGTGAAGGTAAGGGTACTGAAGAGTGCTGAAGAAGGAAAAGACTTGAAAGCTATTGCAGAAGAAATTGCATATGCCACAAGATCAACACTGATAGAGATTCGCGGAAGGATCGTGGTTCTGTACAGGTAAATAAATCAGAGTTAAGGATTATTTTCGTAGAAAGGAATTCTATGGATGGACACAATTCATGTCTATAAGGCAATCTCAGTAATTCTGATTTGTTATAGCTTCGAATGATTAATATTATTATGGTACAATTTTTTTAATAGTTTGCAAGAAAAAAAATTCATATATGTATCTAGTTCATTTTTTTCCCAATTAGCTCCAGGAAATAAATATTATAGAGTTCTGGAGTCGAAATTATGCATATATCCACTAAATTATTTTGTAGCTTTTTTTGAGTATATTTTTGAACTTATATATTTATTATCAAAGACTCAGATGTGGACCTTGAGCAATAAGAAATAAATTGAAGTGGCAGAGCCAAAAAAGCCATGAAGGAGATTTTAGTAACAAAGTTAAAGCCTATTTCTGTCACAAAGGAAATAGCAGAATATATGGCAAAACCAGTTATCATGTGCTTACTAATCTTTAGCCATTTTCCAAATAATTTCACTGAGAGACTAATTCGAGTTTATATTATTGAGCCAGAAGCTTTGAGGCAATGATAGTCCATTTCCTGGATGGTCACTGCATCATACTCCCCCAATATTTAATGCCTTACTAATAAGCTAGCTAACTCTAAGGGGAAAGATAAAGTAACAGTAAATCCAGTGCTGAAAAGGGCCAACAGAATGAGAAATCAACAGCTTTTACCCCAGAGGGGGAATACTATGGTGGCAAATCCGTGACCGCTTATATAGTAGTAACTCCACATTAAAAGAGGGAGGGAAATGATACTGATATAAGCCATAGGCTCAAATTGTTGTTTGGACATCCTCATTTGATCTTCCATCGCATCCATTCGTTGATCCTCAAGTTTTCTCAGCATATAGGTGTTCTGAGAAAGCTGTGCCTCTCGAAATTCTCTTTGGGAAACCTTCACTCGTTCTTGGGTATTCTTAATGAGATCCCAGTAGATTGTGTACTTCTGTATAAAGGATGCATAAGTAGCAGTAATAGTCGCCGTTACTAAAAGAATTAGATAGAATTAGATGAAAATTTTCTTGTCCGACTAAAGAAAGTATCGGATCCATCAAAATCCCGACTTCTTTCCCTACAGACTGCCTGAATCCCTGCCCAAATGTCATTATCCAAAACACAAGGAAAAACCGACAACCAGCATAGATCGATATATCTGTTTTTTAACGTCTCTGAAACCAAGTTGTTCTCATCATTCAGGTTCAATCATAGTTATTACTTCAAGTATGAAAGAATCGTAATAGATATTTTCGTGACAATGAATTCATCTTGACAATCTCAAAAAAATCATAAATTAGCTCATACTGTAGGAGCCAATTTAAGTTTTTACATAGGAAAGTTCTGGTTAACAAGTTTCATATATATATATTATACTATTAGTTCTGTAAATTTATCGGTTGAGCCTATTTTGAAATTACATATGATTTGATAATTCAATTAGAATTTACGCAGGTGAACTCAGAAATCAATGGCATAAAACCTAAACTGCATAAATCAAGAATCAACTTCACAGTATGCCATAATTTTGATTGCATCTTAAAAGCGTAAATCACAATTTAAGGGATTTCGATAAAATGCTGATTTATTGTATTCTAAAGAATTCGCATAGCTTTACGTATCAGGAAATAATTGAATTACCAGTGACTTCAAAGATTGTGGTTTTGAATCGTGTGTAGGGTTGGACCTTTAAAGTAAAGTGGATAGGTGTGAAAAGAGCTGATCTTTTTAATAACACAGAAATTTTCGATAATGCTAAAACAGTTATTTTCAACATGAAGATGGATATTTGACTTCTTTTGACCTGAATTATCTGCTAAAAAACAATATTATTCTAACATACCAAACTAAATAATCGGACTCTGCCTCAAGAAATAGGTTTGCCACTGAACTCGTATCCGAAAGTAAGTATGTGTACAAGTGGGCAAAATGGATAATAAGAATTCTAGAGGACATAATAACATAGCCACTGTCTGAGGACCTGATTCAAGTTATGAGAAAAAATCGGATCTATAAAATAAGGCTTTTAATTGGGACTTAGCAGTTAAAATGAAAGATTAATAACATTAAACCTTTAATTATTTGAAAAGCAAAAGGATTATAACAAATCATACGGAGATAAGTTTTGTCAGTCAAAAAGCTAGAATTGGATAAAGGAATGATATGTAGAATTCATTGAAACTAAATTAAATTTTTGGAGGGTCAGATAATTAAACTTACAACAAATGAAATCCATGAAATTGAGAATCTTATAAAAAAATTTTCAGAAGAATCTGAATGCACAACATGTATCGAAAGAGTAATTAGAAAATTGGAATTCAACGGGAAAAGCTATAAGATGAAGGTAATTATTGAAGCCGAAGAAGATTATTTTGAGGATATTTTTACTGATTGATTAATTAAAAAGTAGTTAAAAAAACACAAGTATAAAATATCAAAGATTTAGTTTTCCGAAATTATTGAAAATTTGCATGCAGGAACGCAGACACAAGTTTTATTAGAATAGACCGGTAAGTCAGAAGAATAGGCGGGTATGAACACTCACGTATATAGTTTATTCATGTATCAGTTGTGATTTAAATGCCACGATGCTATAAATTTAGTTTGTGTTTATATATTTATTATTAATTATGTAGTGCGGAGGGCCACGAATATCCATGATTTTAGGTAGGATATGACGTTAACCTTCACCTCATTTTATTTTCTTTTAAACACCTAAATCATTGCTTCATTATTAAATGGGTTGTATAATCCAGCATAGATTGCATAAGAGTAAGACTCTCATTTATATTTTAGTTACAGTGTTTATCGTTTCATTGACAGTTCTTACCATTACCCATTAACAGATCCATACATCCTAATTGTTGTGAAGGCTTAAGACATACCTATAATAAAGTAGAAGCCACAATTAAAGCATAAAGATAGTAATCATAGCCATACGGGTAGTATACACACTTTGGTTAAAAATAGCCTATGAGGCCTCTGAGTGCCCTACATTAAGAGTACTTACCTATACGTAAGTAGATAGTTCAAAGTGTCCTCTGCTATCGACAACAGCAGTTGCAACGACACCAATAACCTAACTGGAAGCTTCTTCAAGACTCGGGAAGATTTTTGCTTCAAAAGTTGCTTTCCCTATTTATTTTCCAGAGTATTTAAAAAAAATCTTCGCTATTTTCATAGATTTTTTCATCATATATTTTCTCTGCTATTATCACCACCTTTAAACACTCAAGTTTTACTGTATTTTCCCATAAGTTCCCCTTCTGCTATGATATGGCCTATCATCTCGCTTTCAAGCTCTTTTCTGCTTTCCCCTGCTTTTAGCCCAAGCTGCTTGTCCAGAGCATATACTCTGAAAAAATACCTGTGGGTTCCTGAAGGAGGGCATGGTCCTCCATACCCTATTTTCCTGAAATCATTTATTCCCTCAACCCCTGGTATACTGTCTTCGTCTATTTTTGCAATTGGTACTATATTCCAGACAATCCAGTGGGTAAATACCTTCATGGGAGCATCCGGGTCATCCATTATAAGCACTAAACTTTCAGCTTTTTCAGGAATACCCCTGAATTCCAGAGGTGGATTTATATTTTCTGCGTTACAAGTGTACTTTCTCGGGATGGTATCATCAGATTCAAATGCGCTGCTAAAAACTTTTATGTTCTGGATGTCCATATTTTCATCCCCTTTGGCAGTATCAGGAGATCCTCCGCTTTTAAGTATCTTATTCTCATTCTGAGCACATACAGAAATCAAGAGCATTTCCAAAATTAAGAGCATCCAAACTAGATTTGCCTCCCTGGTCATGGATGATCCAAGCTTCTGATGGCCGGAAAACTGCTCAGAACTATAGAGGACTTCGATAAACCCTCATTTTTTGCTGTTAGTTTATAATGCCTACATAAGTATTTGTGAAAATCTGAGGTTTATCTAAACTCTATATAATATTAAAACTAAAGAGATATAACTTTAAGGATTAATATCAACGCATCTGCTAAAATTCAAACTTAAAATACCTCAAGTTTAATCTCAAAAACTGATACCTGCAGTTTAATCCTGATACTTGATTCCAAGCTCAAAATCCAAACTCAAACTCCAGTTCCATTAGGGACTAAAGTTGGAGATATGGCAGATTTCAGGTATGGCCTTCCAGTAATATTGATTTAAGTCGACTTTATAGAAAATGCATATATGGAACATTCTTTGAAGCCGTTCTCTGAGAGCCATAGCTTAAAATCATGAAGTTTTGAAAGTCGGGAATCAGTCTTCTACTTCAAGGGCTTGAATAACATCATGGACCTCTAGTTCTCCTTTTGCCACACGCTGAACTAGTGGATAAATAAATGAACAATCATCTATTGCTGCCCAGCGTTCTTCTCCTACTGTTCTGACAACTTCGTCTAGTATGTCGCCACATGTTTCACAATATCTTCCGTTGCTTTCTGATCCACAAGATTCGCATTTCATTGAAAATACCCAGAGATCTATGGAGCTGGCGAAAATAAATAAATGATGGTGAAATGTGAGTATATTTACACAGTCATTAAAAAATAGGAAGTAGAGTAAAAGAGGAACGAAAAAAAATAGTTCCTGAATACTTCAAACTCATAGAGCATTACGAAAATGCAGCAATGGTCACAAAGATTGCAGTAATCAATATTGAGAATTTCGATAGATTCCTATGTATTTGAGTATTAGATGTTTAAATCTCTTAACACTGATTTTTACTCGTGAAAACTCTTTCTTATTTGGCTCTTTATAAAAAATCCAAATATTTTCATTCAGTTGGAGACAAATTTACTAAAATTTATTAGTTAATTGATTGGAAAATCTTTTCGTATCATTTTTGAGTCCATATATTAACAAAACCGTTTCCTGAAGTAGAACGAAGCCGATGTCATAATTATGTATAAAAATGCTTGTTCTACAGCAATAGCATGATCTTTACGACTTTGAACTTGAGAAACAAAGTAATGATCGAATTTATTTAGGGAAATTTTTTTGTTTTCTTAGTACAGATCAGAAAGTACCACAGTCTGATCATTCAGAAAAAAAATTATTGATAACTACAAAGAAGAATTAATATGGAGATGGTCACAAAGCCAACTGAATTGTCTTGTTTTGAAAAAAAAGGAATGCTTCAGGACGTGATTATTATCCCTTCAGCTCCTGAAAATTCAAAAGAATAAACCTCGCAAAAATGCAGCAAAAACAAAGAGGATCAGAGACGGAACCTGGACAAAAAATGTTGATAACTCACACTTTTAGTAAAAATTTTTTAGCATAATAGATAGCGATTATAAACTGATCAGAAGATTAAAAATAAAAACCGCATCACTTCATAATTCTCAGGTAGAGTTATAAGAAAAAAATGAAGTGGTTTTACAGAAACAGATTATACTTTGTAGCAAAATCATAAAGTTATGATGCAATTTTGAGAAAATCAGTAAAAGAGCATGTTCTGGAAATAAAAGATAATATCGGGGATAAAGAAGATTAGCTTAAAAAAGTTCCTAGGAAATGAATTTATGTAGTAACTAAAAAAAATTCGAAGAAAGAAAAGTTCTTGTCAATACTGTTCTAAGAGTGAATCTGAAGAAATTATGTACGTTTTTTGTTATTTCAGTTGAATATCCTGCATTTTACTGTAGGATATTCAACTGAAATAAATTCAAACTCAAAATCATTAATCTGTATTTTTCAGAAAAACTACATATCAATGCTTATAACTATACCGAGAGCCCGAGTAAGTTCAAAATTGAAATTGTCTGATCAAATTTCCTTTCCCTTTCCTGTCAAAGCTGAGAGAAACATTATGCTCGAACACAAAATTCTCTTTATCCAGTGATCAAGGATAATTATTTACCCTCATTCCCCCTATTTTTGCCATGATTTTTGATCCTATAACAATCTGCAATATGTATATCCAGAATCGATTTGTAAGGTCCGCAACACATGAATTCATGGCTGAAACGGATGGGAAGACCACTTCAAGGCTAGGAGACCTTTACGAGGAACTTGCAAAAAATGACGTCGGGTTGATCATAACAGGCTTTTCTTATGTACTTCCTAGTGGACAGAGTGTGATTTACCAGCAGGGGATCTATGATGATCGTTTTATCGAACCCTACATGAAGATAACCGAAATGGTGCACAGGTACAGAAGCAAAATTGTACTTCAGATAGTGCATGGAGGGAGGCAGGCAGTAGTTTCTGAAGAATACCCGGTACCTATGGCTCCTTCGGAAATCAAAGATGAACTATCGGGAGTTGTACCTAGAGAAATGACTGAACAGGAAATACTGGAAGTAATCGAGGCCTTTACAAAAGCAGCTATCCGGGCAAAAAACGCAGGTTTTGATGGGGTACAGCTTCATTGTGCCCATGGTTACCTTTTAAGTAATTTCATTTCCCCCTATACAAATAGAAGGGCTGATCGCTGGGGAGGCTCAGTGGAAAATCGGGCAAGAATAGTCACAGAGATTGTCAGGCAAATAAAAGAACATGCTAGGTCTGATTTTCCTATTTTTGTCAAATTGAATGCAATAGATGATTTTCGGCCTAATTCCCAGAGAGCAGATATGGGAGTTGAAATTTCACGAGCTATTGATACCGCAAAAATTTTGGAGAAAGCTGGAGTTTGCGCAATCGAGGTAAGCGGAGGGATGAGTAAGACAAGTGGGGTAACCATAAGATTAGCTATTAACTCTCCTACCAAAGAAGCATATTTTAGAGAATATTCTAAAGCAATAAAAAAGGCCGTTAATATACCTGTTATCCTTGTAGGTGGCATTAGGTCCCTTTCCGTTATGGAACATCTTCTCGAAAACGGATTTGCTGATATGGTTTCCATGAGCAGGGCATTTATCTGTGAGCCTGATCTTGTTTTGCAACTTAAATCCGGAAAAGCTACAAAAGCAAGGTGTGTGTCCTGTAATCTCTGCTTTGATATCGAGGGGATCAAGTGCAACTTCGAGTTTAATTGAAGTACATCTACAAAAAACGACCTCCCTATCTCTTTTTTCAACTCTAGGATATCTTTATTTTCGTATTTTTTGATTATTTTTTCAACCAATTTTAACGTATATTTTTATAAGAGAGAGAAGGAAAAGAAATAAGCACGTAAAGCTAGTAAAAGGGACTTTGTGTTATATTTTTCTTCAAGGTCCGCTACCTTAAAATCATGTATGAGGATCAGAATAATGTCTAAAGAGAACCATGTTGGCAATAAGATATGCCAGCTTAGAGAAGCAAAGGAGATGAGCATTGAAGAACTGGCTGAGGCCAGTCAAAGCAGCGTGGAATTAGTTAAACAGTTAGAAAACGGAGCCCTGGTTCCATCCTTAACACCTCTTCTGAAGATTGCCCGAGCTCTAGGCGTCCGGTTAGGTACTTTTTTGGATGATATGCCCCAGAGCGGACCTGCAATTGTTAGGGCAGGGCTTCTTAGAAATGTGGTACGTTTTTCGGGTAAGGCTGAAATTCCAACTAAAAGTTCTCTTGAGTTTTATTCACTTGCCTCAGATAAAGCAGACCGCCACATGGAGCCTTTTATCATCGATATACATCCTTCTCCTAAGGAAAACCACAAACTTTCTTCCCATGAAGGAGAGGAATTCATCTATGTCCTTTCAGGGGAAATCGAGATCTTCTACGGGAAAGATGTTCAAAGGCTAAACTCAGGAGACAGCATTTACTATGACTCAATTGTCCCGCATGATGTACATGCAACAGGAGAAGAGGATGCAAAAATTATGGCTGTGGTTTATGCTCCTGTGTAAAGTCGCAGTCTGGATAGAATAGATTAAAAACTTAAAATATAATATCTGGAATTTATAGAGTTGAGAAATATCAAAATACAAGTATTTCAAAGAACAGGGAATCCAAAATGTTCAGTACAACTGTTAGTCCGCGATTTGGGGACATGGACGGGCTTGGGCATATAAATAATACTGTCCTCCCAATATGGTTTGAAACAGGAAGAAACTCCTTATTCCGGATATTTTCACCGGATCTTGATCTTAGTCCAGATGTATGGCATCTGATCCTCGTCAGGACTGAATTTGATTTTCTTCGTCAGATGTATTATAGGTCTGACGTGGAAATTAGGACTTTTATTGTGAAGATAGGGAACAGCTCCTTTACTGTTGGGCATGAAGCCTGGCAGGAAGGGGAACTCAAGGCAAGGGGTCAAGCAGTACTAGTCTATTATGAC
>Ga0326728_10024139_pt1 | contig 11053 bp, 10 predicted proteins | sample MB3enrmetagenome_FD_207602 | JGI IMG/M metagenome (GOLD analysis project Ga0326728, IMG submission 207602) | Lab enriched peat soil microbial communities from McLean, Ithaca, NY, United States - MB31MN | ecosystem: Environmental > Terrestrial > Soil > Wetlands > Peat | place: USA: New York... | reverse complement strand
ACGCTGAAGCGGAAGTGTCCCGGCTCGATGATGCCCGCATGCACCGGCCCCACCGGCACCTCGCATACGCCATTGCCCTCCACCTGGAGAAAATGATATTCGCCGGCATGAGACAGCAGCGGCTGCAGGTTGGGATGACCGTCGATCTCGATGCCATAAATCTCGTGCAACTCGCGCTCGTACCAGGCCGCCGCCGGCGTGACCGGCGTTGCTGAAGGAATTGGCCCATCCACCGGCAGGCCAACCATCCGGTACTCCCGGCCGTCAAGCTCGAGCATGTAATGGACGCGGAGCGCGCCGGCTTCGTCGTGGCTGCCGAAAATCGAGACCAAACGAACGTTATCGTGGCGCAAAAACGCCAGCACGTCCCTTACGCTGGTAAACCTGGCGCCGGCTGCGATTGCGGTCATCATTGCAGCACCGCCATGGCGCCGTGCAGCAGATTGGTGAACACGACGGGAATGCGCAGGCCGAGGACCAGCAGACACGCGGCACAGGCGGTCATGGCGGCAACGTCGGTAAACAACGCCTTGGCGCGAGCGCCCATCGGCGGCGGCTCGCCGCACAGCATTCCCTGGAAGTGTTGCAACATCGCGCCAAACACCACCGAAATCGCCGCCAGCAGCAGGATTGCCAGCACGTAATGCGCCTGCGTGAAAGCCGCCGTCAGAATGACGAATTCGCTGACGAACAGACCGAACGGCGGCATGCCCACCACCGCCAGACTGCCGATGATCAGGGCCACGCTGGTCCAAGGCAGCGAGCGGACCATGCCGCGAATCTGATCCATGCGCAATGTCCCGAAACGTTCGCGAACGTGTCCGGCGGTGAAGAACAGCAAGGTTTTGGCCAGCGAGTGATTAAAGGTGTGCAGCAGTGCGCCGTACAGGCCGAGCGATCCGCCCAGACCAACGCCAATCGCCACGATTCCCATGTGCTCGATGCTGCTATAGGCCAGCAGGCGCTTCAGGTCGTTCTGCACCACCATCAGGAAGGCCGCGACCACCACTGACAGTGTGCCCAAGGCCAGCAACAGAGTATGGCTGAAGCCGCTGCCGATGGCGCGCGCGGTGATGGCGTCGATCCGCAACAGCGCGTACAGGGCGCAGTTCAACAGCACCGCGGAAAGCAGGGCGCTGACCGGCGAGGGCGCTTCGGCATGGGCATCGGGCAGCCAGCTATGCATGGGAACAAAGCCGATCTTGGTGCCATAACCCACGGCTACGAACACGAACGCCAGCTTCAGCAGTTCGCGCGCGCCACTCATCTGCGGCGCCCAGTTCATCAGCGCGGCCCAGTCCAGCGCGTTGTCCGCCGGCATCCCGCTACGGATAGCGGCCAGGTACAGGGTGATGGTGCCGAACAGGGCGAAGGCGATGCCTACCGTGCACAGGATCAGGTATTTCCAGCCGGCTTCCACTGCGCCCTCGGTGTTATAGAAGCCCACCAGCAACGCCGAAGCCAGCGTCGTGGTTTCCACGGCAATCCACATCATGCCCAGGTTGGCCGAAAGATACACGCCCAGCATGGTGAACAGCAGCAGGAAAACCAGGGCAAAGAACCAGCGCGCCGAGGAAAACCGGCCATGAGGAATGTGGCGCAGATAGCCCACGGAGTACGCCAGCACCAGCGTGAAGATAAGGCCGATGTTGATCAGGAAAAACGCCGTGAGTCCGTCGGCGCGCAGATACCGCCCGCTTTGCAGCACGCCCTCCGCCCGGATGGCCCAGACGGCGCGGCCGAGCGTTAAGACCTCAAGGGCGCCAATTCCCAGCGCCGCCCGGACCGCCGCTCGCGGCTGCCTGCAGGCCAGCACCGCGAACGCGCCCAGTAAGGGAATCAGCAGGGAAAACCATAACGTCATGCCATCAACCTCTAAGCCGGCGCAGTTTGGATACGTCCACATGTTCGAACGTGTCGCGAATGCGGAAAACAAAAACTCCCATCAGCAGCACGCCGATGAGCAGATCAAAGAAGATGCCGATCTCAATTACCAGCGGCATGCCGGAGGTGGTGGTAATGGCGGCCACGAAAATGCCATTCTCCAAAACCACCAGTCCGATTACCTGCATCAGAGCCTTCTTCCGGCTGACCATCAAGAAAGCTCCCGAAAGCACCAGGGCCACGGCCGCGGCCAGCAGTTGGCCGTCCACGGCGAGCGCGCGGACATACGGCTTTACCACCACGAAGGCCAGCGGGATGAGCGCGGCGGTGATGTACACCGATTGCGCCGGCGTCGTCGAAGTGTCCACCTCGCCCGCAGTCTTCAGACCCCTCACGACACGCAGCAAGGCGTAAGGGATGCCCACCACTTTGACGGCAAAGACCAGCACGGCCACCAGATATCCTTCGCCGGAGCGGTGAAGATATGCCGTGGCCAGAATCTGCGCGGTGATAATGGCGCACTGGGCGCTGAACAGCGCGATGCAGGTGGCGGTCCGCTTGGCGGCGGCCATCAGCAACACCGTGATGAACAGAAACGCCGCCGAAGACGCCAACGTCTTGGCCGCGGCCAGGGAAATCAGACCCATTCTTTACCTCATCAGGGCAGTAAAGATCACTGCCAATATCGATAGCACGCACGCCATGCCGAGAAAATCCGGCACCAGATACATGCGCAACTTGGCAACGCTGCTTTCCAACACCGCCAGGGACACCGCCAGCGCCGCCATCTTCAAAACGAAGGTGGTGAGCGCAATCCCCAGCCCCACGGCAGACAAACTCACGGGTATGCCCCACGGCACGAACAGCGCGATCAGCAGCGCCATCATGGCGCTCAGCTTGATGGCGCCGGCCCACTCGATCAGCGCCAGACTCGGCCCGGAATACTCCAGCACCATAGCTTCATGAATCATGGTGAGTTCCAGATGCGTCGCCGGATTATCCACCGGCACGCGGCCGGTTTCGGCGATCGCCACCAGGGCCAGCGCGGCCAAAGCCAGCGCGTGCACCGCCGACAGATGGAAGACTTGCTGGGCCAGCGTCCAGCGCACGATGCCGGCGATGGTGGCCGTGCGGGCGGTGATGGCCACGGCCGTCAATCCCAGCAGCAGCGGGGCTTCGGCCAAGGTGGATACCAGCGCTTCCCGGCTGGCGCCCATGCCGCCAAACGAACTGCCACCGTCCATGGCGCCCAGGATCAGGAAGAACCTTCCCAAGGCCAACAGATAGGCCAGCATGATGAAGTCGCCGGTGGCTCCCAATAGCGCGGAACCATTCAGTACGGGTATGAACGCCGCCGCGGCCACGGTGGCCGCGAACAGCACCACCGGAGAGAAACGAAATACCGGAGAAGCGGTGGGCGGAACCAGATCTTCCTTGGCAAAGAGCTTGCGCAGTTCGGCGTAAGGACGCCATACACTGGCTCCGCGCCGGTTCTGAATGCGCGCTTTGAGGCAGGCGACTACGCCCCGCACCAGCGGGGCCGCTGCCAGCAGCAGCATCAGTTGCAGAACATTCAGCGCGTACGTCATGCCAACCTCATAAACAGGAGCAGCAGAACCAGGGCCAGGAACATGTAGAGCAGATAGACCTGTATGTTGCCGGTTTGTAACTTCCGTAGCCGGTTCGCCACGGCCACAATGCCGTTCACCGCGGGCCGGTAGAGCGCCTGCTCAAAGTGGACCGTACGCACCTCCCGGTAAGAAATGGACGCGGGGAAGTACGGCTGATCGGCCGGCTCCACGAGCACGGTGCGGTCCGGCCGGTAAACCTGGGCGAATACCTTGCGCAACGGCTTGGAGAATGCGGCAGAGGTGTATTGCATGCGGCTGTTCAAGCCGGGCAATCCGCAGGCCCAGGTGGGCGTAATACGGGGAGCGCGCCTTACCCAGACAATCAGGATGCTTACGGCAATCACCGCGACAGCCAGCCAAGGTACAACGCGCACAATCGACAAAGCACCGTCCGGCAGGCTCGCGCCGGGCAGCAACTCCTGAACGACGGCGCTCAGGGGGCGAAGCACGATCCCCGGTGCGAGGCCGATAATGACACAAGCCGCGGCCAACAGGGCCATTCCGGCGCGCATAGCCAGGGGAACTTCCTCGGCGTCTCCGGCTTCCACGCTGCGCGGCCGGCCGAGAAACGCCACGCCATAAACCTTGGCGAAGCAGGCCGCAGCCAGACCGCCAATCAGCGCCAGCACGCCCGCCATCACCGGCAGAACGACTGCGGCGGTCGCGGCGGACAGGGTGGCGCCGCCGAGAAAACTCCGGAAGGTCAGCCACTCGCTGACGAAACCATTGAACAGTGGCAGACCGGCAATCGAACAGCAGCCAATCAGAAATAGCGTGCCGGTCGTCCGCATGCGGTTGAACAAGCCGCCCATTTCCTCAATGTCGAGCGTCTGGGTGGCGTCCGCCATAGCGCCGGCGCCCAGGAACAGCAAACTCTTGAACAGCGCATGATTCAGCGAGTGCAGCAGCGCGCCCATAAGCGCCAGCGCCGCCCACCCCGGGGCATGATGCGCGGTAAAGACCAGGGCCGTGCCCAGCCCCAGGTAGATAATGCCGATGTTTTCCACGCTGTGATAAGCCAGCAGGCGCTTCAAGTCGTGCTCGGCGATGGCGTACAGCACACCCAGTACGCCGGACAGCGCACCCGCGGCCAACGCCAGATAGCCCCACCAGGCCGGCCCGGTCCCGAGGAAATCGAAGCCAAAGCGGACGAAGCCATAGACGGCCGTTTTCAGCATGACCCCGGACATCAGCGCGGACACCGGGCTGGGCGCAATCGGATGGGCTTTGGGTAGCCAGACGTGCAGCGGAACGATTCCAGCTTTGGTCCCAAAGCCAACGAACGCCAGCAGGAAGACCGCCGTGCGTAACCCGGCCGGCATGAGGCCGGCGGCCAAACGCATGGACGCGAAGTCGAGCGTGGCCGCGTGCGGCAGGAAGAGGAAAAAGGACGCGACTACGGCTGCCGCGCCGGCATGCATCATCAGCAGGTAGATGAACAGCTTCTGCCGCCGCTGGGTATCGTCGCCATCAATCAGGATCAGCCCGGCCGAGAACAGCGTCATCAGCTCCCAACCGAACAGGAAGGCGAAGGCCGTGGATGCGGTGACCACCACTACCATAGACAGCAGGAACAGCGGCAACAACGCCCACAGCCAAATCCGCCGCCGGCCGGCGTAATGGCGCTCGACGTATGCGGCGGAATACAGGACTACCGGCGCGCTGACCGCGCAAATCAAGAGCAGAAAATATGCGCTCAAACGGTCCAGCGAGAGAACGAAGGGGAACGGAGTGAATGAAGATAAATCGCTGGCAACCGGAGACGGATGACACAAGCTGATGGCCGCCGCCGTCGCCCCGGCCAACAGGCCGGCGATCAGCAGCGCGGAAGGCAAGCGCCGCAACGCGGGCCACGGCCCAGCCGCGAAAACTACGGCGGGAAGCGCCAGCAAAGTCACCAAAAGCGAATTGAACAGAATATGGGCCATTTACAGATGATTGCGATGAGTCGTCCGGGCCGATGCGGCGAGCGCTTGGCCGCTCAAACTATGGAACAACCGGCTTGTCCTTTTCCCCCGCGGGAGTCAGTTGTGCCAAAAGGTCCCGGATATCGATGAGGTGGTTATTGAAGATCCGCCGGGCGTCGTCCAACAGGCGAAAAATCTCCGGGTCCGGCACGGAATAAAAGACGTTCTGGCCGTCTTTGCGGCCGACCACAATGCTGCTTTTCCGCAGGATGGCCAACTGCTGCGACAGATTGGTTTGTTCGACTTTCAGCCGAATACTTAATTCGTTGACGCCGACTTCTCCTTCTCGCAGTGCGTCTAAGATTCTGATTCTTAAGGGATGAGACAGAGCTTTGAAAAACTCGGCGGTAAATTGCGACAGTTCAGGCATAAACAGATGCAAATGTTCGCATATATCTAATATGAAGTCAAGTTACCTTGGGCATGCCTCTGGCAAATGTCAAAAGGCGGGTAGAGCTCATTGCCATGCCTCCTTAGTATAACGCTTGACGTTAAACGTAGCGCGTAATACCCTGAGGCGTGATCAAGACGTTTCGCTGCCAGGAGACGGAACGGCTCTATCGCCGCGAAAGCCGAAAGCGATTTCGCGCGATTGCGCTGGTGGCGCGGCGGAAGCTGCGCCAACTGGATAGCGCCACGGAATTGCGCGACTTGGCTTCCCCCCCGGGCAATCGGCTTGAGGGCTTGCGTGGCGATCGGGAAGGACAGCACAGCATTCGCATCAACGACCAATGGCGTATCTGTTTTGCATGGCGGGACGGCGATGCTTATGACGTGGAAATTGTCGATTACCATTAGAGGAAAGCACCATGCCTAAGTCCAAGAAACTTCCTCCCATTCATCCCGGCGAAATCTTGCGCGAGGACTACATGGTCCCTCTGGGACTGAGCATGAACAAGCTGGCTCTGGCCTTGCATGTGCCCGTTCCGCGGATAGCCGAGATTGTGCACGAGCGGCGCTCCATCACGCCGGACACGGCCTTACGGCTGGCGAGATACTTCAATACCACGGCCCGGTTCTGGCTCAATTTGCAGGCGGCCTACGATCTGGAAGTTGCCGAAGACAAGCTCGCCCACAAGATCGCCCAACACGTACAACCCATGGCTGTGTCGGACAGTTCGTGCGCCTAGAGATCTTCAAGTCCCTTTACGGTGTCAGCAGGCGGTGCGTAGCCCGGAACTTGTAATCGATCAGGCAGGGCATCGTTCCGGTTGCCCATCCTGTTGCCGCATGCCAGCGGGGCTAATCGACTTTCAGGGGCGCGTTGACGCTGCCCGTGCGTCCGGTGGCATCGTCGCGGGCCACAAAGCGAACCGTATAGCTGCCGGGAGCAAGATCGATCGAATACTCAAAAATCGCTTTGTTCTCCCGGAATTGTTTTGCGGAATCGGCGCTCAAGTGGTCATCAACCTTGTGGGCGAACTGGCCGGCAACATTGCCGGCGGCATCAAAAGCCACGGCCATAAATTCCAGGCGCAGCCGGTTCCCGTCCTGATCGTCGATGGTGGCCGCGCCGGCCGGCAAGGCAATTTGGAATTTCCGGGACTGTTTGGCGGCGCCGGGGGCGGAGGCCACCGCTCCCCATCTTACCGCCATGGGCAAGGCGGTGAACTGGATGGGAGAGGTGAGTGCCTGGTGCAAATCGGCCGCTCGACTGGCCTCCGGCGACAGCGTGGGACTGAAGAAGAAACCGGTTCGCGCCCGTACGTTCGTCCCGGGCCGGGTGACTTGCACCTTCAGCTTCTGCCAACCCGGCTTGGTGTCCTTATCCAGATAGTAGCCAAGCAGGTAAAAGGAAGCCGAGTCTTCGCTGGCCTTCTGGAACGCGCCGGCGATGTCATTGGTGTTGTAGTAGGCCTTGCCGCCGGTCATATTGGCAAACATATCCATGGTGGAGATATTGTTGGCCAGATCGTTCATCTGGCGAAGCCGTATGGCGTCAATGGCGGTGAGCGAGGTTCCTCCGCTAATCGGATTCCGCGGCGTGGTCACTTCGGCGCCAACCAGGTTGGGATTCGTTAAACCGCGCACATCGATGGGATACACGGCGACGTTGGCTTTACTCAGGGCATACCAAACCTTTTCGTAATCCGGCAACACATCGTTGATATCGGACAAATCGCTGCTCAGGGTAAAGGGAAAGCCCGCGGTCGCCCACAGCAGTTCCTTGCGTCCCGGCACGCCGGCGAAAGCCCCGGCGATCTGCTGCAACGCGCTCAGCGTGTCGAGAACCTGTATCCGGCGCTGCTCGCCGGCCGCGATGGCGGCCGCATCGCCGGTTCGCGCCGACAATTCCTGCTGCCATTCCATCAGGTTGCCAACGTCGGCCTGAATTTCCCAGGTCATGGCCGTGGTCTGGTCGGACTGAATGTCGGGTACGATGTTGGACTGGCCTCGCACCTGTCGCAATGCCGCCACCAGCGCCTGGGAGTCGGTGGTGAAATCGTGCAGGATCTTGACCCTTCCGCCGCGGCTGATACTGATCAACGAGATCAGCTCTCCCGGCGCAATGCCCTTCTCCACGGCCTTCAAGAGTTCCGTCCGCGCGAAGCCTTGGTCGATCAAGGGTGTGTTGATCAGGTCAAACACCAGAATGATGACCCGCTTCGGAGATGGATCCTCCAGTTGATTGGTGAAAACTCCGGGGGGAGGGGTCACATGCGCAACCGGCCCGGTGGCGGTGGCCTTGATCTCCTCCAGTTCGGCAACGCGCTGCGGCTTGCCATTCTGCTTGACGATAAAATCGCCCTTTTTCAATCCGGCAAAATGCTTGCCGTAGGTGTCAGTTACCAACACCGGAACCACCACATAATTCGATTGGGAACGGAACGTGGCCGATCCCGCGGCGCCGGCCGCGGGGGCCTGCGCCGTAGCGGGCGCCGCCGGAGCCTGCGATTGCGCGTACCCCAGTGGTAGCGCCAACAGCAGAACGAAAACCATAATCAATGTATGACGGCGATTCATGTCTCTACCCCCCGGGGCTGCAACCAGACAGCACCCGCTTCGTGCGCAGGACTCCATAACTATTAAACGCCTTAAGCGCGCATTTGTTCTACGCCCTCCGGCGACTTACAAGTAAATAAGCGGAGCTGGGTACGCGGGCTTCCAGCCCACAATCCCAGGGGGGATTGCTCAGTGTCCGCCGGTGGCGACGGGAACCAGGAATTCCACTCCGCGGTCATCGTTGGCGCGCTGGGTAGCGGCGAGGTCCAGTTCGTTGAGGGGAATTTTCCGCGGACCCGAATTGGAGAAGTTGAGAATCTGGTCGCCGACAATCGCGTAATTGTGGAGTTCCATCCGGTGGCCGTCGCGGAAGATCAGGATGGTGGCCTCTTCCTGCGCCGAAGCCGCGGCCGCATCCGCCGGAGGATCCGGCGCGGGAACAGGCGCCACCGCGTTGTTCGGTTTCATCGCGGGATCAACGGCTGGCGGATCCGCCGCGGCATCATTGGCCTCGGAGCCGTAATCGGGCTCATTATCCCCGCTCAATGCCTCCGGCTGGGCGGCCGCCGGATAAACCAGCGGATAGGCCGGGGCCGGCATGTAATAAGGCACGTAATAAGGCACGATCGCCGGCACAATTCCGGTTCTAAATCCCCGGTTCCCGATCCGATGCGCAACTCCCGCATGGCGGTAATGCCGCGGAAACTGGGGATTGCCCGGAACTTGAGGGTTGGGATTGAACGGCGGAATCTCGGAGGTCGAAAGCGCATCCCAACCGTATGGCCCCATGGAAGTCACGCTGGGCGGAGGATAATTGGAGACCCCGGTTCCGGGACGAATTGAGGTTATGGAAGGCGGCGTGCCATGGATTTGACCAAAGCAGACTGCCGAGACAAGCACGAACACCGCAACTGATAGCGGGCGCCGCACAGCCACAATCATACATCCGTTCGCGTCACCGGATGACAACCATTTCGAGATGACGCCGAACCTCTTACATTATTAAGAACCCGAAGGTGGCGGAAATGTTGCGTGGTGCCGTTCCCCGTTCGAGGACCGTTTTCCGATTTTCGTTTCACGTTTCACATTGAACCCCGCAAATAGCCAACTGCCATTTGCAGTTACAAACGCCATAAACCACTGATACTGAAGTACGCGTGCATGACGAGAGCGCCGGAGATAATGCCCAGCGCCAGGGGGGCGCGGCGGCTTTCCAGCAGGTCGGCGCAGACGCCGGCGGTGAAGACGAACAGAAACGGCAGGGCCGACATTACGAACGTAAAACCGGCGGCGTAGGGGAAGACCAGACCGAGGCCAATCAGAGCTGCCGCAATCAGCAGCGGAGCGAGATTGCCGAAGAAACGGGTGCGCCGCCACACCGCCAGCGTCACCACGCTCAGCGCCAGCAACAGCACGAATCCCGGACTGTTGTGGAGCAGCAGAACCCCCAGCATGCGCCATACCGATGGAGCTGCAAGCATTCGCAGGGTGAAACCCCCGAAGTGGCTGGGGCCCGCCGGCGAGGACGCCAGCGCTGCGGGGGAAAAACCTCCGGCGTCGCGCGCGCTGGCCAGAATGGCGCTCATGCGAAAACCATGCATAGCAGCGAAAATGGCCAGACCGATGGCGGTACTGGCGGCCGCGATGCCCAGGGTAGTTCCGCGGCGTCCCGGAGCGAGATACAGCATGAAGGCCAGCCCAAACAGGATGGCCAGAACCGTGAAGAAATGCGCTCCCGTGCCTACGCCGATCGCCAGGCTGAGCAGCGCGATCCGTTTCCAGTTCCAGCGGATGAGGTTATGGGGGGCGTATAGCGTATGGGCGACCGCGATGGCGGTAAACACGCATCCGAACATACCCCAGGCGGCTATGATTTCCGGTTGAACCCGAGCACTGCAGATGATCATGCTGGGTGAAAAAGCATAGAGCGTGAGCGCGACAAATCCGCCGGCATTTCCGTAAAGACGGCGGGCTATGTACCAGACCGAGGCGCCCAGCAGAACACCCACCAGCAAGAACGGCAATCGGCTGGTTGCGGGCAGGTTTATGTCCACACTGGCCGCGCGCGCCGCCAGCGTGGTGACCGGAGACGCCATGGCCGGCGAAACCAGTCTTCCGCTCATTTCCGGAGGGTGCAAGTACTCCACTTCGGCATCGCCGAGCGGCGCGCGGAGAAGGAGCCACAAGCCCTGCGCGCAGAACACGAGCAGCAGCAGTGCGGCCCAAACCTGAGCCACACCGAAGCGCCGCGACGCGCGCGCATCGAGGCAGCGTTCCACGTTGCTCGTTTCACGTTCCACGTCAGAAGCGCAGTTGGCGATTGGCAATTGGCAATTGGCCTCAACCTGCCGGGAGCCGTCTACCGTCTCCGGTCCCCCGTCCCCCGCATGCGGAAGCCCTGGTTTCACGTTATTCGTTTCACGTTCCACGTTAAGCTGACGTCCTCCGTCCCCCTTCTCCTGCCTGCGGAAGAGCTCGTTCCACGTTGAACCTCTGAAACCTTCCCAACCTTGAAACTTGAAACCTTGAAACTATGAAACCTTCATGTTGCCAGTGACTCGAAGTCCACGGTGGCGGTGCGCGGGTGCCGGTGGCGCTCCTGCGCGGCCTCGATAAGAGCGCGGAACA
>Ga0326728_10024137_pt1 | contig 11054 bp, 5 predicted proteins | sample MB3enrmetagenome_FD_207602 | JGI IMG/M metagenome (GOLD analysis project Ga0326728, IMG submission 207602) | Lab enriched peat soil microbial communities from McLean, Ithaca, NY, United States - MB31MN | ecosystem: Environmental > Terrestrial > Soil > Wetlands > Peat | place: USA: New York... | reverse complement strand
TTACGCCACCGCTCGCAACCGGAACCGTGGCCTGAGTTAACTTGGTATTGCCCGAGTTGTACAGGTTCGACGATCCCTGGCCGGTCGTTCCCAGCAACAGAGCGTATTCTGTCGCGCCGGACCCGTTGTTCCAGTAGAACGTCGCCGAACCCGAGGGCGATGTGTTGAGTATTCCGGACGACGACACTCCCGACGTCGTGGTAGCCGTCAGCGTGGCCGGCGTCGGTGTTCCCGGCTCGGTCAAGGTGTAATTGGTGGTCTTCCAGGCCCCGTTCACGAGTTGTTTGAACGTGATATATACCTTGACGCCATTGTCCGGAATCGAAACCGTCGCCGAGGTATCGGTGGTCACGCCCGTGTAGCCCAGGTCTTGAGAGCCCACCCCGGTCGTTCCCACCCATAGCTGGTACTCCACCGGTCCATTCCCGTTGTTCCAATAGAACGTCGTCGATGGCGTTGTGAGTTGCAAAGCCGGCGTTCCCGGTGGGGCTGTCGTTGTCAGCGTGGCATCCTGCTCGGTTCCCGGCTCGATAAAGTTGCCGTTGAAGTTATACGGCACCCACTGTCCATTGATGTACACGTGCAATGTCACAAACACGTCTACACCGCCAGCTGGAATGGGGACCGTGACCGAGGTATTGGTGGTAGTGGACTGGGAATACAGATTGGTTGAGAGATTTCCGATCGTTCCCACGTCCAGCCGGAATTGCGTATATCCCGTCCCGTTATTCCAGTAGAACGTCGCCGACGGCGATGTGAGTGTCCCCGACGACGCCGGTGACGGTGGTCCCGAAGATACTGTAGCGGTCACCGTGGGCACCACCCAGGGGTTCACCTGGATGTCGCTGGACTGCGTGGTAATGCTGACCAGGCTGTCCAGGGGCAGCGTTGCGGTCAGGACGTCATTGCTGTATGACGCAGGTACATTGCCAGGGGGGTCGACAGCGAGGTTCCCGAAGGTGGCTGAGCCCCCTGACAGCCCCTCAGAGGTCGTTCCACCGAGGTAGGTTGAGGTATCGGTCATGCCTACAGTTCCCGAGTTCGCTGCAAAGGCTACGCCGCTTTCGAATAGCCCAACCACCGGCGCGGGACTATTCAGCGGGTAATACTCCAAAACGTTCGACTGCGGCTCGGTAGTGAATTGGAGGCCGTATTGGGTTTGCACGGCGCCGGAGTCAACGCAGGGAGTCGACGAGGAGTAGCCGGGATAAGTCGTATTCTCGATCGGCTCGCCGCGCTGGTCGGTGGTCACGCCCGAGGGTATGTTGGAAGCCAGACCCGCGCAGATGGCTGGATCGCCGGGCGTCGGGATCAGGGTTGTGATCGACGCGCCAGCGTTCGTGTACGGCAGCGTGGTGAGCCAGATCTGCGACCCGGTGCCATTCTGAGCGCTGTTGGTGGCGTTGGTCTCGCCGCCGATGATGTTGCCGCCGTTGTCGGTGTAGCTGCCGTCGATGTTGGAATTACTGGCCGCAGTGTTGCCGCCCACGATCGAGTTGGTCAGCGTCAGCGTCCCGGACGCAGTCTCAATGCCGCCGCCGGAGCCGCCTGACGTGGCTTGGTCAGAGTTATTGGCAATGGTGCTGCCGGTCACGGTCAGCGTGGCGGTGGGAAGGTTGAAGATGCCGGCTCCAGACCCGCTAGAAACGGTGGAAGCAATGGAGTTGTTGTAGACGGTGCTCTCGGTGATTGTCATCGTCCCGGCATTGACAATTCCCGCGCCGCCGTGCTCAGAGGAGCCGGAATTATAGGAGACAAAGTTACCGCTGACGGTGCTGTCGGTTATCGTTGCCTGAGCGCCGTTGTAGATGCCGCCAGCTAAAGCGTTGGCGAAGTTGTTAGTGATTGCACTTCCGGCAATCGTCAGCGTGGCAAGTCCAGCGCCTTCGTTCCAAATGCCGGCGCCCCCGCTAATGGGGCCGGCGTCCGTGTTACCGGTAACGACGCTGTCAAGAACGGTCAAAGCGCCATCGGTATTTGAAATGCCGCCGCCCTCTAAAGCGAACCCTCCAGTGACGGTCAGACCGTACAGCGCCATCGTCTGGCCGGCGCCGTTCACAGTAAACACGCTCAGCTGACTGACGCCGGACCCGTGGCCGTTGATCGTGAGCTGGCTGGCGCCGGATCCGATGATGTTCACGGCCGGTATACTCCCGGATTGCTGCAGGGTCCCGTTGGACGGGTTCAGGTTGACGGTAGAAATCCCCGAGGCGAAGTAAACATCGCCGTCGGCAGAACCTGCCGCGGCGATGGCGTCGCGCAAGGTGCAGCTTCCGCTCGGGCAATCCGAGGCGCCGCTGCCGGAGTCACCGCCATTTTGCACCTCGACGTAATTGGTCTGGATCGCTCCGGCGTCGACGCAGGAGGTGTTCAGGGGAAACCCGCGCTGGTCGTTGATGACCCCGGCGGTGTAGGCAAGGTCGAGATTTCCCGCACAGATGGCTGCGCTGCCGGGTTGCGGCAGATATGTAGTTGTCGTGCCGCCCCAGTTGGCCAGCGGCAGCGTAAGCGGGTTAGACGAAGCATCGGAGGGGGCAGAGCTGCAGCCGCCACAGTCACTCGGCTGATTATTCCAGAAAACACTGTTGTGGGTCGTCGCTCCAGAGGCATCGCTGAAGAGGGCGCCGCCCGCGCTCCCGGTTGAGTTCCCTGAAAAGATATCGTTGTTGGCTGTGATGTCGTCGGAGGTGACAATGGCTCCGCCGTAGAATCCAGCGCTGTTGCCGGAAAAAGTGCTGTTAGTGGCGGTGACGCTAAAGCCTGCTATCGCGCCGCCATCTTTGGCCGTGTTCGCAGAGAAGGTGCTGTCGGTCACAGTTATGTCGACAGGCGAGCCAATCGCGCCGCCGAAAAGAGCGGAATTCCCGACGAAAGTGCTCTCTTCCACGGTCACCTCGCCGTAAATGGCGCCGCCGGTGCCCGTCGCGGTATTGCCGGTGAAGGCGCAGTTGCTTACCGACACGATGACGCCGCTGATGGCGCCTCCGTTTGAGACCGGCGAGCCGCTGGCGTTGCCGTTGGCAAACGTCAGGCCGGAGATGATCCACTCCTCGATTGCCGTGCCTGAGGTCCAAAGTATTGGGTACTGGCCGGCGCCGGAGATTGTGAGCACGTTCGCTCCCGGCCCCCAGATCGTCAGGTTCGTGCTGGTGATCCCAGGCAGAGCGCTGCCGAGCGTGATGGTGCCCGTGAGGCCGCTCTGAAACACAATGGTGTCACCGGCGTTATCGGCATTGGCCTGGGTGACGGCATCGCGCAGTGAGCAGGTTCCGCTGCAACTGCCGTCGTTTTGATCGGCCAGTGTGTTCACGGTTAGCGCCGACTGTGCTCGCGCGGCGGCTGCGCTCATCAACAGTGCTGCGGCGCAAGCTACCGCCGCTGCAAAGCCAACTGACCGGCGGCTACGCCTGCGATTGGGGGCAAAGGGATGTGAGGTGCATGGGGACGAGGGAGATTGCAGGGCGCGGGGAAATGCAAACATAGGGATCTTCTCCTGGTTTTATCGATGGTTAACTTGTACGCAGAAGTTGTTGAGTGGATTGAATGCCGAATCTCCTGATTTGCATGATTCAAGGCAAGTTGCGCATTGAGCGAGCGGCTGCCCGGTCACTGAAACCCATGTATCGCGGTATGAAAGACCTCCGGCCTTGTCGTCTGAATTTCGAGTGATGACCCTATGGGGAGATTACGGGGACCCGACAAATCTGTGGCTGCAAGCACGCGAATTCGCAGCCTGATGAACGAAAAAACATCGAGTTTCGGACAGATAATGCACTAAACAAGGCAAATTTTTAACGCCCGGCTTGAACTTGGGGGAAGTGGCCGGCTTAGAAAGTGCTTTAGACCGAGAGCTTTTCAAGGAACTGGCCCATTGTCAATCAAATTCTGCTGAGGCGCCGGCACATCCGCCCGAAGTCTTGCTGCGTTGACGAGCTAAATCATTGCTGAGTATGGGGTTGTTGCATTTGGGAAGTGGGAGGAGTCAGAATTCTCGATGGAGCGATTCTCTGCCGACAAAAAGCTCTTGCGGGGAGGAGTCGCCGATGAAAATTAGCTAAGTTCTGTCGTGGTTGAATGCAAAATTGACGAAGTTCTGTGCAAGTTGTGCGACTCTCTGTCCAAGTCGTATGGCATGAGGGAAGAATTACCAGGGGGAGCGGGCGTTGAAACTGTTGCGCCAAACTAAAGTGGCATGACAACCGGGACGCCGATCGAACAGGCCTGCTGGCAGCCGGGCGTCTTTGAGCCAACCTGCTACCGTTGCCGCAGGGAGTATGGGGCTAAGCAGGCAGGCTGGGCCAGGTCGTTGAAGGGAGTTGAGTTCCAGTCCCGTCATTTACCAGTTAAACCACAGCGCCAGGAATTGGAGTGTCCCGTAGAGCAGGTCACCGAGAGCTGCGCCCAATACCATACAAAGGACTGCAACTATGACTCGATTGTTCTGAAGTCTGATCAGGCCGCCTGCCAGGATGAAGATCGCGACTTCAATTAACCCATCAATCAAGGGATGTTGTTTGGCTAAGAAACTGCCACGCGCAAATACCTTCCGCTGGATTATTTCAGTTTGATAGACGCTGCTCAGCAGCCATCCAATGAAGAGTCCAGCGACGCATCCAGCGGTCGCGATCGCCGCATGCTGTCTGATTTCTGTGACCCGATCCTGCAACCTCGACCCACTCCACCAATCACGTCCGAACGCCAACAGACTTTGCTCTTCTGCCACCATAATCCCTCTTTTTCTAATTCACTCAGCCCAAGTTTCCCCGGCCCCGGATCGATACTCTCATCCCACGGCGAGCTGTCGCGCCCGTTCCGCTACCCGCATAACAGCCTTGACCAGCACGAGGCGCAATCAGTCCGCCTTCCTCAAACTCCAGGTCGCCGTCGATGGCACAGCTCGCAGGAGTGGTTACCGCATCTTTCAACAGCGCAGCGCACCGGCTGCTTTAGCGTTGATGTCGGCGCCGCGCTCCTGCCCAATTGATCTGCGTATTGAAGAGGAATCGCAGACTGCAAGCGGGCAATAACAAAGGCACAGTTGTTCGGGAGAAACTCCGCCAGAACAGCCCGCCCCACACCGACAACAAGATGAAGCGCTGCTCTTCCGTCGCTGATAGTAGATTCTATGTTCGCTCGTATGATAACAGGACTCTTGCCATGTCGGCGCGCCCCAAAAAGATCGCCGGATGCAATGGGGCCAATCTGCCACGGAATGTTCACAATCGCCCCGCAACTACGCTTCCTAGCCTTCCCTATCCCATGATAATTCCATACGAGTTGTTTCATCGCAGCTGGTACTGGGTTTGCCGGGCTGAGTCGCTTCGATGGTGCATGATCCAGCGGCAAGGCATGCTGGCGCGCTGGTCGACAAGGGCAAAGTGTCTCCGGCAGTACCGGGGAGCTCTCCCATGGTCAGGCACATTTGGGGGTTTTTATTGGTGGGCAGTGCAGGGCTCGAACCTGCGACCTCCTGCTTGTAAGGCAGGCGCTCTAACCAGCTGAGCTAACCGCCCTCGCCGTTTCGGCGCGGCATGGCCGCCAACTGCCATTCTAACAGCGAATCAGCTCGGCCCGCGCCGGCGTGCCGCAAACACGTTCAACCGCTGCGCCGTCTTGATACACTCACCCGGTGAGCCGTCTGATCGTAAATGCCGACGACTTTGGCCTGACGCCCGGCGTCAACCGGGCCATCGCCGAGCTGCACGCGGCCGGCGCCGTCGCCAGCGCCACGCTCATGGCGCGCGCCTCAGCTACCGCCGAGGCCATCGAGATCGCCCGCACCACACCCACGCTTGGCGTCGGCTGTCACGTTGTCCTGGTCGACGGGGCTCCGGTCCTTCCCCTCGATCGCATCCCTTCGCTCGTAGATCGCCGCACCGGCCGCTTCCGGCCCACGCTCTCGGCATTCCTGCCGCGCCTTCTCACCGGCAACATCGACCCATCCGAAATCGAAGCTGAAGCCGCCGCGCAGATCGCTTTTCTGCAATCCCACGGCCTCGCGCTCACCCACATTGACACGCACAAGCACGCACACATGTTCCCTTCCGTACTTCGCGCCGTGCTGAGCGCCGCCCGCGCCGCAGGCATCAACAAGATCCGCAACCCATTCGAACCGGCGTGGGCCGTTCGCGCCACCGCTCGCGCTTCCCTCACCCGCGTTGCTGAACTCACCATCCTCCGCCGCCTGCGCCCCGCCTGCCTGAGCCTCATCGCAGGCGCAGGTTTCACCACCACCGACGGCACCATCGCCATGGCCGCAACCGGCGTTCTGGATACGGCAACGCTGTCTGCGCTCCTCGGCCGGCTTCAGCCCGGCGCCTGGGAGCTCGTCACCCACCCCGGCTACAACGACGCCGATCTGGACCGCGTCCGTACCCGTCTGAGGGCCTCGCGCGACCAGGAACGTGAGGCGCTGGCTGCTCTGGGACAGTTCCCTTCTCTCGAGCTGATATCGTTCCGCGAACTGAGTGGGCAACTGGACAATTAACCGAAACGGAATGTTCCTGATGAATCTCAATAAAATTGGGAGACATCAATATTAGGTGAAGCAGGACAGCCTTACTGCAATGAGAACTCGGGCACTGATACTAGGCACGGCACTGTGGAGAATTCTAGGAACTCGCTCAAATGAAAATCGGCATTACATGCTACCCCACCTATGGTGGCTCGGGCGTGGTCGCAACCGAGCTGGGCATTGAACTCGCCGCCCTCGGCCACCAGGTGCACTTTATCTCCTATTCGCAGCCCTTCCGCCTCACCGGCCGCGACGAAGGCATCTTCTACCACGAGGTTGCGGTCTCAAGCTACCCGCTCTTTGAGTTTCCTCCCTACGATCTCGCGCTCGCATCGCACATGGCCGAGGTAGCGCAGCTCTACGACCTCGACTTGCTTCATGTCCACTACGCCATACCTCACTCGATCAGCGCCCTGCTGGCGCGCCAGATGCTCGCCGAGCAGGGCCGCCGCCTGCCCTTCGTCACCACGCTGCACGGTACAGACATTACTCTCGTCGGCCTCGACCGCAGCTACCTGCCCATCACGCGCCACGGCATCCAGCAGAGCGACGGCGTCACCAGCATCTCAGACTATCTGAAGCATAAAACTATCGAAGATTTCAACGTCACGCGGCCCATTGAGACCATCGCGAACTTCGTCAACTGCGATGTCTACGCGCCCGTCAAGGACGAAGACCAGCGCCAGGAAGCCCGCCGGCGCTTTGCCCCGCACGGCGAAGCCATCCTGATGCACCTCTCGAACTTCAGGCCCGTGAAGCATGTGCTGGACGTGGTGAAGACCTTTGCCGGCATCGCCCGCGAGATTCCCGCGCAGCTGGTGCTCATCGGCGACGGACCTGACCGCTCGGCCGCCGAGTGGCTGGCCCACGATCTCGGCCTCCACTCCCGCGTCCACTTTGTAGGGAAGCAGGAGCGCGTCAGCGAACTGCTGCCGCTGGCCGATCTGCTGTTGATGCCCAGCCAGCTTGAGTCTTTCGGCCTGGCCGCGCTCGAGGCCATGGCCTGCAAGGTCCCCTCCATCGCCACGCGCGTGGGCGGAGTACCCGAGCTCATTGACGATGGCGAAACCGGCCTGCTCTATGAAGTGGGCGACGTGGATGCCATGGCGCAGGGAGCCCTGGGCCTGCTCAACGACCCCGCACGCCTGAACGCCATGCGCGAGGCCGGCCGCAAAACCGCGCAAAAGCGCTTCTGCGCCTCGCTCGTCGTTCCGCAGTACGTCAAGTTCTACGAACACGTTTTGAACGGCGGCCAGTAAGCTCTCCTGGAACCGGTTGCTTAAATGGTTTTGTGAAGGGGCACGACTTTAGTCTTGCCGTAAAAAGGCGCGGAAAATGTAGGGCTTTAGCCCCTGAGGGACGATTTACAGCCGACCCTCGGGGATTTATGCAACCAGCTCTTGTCCCTGCCTTTATCCTCTAAGCCAGTCGCTCAGCTTCTGCACGACGACGTCGCGGCCAATGTCGCTGATGGCCTCAGTAAGCGGTAGCTGCTTGGGACACGCCTGGATGCAGTTCTGGGCGAAGCCGCACTCCTGGATGCCGCCATCGCCGGCCAGCGCGCGCAGGCGTTCTTCCTTCAGGACCTTGCCGGTGGGGTGGGTGTTGAAGAGCTTCACCTGGGCGATCGTGGCCGCGCCCACAAAGTTGGTCTCCTCATTGAATTGCGGGCATACCTCCATGCAACAGGTGCAGGAGATGCAATTGGAGAGCGGGTAACGCACTTCCTGTTCCTGCGGGAACATGCGCGGGCCGGAGCCCAGGTCATAGGTGCCGTCGACCGGAACCCACGCCTTGACCCGGATGAGGTTTTCGAACAGGACCGAGCGGTCGACCTGGAGGTCGCGGACGAGGGGGAACTTGGTGAGGGGCTCGACGCGGATGGGCTGTTCGAGGTTGTCGACCAGCGCGGAGCAGGCCATGCGCGCCTTGCCGTTGATCCTCATCGCGCACGATCCGCAGATCTCCTCGAGGCAATTCGAGTCGTAGCTGATGGGCGTGGTTGTCTTGCCCTCGGCGGTGACGGGGTTGGCGGCGATCTCCATCATGGCCGAGATGACGTTCATCCCGGGACGCCACTCGAGCTCGAACTTCTCCCAGACGGCGGGCGCATCGGGCGCGGCCTGGCGTTTGATTTCAAATGAAACGGTGCGTGTTGCCATGAGTCCCCTTGTTCCTTCTCTATGTCCGCCAGGGCTAACGCCCCTCAAGCTTCTGCATTGGTCTCAGGGGCCTGAAGGTCCCTGCTCCCTCCGTTATTTCGCTGCATCGTAGCGGCGCGGGCGCGGCTTGATGAACTGGGTGTCGACTTCCTCCCATTCAAAGCGTGGGCCCTCAGGCGCGCCGGTGAAGCTGGCCTTGGTTGTCTTCAGGAACTTCTCGTCGTTACGCTCCGGAAAATCGGGTTTGTAATGCGCACCCCGCGACTCGTCACGCTGTAGCGCCCCAAGCGTAATGGTTCGAGAGAGTTCCAGCATGTTCTTCAACTGGCGCGTAAAGGCGAAACTGGTGTTGGCCCACTGGCTGCGGTCGCTCAGGTTGATCTTTTTGTAGCGGTCGATCAACTCAACCACCTTTTCGTCGGCCTGCTTCAGCCCCTTGTTGTTGCGGGTGACGGTGGCGTGCTCGGTCATGGTTGCGCCCAGCTCGCGCCACAGCTTGAAGGGGTTCTCAGTGCCCTCTGACTTCATGAGGCCGGCATTGATTTCGGCCTGGCGCTGGAGCTCGGCCGCCGCGCCGCCGTCGCCCTCCGCGGCTGAGAGCCCTTTTGCAAATCTGAGGGAATTCAGGCCGGAGACGAATCCACCGTGGATGCAGCTGACCAGAGAGTTTGCGCCCAGGCGGTTGGCGCCGTGGTACTGGTACTCGCACTCGCCGGCGGCAAAGATGCCGGGGATGTTGGTCATCTGCTCGAAGTCGACCCACAGGCCGCCCATCGTGTAGTGCATGCCGGGGAAGATCTTCATGGGCTCGAGGTGGGGATCGACGCCGACGAACTTCTCATATATCTCAAGAATTCCACCCAGCTTGTGGTCAAGGGTGGCGCGGTCGATGTGTGTAAGGTCGAGATAGACCATGGGCTGGCCGTCGATGCCGAGGCCGAGCTGGTAGACCACCTTGTGGATGGCGCGCGTTGCCACATCGCGCGGAACGAGATTGCCGTACTTGGGGTACCACTCCTCGAGGAAGTAGAAGCGCTCGGACTCGGGGATCTGCTTGACCGGGCGCTTGTCGCCGGGCGTGCGCGGAACCCAGACGCGGCCACCTTCGCCGCGGGCCGACTCCGACATGAGGCGCAGTTTGTCTTCGCCGGGAATGGAGGTGGGGTGCACCTGGATGAACTCGCCGTTGGCGTAGTAGACGCCCTGCTGGAAGACTGCCGATTGGGCCGAACCGGTACAGACCACGGAGTTGGTGCTTTTGCCGAAGATGGCGCCGATGCCGCCGGTGGCCAGAATGACCGCATCAGCCGGAAAGGCCTTGAGCTCCATGGTGCGCAGGTTCATGGCCGTGATGCCGCGGCCGATTCTCTTGGAGTCGATGACGGCGGAGAGGAACTCCCAGCCCTCGTACTTGCGCACTTTGCCCTCGGCCTCGTGGCGTCGGACCTGTTCGTCGAGAGCGTAGAGGAGCTGCTGGCCGGTGGTGGCGCCGGCAAAGGCGGTGCGGTTGTAAAGCGTGCCGCCGAAACGGCGGAAGTCGAGCAGGCCCTCGGGGGTGCGGTTGAAGGGCACGCCCATGCGGTCGAGCAGATCGATGATGCCGGGCGCTGCCTCGCACATGGCCTTGACGGGGGTCTGATTGGCCAGGAAGTCGCCGCCGTAGATGGTGTCGTCGAAGTGCTGATCGGTGGAGTCGCCCTCGCCCTTCAGGTTCTTGGCCGCGTTAATTCCGCCCTGGGCGCAGACCGAGTGCGAGCGCTTGACCGGGACGATGGAGAACAGATCTACGGCGCCGCCGGCCTCGGCGATTTTGATAACCGCGGCCAGCCCTGCCAGCCCTCCGCCAACCACGATGATTTTGGGTGTTGCCATTTACGAGATTCCTTTCAAACCGATGCCGCGAAAAAAGGGACTAAGGGACTGGCGGCGTGAAGCGGAGCGGAGCCGCGACACGATTCCAGAAGTTGATTTGGCCGATGGCGGTAGTGAGCAACGCCACCTCGGCTTCGGAGAAATGGGTGCGGACGTCGACCCAGGCGTCTTCTTCGATGGGGTGTCCGGCGATGAGGGTCAGGTGCTCGGTCCATGCCAGGGCCGCGGCCTCGCGCGGCGAATAGATTGCGGTCTCGCGCCAGGCAGGCAGCAAATCGAGTTTCTCGGCCGGCACGCCGATTTTGCGCGCGTCGTTCAAGTGGAACTGGATGCAGAAGGCGCAGCCGTTGAGCTGCGAGGCGCGAATCTTGATGAGCTCGCGGAGTTCGGGCTCGAGGGTGGAGTTGCGCAGGGCGTGATTGATTTGAGCCATGCCCGTGGCCATTTCAGGGACGATCTTCTGAAAGCTGCTCCAGTCGATGCGTGGCGCGATTTTCTCGGGTTCT
>Ga0326728_10024136_pt1 | contig 11054 bp, 10 predicted proteins | sample MB3enrmetagenome_FD_207602 | JGI IMG/M metagenome (GOLD analysis project Ga0326728, IMG submission 207602) | Lab enriched peat soil microbial communities from McLean, Ithaca, NY, United States - MB31MN | ecosystem: Environmental > Terrestrial > Soil > Wetlands > Peat | place: USA: New York... | reverse complement strand
CGCAGCGCGCGCAGAGTATTCCAGCGGCTCGACGCACCGAGGCGTTCAAGCTCGAAATACGTCTTCCCTTTGCATGAGTGTTGCAGCGGCCAGCGCCCGTCCTGGCGCTGCCTGCTGCGGACAGGTGGCGAACCAGGAGAGACAGCGAATCGAGCGCTGCGCCGCGATGCAGTCAGGACAGGTTTCAGCGGCCAGGCAGGTTGGAGGCGGGAAACAAACCACGGAAGTCAGCGGAAAGGCCGAACCGCGATGCCACCTGAAGGGAGCCATGGCGATCTGAACTGGACTCAAGAAGGGGAGCGGGTTATACTCCTAGGCGAAGGATAAGCGCAAATCGGAAATTCCGGTTTAGAACAATGGCAGTGGTTCCGCGGGTGAGCACATTTGGGCACGGTCGGGAGGTACTTCAGTGAGCCTTGGGAAGGGCCTTTTCTTCTTGATTCTGTTTCCCCTTGCAGCCTGGGCACAGGTGCCGGGGGCGGCGATTGGGGACCTGGGGAAATCGATGCGTACCTATGAGATGATCACCTGGGTGGTTTTCGGTCGCGCCACCAACACGAAAGGAGATCCGCTGGGGGGCGTCACAGTTCGCCTGGACGTCGGTGCGGGCATGGATACCGTGCGGGCGCTGAAAACCAACCTCCAAGGTGAGTTCCAGACCGAATTCAAACTAAATGCGGACCAGTCCCCGACCCTCAGTGTGAAGGTGGTCGCCAGCAAGTCCGGTTACGCAACAGCACATGAGACGGTCCAATTCCGGCCCACCGACAAAACAAGCGGCATCAACATTGTTCTGCGGGAATTGATTGAGAATCCGGACCAGCTTTCCATGGCGACGCTGGTGGGCACGCTGGCGCCGCGGCTCCGGCAGGATGCCGCGAAGGGTTCTGGAGCTGAAGCCGCGCGCAAGGAAAAGGACTTCGCCCGCGGATGTGAGGAGTTGATCGACCGTCGCAATGCGGTGCGCGCAGTTCCTTTGCTGTCCGCAGGTGTCCAGGGGGCACCAAGTTGCGTGGAGTGCCGCCTGCTTCTGACCTTGGCGTCGCTCGAAGCCGGAGGCTGGACAAACGCCAGCCAGCAGCTTGAGGAAGCCACGAAACTCAACGATGCCGCCACCTTGAAGCGACCTGAACCAGCCTTGATTGCGGGCGTGCTGGAGGAATGGCGAGGTGAGAACCGCACATCGGCGGGCTTCTATAAGAAGGCTCTGGAGATTGATCCTAGCAATGTTCTGGCGCTTCAGGAAATGGGGCGCGTTCTGCTGGCGCAGAAGAATTGGGAAGCCGCCGATCAGTATCTTGAGAGAGCAATCCGCGCCGGAGCTAGTGACGAAGCGCCGCTTCTGCGGGTTCGCGCTCTGCTGGAGGAAGGTGACAATGTCGAGGCCGGACGCGAGATGGATCATTACACTGCCAGCCACGGCCTGAAGAGTCTTCCCCCCGAGGCCCGCACGCTGCACGTCCAGGTTAGGGACCGCCTGAGCTTGGAACGCTATGCCAAGGTGAAGTCGGTGCTTACCGAATCACCTCAGGATATCATGAAGGCCATGCCAGAGTTGAAAGGCATGCGTTTGGCCTCGAACCAGGATGAGCTCGAGGATGTTCTTAAGAATGTGGGCGAGGGGGTCGAATCGTTCTTTAAGAACTTCCCTAACACCGTGTCGCTCGAGCAGGTCCACCAGGAGCGGCTGGGCAAAGACGGGAAGGTCGCGCGCGCGCTCGATCAGGATTTCCAGTACCTGCTCCTGGCCCAGAGCGACAAGTGGGACGTGGGGATTGACGAGCATCGCGCTACGGTGCAGGGCGAAAGTGCGGGACTGGGCGGGTTGCATGAGGGCCTGATGCTCACGGCTGGTTTCGCCTCGGTTTCCCTGTTCTTTCATCCTACCTATCAGCACGCCGCGGGCTTCCGTTACCTGGGACGCCAATCACTCGACGGAAAGGACCTTTACGTCATTGCCTTTGCTCAAAACCCCCGAACGCCCGGGACGACCGAGCGGTTCACAACCCATGAGGGCTCTGCGTTGATTCTGGTCCAGGGATTGGCGTGGATCGATCCCTCGAACTTTCAAATCCTCCGCCTTCGTACCGATCTTCTAGCTCCTCAATCCAAACTCAGATTGCAGAGACAGACTACAGAGATTCACTTCAAGGAGGTTTCCTTCAAGGAAGTTGCCACCGCCTTCTGGCTCCCACAGGAAGTTAGTGTCACCGTGGACTGGAAAGGCCGAGTTTATCGCAACTGGCATCGCTATTCGGATTACAAACTCTTCAATGTTGAGACCAAAGAGGTGAGGAAAACCGTCTCGCTTGCTGCGCCGCTTGACCAGCAGAAATAAACCGTTGGTCCCGTCCGCAATTGAATGCCGGCCATTGAGAAACCCTAGCAGATCCCTGGCGAGAAATTCCCGTTGTGACCACTGAACTGGGCATCGCCCAGGAGCGCCAGTGGCGCATGCGTTGTCGTTAATGTTTGCGCCGCAATGCTCCGTCATCTGCGCCGAGTGGGGTTAGCCACGCATTGCGATGGTGCTTGGACGATTTGGGAAACCAGAATGGAGTGGACACCAAGTAGCATGCTTGCTAGGCTATAGAACATGGGCAGTTGCATCGCCAATCCCCTCGAGTCAAGACCCACAGATGGCCCCTTGTGTACCGGCCTTCAATCTGTTTCTTCCGATGCCGGATCCCGCTTGCGGCAAGGTGGTGAACCATGAAGGTCAGACTTTGGGGTGTGCGTGGTACAACGCCGACCCCGGAAGAAGGGAATGGGCGGTACGGCGGCAATACGTCGTGCGTCGAGGTCAGGCTCGACAACGACACCCTCATCATCCTGGACTGTGGCAGCGGGCTGAGGGCGCTGGGCAAGAGCCTCATGCGCGAATTCGCTGACCGGGCGGTCCAGGCTCATATCTTCCTCACGCACTTCCACTGGGACCACATTCAGGGCATTCCGTTTTTTCTTCCTCTTTACAGGAAGGGCAACACCTTCCTTTTCCACTCCCCTCTGCGCCGAGGGTCCAAGTTACAGCAAACTATCGAAGGCGTAATGGGGAATCCCTACTTTCCGGTAGGGATGAGCGCCATGGGAGCAAAACGCCACTTTCTCGACTTGGAGAAGGGCCCTGTCAATATTAACGGGGCAGTGATCCGCTCCGCGCCGCTCCATCATCCGCAGGGATGCGCTGGCTACCGGATCGAGGCGGACAGCCGCGTGTTCGTCCTGGCGACCGACACCGAGCCGAGCTCCCCCTTCCACGATCGCGCGGTGCGTGATCTGGCCCAGGATGCCGACCTTCTATTGTATGACTCCCAATACACGCCTGACCAGATGGAATGGGAAAAGAAAGGTTGGGGGCACAGCTCATGGCAGGAGGGCGTACGTATCGCCCAGGAACGAGGCGTGAAGCGGCTGGTGCTGTTTCACCACGACCCCGATAGTGACGATGCGTTCGTGGATAGCCTGGTCGCGCAGGCACGGGAGGAGTTCCCTAACACCATGGGAGCCGCCGAAGGGCTTGAATTCCATCTCAGCACGGGCCAGGCAACCGCAGTCGGCAGGTCACAGGGCGCCGGCCTCCGTGCTCATCGGCGATATCGCATGGAGTTGCCTGTCCGCCTGATCTGGAAGGACCCGAAGGGAGAGACGAAGGAGGCCAGCGGCGTGACGCAGGATATTTCCAGTTCGGGGATTTATTTTATCGGGCCAGATGACCTCCGCCTGACTCCGAACATCGAACTGGAACTGCTGATTCCCCACGAAATCACCCGCCACGGCGACCTGAGAGTCCGCCTTCACGCCACGGCGGTTCGCCTCGAAAGCCTGGAAGGCACCACCCCGGACGGCCAACCTCGCCTGGGGGTGGGAGCCCGTCTGGACACACCCATCGGTCTTCCTCCCACGAAAAAGGAAAAATCCTCTTAGAATCCCTCATTCAGAGAATCGGGCTTTCCACAGCAGATATTATCCCGGATTTCTGAGATGAGCTCTTTCCAAGGAACCTTTGGGCGTTCGTTTTCATCAGTATTCACGGGAGTAGGAAGCGTGTGCTGGGCGCACGTCGCGTCTGAATAAAATCTGCAGAGCGTGGGAGTTCAATGGAGATGGGTCAAGGTAGAGTAGCCTCGATACACATTGCTCCAGGAGCGGCAGTTCCGATGTCAACCGTAGAACAAGTGCAGGCCGTCGCCGCCAAGGGACTCGAAGGGGACCGGTACTTCCTCGGCCTAGGCAGCTTCTGGAAGCCCAAACCGGATTACGAGGTGACGCTCATCGAGATCGAGGCACTGGAAGCGCTGCAACGTGACTACGGCGTTGCGCTCGTGCCCGCCGAGGCACGTCGAAACATCGTGACACGCGGCGTCGCTCTCAACCATTTGGTGGGCCGAGAGTTTCAAGTGGGCGAGGCCATCCTGCGAGGTCTCAGGCTGTGCGAACCCTGCGCACACCTTGAACGGCTGACGGGCAGAGATGTGATCCGAGGACTCACCCACCGCGGTGGCTTGCGGGCTCAGATCCTCATCGGCGGCACCATCAAGGTTGGTGACCGCGTGGAGCAAGCCGCCTCGCAAGCAACTTCAGAATCGTCGACTTCAGGATAAGGAAGTCGTGTGCCGGGCGTCTTTACCTGTTTGTTGACTGACTCCTTTGACGGTTGCTCTCTTTTGATGAGGCAGTCGGACCGGAAGCGAACCCTGGCAGGGGAATCAACTGCCCGGGGCAAAGTAAGGAGCCAGCTTATCGTAGGTGGTGAAGAGGTCTTCGGGCTGGATGCGGGTCTCCCCGATGACCGTCATGAAATTGGAATCTCCCGTCCAGCGGGGTAGCAAGTGCAGGTGTAGGTGATCCGCCACGCCGGCGCCTGCACATCTTCCCAGATTCATTCCCAGATTAAACCCCTCAGGGTGATAGCAATCTGTTAATGCGGCCTGGAGCCGCCGCGCCAACTCCATCATCTCGACGAGCGTAGGGGGTTGGACTTCTTCGAGGCCGGCTATATGAGCATACGGGACGACCAGCGAGTGACCGGTCGTATAGGGATAGAGGTTGAGAAGGACGAAGTTAAAGCGGGCGCGGTAGAGAAGCAGGCTGGCGCGGTCGCGTGAAGGCTCGGTGGCAACCTTTTCGCAAAAGACGCAACCGCCCGTCTTCCCTGCCTCGCTGACATAGCGAAACCGCCAAGGACTCCAAAGGTAGTCCATAATCCGCATGCCGTCCCGAGAGGCGAGGGTGCTCGCTAAGAAGAGGCCGGGGCCGAAGGCTCGGCGGGCGGTGCAGCGGAGGGCGAGGAAGGCATGGCGGCCACCGCAGCACTGTTGACGAGATCCTTCAACTCCTTGCTGGGATTGAAGTATGGAATTTTCTTTGCGGGCACATCCACCCGCACGCCGGTCTTGGGATTGCGCCCGATCCGGGGCTTGCGCTGCCGCGTACGAAAGCTGCCGAAGCCCCGTATTTCAACCTTATCACCCGCGCGAAGCGACTTCACAATGCTCTCGAAGATCGTTTCGACGATGATCTCGGAGTCCTTGCGGCTCATCTCCACGGCCCGCGAAACATCCTCAATCAGCTCTGCTTTGGTCATGTTTAACTCCTGGTGCGAAGTATCCGGGACTGCCGGCTTTCGTTCGCGTCGCTCAGAGAGCTTCGCCGATGGCTGAACAACTTCTCGCGTGACCCTTCTTCGCGAATCACGACTCTACTGCCGATGACGAAGACGAGTACTCCAACGGGCTAATACCTGCCGAGGAGAATGCTTCCGCCATGGTGGATTTTCTCACCGGTTCTTTGGGCTTCTCGAATTCCGCCGGAGCAGCCGCCACCACCGGCTCCTTCCTGCTTAACGCGATTTTTCGCTCGCGGGGGTTCAGGCGAATCACGCGGAATTCGAACTCACTCCCAACTTCGAGCTTCGCGCCATCACTTCGGCCACGCTCCTCCTCAAACTCGGAGACATGACAGAGGCCCTCAATCCCTTCTTCGAGCTCGACAAAGGCGCCGAAAGGCGCTACCCGGGTAACTTTACCTCGCAGCGAATCCCCCACATGGACCTTGGAGAAAAATGCTTCCCGGGGATCTTCCTCGAGCTGTTTCAAACCCAGGGCGAGGCGCCGATTCGCCGGGTCCAAAGCCAGAACCACGGCATCCACCGTCTGTCCCTTTTTTAAGATTTCAGAGGGGTGCTTCACATTCTTGTTCCAAGACATGTTTGAAATGTGAATCAAGCCGTCGACTCCGTCTTCGATTTCGACGAAAGCGCCGAATTCCGTCAGATTGCGAACCCGGCCGTGAACCAGCGAGCCCACCGCAAACCGGTCTCCCACCAGCGCCCAGGGATCGGGAAGGGTGGCTTTCAGGCTCAGCGAGATGCGTCGCTTCACGGGATCGACGTCCAACACTCCGACCTCGACTCGCTCCTCCAGCTTGAGGATTTTGGAGGGATGACGCAGTCGCTTGCTCCAGCTCATCTCCGAGATATGAATGAGTCCTTCTACCCCCGGCTCGATTTCGACAAAAGCGCCATAATCGGCAAGGCTCACCACGCGGCCTATTATACGATCTCCGGCATGATGGGTGGCCGCAACCGTCTCCCACGGATCGGGAGTAAGCTGCTTCAAACCCAGAGAAATCCGCCCCTTCTCGGGATCGTGCTTGAGCACCTTCACCCTGATTTCCTGACCTACCTCGACGACCTCCGAGGGGTGCCCAATTCTTCCCCAGGAAAGGTCGGTGATGTGTAGAAGCCCATCGATCCCGCCCAGGTCAATAAAGACGCCGTAATCGGTGAGGTTCTTGACCTTGCCGACAACTTCTGCCCCTTCTACCAGGCGCTCCGTCAATTCAACCTTGCGTCGATTGAGCTCTTCTTCAATCGCAGCCTTGCGGCTGACCACAACGTTGTTCTTCTTTCGGTTAACCTTGATGACCTTGCAGGCGATCTCCTGGCCCTTGAGTTCATCCAGGTTGGCGTGCACCCGCACGTCGGCATGGGAAGCCGGAAGAAATGCGGGAACTCCAATATCCACCATCAGGCCGCCCTTGATGCGATCCACAACGCGGCAGGTGATATTGCTCTGGTCCTGGAATGCCCGCTCGACTCCATCCCAAGTCTTGCGACGTAAAGCCTTCTGATAGGAGACGGTGACCGTGCCGGAGGCCTCGTCGTAACTCTCAATCCAAAGGTCAACCGTATTACCCGGTTCAATTCTCAATTGTCCGTCGAGCCTGAGGAACTCGCTGCGCGCTACCTGCGCCTCGCACTTTAGCCCAACGTCCACGACCACTTCGGTCTCTGTGATCTTGAGCACCTGGCCTTGGACGATTTCACCCGTGGTAATCGAGGGAGTGGATAAAGCCTCCATCCCCTCCATGAGACTTGCCACTTCGCTGGCTTCGGGATTCCTCGCTTGGGTATCCGTTAAATCGTTCCGGGCTCCGGGCTCTGTCCCTGCCTCTTGCAAACTACTCCCCTTTTCGTCAGCGGACATCCGCCGGCCTCCTCTCCAGGTACCCGACGCAAGCCTACAAAGGAAACAGTATTCTACCGTTGCATCGAAAGGGAAGTCAATGCGAAGCAGTAACCCTAAGGCAGCGGACACCAAGTCCGACACTAGCTAGGAGTCTATTCGGCATGGAACTTATAGGCTGCCTGTTTGATGGCATAGCGGTAGTCATCCGAGTTCATTTCGACCAGCTTGCACATTTCGTAGAGGCGTGACCGGAGAGTCACTCCCAATTGATTCAAAGTGAATTCAACATTGGGGACGGCGTCGCCCGATGGGGCGCGGACTTCACGACGGTCTGTGGACTCACCGAAGGGAAGCGTTGTGGTGATGAGAGTGACCTTCTTGTGGTTGTAGCGTGAGTTGATAATGTGCTGCAAGGTCTCTTTCACCCAGTCACTGGGATTCGAGGATGCCAGTTCATCCAACAACAGCACTTCCACATCCAGCACCGGCTGGAGAATGGAAAGCTCCGAGTTCTGGGAAACCGGGTTGTAACTGTCCCGAATAGCTTTCAGCAGGTCGTGGAAATCATAAAAGAGGCACTCCACCCCTTTGCGCAAGATCAACTCCCTCAGGACGGCGACGGCCAAGTGGGTCTTTCCTACGCCCGTGGGGCCGACGAAGAGCAGGCCAAAATCCGTCGGATATTCCTTGACAAAACTCTCCGCGTTCAGCTTCGCCCATCTCAGGTTCTGGTTATCCCTGCGAATATCAAAATTCTCAAAGGCGCAGTTCTCATATCTTTCTGGAATGTGCGCTTGGCGGAGCAGAAGCTCCGCGCGCTCCACGTCATAGCAGTTGCACCGGGTCACGCGCCGGACGCCGTCGATCTCAATTGGCTTCCAGCCCGTTCCCTCGCATTGGGGGCAGTCTTTTCGAGGCATGGCCGAACCTGAAATTGCATTGTAATCCATGACCGGCGGTGAGGAGGAGAAATAATACAGCGCTGGGGGCAGGAGTATCCGCGGGCTAGGCTTTCCAATTCCTTTTACTTCGATGCGGCGCGGGTTCGGATCAAATAGGGCGGGGCGAGGCGCACCAAGGCGTTCTGGATGCCCTCCTGGTCCCGGGGCGGACGGTTCAAGATCACCTTCTGCGCATACTCGACGAAAGCCCGCATCTCCTCCTGCATCTTCTGCATGCGGTCCCGCATGTTCAGGATAATCTCAATTCCCGCCAGGTTGACCCCCAGGTCGCGGGCCAAGTTCAGGATGGTCTCCAGCCGTTCAAGGTCTTCATCACCATAGAGTCGGGTGTTGCCGTTGGTGCGCGAAGGCACCAGCAACCCTTCCCGCTCGTATAAACGCAGCGTTTGCGGGTGGATGTTGTACATCTCCGCCACCGCGCTGATCATGTAACCGGTCTTGCCACGAGTTTTCCTACCGCGAGGACTCATTGTGTAAGTTCAAAGTCGAAAGTCTAAAGTCGAAAGCAAGCTGTCTCTCACCTTCAACCTTCAACCTTTATCCTTTAGCCTTCAACCTTTACCCTTTAGCTGTGCTTCTTCAATTCTTGCCTCGGGTCTTCCGGGTTCAGGCGCGCGAGTTCGCGGAGGATTTCCCTGGTCCTTTCATCCGCCACTCGAGGAACTACAACCTGGACCTCCACGAACTGGTCCCCTCGCGCGTCGCTGCGTAGCGAGGGTGCGCCCTTCCCGCGAAGTCGTAGCTTCTGGCCGCTCTGCGTTCCGGGTGGAATCTTAATCGTGGAGGGCCCCACCAGGGTGGGCACTTCCACCTTCGCTCCCAGGGCCGCCTCCGATACAGTCACCGGGACTTTAACGTAAATGTTGTCGCCCTTGCGTTCGAAAACGGGATGCGGCTCGACCTCGGTGACAATGTACAAGTCACCCGCCGGCCCTCCCTGGACGCCGGCATTTCCCTTTCCCGGCACGCGCACGCGAGAGCCGGTGTCGACGCCGGGAGGTATGCGCACCTCGAAAGACTCGGGTTTCCGTACGAAACCCGATCCGCCGCAAGCCTGGCATTGGCGCCGCTGGCGGCCGGTTCCGCCACACTGTGGGCAGGTCACGGTGAATCGCATCGTGCCTGCTTGGCGTGTGGTCTTTCCCGTTCCGCCGCAAGCCGCGCAGGTAATGGGAGCGCCTCCCGCAGATCCCGTTCCTTTGCAGGTCGGGCAGGTCTCCTGCCGCCCGATGGTTATCCGCACCTGCGTTCCACGAATGGCGTCCCAGAACCCAAGATGCAAGTGATGTTCGAGGTCGCCTCCCTTTTGTGGGCCCTCAGCTTCTTCCTCTTCGCGCTCGCCTGAGCGATTGAACAATTGCGAGAAGATGTCCCGAAAGCCTCCGCCGAAGCCTCCGTGCTTTTCGGGTTCTGCATCGACGTTGTCGTAGTTCGAGAAATCAAAGCCCGAGAAATCGACCCCTGGAGCGCCCGGCCCAGGACCGCCGGGAGGAATATTGTCGGAATAGAAACCGTATTGGTCATAAACCTGGCGCTTCTTGTCGTCACCCAGGATTTCGTAAGCCTGCGATAGTTCCTTGAACTTTTCTTCTGCCGTTTTGTTTCCCGGGTTGACGTCAGGATGGTACTTGCGCGCCAAGCGCCGGTAGGCCTTCCGAATTTCCGGGGGCTTGGCATCGCGGCTTACGCCCAAGATCGCGTAGTAATCTTTTTGTGTGCCAACGGGCATGGGATTAGCTGCCAGTTCCAACTAAGGGCTAAGGACTGGGGGAGGGGTGAAGTCACGTTTGAACTCGTCCCAGGATCGGGTCCTGCCGGGCAACTGCTCTTGCCGGGCCTTACGGAGCCTACGCAGCAAAGCGGGATTGTGCAGGATGAGAAAATCTTCAAAGGCGTCGTGCCATTTGCCATCTTCTCCACAATCGCGCTTCTCTTCAGGCAGTCGGACCATTGCGTGAACCCCAGCCCCTAGCCCCCAGCCCCTAGTTCTTCATCTTCTCCATAATCGCGCCCAAGTGGTCAGGGCATCGGGAGCGCAACCATTCCTGTAACTGGCGCTGGATCTCCCTGGCCACAGGACTATCCATGATCGCCTGATCCAAACTCAGCTCCATGAATTGCCTCCAGTGGCATCGCGGGCATTCCACTCCCATTTGGGCTCGATGTTCCATTAGTTCACAGTCAACAGTCGACAGTCGACAGTAAGGACTTCCGCCGTCCTGTTGCCCATCGACTGTTGTCCTGCCGCTCCTTCCATTGGTAGCCGCTGTTAATCAACTGCGGAACTGTCGACTGCTCTCCTAGTTCTTCTTCTTGTCGTCGCTATCCACCACTTCTGCGTCGATCACTTCTCCGTCGCCCTTTGATCCGCCCTGTGGAGGGGCGCCGCCGCTGGCTGAGGTTGAAGGTCCGGGGGCCTCTTGCGCCGCGCGCGCGGAAGACGCTTGCTTGTACATCGCTTCCGCCAGCTTGTGCGAGGCTGACGTCAGTCGGTCCACGGCCGCGTTGATCTTCGAGATGTCGCCTTCCTGGAGCGTTTTCTTGGCATCATCCAGGGCGGATTCGATGTTCTTGGCGTCGCTGTCTGAAATCTTGTCGCGGTTTTCCTTCAGCAGCTTCTCCA
>Ga0326728_10024135_pt1 | contig 11054 bp, 11 predicted proteins | sample MB3enrmetagenome_FD_207602 | JGI IMG/M metagenome (GOLD analysis project Ga0326728, IMG submission 207602) | Lab enriched peat soil microbial communities from McLean, Ithaca, NY, United States - MB31MN | ecosystem: Environmental > Terrestrial > Soil > Wetlands > Peat | place: USA: New York... | reverse complement strand
ACACTGGCTGCGTCCAAATGAAGATCGGCCGCCGCCAGCTCGTCCACCGTCGCAAAAACGGGAATCGCGTACTTGGCCGCGGCCTCGGCGGCGCGATCCGCGTCCGGCTCGACGGCGGCAACCAGGGAGACGCCCAGCCCAGCCGTCTCCAGCTCGCGATAAACGCGGAGATGGTTCTTGCCGAAGGCTCCAGCCCCGGCAACGGCAACGCGCACGATGGGCTCGCTTGCTATTTTTCTGCCTCTTTTCCTTCGACGGCCTTCAGGCAGCGGCTGTATAGCTCGAGCAGTTGATTCACATGCTCCTCCGGCTTGGGCGCGGCGGCGCCGCTGAAGCCGGTGGAGGGCGCGGCGGGGCGGCCCACGCCGGCCGTAACGGATACAAACTTGAGCAGGTCGAGAGCGATGTCTTCGTTGCGCCGTGCGCCGAGGCTTGCGCTGGTGAGAGTGTCCATCCTGAAAATCTCCAAAGAGGATGCTACCAGATGGAGGGTCCGCCTCTCATTTTCAACTCGTTCCAGCGGAGATCTGCGCCCGCCGCGATACTCTTGATTTCATGCGCATGGCTTACATCGGAATGGGCGGCAATCTGGCCAGTTGGGTAGGGCCGCCAGAGGCTACGCTAGCCGCCGCGGCCATGCGCCTGGAATCACTGGGACATTTGATTTGCCGGTCATCGTTGTACTCCACCGAGCCGGTAGGGTTTGCCGCGCAGCCGCGCTTTGTAAATGCCGTCGTCGGCCTTGAGACTGTGTTGGAACCGAAAGAACTACTGCACAACCTGCTGGCCATCGAGAAAAAGTTCGGCAGGGATCGCGCGGCGGGCGTCCGCAACAGCCCCCGGACGCTGGACCTGGACATTCTGCTCTTCGGCGAGCATGAAATCAGCGAGCCGGGGCTGGAGATTCCGCACCCGCGCCTGGCCGAACGCGCTTTTGTCCTGATTCCTCTCAACGAGATTGCGCCGGAGGTTGTCGTTCCTGGGTGCGGAAAGACCGTAAGCCAATTGCTGTCCTCCCAGGTCCTAAAATCGGGACCTGAGGCACCTAATTGCGAGTCCGACGCCGTGGTTCAGATTCACAGCGATACCTGGGCGACCCGCACTCGGCTTTGACGGATTCTCAGGCCGCGCTTAGAGGCAGCTCCGGCGTAGCAGCAATCAGTTGCCGGGTATATGCCTGATGGGGATTCGCGCATAACTCGACAGCCTCGCCGCTCTCCACCAGCCGCCCATGCTCCATCACCGCGATGCGCGTGCTCAGATAGCGCACCAGGGGCATGGAGTGGGAGATAAACAGGTAAGTCAGGCCGTGCTCGCGCTGCAACTGGCGCAGCAGGTTCACTATCTGCGCTCCCACGCTCACATCCAGGGCCGAGACCGGCTCATCCAGAATCAGCAGCCGGGGCCGGAGCGCCAGCGCGCGGGCGATGTTGATGCGCTGCCGCTGCCCGCCGCTGAATTCGTGCGGGTGCCGTCGGAGCGCCGACTCGTCCAGGCCCACCTCGCGCAGGAGTTCGACCGCCTTGGCGCGCAAGGCGGCGCGGCCGGTCCTGATTCCGGCCTCGCGCCGATGGATGAGCAGCGGCTCGGTCACAATCTGAAGCACATTCATGCGCGGATTCAGGGCGGCGTAGGGGTCCTGGAAGACGGGCTGCATCTGTCGGCGCAGGCGGCGCAGTTCAACCCGTGAAGCGCGGGCCACGTCGATGCCGCTTACGCGCACGCTGCCCCGGCTGGGCGCGGCCAGCCCCAGAATCATCCGCGCCAGCGTGGTCTTGCCCGAGCCGGACTCGCCCACCAGCCCCAGCGTCTCTCCGGCCTCGATTGCTAGAGACACATCCTCGACAACGGCGATCTGTTCGGTTCGCAGCCCCGCCCGCCGGGGATAGCTTTTCGATACCGCGTTGACCTCAACCAGCGCCATGCCCAAATGGTACACGGGTCGCTGCCGTAGCACGGTATTCGCAGACTTAGATGTCCAGGTTCTTCACGTCCAGCGCATTGTCTTCGATGAACTTGCGCCGCGCCTCAACGTCTTCGCCCATCAGGGTGGTGAAGATGGCTTCGGTCTCGGCAATGTCTTCGAGCTTGACCTGGAGCAGGGTGCGGCGGTCGGGGTCCATGGTGGTCTCCCATAGCTGGGTGGATGTCATCTCGCCCAGGCCCTTGTAGCGCTGCACCTGGTAGTCCTTCTTGCCCTGCTCGACGATGTAGGCAAAGAGTTCGCGGGCGGTCTGTTTTTCGACCGGCTCGCGCGGGATGCGGGAGGCGCGGCGGGCTTGTTTGGCTTCCGCCTGGGGCTCGGCGCCTTCGGCCTCTTCATCCTCTTCGGCTTCGGCGGGGCCGGCGGCGGCGGCCTTGGCGGCGTACTCGACAAGGAAGGGCGGCTCCAAAAACTCCTTGATGAGGGTGTACTTCGACATCATCTGGCGGAACTCTGGGCTGGAGGCCAGGGTCCAGTCGATGCATCGCGTGGCGCCCTGCGCGTCGGTAAAGCAGATGGACCAGGTGTGGTGCTCCTCGTCCTCCACAGGTTTATGCACCTTGAACTGGAACTCGTCGGCCAGCTCAATTAGTTGCTCGTGCAGCAGGGCCAGCTTGGGTGGAACGTCGCTTTCGGATTGCGAGGCGAAATCGGCGCGGTGGATGAGTTCGGCGCGGGCCAGCAGTTCGGTGAGCTTCTCGTTGCGGATGCGCTTGTCCACTCTTTCAACGAAGCCCAGGTACTCGTCGAGGATGCCCATGAAGCGGGTCAGGCTGGCGCCCTCGATGCGGCTGGCGGCCTCGCCGTGACGGACGATCATGCCTTCGGAGGCGCGCTTGACCATCACCTTCACAAACTCGCGCTCATCCTTGATGTACTGCTCGAAGCGGCCCTTCTTGATCTTGAAGAGCGGAGGCTGCGCGATGTAAATGTTGTCGCGCTTGATCAGCTCCGTCATGTGCCGGAAAAAGAAGGTCAGCAGCAGGGTGCGGATGTGCGAGCCGTCCACGTCGGCGTCGGTCATCAGGATGATCTTGCCGTAGCGGATATTGGCGGCGTCGAAGTCGTCTTTGCCGATGCCGCAGCCCAGCGCCGTAATCATGGCGCGGATCTCCTCGTGGCCCAGCATCTTGTCGTAACGGGCCTTCTCGACGTTGAGGATCTTGCCCTTGAGAGGCAGAATAGCCTGGAAGCGGCGGTCGCGGCCCTGCTTGGCGGTGCCCCCGGCGCTCTCGCCCTCGACCAGATAGAGTTCGCAGCGCTCGGGGTTGCGCTCCGAGCAGTCGGCCAGCTTGCCGGGCAGTCCGCCGCCGTCGAGAGCTCCTTTGCGCCGCGTCAGGTCGCGAGCCTTGCGGGCGGCCTCGCGGGCGCGCGCGGCCTCGATGGCCTTGTTGATGATGCGCCGGGCGATGGGCGGATTCTGTTCCAGGTACGCGCCCAGCCGCTCGTTGACAAAGGCCTGCACGGTTCCGGCGATGTCGGAGTTGAGCTTGCCCTTGGTCTGGCCCTCGAACTGCGGCTGCGAGAGCTTGACGCTGACCACGGCCACCAGCCCCTCGCGCACGTCGTCGCCGCTCAGGTTTTCCTTCATGTCCTTGAAGAGGCCCATCTGCTGGCCGACGGCGTTGATGGTGCGGGTAAGCGAGGTGCGAAAGCCGGAGAGGTGCGATCCGCCGTCCACGGTATTGATGTTGTTGGCGAAGCTGAAGACGGTCTCGGAGTAGCTGTCGTTGTACTGCAGGGCGATCTCGATCTCGACTTTGTCGCGCGTCGCCTCCATCATGATGGGCTTGTCGTGCAGCACCGTCTTGCCGCGGTTCAGATGCTTGACGAACTCGGCGATGCCGCCGGCATAGCGGAATTCGGTGCGCCGCGCGTCGCCGGTCTTGGGATCGGCGGTGCGCTCGTCGGTGAGCGTGATCTCCAGGCCCTTGTTCAGGAAGGCCATCTCGCGCAAGCGCTGGGCGAGGGTGTCGAAGTTGAACTCGGTGACGGTGAAGATGCTCTTGTCGGGCAGAAAATGAACTTTGGTCCCGCGCCTTTTGCTGGTGCCCGCCTGGCGCAGCTCGCTGATGGGATCGCCGCAACTGAAGTCCATCTCCCAGGTGTGGCCGTCGCGCCAGATTTCAACGTTGAACTCCTGCGAGAGGGCGTTGACGCAACTGACGCCGACGCCATGCAGGCCGCCCGAGACCTTGTAGGTGGAGGCGTCGAATTTGCCGCCGGCGTGGAGCTTGGTGAGCACCACCTGCACGGCCGGCATCATCTGTCCGTTAGACAGCGGCATCAGGTCCACGGGAATGCCGCGGCCGTCGTCGGTCACGGTGATGGAGTTGTCCACGTGGATGATGACGTCGATCTTTTTGCAATAACCGGCCAGGGCCTCGTCCACGGAGTTATCGACAACTTCGTATACCAGATGGTGCAGGCCCATCTCGCCGGTCGAGCCGATATACATGGCCGGACGGAGGCGCACCGCTTCAAGCCCCTCCAGGACTTTGATGTTTTCGCCGGTATAACTGCCGTTATCGTCGGGAAGGGGGATGCCGTCAGGTACTTGAGTCGCCATAGAATTCCGTTCGCAAGACTTTCGCTGTTTACTTCAAAGAGGGCGCGGTTTTCAATCGCAATTCCGGGCTGGAATTCGGGGATTAACCGCTTGAAAAAACAAGGGCTTTCAAGTGAATCTTCCTGGCTTTATTTTACCATGTTCGGAGGGTGAAAAAGAGGCGCGGTCAAGGGGTTAAAAGTGATACCAATCGAGAGATTTCCAATAGCAGAACGTTACATTAGTAATCATACCTGTTACTACTTGTTTATGTTTATGAATAATCTCGACTTGTGAGTAATTATACGGTATACTTTCTGCGTGCGGGAAGAGGCTTTTCCTGTCAATCCAAATCACAAGGGGTTACCAACTATGAAACTCGCTATTCGCATCCTCGCTTTGACTGTTGTTTTGGTTGGCGGAGCCGCCGCTGCCGTTACGCCCAAGCCCGCGCACGCCATCCCGAGCCGCCAGTCGGCAACCGCCAGTTTCCCGGTTCCGCAATGCGGGCCTGGCATTTGTCCTGTCGGCAGTGGGAGTAACTAATCCGCACGTTAAAAGCTGGGTAATGACACGAAAGTGTCAGGGTTAAATCAGATTTCCTGTTGAGCTTAAGGGTATTCGGCGCTATTCTGAGAGTGTTCTTAGGATGGCGTGGGTACCTTATGTCTTCACAGTTTGCGATGTCGGTGATGAGCGGGGCGGAGTTTCTGCTCTGGGCCGTGCTTGCCTTCCTGTTCTGGAAGAGGGGCCTGCATCGCCGTTTCCGTGCGATGGGTGCTTACCTGGCGTTGCGCGTCGCATCCGCGCCAGTGCTGTTCGCTGCTCTCTCTGTTCAATCCCAGCCATGGGGCCGTAATTATTTTCCCGTTTACTTTTTTGCCTACTGGGCGGTGTACATCGCCAGCGCCGTGCTTCTCTTCTTCATCTGCATGGAGGTTTTCCGCTCCGCGCTTTCGCCTTTTCCGGGGCTGATGAAGTTAGGCATCTTGATCTTCCGCTGGGCAATTCTGGTTTCGGTGATTGTATGCTTTCCTACGATCTCCTTTGCGCATAGGGGTTTCATGCTCATCCCTGACATTGCCGATGGATTGATGCGCTCGGTCAGCATTTTGGAGTTGTGCCTACTGACCTTCCTTTGCCTGAGCATGAATGCGTTGCGACTGTCGGTCCGTGATATAACCTTCGGGATTGCCCTCGGTTTTGGCCTGATGTCCTCTAACGACTTTATTCTCGCTTCATTGATATCGCGCAATACTTCGCTGATCGCCCCTCTGCAGTTCGTTTACGAGTCTGTGATTCTGATTGGATTGGGGATCTGGGTGGCTTACTTCGCCCTGCCTGAGCCGGCACGCCAACCGGTAGTGATGCCGGCCAATTCCACTATTTATCGCTGGAACGAGATCGCCTCCGCCCTGGGCCACACCGGAACCCAGGTTGCCGTGCAGCAGCCGGCCAACACCTTCTTCCTGACCGACGTAGAGAACGTGGTGGAGAGGGTGCTGATCCGGAACCTGAAGAAGAAGGAATCGGAAGGGTAAGCACTGGGAATAGGGATTAGGGAATAGGGATTAGGGATTAGAAAAAAGGCCGCGGCATTGCCGTGGCCTTTTCAGTTGGCGCAATCGAGATGGATTACTCTGCGGCAACCGGCTCGATGGAGGCAAAGCGCCCGCGGTTGCCGCGGTCAACAAACTTCACCCGGCCGGTGACCTTGGCGAAGAGCGTGTCGTCGGAGCCTCTGCCTACGTTGACGCCGGCCTTGATGCGGGTGCCGCGCTGGCGCGTAATAATGGAGCCGCCGGTAACCAGCTCGCCGGCAAAGGCCTTCACGCCCAACCGCTGTGCATTCGAGTCGCGTCCGTTTGTGGAACTGCCTCCGCCTTTTTTATGCGCCATTGCCGATTCCCCTTCTTGATTCTATGCGCTGCCTTACTTGGCGGCGGTATAGGTCACGCCGTCGGCCTCAATGGCCTTGATGCGCACCTCGGTAAAGTTCTGGCGGTGCCCTTGCAGCTTTTTGTACTGCTTCTTCCGCTTCAGGTGGAAGACCAGGATCTTGTCGCCGCGTCCCTCGCCCAGCACCTCGGCGGTCACCTTGGCCGTCTCCGGCCTGGCCAGGGTTCCGGGCTCGCCGCTTACCGCCAGCACATCGCTGAACTCGACGGTATTGTCACCGGAGGCCACGCTTTCAATCTTCACCACGTCGCCCGGAGCGACCCGGTACTGCTTGCCGCCGGTTCGTATCACTGCGTACATAACAAACCCTCCAGCGCTCCGGCAACAAAACGAGGCGCATACAAAATCAGATACCGTCAACTGCTGTTGGGGCGCATACAGAGAGTGACTGCATCGGGAGCGGGCCGCACTCGCGCCACGGTCTAGGGCGGTGAACCCAGCATAGCCCTGCACCCCTCAACGGAGTGCATCGCCAAACACTTCAATTCTATCGTCAAACCGGGAATCCGGTCAATTTACAGCGGTCCCGCCGCGAATTGGGCCCGCCCGCGCCGCTATACTGCGCACATGCAACCTGTCAGCATCATCGCCACCGTCCTCAATGAGGTTGAGGATATCGCCAGGCTGGTTCCCAGCCTGCTGGCGCAGATTCCTCCCCCGGCCGAGGTCATACTCGTGGACGGCGGCTCGACGGACGGCACCTGGGAGTGGCTGCTCGATGCTCAGGCAAAACATCCCAATCTTCGGCCCATCCGCGACGAAACCTGCAACCTGAAGAGCTGCCCAGGTCCCGTTTCCAGGGGCCGCAACGTGGCCATTGCCGCCGCCCGCTCCCAGATCATCGCCTGCGCCGACGCCGGCTGCGCCTACTCGCCGGACTGGCTGGTCCGCATTACCGCGCCCCTCATCGCCGGCGCCGCCACGTACGCCCTGGGAGGCGCTTGCCTCGACCTCGCCGATCCGACCATCTGGGACATCGCCTCCGCGCCTTTTTTGGGCGTAAAGCTATCCCCCTCCGCACATTCCAAATCCTGCACCGCCCGCTCCATGGCCTTTACCAAAGACCTCTGGCGGCGCATCGGCGGCTTTCCGGAATCGGTTCTTCTGGGCGACGATACCTTCTTCGATCTCCAGGCCCGGCGCCTGACCCAACCCGCCTTTGTCGAGAACGCCAAGGCGATTTACCGCCCCCAGAATACCCTTTTGTCGGCCTGCCGCCAGCTCGCCCGATACGCCATCAGCGACGGCGTCCTCGGCGTTCGTCCCGCGCGCCTGTTCCGCAACGCCGTCCGCTGCGTCCTGCAACTCCTGGCCCTGTTCTGCCTGCCGTGGAGCGTCCTTCCGCTCCTGGCCGTCCTTGCGCTCCAATGCTGGCTGGCCTTCAGTCCCGATTGGCGCTTCATTTGCCGCACCGGGCCTCGCACCCTCCTCGCCCGCTTCTTTTTTTCCGTGCTGGTTCCGTGGATTGTAACCGTCAACCATATTCGCGGCCGATTCTCAAAGAAAGAACCGGGAAACCGCCAGAACCGCCAGCCCTGAACCACAGGCCTGACCTTTCTGCCGCCGCAGCCTCTGTTGCGGGCTCATGCAAGCTGCTTTAGACTCAGGACACCAGGAGCCAGACCATGCTGATACGCGCTCGCGCTCCCTTGCGGCTGGGCTTCGCCGGTGGCGGCACCGACGTGGCGCCATTCTGCGATCTTTTTGGCGGCGCGGTCTTAAACGCTACCATCGATCAATATGCCTACTGCACCATTGAACCGTCCCTGGATGGCAAGATTCACTTTATAGCCGCGGATGTCGGCGAATTGGTAACCTACGATATTGGCTCCACTCTTCCCATTGATGGGCTGCTGGCGCTTCATAGCGGCGTGTATAACCGGATTGTCGCCCAATGCAACGGCGGAAAGCCCCTCGCGGTTACAGTAACCACCTCCTGCGATGCGCCGCCGGGATCGGGGCTGGGCTCTTCCTCTACCCTAGTTGTCGCCCTGGTGCAGGCATTTGGCGAGATGCTCAATTTGCCGCTCGGCGAATATGACATAGCGTCCCTGGCATACCAGATTGAGCGCTGCGACCTTGGACTGCCTGGGGGCCGTCAGGATCACTACGCGGCAGCCTTCGGCGGCTTCAATTTTATGGAGTTCAGCAGCAATGGCAATGCGCTCGTCAATCCACTGCGAGTGAAAGGTTGGATTGTCTCAGAGTTGGAAAGTTCGCTGATTTTGTTTTATACCGGCAAGTCGCGGGATTCGGCGGCCATCATTGCCGAGCAGTCGCATAACGTCGAAATCAACAATCAAGAAGCGATCGACGCCATGCACCGCGCGAAAAACGACGCTATTAGCATGAAAGAATGTCTGTTGCGAGGCGATATCCGGCAACTGGGAACGCTCATGGAGTCGGCCTGGCAAACCAAGAAGGAGATGGCCGGCAGCATCACCAACGACCGCATCGAGCGCTTTTACCGCGTGGCCATGGCGGAGGGAGCATACTGCGGCAAGGTGTCGGGGGCCGGCGGCGGCGGTTTCATGATGTTCCTGGTGGACGTGAAGAACAAGCTTCGCGTTGTCAATGCCCTGACAGCCACCAGGGAGGGAACAGTGGTTGGGTGTCATTTCACGGGAAACGGCGTTGAATCGTGGAGGATGCCGTGAATGATTCCGTGCGCGCCGGAATCGAAGCCGCTATCGGCGCATTGCAGCGCCTTCAGGACGATCCTGATTCAGCCGGGGTGGTGTGCTGACTACATGTGAAGTTTCAAAAATCGGTTTTGTATCAGGGCACGACTTTAGTCGTGCCGAAATGGGCCTGAAAAATAAGGGGTTTTAACCCCTGAGGGATGATAGTCGGCTTACTATGGCCATTTATGAAACACGCTCTATGGAAGCTATCGTTCTGGCAGGCGGTTTCGGCACGCGCCTCGCCTCCGTGATCCAAGGGATGCCTAAAGTCATGGCGCCGGTGGGCAACCGGCCATTCCTGGAACTGCTTCTGCAGAGTCTGAAGCGGAGAGGCATGCGGCGTGTGATCCTGTCAGTGGGTTATCTGGGGAGCATGATCCGCGAGCATTTTGGCGAACAGTTCGATGGGCTGGAGCTCGCTTACACCGTCGAAGATGAACCGCTGGGCACGGGCGGCGCGACGCTCAGGGCTCTGACCCAGGCAAATAGCGGCTCCGTCTTCGTTCTGAACGGCGACACTATTGTGGACCTTGATTACGCGGCCATGCTCTCTCGCCATATCGATCTTGGGGCTATCGCTTCGATCGCGGTGGCAAAGGCGGCCGATTGCGCCCGATACGGCCGCATACTCTTGCAAGAGGATCGCGTGGTTGGCTTCGCCGAGAAAGGACAATCGGGTCCCGGGCAGATCAGCGCGGGCGCTTATGTGATGAACCGGGATGTGTTCGCGCCTTATCACATGCCCACCGCATTTTCCCTGGAGAAGGATTTTTTTGCGCCTTACATCAACAAACTGCGCCCGCTGGCATTTGTAACCTCAGGTTACTTCATCGACATTGGAATACCCGAGGACCTTGCGCGGGCGCAAAACGAGCTGGCATAAACCGGCATCCTCTTTAGGTTGCCCGTTGCCGGTTTTAGTTACGGCCTGCTTACAACTGATCCCTGACAACTGAAAACCGGCCACTGTTCAGGGGCGCGGCGGAACTACGTAAAAGAGAATGGCGAAGTAGTGAGCGATGCTGCCGGCCAGGACGAACAGATGCCAGGCGGCATGGAAGTAGCGCAGCCGGTCGAGGGCGAAGAAGACGATGCCCAGGGTGTACGCCAATCCGCCCGCTCCCATCCAGATCATCCCGTGCCAGCCGATGGCGTGGAACAGCGGACGGACCGCAATGACGATGAACCAGCCCTGAAACAGATAAACCAGAGCCGAAGCCACCTGGAACCGGTCCACGGCGAAGCTCTTGAAGACGATGCCGGCGGCGGCCAACGCCCATTCGACGCCGAATATGGACCAGCCCAGAGGCCCATGCAGCGAAATCAGCGTGAAGGGCGTGTAGGTGCCCGCGATCAGCAGGTAGATGGAGGAGTGGTCGAGTATCTGGAAGACGTGGCGCGCCGGTGTCCGCACCAGCGAGTGATAGAGCGTGGAGCACAGATAGACGAGCACCAGGGTGCCGGCGAAGATCGAGCAACTGACGACGTGCCAGGCCGTTCCCCGCGTCGAGGCGACGATAAGAACCGCGGCCCCGGCTATGGCCAACCCGGCGCCAACGCCGTGCGTAATCGCATTGGCCAGTATGTCGCCCAGTTTGTAATGGGTTTGCATAAGCCGATGATAGCCCCGGTATAGTGGAGCTTGCGCACGCCGCTTCCACCATCCGGTACACTGACAGGAACTCCGGTAACGCCAGCGAGGAACCCCGCGAATGTCTACTCTTTACGTTGCTGTTCTGGCCGTCATAGTCGTTGCGCTGCTGGCCGTAGCCCTTTATCGGACATCACAGGTAAAGACCAAGGCCGACTACCTGGTGGCCGGCCGGTCGCTTCCGGCCATGGTCCTGGTGCTCACCCTGCTCACCTCGTGGATCGGCGC
>Ga0326728_10024133_pt1 | contig 11055 bp, 10 predicted proteins | sample MB3enrmetagenome_FD_207602 | JGI IMG/M metagenome (GOLD analysis project Ga0326728, IMG submission 207602) | Lab enriched peat soil microbial communities from McLean, Ithaca, NY, United States - MB31MN | ecosystem: Environmental > Terrestrial > Soil > Wetlands > Peat | place: USA: New York... | reverse complement strand
CGGGCTACGTTGAAGTTGTTCTCGGGAAGCAACTGGTCGAGGTTGTAGCCGGAGACGCGGCGCGGGATGTTGGGGAATTTTTCGCGGACCAGCGCGGCGTAGCGGTCGCGGATCCGGGCCAGGCCTGCGTAGATCTGGCCTTCGCGGCCGCCGGCCTGGATTTTCTGAGCGAGCTGGTCCGGAGTAGTGGCGCCGACGGTGAGCGGCGTGCCGTCGTAGAGGATGATGTCGAGGGATTCGACATTGTCAACCACTTTGCCGCCCAGCAGGCCGTGGACGCCGCAACTGTTGTTGCCGATCATGCCGCCGAGGGTGCAGCGGGAGTGGGTGGCGGGGTCGGGCGCGTAGGTCAGGTGGTAGAGTTCGGCGGCGTCACGGAGGCGGTCGAGAACGATGCCCGGCTCGACAATGGCGATTTTGGCGGCGGCGTCAATAAAGGCCAGGCCGTTCATGTAGCGGGAATAATCGAAGACCACCGCGACATTGGCGCACTGTCCGGCCAGGCTGGTGCCCGCGCCGCGCGGCAGAACGGCGGCGCGAGTGGCCCAGCAGGCTGCCAGGGCGGCTTCGACGTCGGCGGCGTCTCGGGGGAAGATGACGCCGATGGGGAGCTGGCGGTAGTTGGAGGAGTCGGCAGCATAAAGCGCGCGGGAGCCGAGATCGAAACGGACCTCGCCGCGAAGATTCTTCTTGAGCAGGGCCTCGAGCTCGCGATGGGCAACAAAGCTCTCGTGGTCCAGCGGGGGCTGATTGGAGAGGATGGAAAAGGATGAATGGCTCACGGGGAAATGGTAGCGCGTTTGCGGAGCTAGCGGAGGCTTACCGCGTCGGCCACTCCTGGACGACGACGCCCAGGTCGTTGAGCTGCTGGATGGCGGCTTCGACGTTGCGGCGGACCTTGGGGCGGTCTTTGGGGGCGGCAGAGGGCGACTCGGCTACGGCGATGACGCGGCCATATTTCCACACTGAGGGCGGGATGGCGGCGACGGCCTTGGCCAGATCGGCGGGGCGCAAGGGGAGCTCCTGGCGGCGGGCAGTCGCGGGGCGGAGCATGGTTCCCTCGCCGACGGGGCTGGGGTTGGCGTCGGCGAGCATGATGCGGAGGGTGATGGTATCTGCGCCGACGGAAAGGAAGGGATTGGCCCACGCGGAGGGTTCGTGGACATCGACATACATGCTCTTGGTGGGCAGGGGAATGAGCGCAAGCTGGGCGCGTTCGCTGTCCAGCTCGGTGGCCGTGGCCTGGGCCTGGTGTTCGGCCGTGACGGCTTTCTGAGCCACGCCTTCGACGGCCTGCTCTTCCTTGTGGCAGGCGACCAGGGCGAAGGCCAAAAGCAGCCCCATGCCCAGAAATCCACCAATTCGCGAGCGGTCAATCACAGTGATAAGGATAGCAGGAGCCGCGTCACTGTACGGGGCGCGGGTTCTGTAGTAATCTGCGCGCGCGGAAGACTGGAGGCCTGAAATGATCACCAAAGTCGTGGCCATCGTGGGCAGCTACCGGAAGGGCGGAACGATCGACAGCGCAGTGGAGGAGGTTCTGGAAGGCGCGCGGGAGAAGGGTGCGGAGACGGTCACCTTTTACCTGACCGACCAGCACCTTGAGTTCTGTACCAACTGCCGGCAATGCGTGCAGACGCCGGGCGAGGAGCGGGGCAAGTGCGCGCAGCAGGACGACCTGGAGCCGATGCTCGAGAAGATTGATGCGGCGGACGCCGTGGTGCTGGCCTCGCCGGTGAACTACTACAACTTGACGGCGATCTTCCGCAGGTTTCTGGAGCGGCTGCTGGGGTATACGTACTGGCCGTGGGGGCAGGCTGCTCCCAAAGGGCGGAAGACGAAGGCCGGAAAGAAGGCGGTGCTTGTGGCTTCTGCGGGAATGCCGGGGTTTCTGATTCCGCTGGCGACCGGCGCGGCTAGAGCCTTGCGATTGGCGGCGAAGATGATTGGCGCCAAGCCGGTGGGCAAGATGTGGATCGGGCTGGCGGCTGGAGAGCCGCATCACGAGCTGTCGCCACGGACGAGGGAGCGGGCGCGGCAACTGGGCAGGAGACTGGCGTAGACGGCGATACGATTCAGCCTGCGGGCGCCAAGGCGGCCTGAGGGCTTGGATTCGCGTATCATCAAATTAGACCCGGAGCCGCGCGGATTGCGGCCCCGCGCACGATGATCCTCCTCGACTCAGACCTGGACGCAGACGCAGCGCCGCGCGCAACGGCGGTGAAGCGGGTGACTGCGCCGGCAAAGTCCTTGCGTTTCCGCTTGCCCACCGCGCGCACCCTGGCCCGCTTTCTTGCTGCAGCGCAGGCTGCGGTCCGGTTGCGCGGCCAGGTCACCGTCCTGCTCACCACCGACGCCGTCCTGCGCAACCTCAATCGCCGCTTCAGGGGCAAGAACAAGAGTACCGACGTGCTTTCGTTCCCCGCGGACACGGCAATTCCCGGCTCTAAACACCTTACTGAGCCCAGCGCGGAGAAAATTGCCGGCGATCTTGCCATCAGTATTCCTACCGCGCGGCGTCAGGCAGCGGAGCAGGGCCACTCGCTCTCGACTGAAGTCAAGGTCCTCATCCTTCACGGGGTGCTGCATCTTGCCGGCTACGACCACGAAGCGGACGCAGGCGAGATGGAGCGGCGCGAGCGGCTGCTGCGCGGCAGGCTGGGGCTGCCGCTGGGGCTGATCGAGCGCGCGGCGCGGCACCCAGAGGGTACACGGCCGCGCCCTTTCAAAGTTGAGACAAAGGCCAAGCGCCTATGACGCCGCTTATCATTTCCATGCTGGTTCTGCTGGCCGCGGTAGAGACCCTGGCCTCTTACATCAGCCGCGTCTATTCAGAGTTCGGCAAGATTCTGGCCCGCGAAGTCCAGGAAAATCTCGACGCGTGGGAGGAGATGATCGAGCCGCAGCTGGGGCTGAGCCGCGAACACGCCGCCCTCTGCGCAATCGTTCTGCAACAACTGGCCCTGGGCATCATCGCGCTGATGTTTGGCGCTGTTCTCTTCGATCGCGCTCCCCAATTCGGGCGGCCCACTCACGCTGAGATCGCGCAGGCCGTTCTCGCGGTGGTGCTGGTGGTTATCTTCTGCAACCAGCTCTTGCCGTCGCTGCTCTTTAACCGCACTCGCGGCCGCTGGGCAGCGCGCATCATCTGGCCCATACGCCTGCTGCTCTGGCTGGTTACGCCCATCACGGTCTTTGTCCGCTTCTTCTTCTCCGTCGCGTCCCTCGCCGAAGAGCCGGCCAGCGAAGAAGAAGAGACCGCCGTCGATGTCGAAGCGCTGCTCGAAGCCGGAGAAGAGGAGGGAATTCTCGAAGAGAGCGATCGCGAACTGGTGCGCTCCGCGGTCGAGTTCGGAGACATGCTGGTGCGCGAAGTGATGACTCCGCGGCCCGCCGTCTTCGCCGTCCAGGCGTCCATCACGCTGGAGCAGTTCCTCGAACTGCTGCGCGAGCACAACTTTTCCCGCGTCCCTGTTTATTCGGGCTCGATCGACAACGTTACCGGCATCGCCTTTGCCCACGACCTGCTGCAGATTACGGATGAAGAGGCCCGCACCCACACCGTGGCCGGCATCCAGCGGCCGGCGGTTTTTGTTCCCGAGACCAAGCGCGGTTACGAGCTGCTGCGCGAGATGCAGAGGGAAAAGCAGCACATGCGCATCGTGATCGACGAGTACGGTGGCGTGTCCGGCCTGGTGACGATCGAGGATTTGCTGGAGCAGATTGTGGGCAACATCCGCGACGAGCACGAAGTGGAGACGCCCATCGAAGAACCGCAGCGCGAACCCGGCGGCGTGTGGCTGGTTCCCGGCAACTTTCCCGTCGATCAGCTGGCGGACCTGATCGGCGAGCCGGTCGAATTGGGCGATGCGTACGAAGCCACCACGCTCGGCGGCCTGGTCAGCGAGATCGAAGGCCGCATTCCGCTGGCCGGCGAAGTGGTGGTGCTGGAGCCGATCGGCCTGCGCATGGAGATCGTTGTTTCGACCGATCGGCGCGTGGATCGGCTAAGGGTATTTCCGCCGGCGGCGAAAGCTGTTACCGAGCCTACTTGAGTTTGTGCTCTTCACTGACTCTGCGTGTGGGAAAGACCGTCGGCCTTCCAGGCCCGCCACTCGTTCGCCGTAATCTCCCAAATCTCCGATGGCAGGCGGCCGGAGACGTAGTCCTTTTCTGTCATGCCCACCAGCCGCATTCCCTGCTTCTCTGAGATTCGCCGCGAAGCCGTATTGCCCACCGCCTTGGCCACGCGCAGCACCTTGAACCCGAGAGCGTCGAACCAATAATCATTGGCCCACGCGCAGGCCTCGCTCATCATTCCCTGCCCCTGCCACTCAGCGCCCATCCAGAAGCCGCGGTTGTCCCTGTCGCCCTTGACAAGCGAGATGGAACCGATGATGCGCTCCGGTTGGGCGGCCAGGCGGATGGTCCAGTGCCAGGCTTCGCCGCGCTCCATCTGGGGAAGCGCAATCTCCCGGCAAAAGTGAAGCGCGCCGTCCGGCGGATAAGGCCACGGGACCCGGTTCTGGAGGTAGCGAACAATCTCCCAGTGCGGAAACAGCTCCTGAATCTGCGCCGCATCGGTCAGCGCGAGCAGGCGCAGAATCAGGCGCCCGGTTCTGCCTTCGACCATCATGCGGAGATGATACCAACGCCTGACTCGTCAATCCGCGATAATAGGAAGCTGGAGTTCGAAAACACTTTGAAATCCGGATTCGTCGCCATACTCGGCCGGCCCAACGTCGGCAAAAGCACGCTGCTCAACGCTCTCACCGGCGAAAAGGTGGCCATCGTTACCGCCAAGCCGCAAACCACGCGCAATCGCATTGCCGGGGTGGTCGAGGTTCCGCCGCGCAAAAAAGTCCATCCGGCGGCGCAGATCGTGTTTGTGGATACGCCCGGCGTTCACAAGCCCGGTTCGCAGCTTGACCGGCGCATGTTGCAGGAGATCTACGAAGCTCTGGAAGCGCGCGACGTGGTCCTGGTGCTGATGGACGCTACGCGGAGGGTGCAGCTTAAGAGTTTGGATTCCCAGGTCTCAAAAGCGAATCCTCACCCCAGCGACGAAGTGGGTGCCCTCCGGGCATCGCCGGGGACCGCGAGCCCCGGGGCGCCCGGAGTTTCAACAGATCCCAAGCACAGACGGCCCAACTGGGCAAGCGAGGACGAGTTTCTCTTCGGGCTGATCCGCAAGCTCGACTGCCCTGTCTTCCTGGTGCTCACCAAGATCGACCTGGTGCGCAAGGACCAGCTTTTGCCGCTGATCGATTCGCTCACCCGGCAGTTCAACTTTGCCGAGATCATTCCGGTGAGCGCCCGCAAGCGCGACGGCCTCGACATCCTGGTGCGCAAGATTGTCGCCGCCCTGCCCACGGGCGAGCGCTTCTACCCTAAAGACCAGTACACCGACCAACCGCAGCGGTTCATGGTTGCCGAGTTGATTCGCGAAAGCATTCTCATCGAGACGGGCGAGGAAGTCCCTTATGCTTCAGCCGTGGTGATCGAGCAGTTCGAAGAGCCGGAGCCCGCACCGCCGCACAGGAAAGGCCCGCCGGCACGGCTGCCGCTTACCCGCATTGCCGCCGCCATCTACTGCGAGCGCAACGGGCAGAAGGCAATTCTGATCGGCAAAGGCGGCGCCAAGCTGAAAGAGATCGGCACCCGCGCCCGCCGCCAGATCGAGTCTCTGCTCGGCACTCGCGTCTATCTTGAACTGCGGGTCATTGTCGAGCCGGGCTGGCGCGAATCCAGAACCTTTATCGAATCGCTCGACTGGCGCAACCAGTTGGAGCGGCTTGCGGGAGACCAGATCACGCAAAAGGCAGACGACGGAGAGGATGCGGATTCCTGATCCTGCCCGAATGGGTGCCGTGGGATCCCGCCCTTGCCGCAAAAACAAATGCGTGGCAAGGATGGAGCCCCCGGCTGATCATGCCCGCCCGATGGTGATAGGCTTCCCGATGAAGCAAAAACAGGAGGGAAGTGTGCGTATTTCATTGCGCTATTTTGCCGTAATCGGCCTGATCGCGGGGTGCAGCCTTGGATTGATTGCTCAAAAACCGGCAACGGCCGCCAGGCCGGTCCATGCAGTATCCCCAGCGGCGCAATCTGGAGGCGTGAACAACCCTGTCGCCGATGCCAAGGCCGTAGTCGTGCTCGGCCACGCGCGCTTCACCGTGCTGACGCCGCAACTGATCCGCATGGAGTGGGCCGCTGACGGGAAGTTTGAAGATCATGCCTCCTTCGTCTTCATCAATCGGCGGCTGCCGGTGCCGGAGTTTGAAGATTCAGCGACGAAGGGCAGCGAGAATCAACCCCTGACCATCAAGACCAGCGCGCTCACGCTGGCGTATTCGCCCACGGGCGACGGCCGCTTCACGCCGTCGAACCTCAGCATCTCGCTCACCGTGGATGGCAAGCCCGTGGTCTGGCATCCGGGCCTGGAAGACGCGGAGAATCTTGAGGGCACCACGCGCACCCTGGACGGCGCGCGCGGCGACAAGACCCGCGAGCCCATTGAGCCGGGGCTGGTCTCGCGCTCCGGCTGGGCGCTGGTGGACGACTCTACGCGTCCGCTCTTCGACTCCGCCGACTTCCGCTTTCTGCAGGGCGAAAAGAGTCCCTGGCCTTGGGTCATGGAGCGGCCCGCCGGCGAAAGGCTGGACTGGTACTTCTTCGGCTACGGGCACGACTACCGCCAGGCCCTGGGCGACTATGTGCGGGTCGCCGGCCGCATCCCGCTGCCGCCGCGATTTGCCTTCGGCGCCTGGTGGTCCCGCTACTGGGATTACAGCGACCAGGAACTCGATGAACTGGTCAATGGCTTTCGCGAAAACGACGTGCCGCTGGATGTACTGGTCATCGACATGGGCTGGCACATCAGCGCCGACCAGCTCAAGGCAGCCGGCCAGATCGATCAGTCAGGCCACGTGCTGGGCTGGACCGGTTACACCTGGAACAAGGTGCTCTTTCCCGATCCCGACGATTTCCTGAGAAAGCTGCACGCGGAGGGCCTGAAGGCCACGCTCAATATGCATCCCGCCTCCGGCATCGAGCCGTGGGAGCAGGCCTACCCGGCCATGGCCAAAGCGATGGACATCGATCCCGCGACCAGGAAATACGTACGTTTCGACATCACAGACAAGAACTTCGCGACCAACTATATGGACCTGGTGCACCACCCGCTCGAGAAGCAGGGCATCGACTTCTGGTGGCTCGACTGGCAGCAGGAACAGCGTACATCGATGCCCGGGGTGATGCCCACCTGGTGGCTCAACTACGTTCACTTCACCGATCAGCAGCGCGAGGGCAAGCGGCCGCTGCTCTTCCACCGCTGGGGCGGCCTGGGCAATCATCGCTACCAGATCGGCTTCTCCGGCGACACAGTTTCGGTGTGGGATTCGCTCGCCTTCCAGCCCTGGTTCACGGCCACCGCGGCCAACGTGGGGTATGCCTACTGGAGCCACGACATCGGCGGCCACATGCCCGGCGCCGTCGATCCGGAGCTGTATACGCGCTGGGTCCAGTTCGGGGCCTTCAGCCCCATTCTGCGCACCCACACCACCAAGAATCCCGATGCCGAGCGCCGTGTCTGGGCCTATCCTGAGCCGTATTCGTCGATTCTGCGCTCGACGTTCCAACTGCGCTACGCGCTTGAGCCTTACCTCTACACCGAGGCCCGCCGCACCTACGATACGGGCGTAGCTTTCTTCCGCCCGCTCTACTACGACTCGCCGGAACAAGCGCCCGCCTACACCAGCAAGGGCGAATACATCTTCGGCGACCAGATGCTGGCCGCGCCGGTGACCGCGCCCGCTGACAAGGTGAGCGGGCTGGCTACTGAGAAGGTGTGGCTTCCCATCGGCGAATGGATCGAATGGCCAACCGGCAAGCGCTTCAACGGCCCGGCAGCCGTGGAGCGCAGCTTTTCAATCGACCAGATCCCCGTCTATCTCCGCGCCGGGGCCATCGTCCCCATGCAGCCGCCCATGCTCTATACCGGCCAGAAGCCCGTGGATCCGCTCATCGTCAACGTCTGGCCGCTCGAGCCAGGCACCTCCTCCAGCTATGAGGTCTATGAAGACTCGGGCGTGTCGGTCGAGTATCAAAGAGGCGTGTTTGCGCGCACTCCCATCAAGGCCACCCAAACCGGCGACACGCTCCGAGTCGAGATCGGCCCGGTCGCGGGCAGCTATCCCGGCATGATGAGAGCCCGCGCCGACGAGTTGCGCCTGCCCGCCGACTGGCCTCCGGCAACCGTCAAAGTCAACGGCAAAACGCTGAATCAGGGCGGTGCGAAGGGCAAGGGAGGGTGGTCGTTTGAAGGCAACACGCTGACAACCATCATTCCCATCCCCATCGGTAGCGTGGCAGCCAAAGTCACGGTGGAAGTGAGCCGCGCCGACGGCCTGACCGCGCGCCGCGGCGAGCTGGACGGTTTTGCCGGCGAGATGACCCGCCTGCGCGGCGCATACGATGCGCTGCAGCAGACATGGCCGGTCTCCGCGCCACCCGATGCGCTGATCGACGCCATGCAGACCGGGGACCGGCTCGGCTACCATCCCGAGCTGGCCGCGGAGGAGATTACTCACTTCCACAGCGCATTGTTCGAGGCCCAGGTCTCCGTCGAAGCTCTCGACGCGACCTTTACGGAGAGGCTCAACGACGCCTCGCGCCGCGTGTCGGCAAGCAGCATGACTCCCGCGGAGATTGAAGCCCAGAAACAGCGCCGTCTCGAATGCCTCAGCCGCGCCGAGCGGCTGGTTATGGAGGCAGGCAAGTAGAATATCGCCGGACTTTGGAATCTGCCGGCAAGCCCTCTCGCAATCGGCGAATGGCTTTACTTGGATTCGGCGCGTTTGCGAATCCGGTCGAGAATCGACGCCCAGCCTTTGCTCACGCCCTCCCGGTGCTGCTCAAGAGCGGTTTCACAATTCACATGCCCTTGTCTGCGCTCTGCAGGGTGGCTTTTGCTTAAGAAAAGCCACTTATCGGCAGTGGTTTCGGGGTGCAACAATTGTGAAGCCGCTGTACCATCCAACCCATGAAGAACTCGACCCGGTTTCTCCTCGCCGTTCTGCTTCTTGCTGTACCATTGCTCTCTGCCCAAACCCCCGCCGCAAAATCCGGCGCCAAGGAGGCGACTCCTGCCATGAGATCCTGGTTCATCCGCATCATCCCGCCCCGTCCCACGTTCGACAAGGACACGACCGAAGCCGAGCAGAAGCTCATGGATGAGCACTTTGTCTACTGGAAGGATCTGTTTGCGAAGGGTGTCTGCGTTTTCGGGGGTCCGGTCCTCGATCCCAGGGGAGTGTATGGCGTGCTGGCCATCCGCGCTGCCAGCGAGGATGAAGCCCGCGCGCTCGCCGCCGCCGATCCCAGCGTCAAGGCCGGCGTGAATCGCATCGAAGTCGCGGAGATGCGGATCGCGTTTTTGCCGGAGACACGCTAACTTCCTTTTGAGAGGACTCGCGATGCTTGCCATGCCTCTTGACCGGAGAACATTTCTGGCTGCCTGCAGCCGCGCCGGGATTGCTTCTCCGCTGCTGTCCGGCATTCTGTACACGCCGGCCGCCTTTGCCCGCGCCTATCAGCAGGCCGCCGGCTTTGAGCAGCTGCATCCGAAGCTGGATTAACTCACCGCAGCGTTACAGGCCGAGCAGAAACTGGGTGCCCCATGCTTGCGACGATTTTGTCGCAAGGTTGGGGCAACTCGACATTCGACTTACCGGGACCCTCAAGCCATTCGGCAGGTTCTCAGGAGCCGCCCCGCTCCGGCTCCCACGGATCCTGCGGCTCACGGTCGAGCCGGTCCTCGCGATTCTCCCGCTTTTCCTGCTCGCGGCGCTTCTCGCGTTCTTCGCGCTCCTCGCGGCCGTCGCTCATGGTTTCAGTGTAAGAGATGAGTCTTCCGCGATGCCTCCGCCAGGAGATGTCAAGCTCGCGCGCAACTCGGACGTGAATCCGGGGTCTCTACCTATCGTGACTGCTCGCTCTCAATTGCCGACGTCTCCGGGCTACCGGTCAAAATCATCTCGATCTATCTCGGGAATGGTGGTATCATCGCTTTCTATCGGTGGGATCAGGCAGAACAGTTTTGATGAACCTTTCGTCATCTTGTTCAGGCGCGATCCAATGACCCGGCTTCCTCTAATCCATCATTCTGGGCTTCCTTCATTTATCTGGGCTTCCTTCATTTATGTGGGCTTCCTTCAATCAGATTGGAGAAACACAATGAAAGCCATGTTCACGTTGCTTCGGACGATGCGATTCCCAGTTCTTGTACTTGTCGCGTCGTTCACGTTCGCCGCCCTGGCTCTTGGCGCGTCCAAGAAAGGATCGGGCCAATCGAAATCAAGCTCAAGCTCAGGCTCAGGCTCAAGCGCCCCGGCGGCAAGTGGCGCAACCGCGCAGAATCCATCCGGATTCGCGATCGAATCGGAGATGCTGACCTACACGGCGATGGACTCCGAAAGCACGGCGCTGGCCTGCGGCATCGGGCGGAACGTAGGTGCTGCCGACGCCGGGTGCAATCCGCAGGCCATCACAGGTCCGCCGGTAGGGGTGGTGGTGGTGTCGTCGGAGTCCAGCGCGCTTTCTGAGTTTCAGCTCTGGCGCACCGACATCTCGACCATGGACATGCTGACGGTGCGGGCCAATCATTACTGCACTCAAGGGCCGGCAGAGAGAGCAGCGACGAGTGGCATTATGTCCACGCTCATGGGCATGTTCCCGGAGAGCGAGGCAGCCAATTTTGCGGCGTCTCTGCTGAGTACCAGCGCGGAAACCTCGCCGCTCGAGGGGAACATTCTGGATCGGACGCTTGTGAACGACGTGGCAGGGCATTTGAGAGCGCTGGGGCTGGATGTCGTGATCCCGGATACCTACATGCCGCTATCACTTACTTCGATCGATGTGGTTCACTCGCCGTTTCTGTCTAAATACGTTGCCCTCATCAAGGCGCGCGCATGCGTTGCCCCGGGCCCCGAGCCAGGTGCAGCGCCGGGAGAAGCAGAAGCGCATACAGCAGCCGACAAGGTGGCGATTACGCTG
>Ga0326728_10024132_pt1 | contig 11055 bp, 13 predicted proteins | sample MB3enrmetagenome_FD_207602 | JGI IMG/M metagenome (GOLD analysis project Ga0326728, IMG submission 207602) | Lab enriched peat soil microbial communities from McLean, Ithaca, NY, United States - MB31MN | ecosystem: Environmental > Terrestrial > Soil > Wetlands > Peat | place: USA: New York... | reverse complement strand
TAATCGACAGGGCACAGGAGGATCGGCAATGACCGGCTGGGTTAGTGGCTTGGACGCACTATGGTCCCCCGCCATGGCGCTGCTCCTGCAAGTGAGCCTGGTACTGCTGGCGGGCCTGTTGCTCCAGCAAATCGCCGGACGGCCGGCAGCGGCGCGGTACGCCGTCCTGCTGTGGACTCTTGTGGCCGTTGGACTGTGCCCGGTGCTGGCCGTCGCGGTGCAAGCGGCCGGTGTACGGCCTCTGGTCTCGTTCGGGAATTCCATTCCGTTCGATCTCCCGCTCCGTTCCTCCGGTTTGACTGCCACGCTAGCGAGCGGCTCCCCCGCCACAGTTCCGAACCGTTCTTTACTGGCCGCGGCGTTGCTGGCGCTGTGGGCGGCCGGAGCACTGGTGGGCATGGCGCGTCTGTCGGCGAGTTGGCGCACTGTGCGGCGGCTGCGATGTGCGGCGGCCTCTCTCGATGGGCAAAGAATCGCGCGTTTGGTGGAGACAATCGAGAACCGTTTGGGCCGCCGGGTCCCCCAGATCCTGGTTTCAGAGCAGGCGTGGTCTCCCATGGCTCTGGGTTGTTGGCGGCCGGTTGTGCTGCTTCCAGCGTCGCTCTTGGACCGCCTGGACGATGGGCAACTTTCTCAGGTGGCGATGCACGAGTGCGCCCACGCGCTTCGGCGCGACGCCTTGGTTGGCCTCTGCCAGCGGGTTCTCTCCGCCGTGTTCTGGTTCCATCCGCTGATCCATTTTGCAAACCGCCTGCTCGACCGCGTGCGCGAAGAGATCTGCGACAACTACGTCCTGCGCGTGGGCAACGCCAGTGCCTACTCCCGCACGCTCCTGGAGGTTGCCCAATGGCTTCCGCCTTTGCCGGATGAACGATTTGCTCCAGCCCTGTGCCATCCGGCGTGCCGCCTGGAGTACAGGGTTGCGGGACTGCTCGATCCGAGGAGATGCCTTATGACGAAACTCACAGCCAAAAAGTCCGCCGCTATTGCGATCGGTTTTATCTGCGGTGCGCTCGCGTTCAGTTGCCTGGCGGGAGCGGCGCAAGACCAGACGAGGCCGTCGAACGATTTCTCCCACGTTGTGCGATCGGGGAAAACCTACTCGCAGGCCGGGGATAGGATCATGATCGATGAGGTCCGCGGTCCGTCGGACAAGCGCACCATCGGCAACACTTACGAAGTCCGAGGCACGTACAAACTGGCCTCGCGAGACCAGGCGGTGCTGGGGGCATTTGTGACGACATCGACATCGCAACCGGAGGTTCCGCACGAGGTTTCACCGGAGCAGACCATGAAGATTTCCAAAGGCGAGGGACGGTTCACGCTGCGATTCCACATGTGGCACGATGGCGACCCTCATGTCAGCTTCTACCCCGCGGCGGGCGGAGAATCGTTCGGAGGCGTCTACTTCTGAGCGCTCGGCGCCCACAACGGAGGCGCTTCGCGGCATACTCGCCAAAGGAACCGGCATTGGCGTTTACCGGCCCCGGCTCATCGGGAACCGGGCAGACCGCAGTGTCAGCCCGGCGGACAGCACTTACGAACACGGCCTGTGCCGAGAAATCAACCAGGGCGCGGGCGGCTCCGCTTCGGGAGTACTCGGCGGCAAGCCCAGCGGGCTTCCAGTACACTCCGACTCCTCGGGACGCTCCGCCGGGTGTACCCTTCACCCCGTAGTATCCTGGTCTGAGGAGATTCGACACTATGGGAGAGCCGATTCCGCCTGGTGTTCGCCGGGTGTTCTGCGTGAAGTTCCAGCGCGAAATGGAGGGCCTCGATGAAGTGCCGTTCGACGGCCATCCGCTGGGACAGAAGATCTACGACAACGTTTCCAAGCAAGCCTGGAAGATGTGGGTGGACCGCATGAAGATGATCATGAACGAGTACCGGCTGAACCTCGGCACCAGGGAAGCCCAGGAGTTCCTAATCCAGCAGATGGACGATTATTTCTTTGGCGAGGGCGCGGCCCTCCCGCCGGATTACGTCCCGCCCGGGGCGGCGCACTGAAGGTATGCGGATCATCCGGGAAGCTCTGGCCTCCGCGGCACTCGCGCTCCAGATCGGAGTCGTCTGGTTCTTCTGGAACCGTCTGCCCGCGCAGGTTCCCAAGCATTACGGGATCGGCGGCACGCCGGACGATTACGGTGACAAGTCCCTGATGGTCGTGTTCCTCGCGATCACGATGTTTGTATACGGATTGCTGACCATCTTGAGCTTCTTCCCGCAAGGGCTCAACTACCCGGTAGCCGTTACAGACAAGAATCGCGAGAGATTGCAGGCGATGGCCGTCAATTTTCTGGGTTGGATCAAGGCGGAAATAACCTTGCTCTTTCTCTACATCACCTGGGCTGATATTCAGGTCGCACGCGGTCTTTCCGGCGGTCTGGGATGGGCCTTGATGCCGGTGATGCTAACCGTGTTAGGTGTCACGATTACGGCCGGGGTCGTCCAAATGCGCCGCGTCGGCTAGAAAAGTGGTTCAGTCCCCAAAACCACGCCGTCAGAGTTGTGGTCGTATCGGTAGCACCCCGTGCCGCACCGGCAAAGGGGGCGCCGGCACACGGCCACATTTCAGATTCCAGTAGGCCCAGGAACGCGCATCGAAGATACCCGGCGGCGCGTGTTCAAGTACTTCTCCGAATTCACGCTGGCCAACCACACCTTCGAGCGCACGCAGGTCTTCAACTGTCCCGTAGGTCATCACATGCGCGAGGAAATGCACCGGGTCGGCCAGAGCTTCCGATGGCGCCTTGAACCACACCACACGTTCGGCCACGGACAGCAAATTCGGTGTTGCCGGCAGCGGCTTCATGGCTTCACACCATTTTCCCCGCGCGGCGCGTAGGCCGTCAAGGCGGGCAGCTTGGTAACATCGACGGCTTCGACGGCGGCGCTGAGGCGTTCCCTCACTTCGCCCGAGAGCATCGGCACATCATCGAAAAAGCTGAGCGCCTTGAGCGTGATGAGCGGATTGAAACTGCGTCCATAGACGACGCCTCCCGCGGCCAAGGCCGTAGGCAGATCGACGCCATGCCGTAGCAGCGCGTCGATGTCGAGATAGTCTCTCGCCAGCGCCATCGCCGTTTTCATACCTCGACCAGGTTGACACCCGCGGCCTGCGCGGCTTTCGCCAACGCTTTATCGGACGTCGCGATCGGAAGGCTGTGGCGGATAGCCAATTCGAGATAGGAGGTGTCGTAAGCGGTGAGCTTATACTGACCCACCAGCGCCCGAACGGATACGAATATCCGCAACAGAGCCGGATTCTCTATTTCGATGGGCAGATCGGCGAGGCTTTCCAGAAAGGCGTCCGCTTTCTCTGCGGTGATGCGACCTTTCCGAACCGCCAATTCGGTGGCGTTGACCACTTCGTAGAGCCACAGCGCCGGATCAATCGCGATATCAGTCAGAGTCGAGAGGCGGCGCAGGAGCGTTTCCGTCAATTTGCCGCTTCATCGGCGAAGCACCAAGCCATCGTTACGGTGTTGTCTAGAATGAAAGTGCTCACGGACGGCCTTCGTCGATCAACTCCCTGATCGTCAGGCCTCCAAGTGTCACCCCTTGGCGCAACTCGTGGATGCACGCACCTGCGGCCTGCGCCCGTTCCTTATCGAAAGACAGCCGGTTTGTGCCGGCAGGAAGATTCACCGCCTCTTCAAGCAGGCTCGCGGCATAGGCCTCGGTTGCACTCCCGTGGGCCGCAGCCCGACGGGCAAGCTCAGCCTGAACCTCGGGCCTGATGTCAACGGTGATTGTCATGGGCACCCCTCCAAAACCCACCCTACCCCGCCGGGATTCCGGCGGCAAGTGGATAGCGAACTGAAACAGAGCCGGATGTTCCGGCGCTCGTTGTGGCAAGCACGAGCGTTGACATGTGGTAAGAAATCTGTTGCCATCATCTTGGAACACGCGGGAGATTCAATAACGCCACTGACCCACGACTTTAGGGAAACTATCCGGGCGCGGGCGCAGCGCGACCCGAAATTCCGTCAAGCGCTTCTGCGCGAGGCCGTCGAGTGCGTCATCAACGGCGACCTGGCGACCGGCAAGGCTGTCCTGCGCGACTATGTCAACGCTACCGTCGGATTCCAGCACCTGGAAAACCGTACGCGGATACCCGCCAAGAGCCTGATGCGCATGTTGGGGCCCAAGGGCAGCCCCTCTGCCGCGAATCTTTCCAGCATTTTCACCGCGCTACAAAAAACGGAAGGCGTCAAATTCCAGCTTTCTCTGAGGCGGTAGTTGTTAACGCAAAAGAATGCCGGCGCTGGTGAAGAGCCGGCTGGGCGATCTCATAACCAGTGAACGCCGAGCGCTCTTGCCGCCTCTCTTTGCGGCTGATCCAAGGTGGCCAGCGGACAACCCGACCGCTGGGCGAGTTCGACGTAGAGGGCGTCATAGGGTGTCAAGCGATGATCGCGGCAGATGATCTGGACGGGTCCGGCGACTTGCTCAAATGACGCGTAGTCAAAGGCCGGGCTTAGGACTCGCAGGGCGTCGAGAAACGCTTTCGTCTGTTCCGGGGTTATGCGTCCCTTGCGTTCGCCGAGCAGCAACGTGTTCAGAACTTCGAGTGACCAGAAAGCCGGCACGAGGGCTTGCTCGCCGGATTTGAGCCGGTCGAGCACGTTTAGGGACATGGGCGTTTGTTCGTCGGGAAAACACCAGGACAAGGTCACCGAGGCATCGATGACAATGCCGGTCACGGACGCGCCTCGTGGCGCAATTCACGGATCGTCGTGCCGCGGAGCGAGAGTCCATGGGTCTTTCCAAAAACCTTAAGCCGCTCGATCGCTTCGACAACGTCCTTCGCGGGTGGGGACGACTTGGGTTTAGCGGCTTCTCCGAGCAGACTGGCGGCGTATGCATCAATCCCCACACCTTGCGCGGCAGCCTGACGGGCAAGTTCGGCCTGAAGCTCAAGCCCGATTTCGATGGTGATGGTCATCAGCAGCCCCTTTCCAGTCTATCCCCACCCTACCCCGCCGGGATTCCGGCGTCAAGTGGACAGCTTGCTATCGTGAGAGTATGCAAGCCCTGGTGAAGAGCAAACGCGAGCCGGGCCTCTGGCTCGGCGAAGTGGACGTACCCAAAATCGGCATCAACGACGTGCTCATCAAGGTGCTGCGCACGGGCATCTGCGGCACCGACGTTCACATCTACAGGTGGAACGAGTGGGCGCGGGAGACCATCCCCGTGCCCATGACGATCGGCCATGAATTTGTCGGCAAGATCGTCGAGACCGGGTCCAACGTGGCGGACTTTTTCCCCGGCGACCTGGTCAGCGGGGAAGGACACGTGGTCTGCGGCCTGTGCCGCAACTGCCTCGCCGGCCGCCGCCACCTGTGCGCGCACACCCGCGGCGTGGGGGTCAACCGTCCGGGCGCGTTCGCCGAGTACATCGCGCTCCCCATGACCAACATCTGGCGCCACCAGGAATCGGTTTCGCTCGACGTCGCCGCCATCTTCGATCCCTTCGGCAATGCCGTCCACACCGCGCTTTCCTTCCCCGTGCTGGGCGAGGACGTGCTGATCACCGGCGCCGGTCCCATCGGGATCATGGCGGCGGCCGTGGCGCGGCACGCCGGCGCACGCTACACCGTGATTACCGATGTCAATCCCTACCGCCTGGAGCTGGCGCGCAAGCTCGGCGTCACGCTCGCCGTCGACGTGCGCGAGACCAGTCTTCGCGACGTGCAAAAGCAACTCGGCATGACCGAGGGCTTCGACGTGGGCCTGGAGATGTCCGGCAACCCCGCCGCCTTCCGCGACATGATCGCCAACATGAGCCACGGCGCCAAAATCGCGATGTTGGGCATCCCCTCCGAAGAAATGTCCATCGACTGGCACACCGTCATCTTCAATATGCTCACCATCAAGGGCATCTACGGCCGCGAGATGTACGAGACCTGGTACAAGATGACGGTCATGCTGCAATCCGGCCTGGACATCACGCCGGTGATCACGCACCGCTTCCCGTACACCGAATTCGAGAGGGGCTTCGAGGCCATGCTTTCCGGCCATTCCGGCAAGGTAGTCCTAAGCTGGGAGTAAGAACAACCCCGCGCACCGAACCCCCTGGCCCCTGGCCCCCGGCCCCCGGCCCCGTTCCCTCAGTTCCCCGCCGCCTTCACCGTCACGAGCACCGGAGCGCTGTCCTGGGCGGTCGCCAGCGAGCGCACTTCCACCACCTGCGTTCCGGGCAGCATGGTGGTGGGCACCTGCGCCTGAATCTGCCCGCTGGAGGTCGAAAGCAGCGGAATCGCAATGTCGCCGAAGGTCACGCAGGAGCCGCCCAGCACCGTCGGCGGCGGCAGCGTGCTGGCCACCGCCGTGGAGGCCAGGTTCTTGCCGTTGATGGTGACAAACGAGCCGGGCGCGATGGCCGCACTTGCTCCGCTCGAATTCACCACCCCCGTCGCCCCCGTGTTGATCGCCGGCTGCGTGCTGGTTCCAGTGGACGCCAGCGAGATCACGCTCAACCCCGAGATCGTAATGGCGTACGCCGTCGTGCCCGCCGAATCCACCACCATCATCCGCGGGTTGGTGTTGAACCTGGTGGTGCCGAAAACACTCACCACGGGGTTCTCCGGAACCGGCCCCACCACCGATACCGAGCCGGTATTCAGGTCGATCATCTGCAGCGTGGTGCGCGAATCGTCGGCCGTCGTGGCGGTGATGCTCGAGCGCACCGGGGTGGTGAGCCACAGGAACGCATGGCTGTTCAACGGAGCCACCGCCGCCACGTTGCGGTTGCCGGTGTTGACGATGGTGGCGGAGGGAGCTCCGCCCGCGCCCGTCGTGACCGTGGTCGCGCCCGGCGAGGCCGAGCCGCCCAGGGTGGTCAGCGAAGTGTTCAGAATCAGGCCGTTCACCAGAAAGTAGTCTGCTCCGACACCAGCGCCCAGCACGCCGTAATAGCCCTCGATCGGAGCCGGGATCACCAGCCGCGAAGCCACATACGTGTCCGCCATCGAATCGTAAACGTAGGCCGTCCCGTTCCCCGAAAGCGTCAGAATATAAAGGTTGTCCGGCGTCGCAATCATCCCGCACGCCGGGCATGTCGACAGCGTCACCGGCGTCACCGAATTCGCCGGCCGCGGCAGCGCCGCATTCCCCACCACCTCCCACTGCGAGCCGTCCGACATGATAAACTGCAGCCCGAACAATGCCATCGCCAGCGATCGCGGGTAAATCCCGTTGGAGGTGCCGCTGCGCGGGACCGGCGGGAACACCACGCTGCCCGTCACCTGTTCCTGCGTCAGGTCCACGATGCTGATCGATTCGCCGCCCGTGTTCCCCACGTACAGCGTGTTCCCGTCCGTGCCCATGGCCATCTGGTGCGGCATCTGTCCCACCGGAATCGGACTCAGGAATTGCTGCTTTTGCGTGTCGAATACCTCGATCCGGTTGTATCCCGAATTGGTGATGTAGAGCCGGCCGCGCGCCTCGTCCAGCACGATGTCTTGCAGGCCTTCATTGCCCGCCGTGTTGCCCGTGGTGCCGGCCGGACTGTTGTTGGGCACCGTGGGAATCGGATAGATCACGCCCCGCTGGTCCGGCTGCCGGTAGTTCATGTAGACCCGGATCATATTGGGAATGTTAATCGCCTCTGGCGACGAAAGCGTCACGTTGAGCGGTACGCCCTGCGAGGTCCCGGCGGCCGTCCAGATATTCGTGCCCGCCTGCCGCACCACGCCCGAGCGTCCCGGCTCCATGGAGAACGTGATGGTGCCCGGCGCCAGCCCGCTCGACTGCGAATAGACCAGCGCCGTGCCCACGTTGGTAGCCACGCTGAAGGTCAGCTTCCCCTTGCCCAGGTTGTTGACCTGGAGGGTGCCCGTAGCTACCCCGTGGTTGCAATCGTCCATCGCCAAAAACACTTCCGTCGTCTGCGGCGCCAGGATCGGGTAGTTGTACAGGTTGCCCAGCGGCATGTGCACCAGCCCGGAATCCGACAGCCCCCAGGCCTGCGATCCGTCCGCGGTCATCACCATCTTGGCCACAATGCTCTCCGGCAGCTTGATCCCCAGCCGGATGGCCAGGTTAGTCGGATCGTTGACCAGCAGCGTCGACGACTGCGACGGCGGCGGCGGTGTCGATGTGGCCGCCGTGTTGAACGCGCTGTACAGCGTCGAGCCGTCCGGCGAAAAGATGCTGCCGCCGACGTTCTGCAGCGTGTTGACCGCGCCGGTGAATGTGAAGGGTGCGTTGGCGTTGTTTTGCTGCCCGATGATCGCCAGCGTGTTGATGTCGAACATGGTGAACCCGGCCATGAACCGCGAGCCGTCGGGCGCCATCGACAGCACCGAAGACGCCCCCGATATCGTCCGGTTCTGCAGAACCACGCCCGAAGCCACTTCGTATACGAAAACGTACGTCGTGGAACTGGTGGGGGTGATCACCCCAACGATGTGCTGGCCATCCGGCGTGCGCAGCAACTTGCCGCTGAACGTGGTGGTGGGGCGCGTGAGGGTGGGCGCCGGCAGCGGAGCCGGAGTAGTGGGAAGCGCCGGTACGTTGACGTACTGGACTTGGGACCCCGCGCCCTGGTTCTGGTCGTACAACGCCAGGGTGCCCTGCGGCACGCCCGAAACCACCCCCGTCCCGACCATGCTGATCAGCGCGCGCCCGTCGTTGCCCACCTCCACCCCTTGGGGCGCCGAGGTCAGCGCCACGGTCTGCGTCACCAAGCCGCGGGTAAGGTCGATTACGTTCAGCGACGCGTTCCCGCTGCTGGTCACGTACAGCCAGTTGTTGTCCATGGACATGGCGCCCGCCAGCGGGGTCTTCCCCACCGACATGCTGCCCACCACTTGGTCGGTGGTGTAGTCGAACATGTACACCAGGCTGGTGGTGTTGTTAATGAGGTACAGCATGTGGCGCGATTCGTCCAGAACCACGTCCGATGGCGTCCCGCCGGGCAGCTTAATGACATCGCCGAACGTCGCTCCAACGGTCTGCTGAGCGTACGCCAGCCGCGCCCCGGGCATCGACAGCGCCAGAGCCGCCAAACAAAGCCAAGTCGTTGTATTAAGCCTGAGCCAACGAGAGTTCACGGACATATCCTTCCCCAAGACGCGGAACTCCTTAATAGTACAACCTAAACCCGGCCCGCGGAGAGAAGTTGCTGGGAAGCCCCGCCCAGTGGTGTCGGAGCGGACAGTCCGTGTGATAGCCTCATTCCATATGCCAACAAAAGCCCTTGTGGCTGGCCGCATCTTCGTCTCGGCCTCGATCCTGTTCGCCTCTACCGCGATTGCCTCCGATGTGGGCAAACGCTTCCCTTCCGAAATGCGCACTTTCGTCGACGCGCGGACGGGCGTGACCGTCACCGCGCTGACCACGGGCGTCTTCAACGATGCCAAGATCTACCAGACCCACCCGCAATGGACCTCCGACGGGCAGTACATCGTCTTTCGATCCAACCGGGCGGCCGGGGGTCGTTCGCAGGCGTTTGCGGTCCGCGAGGTTACTGGCGACATCATCCAGCTCACCGAGGGGGCTACCAATACGGGAAGCCTGAACGTCGCCCGCAAGTCCAACAAGCTCTATTTCTTCCGTGGCGGCATGGGAACGCCGGCCCAGCTCATCGAACTCAACCTCGACCCGCTCTTCGCCGACAGCCAGGCCGGCAAGATGAAGGACCCTGCCAGTTATGAGCGCGCCGTCGGAACCATGCCGGCGGATCTGCGGGAGTCGGGAGGCTTTACCCTCGACGCCGACGAGAAAGTGGCTTACATCGGCGTGGGCAAAGCGCCGCCGGGTGGTGGGCGCGGAGGGCCGCCGCGTTCGGTAGGCCAGCCTCAGCCTCCGCCGCCGGCTTGGGGCGGAATCCGCAAGATGGACCTTCAGACCGGAGCCGTCGCCTCAGTCGTGGACGTGCCTTTCCAGATGGGCCACATCCAGGCGAATCCCTACCTGCCGGGCGAAATCCTGTATTGCCACGAGACCGGAGGCGACGCGCCTCAACGCATGTGGATCACGCGCAGCGACGGCACCGGGAACCGGCCCCTGTATAAGGAAACCCCGGACGAATGGGTGACTCACGAGGCTTGGGTGGATAAAGATCACGTGTACTTCGTGATCATGGCGCACGAGCTGAGGCTGCGCACCAAGCCCACCGGGCTCGTCTCGATCAACGTGCGCACCGACGAGGTCAGGGTTCTCGGCCAAGTGGATGTCAAGGGCACGGTGCGGGGGCGAGACGGTCTGGTCGACGGCCAGGGCTTCTGGCACTGCAACGGGTCGCCCGATGGCAAGTGGGCCGTCGGCGACACCTTCGCCGGTAATGTCTATCTCATCTACGTACCCACCGGCGAGATCGTACTTTTGACCGCCGGCCACAAGGATGCCCCCGACCACCCTCACCCGTCCTTCAGTCCCGACAGCAAAAAGATCCTGATCGAGTCCGGGCTTCTGCATAATTTCACGAATCTCAACCTGATGACGGTCGCGATTCCGTTCGAACTCGAGCGGCGGGGCCAGTAACCGCCGGCGCTACCGATCGCCGCACCCCGGCTACGCCGATGCGGATGAAGGCATCCACGTAGCGCCGGCGGTCTTGCCGCCGGTGCTTTTCGATGGCCCTCAACCCACCGGCGGCAAAAATCGACCGCCGGCGCTACCAACTCGGCTGCTCCGGTTTGCTTCCCGCTACGCTGGGTCGGGGAGCGCTCGCCTCGGAATACGAAACCGTACCTGCGAAACCGTGTACTATGGCTGGAGCGTCAGGGTGGCTTTTCCGGCGGCGCCGGCGTAGATCAGCTCCACCGAATGGATGCCCTGGGCTTTGCCCCGGTACTGGAAGAAAAGCAGTCCGGCCAGGGGGAGGGGCCGGTCGCCTTCCGGAAGCGTGCCTTTTTGAACGCGCTGCGCCATCGCGCGCTGCACCTCTATCGGGATTTTCACCGGTGGGGGCGGCGCGTTGGGGTCGCTCTGCTCATCCTTTCCGCCGCTGCTCAAGCTGCTTTTGGACTTCGATTTGGCAGCCTCGGGCGGCTCCCACTCGGGATCTTTGAGGGACCCCAGTACCATCCCGTACGGCAGGCCGGG
>Ga0326728_10024130_pt1 | contig 11056 bp, 8 predicted proteins | sample MB3enrmetagenome_FD_207602 | JGI IMG/M metagenome (GOLD analysis project Ga0326728, IMG submission 207602) | Lab enriched peat soil microbial communities from McLean, Ithaca, NY, United States - MB31MN | ecosystem: Environmental > Terrestrial > Soil > Wetlands > Peat | place: USA: New York... | reverse complement strand
GCGCCCCACGAGTCAGAATTCCAGCCGCAGCGCCATCTGGCCCTGCCGTGGCGCGTTGGACTGGCTGCCGACTACGCCGAAATTCGCGGCGCTGATATTCGATGCCGGCGCGCCGAACACCACCCGGTTGAACACGTTGAAGAATTCGGCCCGGAAAATCAGCGTCACCCGCTCGTTAATCGCCGTGCGCTTCACCGCGCCCACGCTCTCATTCAGATTCCACGGCGCGCGCAAGCTGTCGTACGACCGCGCCGCGCTGCCGAGCGTGAACGCCGCGGGCACAGTGAATGCCGCCGGATTGATGTAACGGTCCACCGCCGGATCGAAATTGTTGTAGCTCATTTCGAGCGGCACGCCCGAAATCACGTTCGGCCGCAGCGTCGAATTGAACAGCGGCAGCGTGTTGTTGGCGGTCAGCACGATGGGCTCGCCCGCCCAGTATTGATCGATATTGGTGAGCGTCCATCCCGCCATCAGCTTGCCCAGCCCGCCGTGCTGGAAGAAGCGTTTGCCTGGACCGAAAGGCAGATCGTACAGGAAGCTGATGGAAACCGCCTGCGGTACGTCGGTGTCGCTGACGGCTTTTTCGAGTCCCCGGTTGTAAAATGTCTGACCGGACGGTCCGCCGCCGGCCGCTGTGTCGGCATCGGTAAGTGTCTTCGACCACGCGTACGCCACCACGCCGGTCAGCCCGTGCGAGATGCGCCGTTCCACCTTCATCTGCAGCGCGTGATACGTCGAATCGCCGTTCGGGTTGCTGAGGTTGGTGATGGTCAGATACTGAGGGAACGGCCGCAGCGCTTGCGCCACCGAGCCGGTGAACCCGGGGTAGGGAAGAGGAATGCCCGCCGCCTGCGCAGCCGCCGAAGTCACCGGCGCGCTCAGCAGGTTCCCCAGGCTCAGATAGCTGGGGTTCAGCTCATTCGGCTGAATCAGCGTGGTTCCCAGGCGCGTGCCTTTCACGCCGACGTAATCGATTTCCACGAGCACGTCATCTGCCAGCGGCTGCTGCACGCCCACGCTCCAATTTTGGAAGTACGGCGGGCGTCCGTCGCCTGCTCCGATCATCGTCACCGCCGAGCCGTTGGCCACCGTGGGGCTGATATCGGGAGGGCGAACGTAGTTCTGCGGAAAACCGCTGTCCCAGTTGAAGGCCGGCGTGACGCCGTTGTTGGGGCTGGCGAAAACCGGCGACGCATTGAAGCCGAAGCCGAAACTCTGCGATTGCCGCAGCCCGGCGTCGGCATTGCCCGGCCCATAGTAGATTCCGTAACCGCCGCGCAAAACAGTGTCCCCGGGCCAGGGCGCCCAGGCGAAGCCCACGCGCGGCCCGAGATTCTTGTAGTCCGTGTTGGCGAAGCTGGTCAACCCGCTGCGGCCTGGGCCGGTCCCGAGAAACTCGATCGCCCCCGGCAGGTTTCCCGCACCGGGATTGGCGAGCGTTGGATCGAAACTCGCCAGGTTGTCGTGCGCCTCCGCGCGCGGGAAATAGATTTCATAGCGCAGCCCTAGGTTCAGCGTCAGCGTGCGGCTGATTTTCCAATCGTCCTGCGCGAACCCAGCCAGGTACCGGTAGCGAATGCCCGGAACCAGCGTGAGCTGGTTGAGCTGGCCCTGGTGCACGTCTCCCAGCAGAAAACTGGCGAACGCGCTGCCGGTTGACGAGCTGCCGGGCAGGCCGGTCTCCAGCGTGTTGAAAGCGAAGTTGCCTTGCGAGCCGAAATAATCCGCGCCGTTGGTCTGGAGCCAGCGCGCATCGGCGCCGAATTTCAGGCTGTGCCGACCGCGTTCCCAGCCGACGCTGTCGTCGAGCTGAAACACGTTGTTGACTTGCTCGCCCACCGTCTTGGTGCCGTTGGTCGATCCCCAGGTGGTGTAGCCGTCGCTGAATGTCACGTACGGGAACGCGTTGCCCGCGCCCGTTTGCACGCCGGTCAGGCCGATCTGGCTGGGCCAGTTCTGGTTGGCGGCCAGCGAGTTCCACAACTGCGCCTCGCGCGTGAAACCGAACGCGGCGTGGTTGAGCAGGTTGGGCGACAGCGTCCAATCGTCGCTCAAGCGCGCCCAGCGCGATTCGTAATCGTTGTTGAGCCCATTCGTGAAGGGATCGGGGAGAGTGTCCGCACTGATCTGCGCCTGCCTTCCCACGTAAAGGAAACCGCTCAGCCGGTTCGCGTCAGAAAACGAATGATCGATTTTGAGATCCACCTGGTCGCGGCTGAAGCTGTTCCCGTTCAGTGCGAGAAAGTTGTTCAGATTGCCACCGTTGGTCGGCTGCGGGAGCAGCGGCAGGATCTTCGACGAAACCGAGCTGAAGGAACTCTGCGGAATCTGGTTGCCCGGAAACGGCGTGCGCGTGTAGGCGCCACTCGATGCGAGAGTCGTGCTCGAGGGATCGTAAATCAGAATCGGCTTGCCGCTGCTGCCCTCGAGCGAGGAGAAATTGCCGTCGCGAAAAGCCACCGGCGGAATGCTCACCAGCGAATTCGACGACGATTGGTCATAGCGGAATCCGCTGTAGACGAAATAAAAGAACGTGCGCTTGCGCCCGTTGTAGACGCGCGGGATTGCGACCGGTCCGCCCAGCGCCGCGCCGAATTCGTTTTGCCGGTTCACCGGCGCTGCTGTGGCGAAAAAGCCGCGCGCATCGAACACGTTATTGCGCAGGTAATCGAACGCCGCGCCGTGAAACGCGTTCGTCCCCGACTTGCTCGAAAACACTTCAAACCCGCCACCGGTGCGCCCATATTCCGCGCTGAAATCGCTGTTCACCAAACGGAATTCCGAGATGGCTTCGACGGATGGATAAGTGAAGAGTGTCCCGCCGCTTTCCGGACTGGTCGCCCCGACGCCATCGAACAGCACTTCTTTGGCGCGCGATTGCGAACCATCGATTTGCGTGTTGGATGCCGTGCCGGTGACGCCGGGAGTGAGAAAGATGAAGCTTTCCGGATTGCGCATGTTGCCGGAGACGGAAAGCGGGAGATCGGTAACAAGCTTTTCGGTGATGCCTGTGGAGTTGTCGGAGGCGACTTGGTCAAGAGGGGCGGTGACGATCTCGACGTCGACGTTCAGGGTCGGAATGTACATTGTGAAGTTCAGCGTCGTGGTCGCGGCAACGTGGACCGGACCCTGCCAACCCTCGGTCCTGAAGCCCTTGGCCGTGACGCTGACCTCGTAAGGCCCCACGGGCAGCGCCGGCAGCGCGTAGATGCCAACGCCATTACTCGTTGTGGCGTATTTAAGCCCCGTTGCCTGATTGACGGCTTCCACAGCAGCGCCAGGAATCACAGCACCCGTCTCGTCCGTTAGCACTCCCGTGATCGTGCTGCGGTCCGACTGCGCCATCGCCGCCGTCGCCGCCAAAAACAAAATCGCCAGGATTCGTAGCCGACCGTGGCGCACGCACTCGTGCGTGCCGCGTCGAGACTCGTCTCGACGCGTCTTCGCGGTGGGACGGACCATCGTTTTTTGTGGTCTGTCATGCCGCTCCAGAGTCTGGCACCTTGAGAGACGACGAGAACCGATCGTCTGTCCCACCTCAAAAGTGTCGACGCGGCACGCACGAGTGCGTGCGCCATGCTGGTCCGTCAGATCATGGGAAGACGTTCTCGGGCCGTTCCGTAGCATCGGATCGCTGTTCAGCAATCTCCAGTGTTCCATTTCACCCTGTTGACAGGCAAGCCAAGGCATAGCCCAAAACCGACCCCGCTATCCGATTGAAAACGCCCCTAATTCTCCTCTTGACGCCAATCGCAAATTGCAATATTATGATTACAAATTGCTATATGAGGCTTGGCGAAAAACTTCGATATTTGCGCGAGGTGGAAGGCACCCTCCGCGGATTCGACCGCGAACTCTCGCAACTCGAGATGGCGCGGCTGATCCAGCGCGAGCTCGGCAAATCCATCAGCCAGAGTTACCTCTCGCAGATCGAGAGCGGGGCGCGGCCGCACCTGACTAACTCCACGCGGATGCTGCTGGCCAAGTTTTTCAAGGTGCATCCGGGCTATCTGGTGGACGATCCGGAGGGGTTTGAGAACGAGCTGGTGTCGGACGTGGGCGCGCTTGAGGACAAGCTGGACCTGTGGCTGGTGAGCGGCGCGGAGCGGTTTCGCCGCGACCCCGAGCTCCAGCACGCGCTGATCGAGCTGGCGCGGCACGCGGATACGCGCATGTGCATCATCCTGCTGGGTGAGATTCTGGAGAACCCCGGGCTGGCCGAGCGGCTGATGGAAGTCTTGAAGACGCCGGCGGCCCGCAAGACGAGGAGGCAGTAAATGACTTGGTCGGATTTCTACCTCGCGTGTTTTCTGGTCGGTTTCATTCTGAGCGCGTTGGCGTTTCTGGCGGGAACGGGGCATGTGCACATCCCGCATCTGCATCTGCACCATGGTTTGCATATTCCGCGCGGGCACATTCCGCGCGGCGGCGCGCAGGGCGAGCTGCCATGGCTGAATTTCGGCACCATCGCGGCGTTTCTGGCGTGGTTTGGCGGCGCCGGTTACCTGCTGGAGCATTATTACCATGTCTGGTATTTCCTCGCTTTCGCAGTGGCGACGTTCTGCGGCCTGGGCGCCGCGGCGGTGGTGTTCGTGTTTATCGCCAAGGTGCTGATGGCGCATGAAGCGCCGCTCGATCCGGCGGATTACGACATGGTTGGCGTGCTCGGGCATCTGAGCATCCGGATTCGCGACGGCGGAACCGGCGAGATCGTGTTTTCGCAGGAAGGCACGCGCCACGTGGTTGGCGCGCGCAGCGAGGATGGCGCAGCCATCCCCAAAGGCGCGGAAGTGGTGGTGACGCGCTACGAGAAGGGCATTGCCTACGTCCGGCGCTGGGAAGACCTGGCCGGAGAAACGGAGTTGAAGAGTTAAATGGAACAAGCACTCCAAAATCCATTCCAAAACCCGATTGTGATCTTCGTTCTATTGGGAATCCTGGTTTTGCTGTTTATCCTGACGGCGTTTGCCAAGCTGTACCGCAAGGCCGGTCCGCACGAAGCCATCATCGTATACGGATTGGGCGGGACGCGCGTGGTGAAGGGCCGCGGCACGGTTATCTTTCCGATGGTGGAGGCATGGCGCGGGCTGTCGCTGGAGCTGATGTCGTTCGACGTGGCGCCCAAGCAGGATCTGTACACACGGCAAGGCGTCGCGGTGACGGTGGAAGCGGTGGCGCAGATCAAGGTGAAGTCGGATCCCGAATCGATTCTCACCGCGGCCGAGCAGTTCCTGACCAAGAATCCGGATGAGCGCGAAGGGCTGATCCGGCTGGTGATGGAAGGCCACCTGCGCGGCATCATCGGCCAGTTGACGGTGGAAGAGATCGTCAAGCAGCCGGAGATGGTGGGTGAGCGGATGCGCTCCACTTGCGCCGACGACATGACCAAGATGGGCCTCGAAGTGATTTCCTTCACGATAAAAGAGGTCCGTGACAAAAACGAATACATCGCCAACATGGGCCGCCCGGACGTGGCGCGAATCAAGCGCGACGCCGACGTGGCATCCGCCGAAGCCGAACGCGACACGGCGATCAAACGGGCGAACGCATCCCGCGAATCCGCCATCGCCAAAGCGCAGGCCGACCAGGAACGCGTGCTGGCGGAGACGCTTTCGCAAACCAAGCAAGCCGAAGCGCAGCGCGACCTGGAAACCAAGAAGGCCTTGTACCTGGAGGCCGTGAAAAAGCAACAGGCCCAGGCCGATAAAGCCTACGAGATCCAGACCAACATCATGCAGCAACAGGTGCGCGGCGAGGAAGTCACCATTCACCAAGTCGAGAAAGAGCACGAAGTCAAGGTGCAGGAAGCCGAGATTCAGCGGCGCGAGCGCGAGCTGACGGCCACCGTGCTGAAACCGGCCGAGGCCGAGCGGCAGCGCATCGAGACCCTGGCGGAAGCCGAAAAGCAGCGCCTGATCACCGAGGCCGAAGGCCACGCATCGGCCATCCGCGCGCAGGGCGAAGCGGAAGCGGAAATCATCTTCAAGAAGGGCGACGCCGAAGCGAGGGCTATGAACGTGAGGGCCGAGGCGTACCAGGAATTCAACCAGGCGGCGATTATCGACAAGCTGATCAGCAGCTTGCCGGAGGTGGTGAGAGCGCTGGCCGCGCCGCTCGCCAACGTGGACAAGATCACGATTGTTTCGACCGGCAACGGCGACACCGCCGGCATGAACAAAATCACCGGCGATATGGCGAAGATAGCGGCGCAGGTTCCGGCATTGTTCGAGACCCTCTCGGGCATGCCCTTCAGCGAGCTGTTCGCCAAAGTGCGGACGATTGGGGACAACGCGCCGAAGCCGGATGACAAGGCTCCGGCGGCGCAATAGGGAATTTGGGGCAACCGGGCCGCGTGCGCAGGCGCGCGGCCCGCAGGGAAAGGAGAACGGCAATGGCACTCTTAGAGCGCGTTTCCACATTGATTCGGGCCAACCTCAACGATCTGGTCGACAAGGCCGAGGACCCGGAAAAGATGATCAAGCAGGTGATCCTCGATATGGAGAATCAACTGCTCCAGGTGAAAACCCAGGTGGCGATTTCGATCGCCGACCAGCACGTGCTGGAGAAGAAGCTCAAGGAAAGCGAAGACAACGACGCGCAATGGATGCGCCGCGCGGATATGGCGCTCGACCAGCACGACGACACGCTGGCCCGCACCGCGGTGGAGCGCGCGATGACCTACCGCACCACGGCCGAGAGCTTCCGGCAGCAAGTGGAAGACCAGAAGACGCAGGTCGAGAACCTCAAGGGCGCGCTGACCAAGCTGCAACAGAAGCTGGTGGAAGCGCAAGCCAAGAGCGACATGCTGATCGCGCAGCACCGGCGCTCGCGCGCGCTGGGTAAAGCCACCCAGGCGGGGCTGAATATGGGCGATCAATCCAAGACCGCTGCCTTTGACCGCATGAAGAACAAGGTGCAGCACAGTGAAGCGGCCGCGCAGGCCACCGCCGAACTGATGGCCGACAATGTCGAGGACCAGTTCAAGGCGATGGAGAAGCACGACGAAATCGACCGGCTGCTGGCCGAGTTGAAGGCCAAGCGCAAGGCCGGGTAACTGCAATCGGAAGGCGAGAGTGGATCGGGCCCGGCGCCGCAAGTTGGTGCCGGGCTGGCAAACGACGATTGTGTCTCCACTTCGTCCAATAAAAACAGGAACCTCATTTATGACGCACGATGCGAAGTTTGAGTGGTGGATTCTGGCCGCGATCGGCCTCGGCCTGGTGGTGATTCTGGTGGGAGGCAACCACTGGATTGCCGGCTCGGTACTGCTCGTATTACTGATCCGCGCGTATCCGCAGCGATATGTCACCACGCCGGATGGACTGCTGATTCGTGCCGGTCTGGCGAACCGGCTGATCCCCTACCGGGCGATCACCTATATCGGCGAGGATGCGGAAGACACGGCGGCGCTGCCGCTTTCGGCCGAGACGGTCAAAATCGAGTGCGGGCCGAACTGCGAGATCTGGCTGGCGCCGGAAGATCCGTCGACGTTTTTCCAGGATATGGCGCGGCACACACCGCACTTGCGGCGTTGCGGGCAGGCGCTGAGGAAGGTGTGGGCGTAGAGCCATGCAGAAGTTGTTTCACTTCGATTCGCCGGTCGAGGCTTACCGGGCCGATGCGTGCGTGCTGACCTGCTTCGACGCGCGTTTTGAGCTGGTGGTGCGTAAATTTCTGCGGCGCCGGGGCGTCGCGCTCTACGACCAGATCAAGATCCCCGGCGCAGCCAAGGCGCTCGCCGGCCCGGCCAGTGAGGGCGACTGCGATTTCGTGCTGCGCATGGTGGCCACCTCGATGGCGCTGCACGGCGCGGCGCGAATGATCCTAACCGGCCACAACGATTGCGGCGCTTACATCGGCCGCCCGCCCGAGGAGGTCGTCGCCGACATAACGCGCGCCGCCGACGTAATTCGCGTCGCGCAGCCAACGCTTGCCGTCGAGCGCTACTTCTTCGATTTCGACGGCGTGTACCAGGTCTAGCGCGGGGCCTCAGCCGCGCTATCATGGTTGCAGGGATGTGCGTCGAGTGAAGCGGCCGCGGTACCAGTTCTCCACCTGGCCGTCACGTATATATGGAGCGCGCCGGAGAAGCTGTTTGCGGGAATCGTCCTTGGCGGCCGGATAAGAACATGAATATCAGAAGAACGGTTGGGATTTCGCTGCTGGCGGCCTTGATGGGGTTCGCGGCGTGGGTTGGACTGTCGGCCGGCCGCGTGCATGCGGCCTCGCAGGGCGAGGAACTGGACCGCACCATGCACTCGGTGGCCGCGGTGTTCGCGCTGGTGGAAAAGAATTACGCCGATCCGGTTTCTTCGGAAAAGGCCTTCTACCAGGGCGCCATTCCCGGCATGCTGCATACCCTCGACCCACACTCGGTGTTCGTCGATCCGGCCGAATATAAGGAGATGCAGCGGCGCCAGCGGGCGCAGTACTTCGGGGTGGGGATGGAAATCAGCATGGATCAGGCCCGCGTGGTGGTAATCCGCCCGTTCCCCGGCTCGCCGGCGTCGCGGGCCGACCTGCGCCGCGGCGACGTGATCGTCGCCGTGGACGATAAAGACACCACTGCCTTGGATTCACCCGCCGTGGCCGACCTGCTGCGCGGAGATCGCGGCACTCACGTGCGGGTTTCGGTGCGGCGCGAAGGCGTGCCGGATCCGATCGTCGTTGACGTTATCCGCGGCGCCATCGAAACCACTTTCGTGGACGCGTTCTGGTGGAAGCCGGGCATCCTTTATCTCAACATCAACAGCTTCGAAGCGCAGAATGTCGCCAAGGACGTGGAAGACGATCTGGCCAAGCTGGGCGAACAAAATGCCACCGGCCTGATTCTGGACTTGCGCGACAACCGTGGCGGGCTGGTCAACGAAGCCGTAGCCGTGGCAGGGCGTTTCCTGCGCGATGGCCAGATGGTGGTCTCCCACCACGGCCGCGCGGAAGCCGAGCAGTCGTTCCGCGCCCGCGCCGTCGCCGCCGCCCAGCATTATCCGATGGTGGTTCTGGTGAATGGCGATTCCGCTTCCGCCTCCGAGATTGTCGCCGGCGCGCTGCAGGATCACGACCGCGCCTGGGTGCTGGGCGGGACCACGTTTGGCAAAGGACTCGTCCAGCAACAGTTCCCGCTCAACGAGGGCGCCGCCCTGCTGCTCACCATCGCCCACTATTACACCCCCAGCGGGCGCCTCATCCAGCGCGATTACTCGCATGAATCGTTCTACGACTATTACTACCTGCATCATTCCGACACGCAGAACCAGGAAGACCTGAAGACCACCGACAGCGGACGCAAAGTATACGGCGGCGGCGGCATCACGCCCGATGAGAAGTATCCCAGTGCCCACTACTCTGTCTTCCAGCGCCGGTTGGGACTGGCATGGCCGCAGGGCGTCTCGATCTACTATCGCTTCGGCAACGTCTATTTCAACGGCGCCAAGCCCACCCTGCCCGTGGGCTGGCAGGTGGATGAAGACACCTTGAACCGTTTCAAGGTATTCCTGAAGGCGCAGCAGATGGTATTCACCGACGCTGATTTCGACGCCTGCAAGGATTGGCTGAAGGAGCAGATCCGCTGGGAACTGTATTTCCGCGCCTTCGATAAGGACACCGCCGACCGCGCCCGCTGGCTGGAAGACCCCGAGATCAAGAAGGCCACCGATAGCATGCCTCGGGCGCAGTCCCTGATGCAGCAGGTGGAGCGCGTGCTCGCCCAGCGCGGCGCCCGCGGCTAAGGGCTTGTTAGAGCCGCATTTTCGAGCCACCGATAAACACCGGCAAGATTCTTTGTTTTTCTTATCCGTGTTTATCTGTGTTCATCCGTGGCCATGTTCTCTGGCTCGCCGCAAACAAGCGGTTTATGATTACACAGCCCGGCTGACCCGCCGCGGCGCCGTGGCTCGCTACGGTGTGCCGGTTCCAGGCTGGCTGGGCACCAGCAGCCGGCAAGTCAGCAACTCGCGTTCGTATATGACTTCCGGCGGCAGATGATCGCGCAGGCCCATCAGCCACTCCTCGTGTTCCATCACCTCGGCGTGCCATGCCTTCCGGTCGAACGCCTGCAAGTAGTCGAACTTCTCGCGCGGGTAGTCGAGCCCATTCCAGTCGATGTCGTCGTAGCTCGGCATCCAGCCGATCGCCGTTTCCCTGCCGGGCGCGCGGCCGTGTGCGCGGTCGATCATCCAGCGCAGGATCCGCAAATTCTCGGCGAATCCGGGCCACAGGAACTTTCCTTGTGCGTCCTTGCGAAACCAGTTGACGCGGAAGATGCGCGGCGTGTCGCTCAGCGAATGCTGCATGGCGATCCAATGCCGGAAATAGTCGCCGATGTTGTAGCCGCAGAACGGCAGCATGGCCATCGGGTCGCGGCGAACACGGCCCACGGCTCCGGCGGCCGCGGCCGTGGTCTCCGATCCCATGGTGGCTCCGGCGTACACGCCTGCGCTCCAGTTGAATGCCTGGTAAACCAGCGGCGTGGTGTCGGCGCGCCGGCCGCCGAAAACGAAGGCGCTGATGGGAACCCCGTTCGGATTCTCCCAATCGGGATCGATCACCGGGCACTGTGACGCGGGAGTCGTGAAACGCGAATTCGGATGCGCCGCCAGGGCGCCGGTTTCCCGCGCGATCGCCGGCGTCCATTTCTTCCCTTGCCAATCCAGACACTCGGCCGGCGGCTCCTCGGTCATGCCCTCCCACCACACGCCGCCTTCGGGCGTGAGGGCGACGTTGGTGAAAATGGTGTTCCGCTGGAGTGTCGCCATGGCGTTCGGATTCGTCTTGACGGACGTTCCGGGGGCCACGCCGAAGAAGCCCGCTTCCGGATTGATGGCGCGCAGACGGCCGTTGGCGTCGGGCTTGATCCACGCGATGTCGTCGCCCACCGTCGTGACCTTCCAGCCCTCCATGCCCTTCGGCGGCACCAGCATGGCCAGATTGGTTTTGCCGCAGGAACTGGGGAAGGCGGCGGCGATATACGTCTTTTCGCCCTGCGGATTCTCGATGCCGACGATCAGCATGTGTTCGGCCAGCCAGCCCTCGTCGCGCGCGATATTGGACGCGA
>Ga0326728_10024129_pt1 | contig 11056 bp, 2 predicted proteins | sample MB3enrmetagenome_FD_207602 | JGI IMG/M metagenome (GOLD analysis project Ga0326728, IMG submission 207602) | Lab enriched peat soil microbial communities from McLean, Ithaca, NY, United States - MB31MN | ecosystem: Environmental > Terrestrial > Soil > Wetlands > Peat | place: USA: New York... | reverse complement strand
GTCAATCCAATCGCACCACCGTTCCACACTCCGGCGCGCCAACTTCACCGCTTCGGCAGGCTGTTTCGCCAGGTCCATTGTCTGCGGGCCGATATAATCTCCAAAACATTCATGCTCATACGAAATTGGAGTAATTGCCTTCAGCAGGATGCGCGCTTGCGGATCGTCATATTCGGCAAACCGAAGCAGTGATTGCAACACATGAGGAAACTCCGCGTCTTCAGCGTGGCCAAATAATTCAAGAAAGCTGCGCCAAGCTTGCCTTGCTTGCATGGCTCGGTCATTCGCGTTCTTTTTCTCCGCGTACTGAGATACCGCCTCCAGGGTAACATTCCCAAGCCACGCCTCAATCATAAAGGCGGTCACATAGAAATTGTCCTGCTCTTTCTCGACCAGCGCCACGGCGTCCTCCATGGACTTCATCAATGGCAGTTTCCGATCGATCACAGCATCTCCTGTTGTTTTTCCGGCTTCGCTTCCCGTTGCGCTTCGCGCTCAGAGGCTTGCCTCCGAAGGGCGGCGGCAGCGGCTAGGAGAGAGTCGCGGTCTGCCTTCATTTGCGATAGAGGAACGGCCGCTTTGGGCACGCTCTGCAAAAAGCTTGGGTCGATGGGAAGAGTAATTTTCAGCGCAGTACATTCTTCTCGAGGCACTTGACGCCATCCCCACGCGCTGCCCTCAGCGAAGGGCGGGAAAGGGTTCCCAAGTGCATCGCCAAAGCATTCCTTGCTTCCGAGCACCGCCCAAACCGGATCTGATTTCAGGGCAATCAACCGTGTGGGGTGAAAACGAGGACCACCAGCCTCCTCCCAGCGCTCGGCCCAATTGACCGGTTCAATAAATGAGTAAATTGGAACCAACTCCCAGGCTGGAAATTGGTCCATGCAAACTGGCGTCATTTCCTGTTCCCAGCAACGACGATTCACCTCAATTCGTTCGGCTTGCGTGATTTTCATGCTTCAAGAACTTGTTGACAAGCGGCTTTTATATCTGGAGTCGGCCTGCTTTCAATGGCCCTAAATTGGGCGTTTCAGGGGTTCACTTGGCGATATGCCTCACATTGTCTTTTGATCTCGTAAGACTGCATGGCGAAATTGCCAGGCCATTCCTTGATCGCTTCCGCCTTGATGCCTTCATAAATATCGGCGGGCACTCCATTGACTGATTGACGCGGAGAAGGCAGCGCTGGCCGCGCTGGCTGGTATCTGGCGGGCTTGGAAGCATGGGATGGTCTTTCCTGAGCGGCATTATTGCTCATACGGTCAACAAGCAAAAGCATTTCCTGCGCACAGGCCGCGATTAGCTCATCCCTGCGCGCCAAGTTTAATTGGATCAAAAGGTTCGACATAATGCCAAAAGTGTCATTGCTGATGGTTTGTTCGACCATGGGCGTCGTGTTGGTGTAGAACCACGCCAATTTCGAGGCCAGGATTTGGTTGCTGACGGAGCATCGTTTGGAACGGGCGGCTTGTTCGTAAAAACCGATGTCGTGAGCCAGCTCAATCAGATTCCTATCAATGGCGGCGGAAAGCTGGTTTGAGGCGAGGTCATAATTCGTAAGGCATATTTCGGCGTGCATGGCGCGGTTGGAGTAAAAGGCGGTGGCGCGGGAGATGTCCAATAGTTCGTTGCTGTTAGCCGCAGCGATGCCAGCGACGAGGTTTGAGTCGAGTTCGACGAATTGTTTAAGCATGGCCGCTTTATGCTGATCATCATGCTTTGAGCAGCCTGCCAAAATGGCGGCGATTAAGATCATATAAAAGGTTTTCATTTTGTTCCTTTTACCTTTGCGTTTGCTAATTTCGATCAACATTTTGCGCCTCATGTTGCGGCTGGCAAGCCGATTGTGCGCGCCTGCCGGCCATTTGCAGCGGCCTTGCATTTGTTCCAACTTTAAGAGCGGCGTGATGGCTTCCGTCACTGTTGCAGGAGGAAGTAGCCGGATTGGTTGGTGCCGAGGAACCAGCCGGCAGCGTTGGTGGTCGTGTTGGTCGTCGTGGTGTATTGCAGGACCACGCCTTTTGCCACGATGTCGGAGTGCGCGTTGGGGGGCTGAAAGGTCACAGTCAGGACGCCGGTGGCGGGGGTGATGACCCCTTCCAATTTGTTGGTGGGATTGCCGTTGGTGATCAGTTTGTTGCCGTCAATGGTCAGGTTGCTGTAGATCAGCGGGACGGCCAGGTCGCCGTTGCCGATGGTCAGCGTGCCGTTGGTCAATGTGAAGTTGTTCACGCCCGATTTCGGCGGAACATAGAGCGAGCCGAGCACAGTGATGTTCGTGTTGGTAAAGCCTGCCGCATACAATGTTTTGGGGAGGTTGGTTTTGATCCAAGTCAGGTTTGTGCCCAGGATCATTTGCGCCTGTTGGTTGGTTATATCAGCCAGGGTCAGCCAGCCCATCAACGATCCTTTTTTGGAGTAGAGGGAGACGTAGAGCGGGATGTTTCCGTCTTTGGAAACCGCGACAGACTGGCTGATGGCGGTCTTGTCGGCCAGTTGGCCACTGAGGGAAACAAGGCCGGCCAGATTGTTGATCAGGGTAACGTAGCCGTAGCCGCCCGGGGCGTTGGTGGGGGCAGTGTCGCCGGGGGGAATGATCAGGGTGTAGCGGCCGGCGTAATCGGTCGCCGGGTTTGATTTGGCGTTGAACGCGGCGCGCCAGGCTTGGAGTATGGAGTTGGTGGTGTTGGTCGCGATCTCACTCACGCTGCCGGCCATTTGATCGTTGGTCGCGGCCAGATCGAGTTGCAAATTGACTGAGAGAGACGTTTTGCCGGAGCGGGTCACTATGTTTTCCGCGTCGCCTGACAGGTCAAACGTGCCGCTGAAGGGATAGGAGCCGCCATCCAGCAGCAGCTTGGCGCTGTAGGCTCCGTGGCTGGAGGCTGGAATGGTAGCGGTGAAGAAGCCGGAGCTTGCTTCGGTTACACCGTTGGTCGGAGAAAACAAACCGTTATAGACGCCGGCGAGCGGGGTGAAGGGATTGGTGACGAAGTTGGCCTGCAAGACCAAGTTCGAGGACATGAGGAAGGAAAGGCTGGGCAGGGAACCCAGGATGTTGGTATTGGTTCCGCTGATCATGGTCCAATTGGCAAAGACCCAGTTGCCGATGGGCGCGGCCTTGACCGTGTAAACTTTGTTAATTTCCAGGTTGGCGTTATTGGCCTGGCCGGTGATTCTGCCCGTGCCGGATGGAGACGGCAGCAGGGTCAACGGCGCCTTTATCTTGGGTGACGGCAGGTTCGTGGCATAAAAGACGGTGCATGTTACCGGGAGGGAGGCGAATTCCGCGTTGGTGCTTGGCGCATAGATGCTTTGGGCGGTGATCAAGTTGGGTCCGTTCGCCAGCGTCACGTTGGTGGCCCACTCAACAGTTTTCTGCGCCAGTTGCCAGGGGGCTTGCACAACGGCGTTAGTGTTAACGGCCACTTGCACGAACGTAACCGCCGGCGCCTGCCCGCCGCTGCCTTTGACCGTGCCCCGGACATTGATGCTGGAGTTGGTTGTCAAGTAATTATTAGCCGGGTAGATTATGGCAATGACCGGGGTGTTGTTGGTCATGGGAACCGTGTTCGTGTTGACGATCACTTTGGCGGGCGGGTTGAGGACAATGTTTAAGCAGGCGGAGCCGCTGACCCCCAGGTAGCCGTCAATGGAGATATAGTATATGGCGCCGGCGACCACGTTGGAAAGCACGACGACGGGCTGGCCCTGCTCAAGATAGTTGGTCGTATAGGCGGCCCCCACGTTGGTCAAAGTGCTGAAACTGTTGCCGGGACCGGTATAGACGGCCAGCATGGTGTTAAAGGTGCTGCCTGCGGTGTTGAATTCGAGCGTGCCGGGAACGGACGCAGTGTAACTGTACCAGTAGGAAGCCCCGCCCGGCTGGCCGGCAGTGTTCGGCTCCCCTGCTTCCTTGGTCGCCCCCACTGTGCTGAAGGATTGCGAGAGAGTGTATCCGCCGGTCTCGCCGCCGCCGTCCGCCGGCCGGTAGTGCTCCGCCGTAATGCCTGCCGTCAGGTCCACCGCGTCGCCAAACTTGTCCACCAATAGCGTGGTCGGCGTGCTCGTCGTGCCTTTGTTCGTTTGAGCCGCGATTTGGATGGCTGCGATGGTGCTTTGCACAGCGCCAACGGCATTGGACACCTGCACGAAGTAGTTGCCCACCGCGCCAGCCAGGAAATTACTGATGACCAAAGTACTGGCATTGCCGCCCGCCACAGGGACATCGGCAAAATTCCACTGGTAACCAGTGGCGCCGCTGGCCGTCACGCGGAGGGTGACAGTGTCGCCTGCATGGACGATCTGGTTGCCCGGTTGTTGCGTAATTACAGGCTCCCGTTCATCAGTCAGGATGCAGCCGTTGGTGGGGCCGGGCAAGCCGGCATTTGTGCCGGGGGAAAGTTCCAACACCACATTGCCGGTGGCGCCCTGGTAACCCGCCACCACAATCTGGTAAGTGATGTTGCTTTGGAAGTTGAAGGAAACCAGGCTGGTGAAGTACCCGCCCGAGTCGTCATCCTCGGCCACCGACGGCTCGACGCCATTGTTGGTGTAAACGCCCAACAGGGTGTCGAAGCTGCTGCCGCGCGTGGTCAGGAAGATGATGCCGTTGTTGGTGGGCGTCCAGTTGTACCAAAGGAATCCGGCGGCCGGTTTGCCTGCGATCAGCGATGGTCCGGAACTGGAACTGCTGTTGCTGCCCGCCACCGGCCACGCCGGCGGCCCGCCCAGCGGATCAATGGTCAAACTGTTGGCGAAACTGTTATTCGTCGTGATGACATTGGTGGGGCCCAAATTCACCGGGATGGGCAGACTGTTCGTGCAGGCCGCGACGTTGGCCACCACCACCTCGTAGTTTCCGGAGTTGAATGCCGCGTCGATGTTGGTATAAAAATTGGTCACCGTCCCCGCCGGGTAACTGTTCGTCGCCCCCGCGATGCCGTTGCCGTTGAGCAGCCATTTAGTATAGAAGTTCGTTGCCACATCGCTGACGATCACACTCAAGATGAAGTTGCCGTTGGTGAGCACCTCCGAAATCGGGCCAACTGTCGGCGGGCTTAACACGGTGAGCGCCGCCGGCGCGCTGGTGATCGACTGGCCGTCACTGACGACCGCCACAGTGTAGTTTCCCGCCGCGCTGAGCGGCGCGTTGCTGACGGTGTAGGAAGAAAGGATCGCCCCGGAGAGGTTTGTGCCGTTCAACTGCCATTGATAGGTTACGTCGGTTCCCGTGGTTGTGACACTGAAGACGGCGTTCCCGCCCAGCGCGATGGTCTGGCTCATGGGCGGCGTCTCGATGGCGAAGCCGGTGGCCACCGTGATGGGCACAGAGGCGGAGGTGCTGCTCAGACCGAAACTGTTGAAAGCGACCGCAGTCAGTTCATAGGCGCCGTTGGGCACGTTCTGCCATGTAAAGGAGAATGGACGGCTGGAGGAACTGGCCAGAAAAGTTCCGTTATAGTAGTAATCCACGCTCGTCACCGGCCCGCTCCCGGGCGCCGTCTCGACGCTGATGGGAATTGCCGCCGATGTAAAGACCTGCCCGTTCGTCGGATTGGCAATGAGGACCGAAGGCGGCAGGTTGCTGGAGTTGCCCCCGGTCAGGACAAAGTCGTCGAGCAGCATGGCATTGAAGGTGGTGAAGCCCGTGCCCTCCGAGCTGAACTCAACGCTGGCGATGCTCCCGCCATGGAGCGTGTAGGTTTGCGCCGGCACGTTGGTGGAACTGGAAATCTGCGGCTCCTCCACCTCCTCCAGCAGGTTGCCCAGGGCGTCAAAGGCCTGCGCCTCCCAGGCCGGATGCGTGACAAACGGATTGGCCAGCAGTTCGGGCCGCGTAAAACTAAATTGCGGGAGCGGAGCCGCAAAACCCACCGTGAAACTCACCGGCCCGTTGGACCCGATTTGTGTCAGCACATTGGGCTGTGATGACGCGATCACAAACCCCCCGCCAGCCGCGCCGGCCTGGTTTTCCGCCACCACTGCCGTCCCCGGACTGTTGTTCGTCACACTGACGCCGTATTGCGCCAGATATTCGGAGAGGTCCGCGCCGCCCACCACCGGCCCGATGTCAGCCAGGGGGTCAAAGTCAACCCAGGTCGTCCCCGGAGTATTGACCGTGACATACGCCACCGCGGATGTGACAGAAAGGCCGTAGTTGTTCGTTGCCACTGCGGTGAAAGCATAAGGCCCCGCCGCAAGGTTGCTGACCGAGATGCCATAAGGCGGCGCCGTTGCTGTGCCAAGCAGACTGGTTCCATTGTAAAAACTGACTGCCGTATTGGTTGGGGCAGAGGTGATGGTTGCGCTGAAGGGGATGCTGGCCGGGGCTGAAAAAGATTGGCCATTGATTGGTGTGGTCAGGGTGACCTCCACGCCAAAGACGCCGCTGAGGCCCAATTTGTAAATGGTTCCGCTGCCATTGGTCCCGCCGTCGGTGGTCGTGCCATACAAATTGCCGTCGAAACCATACGTCAGGAACGAAGGGGCAGGGGGAGGAAAATCGTGGTAGGAAGAGAAGAAGTTGACGGCGTTTTGGAGGTTGCCGCCGTAGCTCCCGGAAGACTTGGTCAACCAGACAAGGTTGGTCGCGGCGCCGTTCGTAGCATTGAAGACAAAGACAGCGCCCCGTTGATTGGCTCCGCCCGCGGAAGCAACGCCGTAGAAAGCGCCGTTCGGGCCGGGAATCAGCGAGCCAATGGGATAATAGCCATCCGGAATGTTTTCGTCGAATGAGAGAAGATTCGAGAACACGCCGGAGAACGAGATGCTGAACAGGGTGCCGTCGCCATTTCCATAACCACCGTAATAGCTGTAGCCGTTTTGGCCGAGATAATCATCGTTGGCGCCGCCGTATATGGTGGTGCCGTAGAGGTTGCCATCGGCGCCCTGGACCAAGCCGCTGGGTATGGCGCCATCCAACGGGTCGCCATTTTCATCCTGTAGTGTGCCAAAGGTGTAGAGGTTGCTGAGTTGGCCGGAAATTGGTGAAATTTGAAAGACCGTGCCATAGCCGGAAACAATGTTTGTGAACTGATAGCGCAGGTTTATCTCGGTAATGCCTCCTCCGGAGGACGTGGTCCCGTAGAGGTTCCCATCGCTGCCTTGCACCAGGGGCGTCACCGGATTGGCGCCATTGAGAGCGACATTAATGGAGTTGGTTTCAAGTCCTATAACTACATTAGTCAGCCCCTCTTTAGTGATCTTGATATTGGGTTCCTCCGTCTGGGCGAACGAATAAAGATTCGTGAAGGCGCCATTGGTGGAAATGACAAAAATCGTCCCTGCTTCACCATCGCCACCCTGTGCGGTTGTGCCATAGAAAACTCCATTGGCGCCTTCCACTAGCGCGGCGGCGGGAAGGGAGGCAGAATGGTCAAGATCCGCGCCAAAGTTGTATAAAGTTGTCAGGCCGTTGGTGGTTATCACGAAGATGGTGCCGCTGGAATAATAGCCGCCAGACTGGGTGGTCCCGTAAAGATTCCCATCGCTCCCAAGAATCAAAGCGTTGGGATAGGCCCCATCCAATGGGTTGCCATTTTCGTCCTGTAGTGTGCCAAAGGTGTAGAGGTTGTTGAGTTGGCCATCAGGCGTCACTTGGAAGACGGAACCGTAACCAAGGAGGTTTGGATCCACATCAATGTACGGCCCGCCAGTCGCCATCGTGCCATACAAATTGCCGTCGTTGCCTTGCACCACGCCGGTTTGAGTGGAATAACTGGTGAAGTTGTAGAGGACCGAAAGCGAAGTGCCCGCGAGATCCAAGACGCTCTCAAAGTGAGGATGTTTAAGAAAGGCCTCGCCAACCTGCTTTTCAGTCAATCCGGTGATGAGGCCGCCAAAAGTCGGATCCGGGAAGGTGTCCCACACGAAATCATCACCCTGGAATTCAGGCAAATAAAAGCGGAGATTGAAGTTGCCACTGAAAAAGGCCTGCATTGAAACGAGGTTATTGGGGCTGTTTGTGAAGACAACCACCGGACCGTTTAGCGAGGCGAGAAGGTTGCTCAAAATCTGGCGAAATTGCAGTTCTTTTGTCAGGTCGTTGGTGCTCAGGATGAAGAGGCGAATTTCACCCGGAGGACGGTTGCGAATGAATTGCGAGGCGGCAAAATACTCATTGATGGCGCTGGTAAAAGCGCCCTTGGCCGCCGGGAGATCAGCGGTCGTGGTGGTGGCCAGGAGGCTCGGGTAATTGGTTAAAAATGCCTCGAAAGAGCCATCCTTGCCGAAGTAGTTGGAGGCGGTGATCAACTGGACATTAAGATTCCACGAGTAGGTGGTGTAAATGAACAGTTCAGCCGTATCGCACATCGCCTGCAACATTTGGACGTCGCCCCAGTCCACGGTGACCGCGCCCGCGTGGGTTTCATTGCTTGTTAAATTGACGGTGAAATTGGTGGCGGTGATCCGGGCCAGATTGTTCTGGGCGGCGATGATGGCGGGCAGAACATTGGTGCGGAGTTGGGCGGTGAATTCATCGGCGTTGAGCGGCGGCGTTGTCACTGGAATCTCCAGATGGCCGTTCGCGTTCGTCGGCTCTTCAGCCTGCCAGTTAAAAAGGTCGCGCCCGGCGCTGCCGAAGCCGATGCGGCTGAGGAAATTGCTTCCCGCCGGCTCTTCCGGCAGGCTCAACAACCCGGTCGCCGCATAGAAGAAAATATTCGTGGCATTGTTCGGCGACAAGTTCAGCGCATTGGAAAAGCTCAGGTTGGCCAGGGCAAAGTCCCCCGCGGCCACATCATTGGTGCCAGCCTCAAAATACTCCGTTGCGGTGGTGTCGGCAAGAACGAACAAGACCGCGTTGGAACTGATCGCGGTGCCGTAGGAATTGGAAACCACCACTGAATAGGCGCCGGCATCGCCCAAAGACACCGGGTCCACCGTCAAGGTGGGGGAGTTCACGCCGGAAAACTCGCCGCCTGTGGAAAGAGGAACGTTGTTGAGCTGCCACTGGTAGCTCAAAGGCGGGCTGCCGGAAGCAACAACGGTAAATGCGGCGGGAAGGCCCGCCAGTGTCTGCGGGGGGGGTGCCGGTTGGGTGGTGATAACAGGCGGAATACCTACGTAAGTTATGGTTGCCGTCGTGGTTACGTTGGAAAAAACCATCACGTTTGTGCTGCCTGGCGTTATCCAGCCGCTGACGGTGTTGACGCTTACTATATGATTGCTCACCGTCAGACCCAAAACAGTCGCTCCGCTGGGCTGTGGAATTCCGCCATCCACCTGCCATTGCGCCCCGGCGGTGATTGCCCCGGCCGGGAGGATGGTCACTTGAAGCGAACCGGCTGGGTTTGGCGCGCCCAACATCACGGCCGGCACACCGTCATAAGTGGAACCCCAACCGCTGGTGCCAGGCAGGTAATAAACAATCACATCGTCGTCATCTTCGAACACAAATAATTTAAGTTTGGCTAAAGCAATGGGGGCATTACCCTCGAAATACACGCTGGACAGGCTGTAGCAGTCAGCGAACGCCCAGCCTCCGATGCTGGTGACGCCGTTGCCGATCATCGCGCTGGTTAGGTTGAAGCAGTCATAGAACGCATAAAGCCCGATGCTGGTGACGCTGTTAGGGATTGTCACGCTCGTCAGGTCGGTGTTTTCATAGAATGCATCCTCTCCGATGCCGGTGACGGTCAGGCCGTTGATGTTCGTTGGAATGGTCAGAACCGTGGCAGTCCCGGTGTAATTGGTTATGGTGATGGTATTCGTATTGCCGGCATTTATCATGTAACCGAATTGGGATTGTATTTCCGGCATGGTCCGAACACCGGTATCGGTGGAGAAGACCCCCCAGTTAGTGGTGCCAGGCAGGTAATAAACAGTCATACCATTCGTGTTGTCACCGGAGAACACAGTCGAATCAGCGCTGGGTGCGTTGCCTTGGAAATAGATGCAGGTCAGGTTGGGGCATTCATAGAACGCATCATCTCCGATGCTGGTGACGCTGCCGGGAATCGTGATGTTGGTCAGGCTGGTGCAGCCAAAGAACATATAAGGATTGATGCTGGTGACGCTGCTTGGGATCGTCACGCTGCTCAGGCGGCTGCATCCACCAAACGCCTCCTCCCCGAGGCTGGTGACGCTGCCGGGAATCGTGACGTTGGTCAGGCTCGTGCATTCATAGAACGCCCAGCCTCCGATGGTTGTGACGCTGTTGGGAATCGTCACGCTGCCCAGGCGATCGCATCCACCAAATGCACCCGCCTCGATGCTGGTGACGCTGGAGGGAATCGTGTAACTTCCGCTTACTCCGTTTAGACCGCACGGATATTGAACGAGCGTGGATTGACTCTCGTCGAACAGTATTCCATTCGTGCTGCTATAAAACGAATTTTGTGCATTCACCGTTATCACTGTCAGGCTGTAGCACATATTGAACGCATAGTCGCCGATGCTGGCGACGCTGCCGGGAATAGTGACGCTGGTCAGGCTGGCACATTCATAGAACGCATAGTATCCGATGTTGGTGACGCTGTTGGGGATCGCAACGTTGGTCAGGCTGGTGCAGTTGTAGAACGCCCAGTATCCGATGCTGGTGACGCTGCCGGGGATCGTGACGCTGGTCAGGATATTGGTATTGTTGGCGAAGATGGAATTCTCACCATTCCCAATGCTGGTGACCGTCAGGCCGTTGATGTTGGTTGGAATGGCCACAGCGCCGCCCGGACCGGTGTAATTGGTTATGGTGATGGTGGTGCCACCGGCATTTGTCACGTAACCAAATTGGGATTGCACCCCTTCCAGCACGGCCGGGACACCAGTGCTGTCGTAGAACTCACTCCAGCCGGTCGTGCCCGGCAAATAATAGGCCGTCACTGAAACTTCTCCGAACACAGTCGAATCAGCGGTGGGAGCGTTGCCTTCGAAATACACACTGGTCAGGCTGTCGCACTGCGAGAACGCATCGTCTCCGATGTTGGTGACGCCGTTGCCGATCGTGACGTTGGTCAGGGCGGGGCAGTCATAGAACGCAAAGTTCGTAATGTAGGTGATGCTATTGGGAATCGTGATGCTGACCAGGCCGCATTCAGCAAATGCACCCCATCCA
>Ga0326728_10024128_pt1 | contig 11056 bp, 10 predicted proteins | sample MB3enrmetagenome_FD_207602 | JGI IMG/M metagenome (GOLD analysis project Ga0326728, IMG submission 207602) | Lab enriched peat soil microbial communities from McLean, Ithaca, NY, United States - MB31MN | ecosystem: Environmental > Terrestrial > Soil > Wetlands > Peat | place: USA: New York... | reverse complement strand
AGGCGCGCTTTGCGCTGTGTTTTCGCAGGCATGGCCGTGGGTCGCGGCGCCGCGGCGATGTGTCGCGCGCCGATTGCGGAACTTGGCGGTAACTTTGCTCAAGCAAGGCGAGCTTGATTAAGTAACGGGTATGAGTTGCCCCACTCGCATTTTAGTGGTCGAGGACGAACCGGCGGTCCGCGAGGTCTTGCGTCAGGGCCTTGAGGAAGCGGGTTATTCGGTGTTGGAGGCCGAAAACCAGGCGGAAATGTTCCGCGCGCTGGAGGACAGCCCGATCGACCTCATCACGCTCGACCTCGGCCTCGGAGACGCGGACGGTCTCGCCTTGGCTCGCCAAGTTCGGACTGTGCGCAATATCCCGATCGTCATGATTACCGGCCGGAGCGAGCCGGTCGATCGAGTCAAGGGGCTCGAGCAGGGCGCGGACGACTACGTCTCGAAACCCTTCCATCTACCGGAAGTGGTTCTGCGCATTCGCAACGTCGTGCGCCGATATCAACGCGAGCCGATCGGACCTGGGAACGAAGGCCGCGCGGCGGTCGATCAGGCCCGACGTTACTTATTCGATTCCGGCGTTCTGGATAAGCGGAAAAGAGAGTTGAGGAACAAAGCTGGCGCGCTCGTGGATCTAACGGATACCGAGTTTCGGCTTCTCGAGGCGTTCTTGCGGCGTCCGGGCCGAATTCTGACGCGCGACGAGATGATGCACGAGCTGAGGAGCCGGGAATGGTCGCCGCTCGATCGAACGTTAGACGGCCATGTCGCACGGCTGCGTCGGAAGATCGAGCCGGAGGGCGAAGCCCCGGTGCTCATCAAGAGCGTGCGCGGCGTCGGCTATGTCTTTACCGGCGAAGTCTCGCCCGCTTGAACAGCGGCGCCGTCGAGGCACGCGCGCACGCAACGCGCCAGGCGCGCGACCGTGTACGGCTTGTCGAGCGTTGCGACGCCGGCAAGCGCGCCGCTATCGTCCCGTCGGCTGTCGCCTGAATTGTATCCCGAGGTCAGCAGGACTTTCACCTGCGGCTTGGCGGAAAGAATCCGTCGCGCCAGATCGTATCCGGTCATCGCGCCCGGCATGACGATGTCGCTGAAGACGAGCGCGATCGGCTCGTTCGTGTCCAACCGTTCGATCGCTTCAAGCGCGCTTCTCGCCTCGAGAACCGCGTAGCCCAGGGCTTCGAGACGCTGGAGCGTGATCTCGCGAACACGGTCGTCATCCTCGACGACGAGGATCAACTCTCCGTCTCCTGCCGGGACCACTTCATTGGCGGCGGCGTCCAAGGCTGTCGACGCTGAGGCGTCCAAGGCTGTCGGCGCCGCGCCGGCGGCGCGCGGCAAGTAAAGGCTGACCGTCGCGCCTTTGCCGACGGCGCTGGAAAGGGCGCCGAAGCCGCCGCAGTGCTTGACGAAGTCGAACACGCTGCTCAGGCCAAGACCGGTGCCTTTATGCGGCCCCTTGGTCGAAAAGAACGGCTCTTTCGCGCGCCGCAGCACCTCTGGCGTCATGCCGACGCCGTTATCTGCGACCGAAAGCTCGACGTAGTCGCCGGGACGAGCCTTCGGGTCGATCTCGGCGGCGCGCGCGTCGAGCGTGACGTTGCGCGCCTTGATGAAGAGATTGCCGCCTTCGGGCATGGCGTCGCGGGCGTTGAGAGTGAGGTTGAACAGCGCGCTGTCGATCTCGCCGGGATCCGCGAAAGTCGGCCAGAGATCGGGATCGAACTCCGTGGTCAGCGCGATACGCTTGCCGAGCATGTCCTGCAGAAGCTTCGCCGTCTCCCCGACCTGGCCACTGAGGACGACAAGCCGTGGCTCGAGCGGCTGGCTGCCGGCAAGCGAAAGCATTCGCCGAATTCGCAGATTGAGGTTGGCGCCCGCTTCGACCGCTTGGAGCGCGTTGTGGATCGCTCGGCGGACTTTCTCGTCCCCGGCGCCCCGCTCGGCAAACTCCAAGTTGCCGACGATGACGGCCAACAGATTGTTGAAGTCGTGGGCGATCCCGCCCGCGAGTTGGCCGGCCACTTCCACATTGGCCACCCGCGCCAACTCGAGTTCGATCCGCTTGCGCTCGGTGATGTCGCGCATGATGCCGACGAAGAAGCGCTGGTCCTGCATATCGCGCCATTCTGCGACGGCCAGCTCGAGCGGAAACGTCGATCCGTCCTTGCGTCGGCCTTGCACTTCGCGGCCGAAGCCGATGATTTTGCTCTTGCCGGTGCGCCTGTAGTTTTCGAGATGGACGTCATGCATGCGCGCTTGTTCGTCCGGCATCAGCGCCTTGACGTTCCGCCCGATCAATTCGTTCGGTCGGTAGCCGAAGATGGCCTCGGTGGCGGGATTGATCGATTGAAGGATTCCCTTGTCGTCGATCACGACGATGGCTGACACCGCAGTGTCGACGATGGCTTTGAGCCGCGCTGCGGTCGCGATCGCCGCTTCCTCCAACCTCTTCCGCTCGGTCACGTCCTCGGAGAAAATGAGGATCCCGCCGATATCGCCCGATGCGCCGCGCCAGGGACGCGCTTCCCACGCCAGATATTGCGCCGAACCGTCCGATCGAGCGAACGTTTCCCGGTCTTCCCGCAAGACCTCCCCGGCCAAAGCGCGCCGGTGCGCTTGCTTCCATCGGTCGGAGGTCTCGGGAAACACTTCGTAATGGCGCCGGCCAATCAAATCCGATTCGAGATGGTGATCGCTTCGCCAACGCGCGCTGGCCGCGAGATAACGCATCTCGGGGTCGAACATGGCGATAGCCACCGGCGCTTGTTCGGTGAAATCTCTCAGCAGCTGTTCGTGCTGTCGGGTCCGTTCGGCGGAGGCGAGCTTGGCTCGAGCCCGATCAAGGAGTTCGGCCATGCCGACGATGAACGCGCTGCTCACCAGAAAGAGCGCCAGACCGAGCCATTGCGCTTCGCCGCGCAACGGCGAAATCAGCCAATGCACGAGCGCGATCGAAAGGATCGCGGCGAGAACGCCGCCATATAACCCGCCGATCACCGCCGCGGCGATAACCGCAGGAAAGAACGTCACATATTCGACGTGCGGCCCGACCGTCCCCAGGAAAGCGAGGCGAAGGGCGAGCGCCACGAGCACGAGCGCGGCCGACGCGGCGAGCCGCCCGGTTAGCGGCCAGGATCGGCATGCGCCGACGACAGCCAAGGCTCGCTCATCGAGCGAGCGATGGCGCGAGATTTTCGCAGGCGCGCAATCGTCGATGGCCATTGAGGTCTCCCTATCCGCAGGCGCAGGCGCGAGAGAAGTGGAAGTCGTCGGGCGCCTTGGCCGAAGGTCGGCGGATCAGCGCACGGCTTCGGCGTGGCCGGTTGGCCATCTTCACGCCCCTCCAGCGACGTTCGCCGCCGCCATTAGGTAGAGCATTCAATTGTTATTCTGAACGGACTAGAGACGCCAGCCATTCGTGCGCCCCGTCGAGACATCGGCAGGGCGCGCCATGGTCCCCGGAACCGAACAATTCTGCGCAATTCTGCACCTTCACATCAACGCCTGGGCGGGGTCAATGTTGGAGGCCGATCGGTAGTGGGCCAGCCAATTGTGGCTATCAATCGGGGGGCGCCTTTGACCGCGCTTGGCCGTTGCGTCGCGCAGGGGGCCGAAGGCGTCGCGCCCGGCGCTAGCCACGGCTTCGGTCGGACAGGCGGGGCGTGCGTTGTCGTCGCTTTCGCGCTCGCCACATCGCCGGCGCGCGCGGAGCAGCGCGAAACCGTCATTCACGTGGTCTATGTCAACGAATTTGCGCGGGTGCGGCCCAACCCTTGGTCGGGCTCCTCCCGAGAGGAATTGACAATCGTCCTCTCCGGCAAGAACGACTTGCGGGAAGAGCACACCGATAGCGGTAGTCGATTTTCGGTTCCGCCGAGTTTCAATTCAAAACTAGGCGGCGACGCGTTGGCGCCAAATAGCGGCTATGCCGTCCGCTGGCATGTCCTGAGCGCCACGAGTCTGCAGCGCACCGTGGATTTTCCGCAGAGCACCCGCATCGATTTGATCGAGATCGACGGCGCCCAGTGCCGCGCAAAGTGGGAGCAGCGGCTAAAGCCCGGCTTCACCGAATACTATCTCTATAGCTCCTTCTGGGGCGGGTACAGCTTCTATATCTCCGCGCACATGGTCAGCAGCACCTGCGAGATCGAGATGCGCTAGCGCCTGTCGACTCTCGCGCTCCTGCAAGCGCTTTCGGGGCGATCGTCGCCGCAACTGCGCTGCGGTCCACTGACATTACGGGACATTACGTGGACAGTTCACTAAATGCCAACTTTCGTAATCTCTTCGCCGCGCCACGGCCCATCCGGCGTTCGCGCCGGGGCGAGAACGCCACAGCGTTCGATTCGTCCAGCATTTCAAAAGCCTATGCATTTCTCTTTCTGAAAAACGAAATTCGTGCTATGGTTGCCCATTGACCCTTCCGTCCCCGGGCCCCAGCCATGGCGAAGACCCGCAAGCAACCCCGCGCTGCCGAACGGCCGCCAGCGCCGCAACAAGCGCGGCTCGGCGACGCGATGGCCGTCGCCCATACGATGACGATGGCGGACGACCTCCAGGCGATGGACCCGCTGATCGAGCTCACCGGCGAACTCGACCGCTATCACGGCTTCGGCCACGCCGAGATCGCCGTCGCGCCGCAACTCCGGCCGCCGCCGCGCATCGCCGCCCCGCCGCGCGAACCGGCGGCGCCGAAGCCGGCGCCTGAGGAAGCCGAGAGGGAAATTTTCCGCGCCCCAAGCCCTTGAAAGAAAGGCAAACGCAGAAGGAAACGGCCCCCTCGCTCCGCGCAGCCGCCAGGTTCACACATCGTCATTCGTCCTCATGGCGCGAACGCCTCGCTTCGCGGCTTGGAACTCGAACCCGCTTTCGAGCATGACGATTGAATTTACGGTGGCGCACATTGCCGAATATCAACACGCCCACTCCACTCAAGGCAGAGCCCCGGCAACCCCTCCACCCTCGCGACGAAAAGACGGCGCCAATCAGCCGTAAGTCTTCCGCCAACTCTCGACCGTCAGCTTTTCCAGCGCGGCGAAGTAGGAAGCGTTCGGGTTGGATGGCGGCGAGGCGGCGCGGAAGAGATCGAACATGTGTTCGGCGAGCGCCGCCGCGACGGCGTGAATGGCCTCGTGGCGGTCGACGCCTTCCTCCACGAGGCGCGCGAGCGTCCTGCGCACCGGGGTCTCGTCGCCGAGCGCCGCCTGATTTTCGACGATGGCGTGAAAGGTCGCGTGCGCCGTGAGATTGGGAAGGACGGCGCGCGCGCGGCGATGATAGCTCTCGACCAAGGCGATGCGCTCGGACTCGTCGAGGGCGAGCCATTGCTCCGAGGCCGGCGCTGCGAGCGGATCGTAGCGGTCCATCGTCGAATCCTCCTATCGGGCCGTGGCGGGCGAGTATGCGGCGTTGCCGCGCGAGCCGCAAAGGGGCGCGCCCGAAGCTGCCGATTTATCGCCGATTGCGCCCATCGCCGTCGGGCGGAGGCGGTCGTTCGCCGCGCCGGCGCCGAGCGTCGAATTTCATCGACGAGCAGGTTTTCGCCGCGGCGGCTCCGGCTCGACCTTGAGGCGGCCTTTGGCGGCGAGGCGGACGCGCGCGCCGGCGAGGTTGGCGCTGAAGGCGCGCCGCGCCGCAACGGCGTCGCGCAGGCCCTCCGCCAGCGCCTCAATCTTTTCCAGGCCGATGCGCCCTGCCTCCTTGCCGCCGACCTTGGCGATCGCCGCGGCGAGGAGGCGCTCGGCGATCTCGATCGGCTCCTGCGTCAACGCGCGCGCGTCGCACGACCCGTCGGCGACCAGGCCGAGCCGCGCCTCGGCCGCCTCGGCCTGGCGCGTCAGCGCCTCCTCGACCTGTCCGGCCCGGCGCGCGAGCCGCGCCAGCGCCGGCGCGTCGAGGCCCTCGGCGGCGAGCGCGCCCATCAGCGCGCGCAGGCGCGCGCGCGCGTAATGCGGATCGTCATTGGCGGGATCGCGAACGAAGGCGACGCCGGCGGCCTCGCAATAGGCGACGAGCGCGCGCTTCGGCAGGCCGAGCAGGGGCCGCGCGAGCGCGAGGCCGTCGCGCGGCGCGCGCGCCGCCATGGCGCGCAGGCCGCCGATCCCGGAGCCCCGCAGCAGGCGGAACAAGGTGGTCTCGGCCTGGTCGTCGAGGTGATGGGCGGTGACGATCGCCGTGGCGCCGATCTCGCGCGCGCAATGCGCGAGCAGCCGGTAGCGCGCCTCGCGCGCGCGCTCCTGCACGCGCGTCTTCGGCTTCGCGCCGCGCCAGACGAGAATGTGATGGGGAAGGCCGAGCTCGCCGCAGAGCTTGGCGACCGCGCGCGCCTCGTCGGCGCTTTCGGGGCGCAAGCCGTGATCGACCGTCGCCGCCTCGAGGCGGGGGCGGCCGCCGCGACGACGCGCCCATGAGGCGGCCATCAACAGCAGCGCCGTCGAATCCGGCCCGCCCGACACGGCGATGAGGACCGCGCCCGCGTCGGCGAGCGGGGCGAGAATGGCGTCGATCGCCCGCTCCGACAGAGGCGCCGGCGAGCCGCTCGCACGCCTCAACAATGCTCCTTCTGCATCTCGCGCTCCGCCGACTTTTTCACCGCCGGCGCGGCGGTCGGGTAGCGTTTGCCGACCTCGGCCAAGGTCGCGCAGGCCTGGTCGCTGTTGCCGAGCGCGGCGAGCGCCTCGCCGAGGCGCAGCATGCCCTCGGGCGCGCGCGGCGACTTGCCGTAGTCGGTCGACAGCTTCAGATATTGCTCGGCGGCCTCGCGCGGCCGCGAGCGCTGGAAATAGCTCTCGCCGAGATAGAAGATCGCGTCGGGCGCCAGTCGATGGGTGGCGTTGGCCGCGAGGAACGCCTTCAATTGCTCCTCGGCCTGGGAGTACTGGCCGGCGCGGTAGGCGTCGAGCGCCGCGTTGAACTGCAGGCGTGGGCCGTCGGTGAAATCGACGCCGGTGGCGACGACGGTCGGCCCCGCGTCGGCGGCGAGCGGGCCGCCCGGCGGCGGCGCGGCGGCGGACGCTGTCGTGGCGGGCGCGGCGGGCGTGACGAAGGGCTTGTCGCCGAGGTTCAGCGGCGCGCCGGTCGGCGAGACGCTGGCGACGAGCGGCGCGCTCGGCGGCGTCGTGCCGAGCGGGCGCGGCGCGCCGACGGCGCCGGGGTTGATGGATGGATCGAAGGCGTCGCTCTTGCGCGGCTTGGCGTCCGCCGCCGCGAGCGGCGCGGCGGCCGGCGGCGCGGCGGCTTGCGGCGCGGCCGTCTGAGGCGCCGCCGCCAGAGGCGCCGCCGCGCCGGGCGCGGGAGCGGGACTGACGCCGCCGAGGCGGTAGTCGACGTCCTGCTGGAAGCGCTTGAGCGTTTCCATGAGAAGGCGCTGCTGATTCTCCAGCTGCTCGATGCGGCCGTTGGCTTGGCGCAGCTCGTCCTCCAGGCGATCGACGCGCAGGTCGATCGCGCCGGGGTCGGAGGCGTCGGCGGCGGGCGCGGCGTCGGGAATGGCGCCGGGCGGAAGCGTCGCTTGCGCCGTCTGCGGCGCGCCGCGATTGAAGGGGTTGAGGTCGAAAGCGCGCGCGCCGCTCGCGCCGAACAGGCCGAGGCAGAGGAGAACGGCGCTAAAGCGGAGAAGAGGAGAATGCGGCGTCACGGCGTCAGCCTCTTGGCGGGGCGCGCCGGCCTTGCGTCGGATCGCGCTTCGGCTCGGATAGCATAGGGAGCGGACCGCCAAAAGTGAGGCGGAGATTTGGCCGGCTTGCGTCAGCTGCCGGGAGCGCCGGCGAGCACGGTGACGGCGCGCCGGTTCTGCGACCAGCAGGAGATGTCATTGCACACCGCGACCGGACGCTCCTTGCCATAGCTGATCGTCTTCATTCGCGACGGGGCGACGCCCTTGGCGATCAAGTAGTCCTTGGCTGCTTCGGCGCGCCGGGCGCCCAACGCGAAGTTGTACTCGCGCGTGCCGCGCTCGTCGGCATGCCCCTCGATGGTGAAAGTGTAGCTATTGTAGTGACCGAGCCAGGCCGCTTGCTTGTCGAGCGTCGCCTGCGCGGTCGCGCTCAGCTCCGTCGAGTCGGTGTCGAAGAACACGCGGTCGCCCACGGTGGCGTTGAATTCCTGCACGCTGCCGGGGCCGGCCGGCGGGTAGGCGCCGTTGAGGGCGTCTTGGTCCGCGCCGTTGCGGGCGCAGGCGCCGAGCGCGAGGCCGATGGCCAACGCCATCGCCAGCGGAGTAGCGCGTCGAAACGTCGCAGCAAACATTGAACTCTCCAGATTCCGCTTCATGGCCGGCGGCCGGCCTCGCCGAAGGCTTAAGGCTCAGTTTCTTACGAGAAGGTTTAATCAACCTTACCCGGCCCTTGCCGGCGCGCTCGCAACTGTTCGAACTGCGCTCAAGGGTTAACCAAGCCTTAATGGCCGGAATGCGGCGGCGTCCGCGCGGCGCGACGCCGCAGCGGCGCGCGCATTCGCCTCGCGCCGCAGCAGGACTGGGCCGTCAACCAGCCGGCTCAGCTGGCCAAGGGTCTGGCGAAGCTCGAAGCGATCCAGAAGGAGTTCAACGCTTCGTTATCGGGCGGCAAGAAGGTTTCGCTCGCCGACGCGATCGTTCTCGCCGACGGCGCGGCGATCGAGAAGGCCGCCGGGCTCGACGTGAAGGTCCCCTTCGCGCCGGGGCGCATGGACGCGTCTCAGGATGAGACCGACGCGCATTCCTTCGCCCCGCTCGAGCCGACCGCCGACGGGTTCCGCAACTATCTCGGCGGCAAGCCGCGCCTGTCGGCGGAGGAGCTGCTGGTCGATCGCGCCCAACTGTTGACGCTGACGGCGCCGAAGATGACGGTTCTCGTCCGCGACCTGCGCGTCCTCGGCGCAAACGTCGGCAAGTCCGCGCACGGCGTTTTCACCGAGCGGCCGGAGACGCTGACCAACGACTTCTTCGTCAACCTGCTCGACATGGGAACGGAGCGGCGGCCGGCCGCCGGCGCCGAAGGCGTCTACGCGGGGCGCGACCGCAAGACGAACGCGGTCAAGTGGACCGGCGCGCGCGTCGACCTGATCTTCGGTTCGAACTCGCCGCTGCGCGCGCTCGCCGAAGTCTCCGCGAGCGCCGACGCGAAGGAAAAGTTCGCGGCGGACTTCGTCGCCGCCTGGGCCAAGGCGATGAACGCCGACCGTTTCGACCTCGCCTGATCTCCGAGCGACGCCGGCGGAAGCGACCGACATGAACCCGGGGCGGCGTTTCGAGCCCGGCTCGACCCGCCGCCCGCGCGCCACTCCGCCGCCGCCCCATGAACGGCGGCGCTTCCTCGATGACCAGTCGCGCCGCCGCCGCGTCGCCGCGGGCGGAAGGCGCCGTTAACCCCTGCGCGCTATGCTGAATGCGACGCCCGCGCGCCGACGGCGCGAGGCTTGATGTCGCCGCGAATCGGGGCCATGGTCACGTTTTCGGGAGCAGGCGGAGACGAACAGTGCAAGGCCAGCGGAAAGGTTCGCGCGCGCTAGTTTTCGCCTTCGCGTTGGCGTTTCTGTTCGAGACCTGGATTTGGGATCGCGTGGTCGCCGTGGCGCGGCGCATAGCCGCGCTGATCCCGTGGGAGGCGTTCAAGGCGGCGGTCAAGCGTTTGCTCGATCGGCTGCCGCCGGCGGTGGCGCTGCTCGCTTTCGGCGTGCCTTTCCTGGTCGCCGAACTTGGCAGTTTAATCTCGGTGGTGCTCGTCGCGATGGGCCATGTCGTAGCCGGCGCCGTCGGTTACGCCGCGATGAAGATCCTTGGCCTCGGCCTGGTCGCGGCGATCTTCGATCTCACGCGCGACAAGCTGCTGACGATGCCGTGGTTCGCCTTCCTTTATCGCAAGGCGCTCGATTTTCACACCTTCGCCCGTCGGTTGGTTGCGCCTTATCGCAGAGCGGCGACGACCTTCCTCCATCGCTTGCGCACGCGCTTGCGCGCATGGTTGCGCGCCTATCGCCGCCGGCGCGTCGCCGCCGCCGAGGAGGAAGCCGGCTGTGGGGGGCGGGGCTCGGCCGTCAAGCTTCCAAGCGCTTGGTGAAAACGCCGCCGCTGCGGAACTCGACGCAGCGGCGCACGAACGCCGCGCGTCCGGGATGAAGGGTCGCGTCCGCGGCGGCGCGATCGGCGCAGGAAAGGGGGACGCCGCGACGGCTGCGCTTGCGGCGGCGCAAGCGCCGCCGTCGGCCGTCGCGCCGCGCAGGACCCGCGAAGGAGCTTCTTCCAAAAGACGCGTCGCGCGGCGCGGCTCGTATAAGGATCGCAGGGTCGAAACGCGCTGCGAAGCCAAGCTCGGGCGCGATATCCTTACGACGATCCCCCGGAAAGTTAGGCGGAGGCGCCCGAATCGGACTCGTGACGGCGAGCTGCGCGTCCTCAAGCGCGTCAGACGGCGTTGACTCAAGCTCTTGGCCTCGCGCTGGCCTTGTCCGCGCCGCGGCGCACGCGGCGAAAAAGAGGCGAAAGAGAGGCCATGTCGCCAAAATGCAACATCTCAGCTAACTGTCTGATTTGACGACATATTAATTCCTTTTCGGGCGGCTGCGAGGCGCGAAGGCCGCAGTTCGGCGCGAATTAGCGTGAATGGAACCTTGACGGTTATCCGGGAGCACGGTACCCGTTTCGTGGTGGGCGACTAGCGTAAGCGCGGGTCGCGGCGACTGTGGACGGGAAGCAGGACCATGAAGGCACTGAAGTTTTCGCTAACGTCGGCCGCCGCCTCTTACGGCCGTGCGGGGCGGGACGCCGCACGCGGCGCCGCCGAATTCGAGGCGCAGGCTCGGCGGCGGACGGAGCGACAGGGCTCGACCGCGCGCGCGACCGATCGGACAATCGATGAAAAGGGAGGGGCGACGATGAGACGAGCCACGATGGCGGCGCAGTGCGGCGTTTTGAGTGTGGCGCTGTTGGCCTTGTGCACCGGGCCCGGGTTCGCGCAGTCCACGACCACGACCACGGTGTCGGGCAATACGGTCGACAGCGGCAACCATAGCAATAATGGCAATGTCGGCCAAGTGGGCGCGAACAACACCAACGTCAAGGGTAATAACAACACCACCC
>Ga0326728_10024127_pt1 | contig 11056 bp, 13 predicted proteins | sample MB3enrmetagenome_FD_207602 | JGI IMG/M metagenome (GOLD analysis project Ga0326728, IMG submission 207602) | Lab enriched peat soil microbial communities from McLean, Ithaca, NY, United States - MB31MN | ecosystem: Environmental > Terrestrial > Soil > Wetlands > Peat | place: USA: New York... | reverse complement strand
AGTGCGGGCGTGTTGGGCATTACTCTTACAACCCGGACGCCTTTTGACAGAGAGTTTTCAATAAAATTTGTTGTAATTCCGGCAGCGATCGAAATAACCAGCTTAGATTTATCAATAACGGAGCTAATCTCTTTAAGTGTGATGGCCATATTTTGCGGTTTAACGGCGAGAATAATTATGTCTGCTTCTTTTGCGGCTTTTTCATTATTACCGGAGACCTTTAACTTCATTGATGAACGTAGAGAATTAAGTTTTGCTTTATCAATATCAGTCACAGTTATATTTCTGGGGGAAGTGATTTTATTGGCAATTAACCCCTTGGCAATGATGCTTCCCATTTTACCGCCGCCAATGATGGCTATTTTTTTCTCTTTGAGCATATTTTAATACCTCCAATATTATTCATGCGTCTTTGTGGCTGTTTAAAAACGCTCATTTGATGTGTTGCACCGCAAAACGCACTGCTCAATGTATATCCACGCCTTGCTGTTCGTTTTTTGCGCGCCTGGTATCTGAGCTTTTTAAAATAGCCACGTAAAAACGCGCTTTTCAACAACACTTCTTTTTCTTCTTATATTGTCAAATCGAGTCCGGTCAAGCGCTTTATTCTTCCATTGCATTAAATTTTGCTTTTGTGATAGTTAACTTCCAGGGGATTTTAAACATATGCTGAAAGATTTTAACATTGAATCGGTAAAAATTGCCTGTCTGATAAGCGAAAGCGATGAGGATGATAACAAACAAAGTCTGGTTTTTATCCATGGTTCCGGCGGTGACCACAGTGTATGGTCGCACCAATATGCCCGGCTGCGTAAGAAATATAATATAGTGGCCATTGATCTTCCGGGGCATGGACGTTCCGGAGGCAGCGGAGAAAAGGATGTTAGCAGCTACTGTGTATGGGTAAAGAAATTGCTGGATATCCTTAATTTGAAAAAAGCTGTGCTTGCCGGCCATTCGTTGGGAGCGGCAATTGCGCTTAAGTATGCCATAAACTATCCCGAAGAAATCAATGGAATTGTTTCAGTTGGCGGCGGAATGAAAATGCCGGTTAATCCTTTCTTTTTAGATTATTTAAAAATAAGTCCTGTCCAGATGCCGGCGGAAATAACGGAGTTAATTTGTAAATATTCGCTGGCGAAAGAAAACCGTCCCAAATTTCTTGACGACCTGCAAAAAAGTATTTCCCGGTCAAAAGTTGAGGTTTTATACGGCGATCTTCTGGCATGCAATGAATTGGATTTAACTAAGGAAGCAGATAAAATCAAAGTGCCTGCCCTCATTATCTGCGGAGCGGAAGATAAAATGACTTCACCGGATCTTTCCCGTGGGCTTGCCGTGAACATCGGGGGGGCAAAGCTGGAAATAATTGCGGGGGCCGGCCACATGGTTATGATGGAAAGACCGGCAGAATTCAATATTGCGTTGGAAAATTTTTTAGTGTCAATTTCAGAGGAGTTGTTTCCAAAACGCTAAACGGGAGGATTTATGTTTGTTTTGAAATATTTTATCATAGCACTGGCCGAAGTAATAGATATTGTTTTGTTAAGTTACATGATTATCATATTTGCCCGAGCAGCGATTTCATGGGTTAATCCCGATCCCTATAACCAAATTGTTATCTTTTTGTATCGCGTGACCGAGCCGGTTCTCAGGCCAATCCGCCGGAAATTGCCCATGAACAATGCAGGGATAGATTTTTCGCCTTTTATAGTTATTCTGGCGATTGTTTTTTTACGGCTTTTTTTAGTACCGACAATGCAACATCTGGCTCAGCTTTTTTAATATTCGGCAGAAAGGAAAAATCCCTCAGGCAATATGATTAGCTTGAAAGAGTCGAAAAAAGGTCTAACTTTTGATATTCAGGTAATCCCTCACGCATCGCGTGCGGAAATAACTGGCGAGCAGGACGGCGTTGTCAAAATCAGGGTTACCGCGCCGCCCGTGGAAGGAGCGGCCAATGAGGCTTGTATAAAATTATTGGCAAGTGAACTGAAACTGAAAAAAAGCCAGATGGAGATATGCTCCGGTTTAAAATCTCGAAAAAAAACAGTTATAATTAAAAACATTATAAAATCGGAATTGGCATTGAAGATAAATAACATTCTCAAGACAGATTAGATTTACAAACCACCCTGCTTTTATTGCATCACATATATAAGGGTGGCGTTGCCTCGCAAAAAAATCGTATGGAAAAAACAAAAAATTCAGAAAATTCCAAAGTGGCCAAAGCAGCCGGAATTGTAGGCGCGTTAACAATGGTCAGCCGTGTTTTCGGCTTGCTGCGCGATACCGTTATTGCTGCGATCTTCGGCGCCACTTGGATGACGGATGCCTTCTGGATTGCTTTTCGCATTCCCTTTACATTAAGCAGGCTGTTGGGTGAAGGTTCTCTTACCGTTTCCTTTGTTCCGGTTTTTACCGAATATCTACACAAGAGGACAAAAGAGGAAACCCTCGAATTAGCCTATAACGCTTTTACCATACTATCGATCATTCTAACCGGTATAACGGTTCTGGGCATCGTCTTTTCGCCGCTCATTGTCGGAATTATCGGAGCCGGCTTTGTTTCAGAACCAAATCATTTTGCATTGGCAGTATTTTTAAACCGCCTGATGTTTCCCTATATCTTTGTTGTTTCATTGGGTGCCTTGTGCATGGGGATTCTGAATTCATATCGTCATTTTATTGCCCCGGCGTTATCTCCGGTACTGTTGAATATTTCCATGATATTGGCGGCCCTGTGTCTGCGCCCTTTCTTTGCGGAACCGATTACAGCATTGGCCATAGGTGTTCTGATCGGTGGAATATTGCAACTGGCCCTGCAGTGGTCGTTTCTAGGAAAGTACGGCGTAAAATTTAGGTTCCGGTTTAATTTTAATCATCCGGGGGTTAAACAAATAGGCGTATTAATACTCCCGGCAATTTTCAGCGGTGGAGTAAATACCATCAATGTTTTCATCGGGACGAGTCTGGCCTCTTTGCTGGCGGGCGGTAGTGTCACGTATCTTTTTTATGCCGACCGGATCATGCAATTGCCGCTGGGCGTTTTTGCAATCGCCATCGGAACGGCAACGCTGCCGAGCTTTTCAAGACATGTTACCGCGGGTAATATCGATGAGTTAAAATCCAGCATTTCTTTTTCACTGCGGCTGACACTTTTTTTGACTATTCCGGCAATGGTCGCACTAATGGCTTTAAACTTGCCGATTATCTCCGTTTTGTTTCAACGCGGCGCTTTTGACGCTCAGGCAGCTATCTATACCAGCCAGGCGTTATTCTGTTATGCGACGGGCCTCTGGGCATATTCCATTGTACGCGTGTTCATTAATTCTTTTTATTCTCTTCAGGATTCCAGATGGCCGATGAGGGCGGCAATCATCACACTGATTGTGAATGTGATTGTGAGTCTGGCATTAATGTATCCCTTAAAACATAATGGTCTTGCCTTGGCTGTTTCAATTGCCGCCGCAGTCAACGTCTTTACGCTGTCTTTTGTGCTGAAAAGAAAAATCGGGAAATTTTTGGATCGTTCCTTTTACATATCTATTTTTAAAATTGTATTATCCGCCGTTTGTATGGCCGCTGCAATTTTACTGATGGATTATTTTATGCCGTGGGATACTTCCGCCCGCTTTAAAACAAGATTGATTTATCTGATCGCTGCAGTTTTTACAGGAGCCGGTGTCTTTTTTAGCTGTGCCTTCCTGTTGAAAAGTCAGGAAATTCATGCCCTTGTCAATATGCTCAAAAGGAGATTAAACCGCCCATAACATTAATCCAAACGATAAAATGATTGACTTAAACACACCAAAGTGATAAGTCTTCACGACTTTGGCAGGCATGACCGGCAAAAGATCAAGAAGGTAAATTATGTTAGATATTAAATATTTAAGACAGAATATCGACCTTGTCCGCCAGAAAATGGACCAACGGGGCCAGAAAATTGATTTCGACGGTTTTCTGGGTTTGGACGCAAAAAGAAGAGATATTCTGGGGGCAGTAGAGACTCTTCGGAATGAACGTAACAGCGTTTCCAAGCAGGTGGGAGAACTCAAAAAAAAGAAAGAGGATGCTTCAGCGCTCATTGAAAAGATGGGTGACGTATCGGCCAAGATAAAAGAATATGATGAAATCCTGCGCGTTACGGAAGAAGAACTCAACGCCTTTGTCATGATTGTGCCGAACATCCAACATGAATCCGTGCCGCAAGGCAGCGGCTCGGAAGACAATAAGGTTGTACGTACCTGGGGTGAAAAACCGGTTTTCAGCTTTGAGCCCAAGCAGCATTTTGACCTGGGCGAAAATCTGAACATCCTGGATTTCACGCGTGGTGCAAAAATAACCGGAGCACGATTTACGGTTTCCCGTGGGGCAGGCGCTGCTATGGAGCGTGCGCTGGTCAGCTTCATGCTCGACTTACACACGGAAAAGCATGGTTACACGGAAGTTTTGACACCTTTTATGGTGAATGCAGAAAGCATGACAGGAACAGGCCAACTGCCGAAATTTAAGGAAGATCTTTTTAAAATTGAAGGCATGGAATATTATCTGATTCCAACAGCGGAAGTTCCGGTAACCAATATTTACCGGGATGAAATTCTCGATGAAGATAAGCTGCCGATTTATCTGGTGGCTTATTCTCCCTGTTTTCGCGCTGAAGCCGGTTCTTACGGTAAGGATACAAGAGGATTGATCCGTCAGCATCAATTTAATAAAGTGGAAATGGTCAAGTTTTCCAAGCCGGAGACTTCTTATGACGAATTGGAAAAGCTGACCGCCAACGCACAAGAAGTTCTCGAAGGGCTCAATATACCTTACCGGACGGTATGTCTGTGCACAGCCGACCTTGGTTTTTCCTCAGCCAAGACATATGACGTGGAAGCCTGGCTGCCCGGACAAAATACATATCGGGAAATTTCTTCCTGCAGCAACTTCGATGATTTTCAGGCTCGCCGTGCGGCGATTCGTTTCCGGAGGAAAGACAGCGGTAAAGTGGAATTTGTTCATACATTAAACGGATCCGGTCTGGCAGTAGGTAGAACCGTTGTGGCGATTTTAGAAAATTATCAGCAGGCGGATGGCAGTGTTTTAATACCGGAAGCCTTGCGCCCTTATATGAGAGGTCTTGAACGAATTACTCCTTAAGATTATCTAAAAGGATAACCGGAGAAAAATATTATTTGGAGGGATGGCCGAGTGGTCGATGGCGGCGGTCTTGAAAACCGTTGACTGAAAGGTTCGCGGGTTCGAATCCTGCTCCCTCCGCCAAATTGTAAAATCCGTCAAGGATTCAAAAAAATAAATATCGGCTGATATAAAATGCGGAGAGATGGCTGAGTGGCCGAAAGCGATCGCCTGCTAAGCGATTGTACGCCCTTTAAAGGTGTACCGCGGGTTCAAATCCCGCTCTCTCCGCCAATTATTTTTGAAAAATTGTGTTAATTCTATTAATGTGTTATTAACTGCGTCCTTACGTATTATCAGTATATTTAGCGCCCATGGCTCAGCTGGATAGAGCGTCGGACTACGAATCCGGATGTCGCAGGTTCGAATCCTGCTGGGCGCACCATGAAATCAAGGGGTTACAGATTTTAATCTGTAGCCTCTTTTTTTTATTGTGAAAGAATTGTGAAAGATTTTCGTCTCGTAAATGTCCGATTTTACATAGAAAAATATTTTCAAGAATCGTTGTTTTCTCAATAATATCATATATGTAGATAGAAAATATCTTCAGTGTGTTGGTTTACATTCGAAGTGATTTCTGTTATAATATACATAAAATTAAGGGGGAAAACAAATATTACTTATCGAACATCGTGACTATATCGTAAATAGATACATCAAATGATCGTCATTTCGATTTCATCCTAAATAGAGAAAACCCCAACATCAAAAATTAAAGAATTGAAGTCGTGATTTTAAATTTTTAATCACGGTAATGACGAGTTTTGCTCTGAAGAAAACTCTCAAAAATCCATGTGAAATGGAAACCCTATAATTATGTCAAAAATAAATTTGACGAAAGTGATGATGAACATGACGTAACTTTAAAAAAGAAAATAAATGTAGTCGTTAAAACGTTAACAATAAAACAAACAATAAAAATGTCTGAATGACATTTTAAAAAATAAATAATTTGGAGGAATTAGAGATGAAATACGATTTTTTCAGTAATAAGAGTGATCTTCATTTTGGTATCAATAATAGCAAAGAATTTGAAGAATTTTGGAGATTAGTGACGTGTAGTATTGATGATAAAAATGTAAAGAAGACATTATCCAAACTTAAACACTCAAATGTAGTTCACTTAGACGGTTACACTACTAAAAAAATGTGTGAAGAGATGGAAAAAGACCAGAATGGTATAGATTTCTTTTGCTATACTCATGCATTATTGAATAATGAAGATTTTAAAGACCTTGAATGCACCTATGATCAGAGATCATTCGTAATCTCTGTAATGTTATATTTCGTTATATTTCAGAAATTCATCAAAAATACTCGATCTGGTTTCGTGATTTATCGTAGAGAGAAGTAATATCCACGATGAGAGAAGAATAACTTGTGTTCAGGTCACTAGTTATTCTTCTCTCACCTGATTGAAAACAATAGATGTTAACTTAATTTTATAACAAGAACAAATATTGTCTGAATGACAGTGAAAGATATATGAGGTACAAAATGAAAATCTATAAGTTTCAAAGTTTAAATAATAGAAGAAAGAATAATCCATATTTCAATATCAACGATGATAAAGAATTTAGACGATTCTGTCGTAACTTAAGAAATCGTATTGATGAAAAACATGAAGTATATGTCAGAAAGATTCTATCCAAACTAAAAAAAGAGAATCGTGTAACCATAGATAAATTCTATACCAAATTGATATATAAATCTGTCCATCATCACTGGGAGTCTTATTCATTTGAAGAAGATATTAGAGACTTTTCGTTTGATTCAAAATTATCTAGTCAAAATTTTGAATATAATCTTGTTGATATTGTGAACTTAATTAAATTTCATAATTTAATAAAAAATTCACGTGACGGTCTTAAAATTTATTGTACAGAAAGTGATGATGAGACTGAAAAGAAAAAACTTTTCAAGAATCCATCTATATGTGAGGTAATATAATTATGAAGAAGAAATATACTAAACAAGAGTTAGAAGAAATGAAAGATGAGTCAGATTGGAATGAATTTCAGACTTATTTAAAGTCTGATGAATATATTGAGGAACATAAAACTCAGTCTGGTCGTGTAAATCAAGAAATTCCTGATTGGTTGAAAAATGATATACCTCAAGAAGAAAAAGATGAATTACAGAAAAAATATTATCTTGATTATCTTGACCTGAAGAATCCGTATCGAAAACTCTCTAAAGTTAACTTAACAATGGAAAGAAAAAATTACAGATGGATAGAATCAAGTGTATTGAAGACTTTGATGAGTTCAGGGATTACTGGTTCTGAGTGGAGTGTTTTGTTTTACATCATTCACAGAACTCGTGGTTATCGTCTGAGCAAAATAATGAAGTTATTATACAAACCTGTTGAACCTATCAAAATCAAGGAAATTCAAGAGTGGACTGAACTATCAACACCTAATATTTACAGAACCTTGAAGTCATTGATGAAGAAAAGACTCATTTATCAAGTAGGTCAAACGAAAGATAACTATTATACTCTCGGTGTTAATTTTCGGTATGACACTTGGAAAGTATAATATGTCTGAACTTTATCAGAAATGTCATGGTTCTTAAATGATAATAGGATGTAACTTTAAAAGAGAATTCTTTATCTAAACTGATAATCTACTCTCCAGAAAGAGAAAATGATTATCTGAATTGATAAAGGGATTCTCTTTTCTGAGAACAAAACATTGGGAAGTTATTGTATTAATAGAGTTATTACCTACCGATATATAAGTATTATAGATAAGTATTATAGATAAGTAATAATAATATATAAGTTTAAATATAAGATATAAATACGGGGTCTTTGATTTAATATTCTTATGGAGTTTAAGTAATAAAATCTCCTATAACCCCCTTCTAATCACCATGTAACTGTTCTTGGACAATTTAATATTAATCGTTCCGTCTATTACTCCATTTCTAATGGATGGATATTTCATCATCTCTGACATAATATATTTCATATTGTCTGAACCTACCCCGATATTGTGGACAGTCCGAAAAGCTGCTACAAAAGAGCAAGGAGGACGAAGATGTTATCAAGGAAATCATTTACAAAGGAATTTAAGATTGAGACAGTCAAGATGGCCACAGGAAGTGATACCAGCGTGAATCAAGTTGCACAAGATATGGGGATTCATCCCAACACGCTTTATCGATGGGTCAAGCAGTTTTCAGAGAAACCTGAGGCTGCTTTCCCCGGGAAGGGTCATCTGGTGTCAAGCGAGGCGGAAACGATACGTCAGCTCAAGCGGGAGAATGAGCGGTTGAAGATGGAGCGCGACATCTTAAAAAAAGCCATGGCCATCTTTTCCAGCGACCCGAAGTGATTTTTCTGTTTATGAGCAATCATCGATCGGAATTTCCGATTTCTCTGATGTGTGAAGTATTGAAGGTTTCCCGGAGCGGTTACTATGCGTGGCTGAGGCATTCTGAGAGCAAGAGTAAGCAGGATGACAAAATCCTTTTGCAGGAGATTCATGCAATTTACCAAGAGAGTCATCGTACTTACGGAAGCCCCCGTATTTATCGTGAGTTGAAGCGTCGCGGCAGAAACCATGGGAAAAAAAGGATTGCTCGTTTAATGAGAAAAGATGGCCTGAGAGCGAAGACGAAACGGAAGTTCAAGATGACGACCGATTCCAAGCACACCTTTCCGGTAGCTCCCAACCTGCTCAATCGGGAGTTTACACCGAAAGAACCGAATCAGGTCTGGGCATCGGATATAACTTATATATGGACGGCTGAAGGATGGCTTTATCTGGCTGTTGTGATGGATCTTTTTTCCCGTGCCATTTTAGGCTGGTCGATGTCGGAACGAATGACTCGATCACTGGTTATCGATGCTTTTGTTATGGCTGTAAAACGGTATCATCCGTCCCCTGGGCTGCTACATCATTCTGATCGGGGAAGTCAGTATGCCAGCGCCGGTTATCAGACGGTACTGAAAAAATATGGTGCCATTTGCAGCATGAGTCGCAAAGGTAACTGTTGGGATAACGCACCGGTGGAGAGCTTTTTCAGTACCTTAAAGAAAGAGCATGTCTTCCACCATGATTATAGATATCGAACCCAGGCAAGGCAGAGTATCTTTGCCTATATTGAACAATTTTACAACCGGAAGCGTATCCATTCTGCTCTGGGGTATAGAACGCCCAGCGAAATGGGAAAATTTAAACTTGCAGCTTAACGACTTGTCTACTAAAGTGGGGCAAGTCCAGACTGATGAATATGTTATTTGTGGTAAGAGAAAGAATGAACAAATCAGTATGATAATAATTCCCAGATATTTTTTACTCATAAATTATTCCTTTCAATTATGGATTGGAGTTTATTTACAGACTTCTTTTTGTAATAATTCATTCATCTTCATTGTAGAAGGTGATAATGGGGGTGAAGTGGGATATGGAAAATCTAATTGGTCTAAAATTTTCCCTTTATCGTCACACACTCTAAATCCTATCCAATAGATAGTCTTGTGACTACAATCTATGGAATAAACATTTATCTCGTGGTTTAATTTCCCCCAACCATCCGTTGATTGTTTATAGTCTTTTTTCAATTTGATGATTTTATCTTTCCTGTCTTTGGAATACTTCAACTTCTCAGATACTTTAAAAACACTTGGAGTAATATGTTCTATAGAATTTTTATCATAAAAATGATTACCAAAAACTGATGTTCCATATAAAACCCATCCGTCATCTGTTTTCTTAACCGTTTTCATTTCTGAAAAACAGATTGATGGTAGTGAAACGACAAGGAGAAAGAGAACCAGAAACGATAAACAAATAATTGAACTAAATTTTTTCATATCTATTCCTTTCATTATTCTGTCATATAAGGTTTTACGAGTGAGTCACATTGTATTCTCAAATCACAACTCTGTTGTGAAAAACTACCCCAAATGCCCTTGTCATCATTGATTATAAACCCCAATTGTTTATGTTCAGTAACATCATACAAATACTCACGGTGATATTCAAAATCAGTCACTGTGATAAAACATCTATTCAATTTTTTATTGTAGTGATTTTGATCTAATCGAGAGGTTGATTCATTAAATGTTTTCTTATAGAATTCTTCACCTTCTTTTCCACATCTTTCCTGTAATTCATATAGTTCTTTCGGTGAGACAGATGATTGTTCTTTTGATTTTTGATTATTACATCCGACTACGGATATAAATGATGTTGTGAAGAAAACGATAAGAATGAATAGAAACAAATTTTTCATTACAGTTACCTCTCCATTTACCATGACCGATATGGAATTTCTGACTTTTTAACTTTTACTCTTTTATATCCTTTATGTTCTAAGAGACCTTCAACGGACATCTTTGATAATTCTGGATGTGGTGTTGGTCCAACAATAATCTCTGTTATAGGTAACGGAATATCATCTATGGTTGAAAATTCAATATAAGGTATTATCATAGATTTACCTTCACGATGTTTTATTTCATCACTTTTTCCAAAGTATGTTATCCGATATTCCTCTTCCTTTGAGAATGATTCATCTTTAAAATATAGAATTTTATCAAAATAATGTTTTATAAAATTAATAAGTATCGTGTCAGTTTTGTTGTCTTTTTTAGATGAATTATTAAAAACAGAATTCACTATTTCATTTTGTTTTTTTATATCATATATACAGTTGTCATGGTTGTAAGTTTTATGTTTATCAATCATGGTAGTCAGTTTTTCTTTATCAAATCCAATACTGAATCCACTGATCTGGTCAAGTAAAAACGGACACTCGGTTAAGCTGCTTTAGCCAATATAAAATTCTTTTCAAAATCATTCGGATTTTTGTATTCCAAATACGAATGAAAACGATTGCTGTTATAAAACATTTC
>Ga0326728_10024126_pt1 | contig 11056 bp, 11 predicted proteins | sample MB3enrmetagenome_FD_207602 | JGI IMG/M metagenome (GOLD analysis project Ga0326728, IMG submission 207602) | Lab enriched peat soil microbial communities from McLean, Ithaca, NY, United States - MB31MN | ecosystem: Environmental > Terrestrial > Soil > Wetlands > Peat | place: USA: New York... | reverse complement strand
CCGGTGGAAGGGACTTTTTCGGGCATTGAAGAGCCGGAGGGTACAATCGGTGGTCATGTCGGAATCATAAGGGACATTACCGAACGGAGAAAATCGGAAAAAGAGCTGCGGGAGTACCGGGAACACCTCGAAGAGATGGTGCAGGAGCGCACGCGGGAACTCAAAGAGGCGCAAGCTGCGCTTGTGCAAAGAGAGAAGTTGAAGACCCTGGGCGCAACGGCTGCTGAAGTCGCGCACGAGATCGGGAATCCACTCGTTTCGATAGGCGGCTTTGCCCGCCGGCTGCAGAAAAAGTATCCCGACTCAGCTGAGGCTGAGGTCATTCTGAACGAAACCGCACGGCTCGAAACAGTGCTCAACAGGCTGCGTAATTACCTTCGCCCTGTTGACATGAAGCCTAGTGAATGCCATGTCAATACGATTCTGGCGGATTCAGTGGCGTTGCTCAGCCTGGAATTGGAAAGGGATAAAGTCAGAGTACAACTGGATCTTTACCCCAACTTGCCAACAGCTCACGTCGATCCGGCCATCCTCGCTCAGGTTTTTGTCGCAATGATTCGAAACGTAATAGGAATGACGGACCCGGGAAAAGAGATAATCATGAGGACCTATGCCGGCGAGCACAGCATCTATGTGGACATGATCAGCCAGGTTGCCGGTAAAAAATCATGGGACCCCGAACTTATGCTCCTGCCATTCGAGAAGGGTGGCGAAGGGATCGGGATTTCGTCCACCTTTAAGCTTCTAAAGGAAATGGGCGGTGCGCTCTCTTTTTCCAGAAATGATTCGAAAGCTGTCTTTACCGTTTCACTCATTAAATGTCAGGGAGCCGGCCACGGTGAAGTAGTTCAGGAGCGGCACGCTGGAGGCCAGGGCGTCTAGAATCAGCTAGCACAGGAGCTTACAATATGGATTTCCATATACCGGTCGAATTTGAAGAAAATCTCAGGCGTTATAAGGAGTTTCTCTCTGAACGCCTTACTCCTGACCTTAATAAATGGTATTCCCAAAAGGAGATTCCACGGGACTTTTTCCGGGAGCTTGGCCACCGCTGCTGGTTGGGGCTGGAGCCGGACGGTAACGGATACCGCGAACAGGAGGCTCTCAAGCAGGCCCTTATGGAAGAGCATCTCGGGACTGTATCACCCGGAGTAGGGGTGGCCGTTCTGGTTCATGTCTCATTGGGCACAAAAGGAATAACACTCTTCGGAAATCCGGATCAGAAAAGTCTCTATCTTCCTTCAGCCACGCGAGGCGAGACCCTGATTTGCGTTGGCAATTCCGAGCCGGGCGCCGGAAGCGATGTGGCGGGAATAACCACGACGGCCAAACAGGTGGATGGAGGTTGGGTGCTGAATGGAATCAAATCGTATGTAACTAACGGCTACATAAGCGACCTTGCCCTCATTACCGCAGTTTCGGACCCCGAGGCGCCCCGAAACAGCCGAATCTCCATGTTTTTGGTCGACCTTTCCGCCAAAGGAGTTGCACGCTCGAGATTGCACAAGGAGGTCTGGGTCCCATCTGATCTCACGCGCATTCAGCTCACCGATGTGTTCGTGCCTGAGACCAATCTGATTGGCGGTCGCGGTCGCGGACTTCAGCAGGTGCTGGAAATATTCACCAACAGCCGTATTACCATCAGCGCGCTAACCCTGGGCACCGCCGAGGGGGCATTTCGAAGCGGCATCGAACACGCAAAGAAAAGGCGAATTTTTGGTCAGCGAATAATCGATTTCCAGGCCAAATCGTTTGAGGCCGCTGATTTTTTCAGCAAGATCGAAGCCGCCCGCCTTGTGCTGTGGAAAACATGCTGGGAAAAAGACCAGGGACTCGATTTCAGGCTTGATGCCTCTATCGCTAAATATCTTTCAGTCGAACTGGCCAGGGCTGTAGGGCTATGGGCTGCAGACCTTTTCGGAGCGGCCTCGGTCGTTTTCGAACACCCAATCCACAAATATCCTATGGACGCGTGGGCCTCGTCCCTGGGGGAGGGGACTCAGGACGTTCAGAAACTCATCATCTTCAGGGAGTTCATGAAACGCGAGGCAGGAGCAAAAAGCGAGGAGCACCAGGTGGAAAGTCAACAAAGAAGGTAGAAACGAGGGCAGGATTACTCGAAGGTGGAACAAATAACAATTCTCGCTTTACCTTCTTGCCTAATGCTTCGGATACTTGATTCTCCACCACAGATGTTGGATACTGCACCGCAACACTGGTCCGAATTTGCCGCTAAGTTTTATCGAGTTTCGGAGACCCGTATCCGGATTGCATTACGGGGAGAAATGGAAGTGAAATGATAGAAACGAACAAAAGAGCATTGCGCATCGGCATTATAGCTCTGATTGTCGGATTGTGCGCGAGTTCGTCCTACGCCGATCTCTACTGGGAAACCGAAAGCGTATCCACCAACGTTCCTCACCAGTCCGACGGGACTACGATTCAACGATATTATTTCACGCCGCATGCATCACGGGTGGAATTGGGCGGCAGCAAGATCTACATAGTGAACTATAATACCATGGAGCTGTACACTCTCGACACTAAAGCAAAAACCTGGGCCGAACTGAACTTAGGTGAACAACTGGTGATCGTGGACGGGGCCGCTGATAAGAAAAAGATGAGCGAAATGCTGGTGTTGGGGGCCATGATGGCAATCCGGATCACTCCTACGAATGAATTGAAAACGATCGCAGGCTATAGGTGCCGCAAGTATGATGTCCACCTCGGAATAATTAAAGGAGAATACTGGGTCTCTGAAGAAGTGAGATGCTATCAGGAACTGAGGACACTGGGCGCCAAGGTGGGAGCTGCAGCGGAGCGTTATCCGATACTCAAGCAAATAGACGTCGCAGGAATGGTTAAAAAGCTCGGTGGTTTCCCTGTTTACACCGTTAATCACGTAATGGGTGGAACGGTTGAAAGCACTCTCAGAAAAGTTGAGCAGAAATCCCTGGACCCAAAGCTGTTCGTTGTCCCTAAAGAATATAAAATGAAGAAGGGCGGTTAATCCCCGTAGAGCGCCTTATCCTTCATCCAGCATGACCCTGGGCCCAGCTCTCCTCTGCGTATTCTTCCAGACGAACTGGATCGAATCCGGCAATATAAGTCCACGCGGAGGTTTGCAAGTCGCCGCCTAAATTTATTGACACAAGCACTCTTGTATAGGTCGAAGGCCGTTCCGGGTGGAATTCCTCGAAACTGTCCATGAGCGGTAGCCTGGTCTCCGGATCGTCAAAAACGAGCAGCTCTCCCCGAACCTTTCTCCAACCGGGGCCGACTGAGAATGTCGTATCCGCAATTCCTCGGCTTTTAATAAAAGATTCGAGGTTTTCCTGGGCTGCAATGTCAGCGGCGATATCGTCTGTTCCAAACTTGATAATATCCTCGTCCGGTATGGTCATCGCAGGGGTCTGAGGGCTTAGCTTGAACAGCCTTCCCCGCAACCATGCCGGGCAGATCCGCAGCACTCCCGCGCAGTATTCGTCATGACTCGGGAAACCCCTTTTCAGGGTTCCGTATGCAAAAATACGCAGTTCGGATTTCATCAGTACAGTGGAAGTGAAATTCCCAGTGATTCTCCGAGGACGGCCAATTCCTCTATCGTGGCCGGAGCCAGGGGAATGCCCACTCTGAGCCGCTCGGCCTCGGTCCTCAATTCCGGTTCACCGGGGATCAGGATTTCCTCACAATTCCTGGCTTTGGCGCTTTCTTTAATGTTCCTGATGTAGCGATCCATCTGTTTCTTGAATTCGTCCCGTCCGATGAAGCAATCCGGATCGATGGCCAGGAAGGAATGACACGTGCCTTGAACACCGGTTTCATCTTCCTCATAGAGGCTTTTGATTCGCGAGGTCCATTTCCCGCCGGTTAGCACCGCGGTAAGCATTTCATGAACCAGGACCATGCCGTATCCCTTATGGCCTCCGACCGGCATCAGGGAGCCTCCTCCTTGGTAGCCCTCAAAGGGGTCCTCAGTGGGGAGCCCTTCTTTGTCAACAGCCCAGCCCAGGGGAATTCTCTCTCCTTTCTTACGGGCCAGAATGAGTTTCCCTGAGGACACGACCCCAAGCGAGAAATCGAGGACCACCGGAGGATATTTGTCAGCAGGAATTGCATATGCCATAGGATTATTGCCGATTATTCGTTCTTTGCCCCCCAATGGGAACATCATAGGGGCAGAGTTGGAAACAACGTATCCGATAAAGTCTTTATCCAGGGCCATCATCGGGAAGAGCCCCGCCACACCGAAATGGCCGCTGTCTTTCACCGAGACCCAGCCGATGCCGTGTTGCTCAGCCTTGCTGACAGCTTTTTCCATTGATTTATAGGCTACGATGTGGCCCATCGATCCGTGAGCCTCCAAAAGTGCCGTTGGACCCTTATCTCTCAGGGTTGTAAGCCGGCACTCTTTGCGCACGTATCCTTTGTGCAGCCGCTGGATATAAATGGGCAGGCGCGTGACCCCGTGGGTTTCGACTCCCCTCAGGTCTGCCCTTGCCAGGAGATGGGCAATTATCTCCGCTTCGGCAGCGGGAACCCCTGCCTTCACGTAAGCCTGTGCGCAGAAGGTCTTGAGGTCATGGAAAGATACTCGAGGGTTGGTATTCGTATGCATGAGATGCCTCTTCGTCAAAAAAGCGCTGAAAGTTCTTCGAAATTTGCCTGCCCTTTCGCAGCGATACCTTCAAGATTGTCCCGGTGCTAAAGTCCTGAACTGCCATGTTGCCGGGGACTTACGGCCGCTTCCTCAGCGGCCTGGGGCAATGGTGCTGTAGCCGGTATTTCCGGTCGATCCTCGATTCTCTGAAATCGAGCAACTACCACTGTGGAGGTTATGATGTATTGGATTTTGCCGTAAACGATAGAAGGCAAGGCTGTAAGCGGATTGAAGTGGCGAATTCCGATGAGCATGGCCATGGCCGCGTTGCCTACACCCATCTCGAAACAGATCGCCTTGCGCTGTGCATAGCTGAAACCGAAAAACTTGGGCAGGAAATATCCCAGCAGGAGTACCGCGACTGTTTGAACCAGGCATACGGCAACGAGGTAAAAGAGTATGTCTAATTGTTGAATCAATGTGCTGGTTCCCTTGGACATGGTGCCCATCACAATGAAAGTGAGGCATATGATCGCGAGAGGAGCGGAGGCGGACTTCATCCTGTTTGCGAACTGCGGGAAAAGGGAACCCAAAATCGTACCGGCGACGACAGGGCAAATAACTATCCGCAGAAGGTCTTGAAAGATCGCGGGCGCATTGAGGCTGGCAAAACCGCCTGCCAGCCACAAAATCAGCAACGGTTGCAGGAAAGGCGCCAGCAGAGTATTGATCGCAGTGGCCGAAACGGACAAGGCCAGATCGCCTTTGGCGACCAGCGTGAGGGCATTCGAGCCGCCTCCGGTCGGTGCAGTTCCAATCAGGATCATTCCGACGGCTAAAGCGCTACCCCTAGCGCCTGGAAGTAACCGGATCAAGACCAAAGAAAGCAGGAAAGCAATCAAGGGCGTGAAGATCCATCTCAGTAATACTGCAACCCCCACCACTGACGGTTTCCGAACCATTCGAATCCATTCCTGGACACTAATGGCCAGACCCATGGTGAACATTATAACCATGAGGAGATATGGTCCGAGAGGGGGAACTATGCTTTTCTCGACAGAGGGATAAAACAGATAACCGAAGACAATTCCCAGCGTAAGAAAAAGCGATGGCTCGGAGGAAACGAAGTTACCTATGCGGAAAGAAAGCGTTGCGGGAGCCAATGCTCTTCCGATGTGAGCCGAATAGCGCAGGGATAATCCGATTATCCAGAGCAAAATCAGAGACGCACTCACCGTCGGCATGAGGCTCAGCGGCATGCCGACGAAATTTGAAGCCGCAAAAGGAATGATAAAACCTAGCATAAAGCAGGTGCTGGACATGATTTTCAGCATCTTGGGCGTCATGACCATTGCTCCTCTTTATGCGGTGAGGAAGTTGCTATTCGATACCCGCCAGCCGTCTCGCACACTGCTTTTTGTAATTAGTGTCCGATTCTCTGAACAGGGTGAGGCGGTGAGCCTCGGGTGATCCTCCGCCATGAATGTCGGAAATGATGTCAGCGCTTTCCATTGCCATTTTCTCTACCAACCGCAACATTCTGATCCTGTTCTCCACGGGAACTCCAACCGCCCCTTTCAGGTACTTCTTGAGCAACCGGCCGATCTGCGGGTTATTAAAATCTCGTTCGGACGGCAAATCGGCGACATATCCCCCACTCACGTCGATGAGGATGCGCGCCATCTCACTCATTTCCTTCCCCTCATGGATTTTCGACGCGTTGGCCAGGACCGGGTCTATGAAAAAGGTCCCGGAAGGTTCCTTCCTGCCCTCGTAGGAAGCGGCAAGACTACAGCCATAGAGCGTTTCCGCGGTGTGGATCATGTCGATTATTTTATCTTTAAGATGAGAGGCCTTTGCCGTTCCGTTGTACTCCATCATCATCATGGCTGCCCCTGTCATAGCGTCTATTTTGCCTGATTTACAGCCGCCGTGGGATTGACGATGGAAAGCGGAGAACCGGCTGACCATTGCTGCAGCGAATTCGACCTCCCTGCACATGAACACCCGCTCCCATGGCACGAACACCTCGTCAAATATGAGCGTTGGGCAGTACTTGCTGTACCGGACATTCCCGCAATCAACCCCTTCGATCTCACGAGTATCCAGGGAATTTCTTCCAACAACGTGAATGAGTCCCTTCGTATCGGAGGGAACAGCAAATGCGAGGGCGTAATCCTCATCTCCTTTCTGCATGGCTCGAGTGGGAAGCACAATAATCTCATGGGCGCTCAATGAGCCTGTCTGATGAACCTTGGCCCCTCTTACGACGATGCCCTCCTTTGTCTGGTCCACCAGATGAAGGTACATGTCCTTATCGTCTTGCTCGTGAGGACCCAGGCCTCGGTCCCCTTTCACGTCCGTAACGCTTGCATTCCCCGTAAGATCGTTTGACTGCATATATTTCAGGAATTCCGTAAAGCGATCGCAATAATGCGATCCGTATTTCCGGTCGATATCGTAAGTGACGATGGAGAGCGTGCAAAGGCAGTCGAGGCCGGTGCATCTCTGATGACACGTTCCTACGTAACCTCCGAGCAGCCGATTGATTTTGACTCTTTTCACCAGGTCTTCGATGGAGTTGGGTGTCAGAGTGAATCTGTTGACCCGATCTCCCGTCAGCGGCGAAATCGCGGTGAAAAGTTCCTGATATTTTTGCTCGTTGGCCAATTCGTACGTAGCGCCTGTCGCGTTGATGCCAGCCCTTATCCGAGGGTTGTTCACGGGGTCTTCTATCTTCTCCCCGAACATGTAAACCGTCGGCTTCAGTTCACTAATGCTTTTCATATATTGTTCAAAACTCTTCAACGACATGCCTCCTTTAGGCTCGAACGTTCACCTCGAGCCCTCTTCGAAATGCTGCGATGTTCAACTGCCTTGCCTTCGCAGGAACATTGGCTTCAATCGCCTTTTCCATGGAATCTACCGAAACGACCGGGCTTGCTTTTATCAAAGCTCCCAAAACTACAATATTGGCTACGACCGGATTGCCCAACTCCTTTTCGGCAATACTCGTGGCTGGAACCCGAACAACCGCGTAATCGCCGGCTCCAGGCCCTTTCGTCCTGTCCGAATCAACAATTACCAGTCCGCCGGGCTTTACCAGATCAATGTCGCGGGACACCGCCTCTTCAGCTAAAGCCACCAGGATGTCTGCCTTTCTGACCTGGGGATCAAAGATCGGTTCATCTGAAATAATCACTTCAGTCCTCGCTGCACCGCCCCGCAGTTCTGAACTATAGGACTGGGTCTGGACCGCTTTCTTTTCCTCAAATACCGCGGCGGCTGTCCCGAGCAGTATCCCCGAGAGAACCACGCCCTGGCCCCCGACGCCCCCTACAATAATTTGGGTACGGTTCATGAAGGTCTCCTCATGGCTTTGGCCCGAATCCTGTTTATTTCTTCGACCATCTCAGGCTTCTCGATATCCACCAACTCCCCCACAACAATCCTGTTTTTCAATTGTTCTTCCTTGAACCCGGCTGCTTTTTCTACCCGCACGGACCTCTTCCGGTAATCCTCCATCATTTCAACAGATCCGTTCATGCCTGACTTACGACCGAATTGCACCGGGCACTGGGAATGGACCTCGATAAAAGAAAAGCCCTTCTTCCGAATAGCCTTCTTGATAGACCGGGTCATCTCTCTGGGGTGTATGGTGGTCCAGCGGGCCACAAAAGTGGCGCCCGCAGCGATCACAAGGCGTGAAATATCGAAGGGGTTTTCGAAACTCCCGTATGGCGTTGTGGTGGTTTCCACTCCTGCCGGTGTCGTCGGGCCGGCCTGGCCTCCGGTCATACCGTATATGCTGTTGTTGACGCAGATTACGGTCATGTCCACGTTGCGCCTTGCATTGTGAATAAGATGATTCCCACCGATTGCCACAAGGTCGCCGTCTCCGCTCACCACCATGACTTTCTTTTCAGGCAGGCCCATTTTGATGCCCAGCGCGTATGCAAGAGGCCGCCCGTGAATGGAGTGAAGCACATCCGCATTAAAGAATGGGCTGGGTATCCAAGCCGCGCAGCCAATTCCCGAAACGAATACGAAGTCATCGATGTCCATGGCCAGTTCGTCTATGGCTCGCAGGATACTCTGCGTCACGATGCCGTTACCGCAGCCAGGGCAGTTGGTGCTTGACACGACAGAAGGTCGAACGAATCTGCGCAGGGGATGAACTATCTCCTTCATTGAACGACCTCCTTGATCTTGCGAACGATCTCTTCCGGGTCGTGGATCTGCCCAATCAGTGCGGGCGCAAGAAAAGATACGCCGGTAAACCGAGCCGCCGCGGCTTTGATGTACGGATACATTTGGCCGAGATTGTTTTCCAGGACTATTACATGCTTTGCCTTCCGGGCCATTTTCTCGATCTCATGGTCTGGAAACGGCCATACTGTGGCTATTCGCAAGGTCCCGGCGGGCAATCCGGCTTCTCTCGCTTCGTTGGCTGCCGCACTCGCAGAACGAGCCACGGGGCCATAGGAGACGAGCACGACATCTCCTTTAGCGTAATTGCCATCCACAATCGTAATATCTTCTTTGTGTTTTAGGATCTTGTTACTCAGCCGCCTCACGAACAGGTCGAGCGAGGACAAATCTATGAGGTTTCGTTTTCCGGCCTGGTCGTGACAGGAACTAGTCACGTGAGCCTTAAAACCTCTGCCGAAGATGGGCATCGGGGCAATGTCCTCATCAAGAAAACCTCTGATGCTCTGTGGGTCCGTACCTTGTGACGGAATCTTTCGATAAACACTCTCAATCGTTTTCGCCTCCGGTATCGTAACTTCTTCACGCATGTGACCTACAAAAGCATCGGAAAGAATAAAGACCGGCGTCCGGTATTTTTCGGCATAATTGAAGGCTGTGATCGTGTAATCGAACATTTCTTGAGGCGAAGAAGGACAAAGGGCGATGATCTCGTAATCGCCGTGTGAACCGTGCTTTGCCTGCACCATGTCCCCCTGTACTCCCACGGTGGGCATTCCCGTGGTAGGCGCCCCGCGCTGAACGTTCACGATCACGCACGGCGTCTCCACTCCCACGGCAAAGCCGATATTCTCCGACATGAGGCTGATACCGGGGCCGGAAGTGACCGTCATCACTTTCTTTCCAGTCCAGGAAGCCCCAATGACAGCCGCAATGGAGCTTATCTCGTCTTCCATCTGGAGAAAGGCGCCACCAACTTGAGGAAGCCTTTTGGCCAACCGGTTTGCAATCTCGGTGGCGGGCGTTATGGGGTAGCCTGCTGCAAATTCGCAGCCTGCGGCCAGTGCTCCCTCCGCACAGGCTTCGTTCCCCATCATAAAATACCGGCCCGATCGAACTCTTTCGGAAGTCATGTCTTCACACGCCTTTTCCCAGTTCTGCCGGAAACGGCAATGGCCATGTCCGGGCAAAAGATCTCGCAATTCTCGCAAGAGGTGCATGATTCCTGCTCAGCTATTACGGGAGGTCGGTAGCCTTTCCGGTTCAGCGTCAGCGCCGGTTTGAAAAGCTTTTTGCGGCAAACATGGAGGCATATACCGCATCCCTCAACGCCCTTGCACAATTCCTGAAATATTCTCACCTTCCCGTCGGGATTTTGCACCGGAATGCCCATTTCTCATCCATGTCTAGTTCCGGCCCGTGTGAGACCGGCTCGTTAACGTCTTCAAAGTCCCTTTACCGACGATAGCTTTTAGTTGCCCCATGTAGCTGTTTTTGGAAAAAAGCAGATGATCTATCACGAGTTTCTCAAACGTCTCGGCATCTCGACGTTCCAGCGCAGCGATCATGGATCTGTGCTCGAGAATCGACTGCTCTATTCGATTCGGTAACGACCATGCGTTGAATTTCACCATGTGAACTTTCGTGCCAAGGTGATCGAGGAACGCGAGCACGTTTGGAAAAGAGTACGGCGCTTCATACGATGGTGCGAAGGGCGCGGGACAGCCCAAGGTCATTACCGACACCGTTACGCAAAGCCGAATTGACCAAGGTAGAACCGCTGTTGCGATTCGCTATTGCCGCTTTACCTCGAGGCTGGTTGCCTGCCTTGCCGTCGGTTGAATCTGCGGGGTGGCCTCGGCCTCAGAAAATCCACCCTGATATATTCGTATTTATTTACGAATGAAACAAAGACCCGATCTATGTTAAGTTCTTTTTGCACCACGGCCCTTATCAGGGCCGGATCTGAATATTTGCTTATTCCGTGTTTGCGATAATCGTCGGTTTTGATGTAAAGGGACATACGGCAACCCCTCCGCCGGCCGAGATTAAAAACCAGGCAATTTTACCGGAAAACGATCCTGGTTCGAAAAACCACAAGGGGAAAAGCTCGTAGTTTTTCTCCTTAATTGTAACAAAATATAGTATTTTTCCAAAATAAAGAACTTCTATTGATTCTAAAATATACAATATTTCAAGCTCCCTTGTCAGCTTTTTGAAATGGAAAATCAGAATTCGACAAAAAGT
>Ga0326728_10024124_pt1 | contig 11056 bp, 3 predicted proteins | sample MB3enrmetagenome_FD_207602 | JGI IMG/M metagenome (GOLD analysis project Ga0326728, IMG submission 207602) | Lab enriched peat soil microbial communities from McLean, Ithaca, NY, United States - MB31MN | ecosystem: Environmental > Terrestrial > Soil > Wetlands > Peat | place: USA: New York... | reverse complement strand
TGCATGGGACCTAAGGTTTATTTCGTCAGAATCACCCTTGCATTTGCACGCCCCGATGCTATGATGAGTCCTTAAAGTCGGACAGCAACGTGCATGAAAAGTGTGCGCTCAGATAAGAATCGGAGGATTTATCCATGGGGAAGTACCGTATGATCCGTTTCACCACAATGATTGTCATCGTCTCCTGCCTCACCATGATGCAAGGAGCAGCGAACGCAGCCGATCCGAACCAGGAGGGAGCACAAAAATCGCAATTCGACACCGATCTCAGGTTCATCATCACACAAATCGCCAAGGCCACCATCCCGGCCGTCGTGCATATCGAGGTGACGCAGCAGCAGGTCATCCCTTACTCCCCGTTTCTCGAAATCCCGCAATCTCCGTTCTCCAACCCGCCCCAGGCACCGAAAAAATTCAAACGTGAGCTCAGAGGGCTCGGAACCGGCGTTCTCATTGATGAGACGGGTGACATCCTCACGAACAATCATGTCGTGGATGAGGCTACGAATATAAAGGTCATACTCTCCGACGCCAAACAGTATGCAGCCCGCATAGTCGGGAAAGACCCGAAGTCGGATCTTGCCGTGATCAAGATCAATCCCGACTCAAAACTTCCCTTTGTCACCTTCGGTGATTCCGACAAGGTGGAGGTGGGGGAATGGGTGGTGGCCATTGGCCATCCCAGGGGGCTGGATCAGACCGTGACCGCCGGCATTATCAGCGCCAAACACCGCCAGGGTATCACGGATCCGAGCTCATATCAGGACTTTCTCCAGACCGATGCCGCCATCAACCCCGGCAACAGCGGCGGGCCGCTCATCAACCTCAAGGGTGAAGTCATCGGGATCAACTCGGTGATAGCCTCAGAGTCCGGCGGCTCGGAAGGGATCGGCTTCGCCATCCCCAGCAACTTCGCCGTCTCCATCTCCAAGACTCTCATCGCCTACGGCAAGGTCAAGCGGGGTTGGATCGGCGTCAGCATCCAGGATCTGGATCCGGAAAAGGCGAAGTCCCTCAAAATGGAGGCGCCTAAAGGTGCATTGGTTGTGGATGTGGTTAAGGGGGGACCTGCGGACAAGGCAGGCTTGAAGAAGGACGACATCGTGATAAAGGCTGGCGGAAAAGAGGTGAATGATCCCGGATCGCTGAGAAACCGGGTGGCTGCGACGCCTATCGGCACCGGGCTTCAGATTGTCGTTCTGAGGGACGGCAAAGAAAAGAACATTGAGCTTGTGGTCGGGGACATGGACGAATCCCTGAAATACCTCTCTTCAATTGTTAAGGACCGGCTCGGTGTCGAGGTACGGCCGATTAAAACTCAAGAGGGGGACAACTATGGGATTGATTCAGGGGTGGTGGTGAAATGGCTTGAACCGAAAGGCCCCATGGCGGAAGTAGGGTTCGAGGTGGGAGACGTCATCCTCGAGATGGACGGCCAGGCGATACACAGCCCGGAGGATTTTGCAGGGATGGTGAGCGTCCTCCAGCCCGATCAGGACTCGGTGCTGCTGGCCCTGGACCACAGGAGCGGGCAGAGCACCTATGTGCAGGTGAAAACGCACTAAAGGCCCTTGAAGGCTCATGCCAAGGCCTGATTATCCCATTTACCCAGGCGATCCGGTCTTGTCATTATTACGCTACCTTCTCTGTAATCAGCGGTAGATACATTCTGCTTGACCTTTCTTTGAGTGATCATAGATGTTTCCATCCAGGGTAGATCCACAGGGGAAAACCTGTCACCCCCTGCCTGCCATTACAATCTCATGACAGGGAGTCAATCGCTATAGCCCGGACCTTAAACCCATGCCAGTACTCCGACCACAGTGGAAACTAATTTCCCTAAAATTAGTAATCTGCTTCCTTTCATCCCAACATTATGAAACGGTCTATGACATAATGTATTGAAATAACTATTGTCATAGATTTGCATGGTTATTGCAATAAAAAATCTTTAATTTACTTTTGTTATGTTTTTTACCCTCTCGATACTGAAGTAATTTCGAGGAGGTTGTTCCTGATGAACAACACAGGCCGCAGGTCTCTTTGTGCGTCTTCGTGTGCTTTAACTCCCCGTGCTCTCATATTCAGAATATTTCTGTTCCTGGTATTGCTGAGCACCGCATCCATCCCGCTCTCAGGTAAAGCCGCGGCCTGCCCAAGGGACCCGAAAGGAGATGCTGTCTTCGACAAGAACTTACCCGTGGGGAGCAACATTGTTCTGGACAGCAGCCTGTTCAACGTTACAGGCAACCCTCTTTCCTATGAATGGTATGGCCCATTCTCAAGAATTGCTGAACCCAGCCCATCTGTTTTTATTCCCGAAGGAACTTATGCCGTCACATTATTCACGAATGACGGACTTCAGCGATCCGCCCCGCATACCCTCTATTTCTCCATTGATCCCGAGTATTTTTTCCTTCCTGTCGGTTTGAAAGGGAAAGTAGTTATGGGATGGCTCCCGGTAAAGGGTGCCCAGGGCTATGATATCTACCGCGCACCGGAGACCGACCCTTCAAATTTTGTAAAGATCGCAGAACTGGGACCATCCGCAGTCACATACACTGATCCAAATCTTCAGGACGCCACATACTTGTACGTGGTCGGCGTAGTGCTGAACGGTACGTTGTCTTTTTCCTATGTAGCAAGCGCCCACCCGTTCCTCACTCTTCCCAAGCTGAATTATCCGCCGGTTATTTATTCCCTGCCTGTAACCCCTGCCATTGTGGGACTGCCGTATATTTATGATGTTCTTGCAACAGACCCTCAACTGGATATCATGACTTACTCCCTTGTCAGCCCTCCTTCCGGGATGACCATCAATCCCCTTACCGGATGCATACAATGGACGCCGCCTGCCATAGGTGATTATGAGATAACGGTACAAGTAAAAGACTGGAAAGGCGCATCCGTGCTCCAGACCCTCATTATCGAGGCGGATGAGCTTCCTCCACTCAACATACGGCCTGTAGCCCGTGCAGGCGGGCCATATGCCGGCGGGGTGAACCAGACGATAACCTTTGACGGTTCCGGCTCAACAGACCCCAATGGGTACCCTCTGACCTATGCCTGGGATTTTGGAGATGGTTTTTCCGGGAGTGGTGTTTCCCCAACACATATATACACTTCACCCAGCATATATGCGGTGAAGCTCACTGTCTCCAACGATAAAGGCGGAACTGCAAGTGATACCACCAAAGCGACCATACAATGCTCACCTCCCACGGTAAGCATAACCGCTGACCCGACCGCAATAAAAAGAGGCGACCCATGCGCTCTCATATGGACCTCGGAGAATGCCCAGAGCGTCAGCATAGACAATGGGATAGGCGCTGTAGCGGCATCAGGCACCATCTCGGTACCCCCCCAGATCACAACCACCTACACCATCACCGCCACAGGCGCATGCGGGACCCAGACTCAGTCGGTCACCGTCACGGTGTACCAGCTGCCAACAGTCAGTATCAATGCCAATCCGAATTCCATCATCGCAGGTCAGACCTCGATACTTTTCTGGTCATCGACTAATGCCGTCACCATCACCATCGACAATAACATCGGGGTGGTACCAGCGAACAGCTCCCTGACCGTTAACCCCACCACAACAACCACCTATACCATCTATGCCACCGGCCCGGGTGGAACTGCCACTGCCAGTGTTACATTGACCGTCACTCCACTGCCTCCACCCACCGTGACCCTGACGGCGAATCCCGCCTCCATTGTCCAGGGCACATCGTCCAACCTCACCTGGTCATCAACCAATGCCGTCACGGCGAGCATAGACCAGGGTGTGGGTTCAGTGAACCCGAACGGCACCCTGAGTGTCACCCCCACCCAGACAACCACCTACACTATCACCGTCCAAGGCGCCGGAGGGACCACATCTGCAAGTACCACCGTAACGGTGACTCCACTGAATGGACCGCCCCGGATCGACAGCTTTACTGCAGCCTGCGGCAATACCCCGATCCTTAAAGGCACCTCCACGACGCTGAGCTGGCGATGCTCCAATGTGGATAATGTAACGACCGTCTACATCGAGCCTGTAGGCACGGTTAATATCAGCGCATCTCCTCTGACAATCTCCCCCCAGGTGACCACCACCTACACCCTCACGGTCTCGAACCAGTGGGGTTCTGCAAGCGCGCAGGTCACGGTGAAGGTAACGGTTCCCCGTACTCCTCTGCCCGACGGATCTTTCGGCAAGCCGTATGAAGGCTTCATCCCCAGTGATTCGACCGTGCAGCAATACGATGCCGGCCGGTTCTCCGTGATCACCGGTATTGTGCAGGACAACACCAATGCCCCGCTGCCCGGGGTGTCGGTCACGATCCTCGGACACCCCGAGTACGGAACGGCTTTGACCAATAGCCTGGGGGTATTTTCTCTGCCCGTGGAAGGTGGCGGCCTCATGACCGTGGTATACAGCATGAACGGTTTTCTGAAAGTGCACCGGAATGTCAACGTTCCATGGAATGAGCACGCGGTTGCAGACACAATAGTGATGATTCAGCAGGACACCGCAGCAACCACCATCACCCTGGACGGGAACCCTCAGTCCGCGTTCCTCCATCAGAGCAGCACTTCATCCGACAAAGACGGTCAGCGGTCCTGCACCCTGGTGTTTAAGGGTGATACCGTTGCCACGGCCGTTGATGCCGGCGGCAATACAATAAAGACACTGCCCAATACAGTCTCGGTGAGGGTGACCGAGTACACAGTGGGAGACAATGGCCCCAAAGCCATGCCGGCAGAACTGCCGCCGCAATCAGCCTACACCTTCTGCGCCGAGTTCAAGATGGACGGCGTTGAAAGGGCTACATTCAACAAGCCGGTAATAGCGTGGGAGGATAACTTCCTTAACTTGCCTGTCGGGACCGTTGTCCCGGTAGGCTACTACAATAGGGACAATGGCACCTGGATAGCGCAAAAGAATGGTGTTGTGGTCAAACTCCTGGACACGAACGGTGATGGAATTGTCGATGCCATCGATGCAAAAGGAAATGGTCAGCCGACGGATCTGAATGGAAACAGTGACTTTACCGATGAAGTGGCAGGCCTCCAGCAGAACCCCTCCCGGTTCCAGCCCGGCGCGGCATTCATGCGGGTGGAGATGTCACATTTCAGCACCTATGACTGGAACTTTGCCTTTCTGCCAGCGGATAACAAACCGCCGAATCCTAATAGTGCCCCTTCAGTCCAGGGAGGTGGAACCCAGAATGTAGACATCAAACCCTGTCCCGGTCCAAAAATTGCTAGTTCCGTAGAAGACAGGAGCCAGAGTGTAGACGAGGACATCCCGATACCCGGCACGGATATCTCGCTGCATTATGCAAGCAGCAGGGCACAAGGCAACACATACACCCTCACCATCCCTGCGAGTGGGAATACGGTGTCTTCCAAACTATCTTCCATTATTGTTCAGATGACTATTGCAGGGAAAGTGTATAATAAGACGCTTAACCCTGCACCGAACCAGACAGTAACGTTTGTGTGGGATGGGATGGATGCCTGGGGAAATCAGACCCATGGACCAATCCCTGCAAATATAAAGATAGGTTTCGCGTACCCGGCCTGTTATATTCCCGATACTGAGGCAGCAAGTAACCCATCTATCTTGGCGTTTGCTCAAAACAGTGAAAGCCTTGCATGGACGTTCAACTCGGCACGGCAGCAAGCAATCATCTGGAAACAAGACCGGCTCGTCGTAAACAAGGGATCACTGGATAAGTCCATGGCCCGGAGCTGGACTGTCAGCACAAATCACCGTATGTATCCTTATGAACCGGGCAAGGTTTATAAGGGCGATGGGACAGTCATCAGCAATGAATCAAATAGAACCATAGATACGGTTGCCAATTTCTTGACTTCCAGTAGTGCAGGTTACCCCTATGACGTAGCGATCGATTCAAAAGGCAATGTATACATGGCTGTTGTAGATACCTATACTTATAAGGGCGGGGTGTATAAGCTTGATACCAATAATGTGCTCACAAGAGTAACAAATTCAAGCTATGGGTCAGTTATTTCGGTTGCTGTTGATAAGAATGATACAATCTATTTTTCTTTGGGTAATTATTCAGCCGGATTCTATATTTTAAAACTCAATCCTGACGGCAGCGCGAATCTCATAGCCGGTGGGGGCACGGATTGCCACAGTGAGAATATCCCTGCAACCCAGGCATTGATCTATGCCTGGAAAATAGCTGTTGATGGCGAAAAGAACATCTATTTTACAGAAGGTTATGTAGACAGTGGTTATCGCGTACGCAGGATCGACAAGAATGGGCTCATAAATACGGTTGCCGGCACCAAAACCATGGGGCCAGCCAATATCCCCGGTCCGGCGAAAAAGGCCAGTATCGAACCGCAATCCGTCTGCTTTGACGATGAAGGTAATATGTATATTGCTGACGGAAGTGACGGGGTTTTAAAGGTTGATGCCAGTGGATATCTCTCGCGCATAGCCGGAGGGTCTTCAAACTACGGAGTCCCCGGATCCGGTAGTGATGGAATACCTGCAACGCAGGCATACATAAATGCCATCGGCATACTGGTTGATCATGTCGGCAATATCTATGTATCGGATGGGACCACCCATAAGGTGCGGATGATAGATACGAACGGTATCATAACTACTCTTGCAGGAATGGGTCGGTGGGGTTTCTCTGGAGATGGCGGCCTGGCAACAAGCTCGTATCTCTACTTGCCCTTTGGATTGGCCTTGGACCAAAAAGGCGCTCTATATATAGCGGATTCGAACAATTTCAGGGTCCGCGAGGTCTCCTCGGCATATGGCGATATCGGGTCCTACAAGCTGGACCAGGGCGACATCCCCTTTGTGGAAGACGGGATCTGCTATGTCTTTGACTATGCAGGATACCACAAGAAGACCTTTGACGTGCAGACAGGCTCCCAGCTTTATGCCTTCGGGTATGACAGCAACAGGAACCTCACCACTGTTACCAACCGCTTTAATGAGACAACCACCATCAATTATGCAGTCGGGGTTCCCTCAACCATAGTATCGCAAGACGGCATCAGTACAGCGCTTACTCTCGATGTAGGAAGCAATCTCACGGACCTCACTTTCTCCGACGGCAATGGATATCATTTCGATTACAACAACGGCGGCTTCATGACTCAGGAACGCGATCCGAGGGGCAACTATTTCGTCCATGCCTTTGACGACACGGGCAAGGTAACGGACGTGACCGATCCGGAGGGAGGCCACTGGGCCTACATGCGGCAGGTCAACCAGACAACCGGGGAAACGAATTATACCATAACCTCGGGCGAGAACACCACCACCTATGCAGACACCACCGATTCCGCAGGGTTCCATTCCCTCATCACGGGCCCTGCCGGAGAACAGACGACCTACTTCCAGACGGCAACCAGCATGCACGTGGAGAAGACCCTCTCGTGCGGTATGGGCCTCACGAGTGACTACGGCCTGGATGCGGCTTACAAGTTCAAATTCATGAATAAGCTTCTGGAGGCTACGGGCAGCCTCTCCCGGACAACGACCTTTGGTGCGACCTATGCGGATACCAATGGCGACGGCGTGCCAGACCTCATCACCGAGACCTCGGTGCTGAACAACAAGACCGCAACGCTCGCAACCAACACGCTCAGCCATACCCGCACCTTCACGAGCCCCGAAGGGAGAACGACGACCTTCACGTACGATCCTGCCACCCTCCTGACCACCCTGCTGCACGTGACCGGGCTCACCGACACTGCATACCAGCATGACAACAGGGGCAGGCCTATTGCCGTTACGAGCGGCAGCCGCACAACGAGCTTAGCGTACAATGACGCGAACGTGAATGACCGGACATCTGCAATCACAGACCCGAGGAATTTCACCACAATCTATCACTATAACAGCCGCGACCTCCTCTTCCAGGTGGACCGTCCGGACGGCAGCAATGTAAGCTTCTCCTATGACCCCGGCGGTAACATGACCGTGCTGAGCAAGCCGAGCCCCACCCTGGGCACCACGGCGGACCACGACTTCGGCTACAACGGCGTGAACCTGTCAAGCTCGTACCAGACCCCGCTCAATAACGCCTATTCCTATACCTACAACAAGGACCGGCAGCTCTTGACCATCGGCATGCCTTCGGGCAGGCAGATCAGCAACACCTATGCGAACAGCCTCCTCACCCGGGTGCAGACGCCCGAGGGCAATACGGACATCGCGTACTCCTGCCCGTCCAAGATCAGCAGCTTGACCAGGGGCAGCCAGGGCATATCCTACGGCTATAACGGTTCCCTGCTGAGCAGTGAGACCATGAGTGGCGCATTGAGTCAGAGTCTCGGTTACACGTACAACAATGACTTTGACATAAGCGCCGCGACCTATGCAGGCGGCACCATGAACCTCAACTATGATAAGGACCGCCTGCTCAAACAGGCAGGCGCATATGCAATCACTCGTGATGCGGGCAACGGGCTTCCCACCACAGTATCCGACGGGACCCTCACCATAGGCCGCACCTTCAACACCTTTGGCGAGCAGGCAGGCCAGACGTTCTCCCTGGGGAGCGCTAGCCATTCCTGGTCCCTCACCTATGACGACAACGGGAGAATATCCCATAAGACGGAAACCATAAACGGGATCACCAACACGAATGCTTACACATACGATTCTATGGGCAGGCTCAGGACAGTCACCCTGAACGGCATTGTAATGGAGGATTACAGCTACGGGAATAATGGGGGCAGGATTTCGGAGATGAATGTGTACAAAGGCATCACCACATCGAGGTCCCTGACCTATTCCAACGACGATCAGGTATTAACTGTGGGTGGAGTATCTTATTCATATGATGCAGACGGTTTTCTCCGTACGAAGACAGATGGAGTAAATATTACCAGGTATGTCTATTCATCATTCGAAGAGTTGCTCAGTGTACAGCTCCCTGATGGCAGGCTTATTGAGTATGTTTATGATGCCCTCCACAGAAGGATATGCAGAAATGTAAATGGGGTATCTACGGAGAAATATCTCTGGTCAGGCCCGAGCACTTTGCTTGCAATCTATGACGGAAGCAATAATCTCAAACAGCGATTCATCTATGCAGACGGAAGGATGCCCGTTGTAGTAGAAACGAATGGAACTACATACTACTTGAGTTATGATCAGGTAGGCAGTCTGAGGCTTGTCAGTGATGCATCCGGTAATGTTGTGAAAAGAGTTGATTACGACTCGTTCGGATATATGGTGAGTGATACCAACCCGTCATTTAGTATGCCATTTGGATTTGCAGGCGGGCTGTATGATGGGGACACCGGAATCATCCGCTTCGGAGCTCGTGACTATGACCCTGACACCGGCAGGTGGACGGCAAAAGACCCCATCCTGTTCAATGGCGGAGATACGGATCTCTATGGGTACTGTGTCAATGATCCGGTGAACTTCGTGGATCAAGATGGATATCTTGCCTTTTTCTGGCATGGTATAATTACCTATAATGCTGCAAGAGACTCTGGTTTTGGAGTTAAGCAAAGTCTTGGTTTATCTTGGGGCGCCATGATGGCTGATTGGGGGACACAAGGTCTTGAGCAAGCAAACTTGCACGCTATGAGACAACCAGGCCAAACACCTAATGAAGCTATAAAAGCAACAAAGTCAATTATCGATAGTCCTTGTTCTTCGACAGGAATTAGTACGAAAATTCATGTTGCTGAAGATTTAGCTACGCCAGAACATGCTGGTAAAACTTGGCCTGGATTTCATCTTGATATTAAAACAGCAAGGCACCTCATGGGTGATATTACCCCGACAGAGGATACGAAGAATGAAGCGTACTGGAACGCAAGACATGTTTTAGGCAGTAGTCCCGGACCGTTGTATTCACCAGTGTGGTAGCAGTGGTAGATAATAAATATGATTACCTAAATGACATATAAATAAAGTTATATGAACTGGAGAATTGAATTATGCTAAATATTAGATACAGGTTTATAGTTTATCGCATAATACTTTGCTTGTTATTAGTTGTAGTGATAGAAGGAGATGGAGAAATAACCTTGTCAGCAAATGATACAGTTTCTTGGGATACCCAATTGGCAATAAATAATGTTCGTATCGGTCCTGATTATTTTGAGGTACCTTTGAATAGAATCTTTCTAATACGAAAGGGTACATTATATGGTGCTGTAAAACTAACGAGCTATTGGAAAGGAAAGATAAAGTATAGCGAATATACAACTTATGACTGTTGGTTCCAACAAGATGGCACGGGAGATTTTAAAAAAAAGAATGTAGAGTATGAAAATAAAACTGCATCAAACATTCTTATCGGCCTAGGCCGATTCTCTTTTAATTTTGGTAAAGATGAGATCAGATGTGGACCTTTTAGGTTATGGTGGCCTGGTAAAGATATGGTATATCTCTTCGGAGTGAGTCAAGAACCTGGTGATTATGGAATAGAGCTAGCCCCGACCAAGTGGATCAATATCACAGAGATAAATGTCTTCGATCCCAAGTTAAAATGGTATAGATACGACTTAGACCGATCTCGCAAAGATATTCCAGTTGATAAATTATGGTAGTTTTCAAGTTCCTAAGCTCCAGATTACTTCTCTCAACTGTCAAAGTTCTTCAGACCGGGGACCAAGTCCGCCAATTCCGACGGGTGGCCTGGATAAGCGACCTACACCTACTCCAGCCGGGGCGAGCTATTAAGAGTAAACCAACCGGGTGGAACTGTGATAGGATATGACTATGATCCTCTGGGGAGGAGGATAACGAAGAAGGTCAACGGCTCGATCACGGAGAAGTATCTCTGGCAGGGTTCGATCAGGCTTCTCGCGATGTATAATGGGGACAACTCTCTGCGGTATCGGTTTGAGTATGCGGACGGAAGGATGCCTTTAGCTATGACCGACGATAGCAGCACTCGATACTACCTGAGCAGAAGTGGCTCCGGAAATTCGGACAGGTCTATAAGTGAAAACCTTGCTCTAAAGAGGCCGATGAACTACGGTCAAGGAAAGGAGCAAGAGAATGAGAAGGACAAGAAGGAATCACTCGGCAAGTTTC
>Ga0326728_10024123_pt1 | contig 11057 bp, 9 predicted proteins | sample MB3enrmetagenome_FD_207602 | JGI IMG/M metagenome (GOLD analysis project Ga0326728, IMG submission 207602) | Lab enriched peat soil microbial communities from McLean, Ithaca, NY, United States - MB31MN | ecosystem: Environmental > Terrestrial > Soil > Wetlands > Peat | place: USA: New York... | reverse complement strand
TTCATCGACGGATAGCCGAGCAGCGTCTGGAGCCAAATGGAGATCGCCATCTGACTCCCGTACATCACAAAGATAAGGATGCCATTGATCAGGGTGGCGGCGCTAAAGGAAATCCGCCCGAACACCCGGAGGTCGGCAACCGGATTGGGGGTGGTTAACTCGCGCCATACCCAGACCAGGATCCCGATGACAAAGGCCACCCCCATGAACACGATGAATCTTGAATCAAGCCAATCGTCTTCCTGCCCCTTGTCCAACATGATCTGGAGCCCCGCCACCCAAATTAACAGGGTGGCCAATCCCCATGAATCAACCCGCGCCGACGAGCGCCGGATGTACGGCGGGTCCTTTAGAAATGCTCCGATCATGAGGACGGAGATCAAGCCGGTCGGCAGATTGATGTAAAAGACCCAACGCCAGGAGAGATTATCCGTCAGCCAGCCACCGATCAGCGGTCCCAGCACCGGCGCCACGATGGCGGCCATGGCCCAGATGCCCATGGCTCTGCCGTGTTGCTTGGGAGGAAACGACTCCAGCAATACCGCTTGCGACAGCGGCTGCAGCGAACCACCACAAACTCCCTGAAGGACCCGAAAGGCCACCAGCCAACCCATGCTGGGAGCGACACCACAGAGCAAAGAGGCGGCAGTGAAGCCGGCAGTCGAGGCCAGGAAGAAATTTTTCCGTCCAAAGCGGTTGGCCAGCCATCCGGAAATCGGGATGACCACACCATTCGCGACCAAGTACGATGTGAGCACCCACGTTGCTTCGCTGGTGGTCGAGGAGAGGCTTCCGGCAATGTGTGTCAGGGAGACGTTGACGACCGTCGAGTCCAAAACTTCCATGAAGGTGGCGAGCATTACGGCCACGATGACGAGCGACCGGCCCTCCATCAAGCCTTCCGCCTGGCGGGTTCCCGGAGTGTTGTGCTCAGCTCGAGAAAAACCGGTCATCCGCTGACCCCTTCGATCGGAATCCCCAGTTGGTCACAGAGTGAGCGAGCAAACGGGGAGGTGCATACGAGACGCCGATGCGCCTGCCAGAGGGCAAGGAGGGCCATTTCGCCGGAGCGGTCCGCACAAGTGATGCCGTCCAGATCAATCTCGACTTCACCTTCCGGACAACACTGGGCGATGGCTTTAGGCAGACAATCTGCCCATTCCCCGACAAGTTGTCCTCTCAGGACAACTTTGATTCGATCTCGCAAATAAAGGACAGTGGTGCGCAGCACAACCAGAACGTCTGCATGTTTCGTTCCGAGCCTTTTGGGACTGTAACTTGCTGCAATCTGGATAGTTAGTCGTACTTGCAGGCTGGTGCTGGCGACCGCAAGTGCCCGGCAAATGGCAGTGTGCCCGATGGAGGGCAGTGGCTAGGTTGGTTCCGAGGCATCACGCGGTTTGATTTTCAGGATGCGCATGCGTGACTGGAGCGTTGTGCGCTTGAGGCCCAGCAATGATGCTGCCCCTCCGGGGCCGCTGACTCGCCCATGCGCTCTCCTCAGGGCTTCCAAGATTGTCTCGCGTTCGACTTCGCGCAGGTTGAGGGTTCCGTGGGTGGGTGGCGAATCTCCATCCCGCCGCGGGGAGGGCAGTTCTTCGATCGGCACTTCGAGGCATTCTCCGCGCGTCAGAATTACCGCCCGCTCGATGAAATTCTGAAGTTCCCGGATATTCCCCGGCCAGGTCCACGCGGTCATCGCTTCCATCGCCTGCTGCGGGACCTCCTTGATCCTCTTCTTCATGCGGCGTGCGTATCGGCCGACAAAGTATTCCACGAGCAGAGGAATATCTTCCCGCCGATCGCGCAGCGGAGGCAAATGGATGGGGAACACCGCGAGCCGGTAATACAGGTCTTCGCGGAACTCCCGGCTGGCGACCATTTGGGAAAGATCCTGGTTGGTGGCAGCAATCAGGCGCACATCGACTTTCAGAGTGCGGGTGCTTCCCAGCCGCTCGAATTCCTTTTCCTGCAAAACGCGGAGGAGCTTGGGCTGGAGGTCCAGGGTGATATCGCCAATCTCGTCAAGAAAGAGGCTCCCGTGATTGGCCAATTCGAACCGGCCGGGTTTGGTTGCCACCGCGCCGGTAAAAGCTCCCCGTTCGTGTCCGAAGAGCTCGCTTTCCATGAGGCCGGAGGGGACTGCCGCGCAATTCAACTTCACAAAGGTGCGATTCCGGCGCGAACTGTGGTTGTGAATCAACCTCGCGATGAGTTCCTTCCCGGTGCCGGTTTCACCCGTAAGCAGGACCGTGGCGTCGGTCCCGGCGACGACCTCGGCCTGGTTCAGCGTTTCGCGCAAGGCGCGGCTGTTGCCCACAATGTCTTCCAGGTTGCGATCGTAGCGGAGCTCATCTTCGAGGTAAGTCTTCTCCGTGCCGAGCTGGTCGCGCGCCTCCGCAACTTTCTCGTAGGCCAGGGCATTTTCAATCGCCAGCGCCACCTGATTGCCCACCTGCAAGAGTAAAGCCAGTTCTTCCTGCGCAAACGCCGATTCGCCCGTGCTGGCGAGGGTCAGGATGCCGAGCGCCCTGGAGCCGGCCACCAGGGGAATCGAGATGCCGGCACGGATGTTCTCAGCCAGGATCGGCCGGGCGATCTGGGCGGGCAGTTGGGCGATTTCGTCCTGCTTCATGAGCCGGGGAATGCGGGCGCGTACCTCCGCAAATTCCGCCGGCGTCAGATCCGCCAGTTGCAGCTTTTCAAGGAACCCCCGGGTGCTGGGGAAGTCCATGCCCACACACCGCAGTTGGGTGGTGCCCTCCTCAAAAAGCCACAGGCCCGTGTACTCATGGTGGAAGCAATCCCGCAAGGCGGACGATACGGCCTGGAAGAGATCGCCGAGCTCCAAGTGCGAGATGACATGGTTGTTGACTTCCAGCAGCAGCCGCAGCCGGTCGCGCTCCCGCAGCAGGAGCTGCTGATAGGAACAGGCATCCTCGAAATTCCGGGCATTCTCCACGGCCACCGCCACGTGGGCGGCTACCGTCGTCATCAGCTTCAAATCCTCAGCGTCATAATCTTTCTGGTAAGTCGTTCCAAAGACCAGTACTCCGAGCTGCCGCCGGGCAGAGGTGAGAGGGAGGAGGCACATCGACCGCACCCCGTATGGGCGCGCGGGTTCGACAAGATCGGCAAACCGGGCCTCTTTTTCGGTGTCGTTAATGATAATCGGCTTTTGGTCTTCGAGGATATCCCTCACCGAGGACTCGGATTCAGGAATTTCGGTTCCAACGTGTGACTTGGGCGACCCAGTACCTTCGAGCGCGTGCAGGCGAAAGACATGCCGCTCAGCGTCGTGGAGAAAGACACCGAGGAATTCAAACTTTACCACCGAGGAAAGAAACCGGGCGAGGTCTGCCAACGCCCCGTTTAAGTCCGCTTGGGACGCGATAATGTCAGAGGCCCGCCGCAGCGCCTCGTAGCGCGCCTGCTGGCCCGCCTCTCCACCCTGGTCGTTGAGTTCCAGCGAGTTCTCCTCTGACGATCAAAATCGCTCATACTCTAACATGGAAATAATACGCAACTCCAAACGCTGCGAGCGGCCAACGCTCGCGACGGCACCTCGAATGCGATATGGCCATCGGCGCCTGCGCGTCCAACCCCGCCAGCCAGGGCTCGAAGTGGGTGGCTATTTAACCGGGCGATGAGGATTGGCCCCCAATGTGCTAGCTTCCTGGTTGGAGGGTGTGGCCTACGTGAAATTGCGCACCAAATCTTCGCGCACCCAATGCGCCGGACCTGGAAAACGGGCCGGTCGATCCCTGAGGGGGGAGGCTTTGAGCGGCTTTTTTTGATGTAAATCAAGTGGGGATCGGAAAAAACGAAAAACGTCAAAAATGAAGGGCGCTCCCAATAAAGTATTGAAAACAAGGCTAAAAAAACGTTGTATTTTTAAGCACCCCAATAAAGCATTGAAAAAAAGCGACTTAATAGAAATTAGCCATTAATTCATGAAAATAAATGAGATAGAAGGATTTTAAGGCCTCAAAAACCCAAAGAATCCGCAAAATTTTCCACCACCCCAATAAGTTAATGAAAACAGGCAAGTTACAAAACATAGAATTCCTCGAACCCCAATAAACATATGAAAATAAGCCGCTTGTGCGTTGCTCAGAGCCGCTTGAAACCCAGGAAGATAACATGGTGAGGGCCGCCCTTTTTCAGACGCGCGCGGACCCGCACCACCTCGACGGTGAAGCCGGCATAGCGCAGGCGCTGCTCGAATTTCCGGTCCTCGCGCGCCGACCAGACGGCCAGCACCCCGCCCATCTTGAGAGCGGCGCGGGCGGCGGCGAGTCCGCGGTCGTCATAGAGGCCGGCGTTGTCGGAGGCGCTGAACGCCGCCGGGCCGTTGTCCACGTCGAGGAGCACGGCGTCGAACTTGCCGGGGCTCGACGCGAGTGTGGCTCGAACGTCACCCACCTCGACCCGCACCCGCTTATCCTTCAATGGGTATCCCGCGAGCGGCCCCAGGTGGCTTCGGTTCCACACCACCACGGCGGGCAAAAGCTCGGCGACCACAACCAGCGCATCGGCGGGAAGGCAATCAAGCGTGGCGCGCAGCGTGAAGCCCATACCCAGGCCGCCCACCAGCACCGAGGGCTGCTCCAGCGTCCGCGCCCGCCGGCAGCCGAGCGTGGCCAGCGCCTCCTCCGAGCCGTGCATGCGGCTCGACATCAGGCTCTTCCCATTGGCCAGAATGATGTACTCGCGGTCGCGGCGGACCAGCTTCATGTCCGTGCCGTCGGGGGTGACCGTCTCACCGAGTAATTCCAAAGGTTTCACGCCTCAAATCTCACCGGAGAGGGGAACTGAAGTCAATCCCGAAATAGGCACTGCCCGCCGCCACGCCCACTCCTCGCGCGGGGGCCTTTGTGATATAGTCGCGGGGATTTCCACGAGGGGAAGGGTTTATGTCTATCGTTGAGCAAGTCGACAAGGATCTGGTGGCTGCACTGCGCGCGCAGGAGGCGCTTAACCTTTCCGTGCTGCGCATGATCAAGGCCGCGTTCATGAACAAGAAGGTCGAACATGGAAAGGCCGTTGACGACGCGGAAGCCCTGGCTGTGCTGCGGACACTCGCCAAGCAGCGCCGCGAGTCCGTGGAGGCTTTTCGCAAAGGCGGAAGGGACGATCTGGCGGACAAGGAGGCGGCTGAGATCAAAATCGTGGAAGCCTATCTCCCTGCCGCGGCGAGTGACGAGGAGATCGAGGCGGCGGTCGTGGCCGCCATCGCTGAGACCGGCTCGAGCACCGCTAAGGACGTTGGCAAGACCATGAAAGCAGCCATGGCCAGGCTGGCCGGCAAGAACGCCGATGGCAAGCGTGTAAGCGAGAAAGTGCGGGCCAAGTTGGGCGCGTGACGTTTATCCTGGCGCGGCAGGTCCGCGATCCGGAAGATTCTCACCACAGGAAAATACCTATGAGCACACCCTCCACTGCCGCACCCGGAAGCGCCCCCGCCAAGTACACACCGTACGTGCCCGAAACCATGCAGATGAAGGAGTTCACCCTCCGCGCCCTGGTGATTGGCCTCATCATGACCGCCATCCTGGGGTCCGCCAACGCCTATCTCGGGTTAAAAGCCGGCATGACCATCGCCGCGACGTACCCGGCCGCAGTCATCGGGATGGCGGTGCTGCGCCTGATGAAGGGTTCCCTGCTGGAGGAGAACATTGCCCGTACCGTCGGGTCAATTGGCGAGTCGGTGGCGGCCGGCGCCATCTTCACCATCCCCGCTTTCGTGATGGCGGGCTTGTGGCCGGGACTGACTCGCGATAAATACTGGATCACCGTGGTCCTCATGGCGATTGGCGGCACGCTGGGAATTCTCTTTGTCACCCTCCTCCGCCGCGTCATGGTGGAAGATCCGGAGCTTCCCTTTCCGGAGTCCGTCGCCGCTTCGGAAATCCACAAGGCTGGCCAGCAGGGTTCCAAAGCGGCCAAGATTCTCTTCGCCAATATGGGTTTTGGCGGCCTGATGTATCTTCTTGGTGATCACGATGGCGTTGGAGTTATCAAACTTTATAGCGCCACCAACTCATTTGCGGTCAGGATCGGCGCCTTGGGCAAAAAGCTGCTGCTGCGCACCGGCACCAATCCCAACGTGGCCACCACGGTGACCGGGGGCGCGAGCGTCTTCACGGCGCCGGATGTGAGCCCGGCTTACCTGGGCGTGGGCTATATCATCGGCCCGCGCCTCGCCGCTCTGAATTTTGCCGGCGGCGTCCTGGCCTGGGGATTGCTCGTTCCGCTCCTGACCTTCGTTCTCGGCCCCTCGATTCAAGCCTCCCAGGCGGGCGGCAAACAGCTCGAATGGACGCTGCTGGCGCAGGCGATTTATTTCTCCATCGTGCGCCCCATCGCGGTGGGCGGCATGCTGGTGGGCGCCTGCTACACGTTGTTCAAGATGCGCAAGCAGCTTGGGGCGGGCATGGCGCGGGCCATCACCGATTTGAGGAAATCCGCCGCCGCCCACGCCGCCAGCAGCCGCACCGACCGCGACTTGCGGTCGGGAGGAGTCTTTGCGGGCGTGGGCGTGGTGTTCCTGGCGATGATCGCGCTCTATTACTTCTTCATCGGGGCTGCGGGAAATCTGAGCCATTCGAAAGTCATCGCCGCGGCCGTGGTGGCGGCGCTGGTGATGATTGTGCTGGGCTTCTTCTTCGCCGCCGTTTCCGGAAATCTGGTGGGAATGATCGGCTCGTCGAACAATCCGGTGTCGGGATTGACCCTGTGCACGCTGGTGATCGCGGCCCTGCTGATGGTGGCCCTGGGAGTTTCCGGCCCGGGAGGCGTCACCGCCGTGCTGGGCATCGCCGCCGTGGTCTGCGTCTCTTCCGCCGTGGCCGGTGAGATGCTCCAGGATCTCAAGGTGGGGCATATTCTGGGGGGCACACCCGCCAAGATGGAGGTCGGCGACCTGTTCGGCATCCTGGTGGCCTCCCTGGTTCTCTTCTTCCCGCTGACCTTTCTCGATAAAGCCTATCACTTCGGCAGCGCCGCCCTGCCCGCTCCCCAGGCCGGCTTGATGGCGATGCTCGCCAAAGGCATTGTGGGCGGCGACATGGCATGGCCGCTGGTGATTGTCGGAATCCTGATGGGCTTCGTTCTGATCATGATCGAAGTGAAGAGCGTGATGCTCTTTTCCGTCGGCATGTACCTGCCCCTGGGGACCACGTTTGCCATCTTCATGGGGGGCATGATCCGCTGGGCCACCGACAAGCTGCGGGACCGCCGGCGTTGGAACGATGCCCAGAAAGCCCGGGTGGATAATGCCGGGGTACTCACGGCTTCCGGCCTGATTGCCGGCGAGGCGCTGTGCGGGCTGGCCATTGCCGGATTGGTGGGGTCGGGCCATAACGTTACGCTCATGGCATGGGGGGCAAATCACCCCTACCTTCCCGTCAAGATCGCGGTGCTGGCGTTTCTGGTTTTGATTGCCGCCCTGATTCTTGTGCCGCTGGCCAATGCGGGCAGGCCGGAGGAGCCCGCCCCGCCCACGGCGATTATGTGAGGTTTTCGACAGACTCCATTTCAACCGATTTCATCAAGCTTGCCTCCCATGACACCATTTGAATTTCCTGCCGCTTCCACAAGGGCGAGGATCGTTCCGGCCTGCCACGCGCCGAGAGGTTGCTGGTTTTGGCGCCGGGGTGAAGTCGGTTTCCGATTCCTCCGAGCCGACCGTTTCGGCCCTCGCGGGGGACCGTCTTCGTCACGCGGCTCATCAGCTTCCGGCTGGCTTGCCGGAGACCTTGGTATTCCTCCACGTCACCCCAAGTTATGGTCCTGGTGATTCCCATCATCGCTGAGCTCCTCCGGTCGGCTGGCAAGGCACAGTCCCCCTCGTGGCATTCCGCAAGTGAAATACGTTGCCGAGAGTTCCGGCTGGCCGCCAATTTTGCATTCCTCTTGCGGCAAATGTACGCCATCCTTGTTCCGGCTTCACTTGGTGTTCCGGCGTCGCGGAATTGATGTGCCGGTCGCTCGCTAATCTGCTACCCTATCTGCCCAACGTAATCCAATGGAGGTAAACGTTTATGGCAAAGACGACGAAGCCCGCGGCGCGGCCAAAGCGCTCGAAGGCCGAGATTGATGAGGAGTTTGCCGACATCCGGGAAGAAGTGGCGACCGCCCGCGAGATGGCGGAGCCGAAGGCCGAGGAACTGCGGAAGCAGAAGGAAGTGGAGGTCCGACGGTCGGTCGATGGACTCACTGTAGACGCCGTCGTCGGCGAGATTTCGAACCTGGGCCTTCAAGTTTCGAAATCGCTAGCCGCGCTTTCCGACCAACTCACGCAGGAAGTGAACCGCCTGGCAACCGTTCGGGAAGCCGTCACGCTCGAGCAAAAAGAGTTGGAGCGGCTGCATAAGATTGACGTCGCCGCGACCGCTCTTGATCAACTCGTTCAGGACTACAGCCGCCAAAAGGAACAACTGGAGGCGGAAATTACGGCGCAACGGACAGCGTGGGCGGAAGAGCAGAAGCAGACGGAGCAGGAGCGCAAGGAGCAGGAGGAAATCCTCAAGAAACAGCGGCAGCGCGAGGCGGAGGAATACGAATACCGCAAGGCGCTGGAGCGCAAGAAGGCACAGGATAAATACGAGGAGGAAACTAAGCTCCTGGCAAGGGCCAACAAGGAGAAGCAGGAGGCGCTGGAAAAGAGTTGGCACGAGCGTGAAGCCGTATTAAAGGCCAGCGAGGAAGAAGTCCAAGGTCTTCGCAAAGAAGCGGCCGAATTTCCCTCGCGGCTCCGGCAGGAGTCCGAGCGTGCGGCGGCTGAGGCCGCCCACGCCACTGAGCAGAAATTCGAACAGCAAATACTCCTTCTTAGCAAGGATAGCGAAGGTGAGAAACGCTTGGCGGAACTCCGCATCAAAGCTCTGGAAGAAAGCCTGGCCCGGCAGTCGGCCCAGTTGGCCGCCCTCGAAAAGCAACTGCAAGAGGCCAAGCTGCAGGTGCAGGAGATCGCCGTGAAAGCCATCGAAGGTGCCTCGGGAGCAAGGGCGCTCACGCACATCAATGAGATCGCCATGGAGCAGGCCAAGCACCGTACTCCCCAGGGATAATTATCAGGGTCTTGGGGCAGGTGACTGGGGGGGGCGTGGTTTCGAATCTTCGCTTCAAGGCGTCGGTACCTGAGGACCGGGGTTGGCTCTTCCCCAGCGCCCAATCTCTAACCCCACCGCTGATCCCCGTTCTTGTGGTACGCTTTAAGGGATGCCGCCTTATCGCCAAGTCGAATTTTCCTTCGGGCCGCCGCTCACCCCGATGGTCAAGAAGCTGATCATCATTACCAGTGCGGTTTTTCTTCTTACTTACGTCCCCGCCTATTATTTCCGCTTCGACCCCTTCGACTATCTTGGTTGGTTCGCGCTTCAGCCGGACCTGGTGCTGCACAAGTTTTATCTTTGGCAACTGGTGACTTATCTGTTTCTGCATGGAGGATGGTTCCACATCATCTTCAACATGTTCGCCTTGTGGATGTTTGGATGCGACCTCGAAAGCAAGTGGGGGGGCAGGAAATTTCTTGTCTACTATTTTGTTACCGGCGTGGGGGCGGGAATTCTGGACGTGGTTCTGAACAGCATTTTCCGGCCTGGAATCCCCACGTACACCATCGGTTGTTCGGGCGCGGTTTATGGAGTGCTGCTGGCGTACGGAATGCTTTTTCCGGACCGGCTCATTTATTTGTACATGATCATTCCCATCAAAGCCAAGTGGTTTGTGTTTGCCATGGGGGTCATCGAGTTCGTAAGTTCCTTTAGCGACACCGGTTCAGGCGTCAGCCACTTTGCGCACCTGGGCGGAATGCTCTTCGGCTATCTTTATCTGCGTGGGTGGTCCCTCCCTTATCGCTGGCAACATAAGTACCAGGATTGGCGCCGCGCCGAGTTGCGCAAGAAATTCGAAGTCTATATGCGCGACCAGGAAAAGAAAGACAAACCCGGCCGCTGGGTGAACTGAGTCGCTTGCTGATAACCCCCCCTGCGCAATAACCCCCATTGACAGCGCTCACCCGCTGATGCTAGTTTGCATGGCGTTGTCGGTGTTTTGGCAGCGTGTGTTCCTGCGGTGCCCCGTTGGTACAACGGGGGAAAAGGAAAGGCCGTTAAAATCGGCCGCGGTCCCGCCACTGTATTCGGCGAGCCGCAACCTCCGAGTTCGCCAGCCGGCGGACGGCCACTGTTCTGCCCAGTGCAGAAGGGGAAGGCTGAGGATGCGGTGATGACCCGAGAGCCAGGAAACCTGCCCGGGAACCTCTGTTCAACCTAACTCTTCGACGGAAAGAGCCCTGGGGAAGACTGTCCAGCCTTCCGATTCCGTATTGAGGAATAGGGAGGCTTTTTTATTTTCGCCTCTCCTCAGGATTCCTTCCGCCTGCCCCGCCGTGAGAACGGGGAGAAGGAGTCTGCTTTGATGTCGCATGATGGCAAGAACCGGGACACGCGCCTGCGAGCCCCGGCCATTTCTCGAAAAGGCAAAATTCGTACCTGCTCGAGCGCCCTTCTGCTGGGCGCATTTTCCCTGCTCTTTTCAGCCGCCGCGGCGCAGGCCGGAACGCTCGAGGGAACCGTCCTTGACCCCAGCGGCACCCCGGTTCCCCAAGCAAGCGTCACCCTGCTGAGGTCCACGGTGGTCCTAGAGCAGCGGCAGACCGATTCCCAGGGAGCCTATAAGTTTGCCGGCCTCGCCGATGGAACGTACCAACTGGTAGCGAGCGCTCCCGGACTTGCCTCCCCCCAGGAGGACGTGGAAATTCGCGGGGCGGCGGTTCACACCCTCGACCTGCACCTGCAATTGAGCGCCGTGCAGCAACAGGTGGTGGTTTCCGACTCACTGGCAGACTCGCTCGCATCGCAAGTCGGTTCCTCCGTCTCCGTGGTCAGCGGGCAGGAAATCGATGATCGCGCGGCGCTGAATGTCCTGGATGTCTTGAGCGGAATCCCCGGCGTCGAGGTGAGCCAGACGGGCCGCTACGGAGGTGTAACCGGCGTCTACGTGCGCGGCGGCCAGTCCAACTACAACCTGGTGATGGTGGACGGCATGGA